>BBPE01000227.1_pt2 | contig 37596 bp, 34 predicted proteins | sample 1344301 | NCBI WGS metagenome assembly BBPE01 (sample SAMD00019089, study PRJDB2971) | groundwater metagenome | isolation source: The Cedars highly-alkaline
GGGCATGGCGCTTCTGCCGATTTCGCGGTCTAATCCGCTCCGGAAGCAGGGGTGCCCCCACGGGCTGAGAGAGACCCTTCGAACCTGATGCGGGTGACGCCGCCGTAGGGAGACTTCGATGCGCCGTGCTGCGCTCCTGCCTGTACTCCGCCCGCAACTCCTTGGCGGGCCATCGCACACGCACGCAGGACCACCGCCATGAACGCCGTCGCCAAAGAGCTGCTGGACAAAACCCGCCAACTCTCCGAAGAGGTCACCCGCCCGATTCCTGGCTCACTAAAAATCTATATCGAGGGTTCGCGCCCCGACCTCCGCGTGCCGATGCGGGAAATTTCCTTATCGCCGACGCCGCGCACGGTGGGTGTCGAGAAAAATGCGCCACTCGCCGTCTACGACACCTCCGGCCCCTACACCGACCCGAATGCGAACATCGACTTGGCGCGGGGCTTGGCGGCACTGCGCGCGCGCTGGGTGGATGAGCGTGGCGATACCGAGATTCTTCCCGGGTTGAGTTCCGCCTTCGGCCGCGCCCGCGAAAGCGACGCCAAGCTCGACAGCCTGCGCTTCCCGAACCGCGCGCTGCCGCGCCGCGCCAAAGCCGGTACCAACGTGACGCAGATGCACTACGCCCGGCGCGGGATCATCACGCCGGAGATGGAATACATCGCCATCCGCGAAAACCAACGCCTCGAAGCCATCCGCGAGGCGCACCTGCTGAAGCAGCATCCGGGCGAGAGCTTCGGTGCGATGCTGCCGGCGCGTATCACGCCGGAGTTCGTCCGCGATGAAGTGGCGCGCGGCCGCGCCATCATCCCGGCCAACATCAACCACCCGGAACTCGAGCCAATGGTCATCGGCCGCAACTTCCTAGTGAAAATCAACGCGAATATTGGTAATTCGGCGGTCAGTTCAGGCATCGCCGAGGAAGTCGAGAAGCTGGTGTGGTCGATCCGCTGGGGTGGCGACACGGTGATGGATCTTTCCACCGGCAAGCACATCCACGAGACCCGCGAGTGGATCCTGCGAAACTCACCCGTACCGATCGGCACGGTGCCGATCTACCAAGCGCTGGAGAAGGTCGACGGCAAGGCTGAGGAGCTGACTTGGGAGCTGTTCCGCGACACGCTGATCGAGCAGGCCGAGCAGGGCGTGGACTACTTCACCATCCACGCCGGCGTGCGCCTGCGCTACGTGCCGCTGACCGCCAAGCGCGTCACCGGCATCGTTTCGCGCGGTGGTTCGATCATGGCCAAGTGGTGCCTCGCGCACCACCGTGAGAACTTCCTCTACACGCACTTCGAGGACATCTGCGAGATCATGAAGGCCTACGACGTTAGCTTCTCGCTCGGCGACGGCCTGCGCCCCGGCTCGATCGCCGATGCGAATGACGCCGCGCAGTTCGGTGAGCTGGAGACGCTCGGCGAGTTGACGAAGATCGCGTGGAAGCACGATGTGCAAACCATGATCGAAGGCCCCGGCCACGTGCCGATGCAGCTCATCAAAGAAAACATGGACAAGCAATTGCGCGAGTGCGGCGAAGCGCCGTTCTACACGCTGGGCCCGCTGACCACCGACATCGCACCCGGCTACGACCACATCACCAGCGCGATTGGTGCGGCGATGATCGGTTGGTACGGCACGGCGATGCTCTGCTACGTGACGCCGAAGGAGCACTTGGGCCTGCCGAACCGCGAGGACGTGCGCGAAGGCATCATGGCCTACAAGATCGCCGCGCATGCGGCGGATCTCGCGAAGGGCCACCCGGGCGCGCAGGCGCGCGACAACGCGCTCTCCAAAGCGCGCTTCGAGTTCCGCTGGGAAGACCAGTTCAACCTCGGCCTCGACCCGGAAAAAGCGCGTTCGTACCACGACGAGACGCTGCCGAAGGACGCGCACAAAGTGGCGCACTTCTGTTCGATGTGCGGCCCGCATTTCTGCTCGATGAAGATCACCCAGGATGTGCGCGACTACGCCGCCGAGCACGGCGTGGCCGAGGAAACCGAAGCCCTCGAGAAGGGCATGGCCGAGAAATCGGCCGAGTTCCGCGCCCAGGGCGCGCAGGTGTATCGAAAGGATTGATGCGCAGGAGTGCCCGTGAGTCGGCCGCCGCGCCGCGCGCTCCGAGCAGAAGCTTGCGGCCCGGCTACAATGCGGGTTTACCCTGATTTTCTGATTCTTTGACGTTCGAGGCCCGAAAATGTTTCCATCCAACCTGCGCATCTCCGACTACGACATCGAACTGGCCCAAGCCATGGCCGCCGAGCGCCAACGTCAGGAAGACCATGTCGAGTTGATCGCTTCGGAAAACTACGCCAGCCCTCGCGTGTTGGAAGCGCAGGGTTCGGTGCTGACGAATAAATACGCGGAAGGCTATCCGGGCAAGCGCTATTACGGCGGCTGCGAGCACGTCGACGTGGCCGAGAGGCTGGCCATCGAGCGTTGCAAAGCGCTGTTTGGTGCCGACTACGCCAACGTGCAGCCGCATTCGGGCTCGCAGGCCAACCAGGGCGTTTTCATGGCCTTGCTGCAGCCCGGCGACACCATTCTGGGCATGTCACTGGCTCACGGCGGCCACCTCACCCACGGCGCGAAGGTCAATGCCTCGGGCAAGCTCTACAACGCCGTGCAGTACGGCGTGAACGAACAGGGCCTGATCGATATGGACGAGGTCGAACGCCTCGCGCTCGAGCACCGACCGAAGATGGTGATTGCTGGTTTCTCGGCCTATTCCCAAGTGCTGGACTGGGCGCGCTTCCGCGCGATTGCTGATCGTATCGGCGCTTATTTGTTTGTCGATATGGCGCACATCGCCGGCCTCGTTGCCGCAGGGGTCTATCCGAATCCGCTGCCCTTCGCGCATGTCGTCACCAGCACCACGCACAAGACCCTGCGCGGCCCGCGCGGCGGCATCATCGTGCTGAGCCGCGAAGCAGCGGGCGAGAAAGCCGAAGAGCTCGAGAAGAAGCTGCAAAGCGTGGTCTTCCCAGGCATCCAGGGCGGCCCGCTGATGCACGTCATCGCTGCCAAGGCCGTGGCCTTCAAGGAAGCGCTCGAACCCGAGTTCAAGACCTACCAACAGCAGGTGGTGAAGAACGCACAAGCCATGGCGAAGGCGCTGATGGCCCGCGGCTACAAGATCGTTTCCGGCGGCACCGAAAATCACCTGATGCTGATCGACCTGATCGGCCGCGAGGTGTCCGGAAAAGACGCCGAGGCCGCGTTGGGTGCTGCACACATCACGGTGAACAAGAACGCGGTGCCGAACGACCCGCGCTCGCCCTTTGTCACCTCCGGCCTGCGCATTGGTACACCCGCCGTCACCACTCGCGGCTACCGGGAGGCCGACTGCGTCGAGCTCGCGCATTGGATTGCCGATGTGATCGATGCGCCGAGCGACGCGGCGGTGATCGAGCGCGTGCGCGCGGCGGTGACGGCGCAGTGCCGCACGTACCCGGTGTACGGCTGAGACGCTGACGGATGCATTGTCCTTTCTGCCCGCACGACGATACTCGTGTGATCGATTCGCGGGTGGCCGAGGACGGCAGCAGCATCCGTCGGCGCCGTGAGTGTCCGGCTTGCGGCGAGCGTTTCTCCACCGTCGAACAAGCCGAGTTGCGCTTGCCCACGGTGGTGAAAAGCGATGGTCGTCGCGAAGCCTTCGACGAGCGCAAACTGCGCATCGGTTTCGAGCGTGCGCTGCAAAAGCGCCCGGTCTCGGCCGAGCAGATCGATGCTGCGGTGCTCGTCGTGATGAATGATCTGCGCAAGAGTGGCGAGCGCGAGCTGCCGTCGCGGCGCGTTGGCGACTATGTGATGGGCCAGCTCAAGCTGCTCGATCAAGTGGCCTATGTGCGTTTCGCCTCGGTGTATCGCAGCTTTGCGGATGTTCAGGCCTTTCGCGAGGAGATCGAAAAACTCGAGCGCGACTTACCCGCCATGCAAACGCTCGATCTGCCACTGGAAGACACCGCATCAAAGCCCCTCAAGACCCGAAAAGGCTGAGCCTCCGTTACAAACGGGCAGCGCATCGACGTTGATCCCGCGCTGCCACTAGGCTTTCCGCATGCCTTTCTCTGATATCGATCATCGCCACATGGCCGAGGCCCTACGTCTCGCCGCCGAGTACGCCTACACCACCAAACCGAATCCGATGGTGGGCTGCGTGATTGCGCACGGGGCTGAGGTGATTGGCCGAGGCGCGCATCAGCGCGCGGGCGGGCCGCATGCGGAAGTGTTCGCGCTGCGTGAGGCCGGCGCACGCGCGGTCGGCGCCACGGCCTACGTCACGCTGGAGCCCTGCGCGCACTTCGGCCGCACGCCGCCCTGCGCCGACGCTCTGGTCGCCGCCGGCGTGATGCGCGTGGTCGCGGCGATCCGCGATCCCTTCCACGCGGTGGCTGGCCGCGGCTTCATCGCCCTGCAGGCGGCCGGAATCACGGTCGAGCACGGCCTGCTCGCCGATGAAGCGGAGTGGCTGAATCGCGGCTTCCTGATGCGCGCGCAACAGGGCCGGCCGTGGCTGCGGGTGAAGCTGGCCATGAGCCTCGATGGCCGTACGGCCATGGCGAACGGTGAGTCGAAGTGGATCAGCGGCGCGGCCGCGCGGGCCGATGTGCAGCGCTATCGGGCGCGTTCGTCGGCGCTGCTCACTGGCATCGGAACGGTGTTGGCGGACGATCCACGCTTGACCGCCCGTGTCGGCGACGGCGTCGATCTCGTGCCGCCGCTGCGCGTGGTGCTCGACCACCATGGCAGCTTGCCGCGCGCCTGCCATCTGCTCGATGGTGAAGCGCCGACGCTGGTGGCGCACGCCGATGACCGGGTGCCCGACTACGGCCCGACCATCGAAGGTTTCGCTGTGCCGCGCCGCGACGGATATCTCGACCTCGGCGCGGTGCTGTCCCAGCTCGCCACGCGCCAGGTCAACGAAGTGCAAGTGGAAGCCGGTGCCACGCTTGCGGGCGCGTTCCTGCGCGCGGGCCTCCTCGACGAGTTGTTGCTCTACGTGGCACCGGTCGTGCTGGGCGAGCGAGGACGGCCCTTGTTCGACCACTTGGGCCTCGATCGGATGGAGGAGCGCCTCGGCTTCGAGCGCGTCGAGGTATACCCCTTCGACGACGGCGATCTGCGGCTGACGTATCGGCCGCGGCGCTAAAAGGTTACCGAGGCAATTGCCATCGGTCTTGTGGAGTTGCTGATGATTCACCCGGTCCGCGAGGACGACGGCAGGCTGTGCGGTCGTGGACGATGGCCTTGTTCAGCGCCCGGCGCTGCTGAAGCGCCAGGCGTCCATCGCCAGCGAGCCCATCTCGATGCCGTCGTAGAGGCGCTCGGCCCTGTAGTCCGTCCCGGCGGCACCCAGCGCCACGAACAGCGGCAGGAAATGCTCGTCGGTGGGATGCGCCCGCAGCCCATGCGGGTTGAGCGCGCGGTAGTCGACGAGTGAATCGATGTCGCGCGCTTCGATCTTCCCGCGCACCCATTCCTGGAATTCGGTGGCGTAGGGCAGCAGCCCGTTGTCGCGGCGCTCGCGCAGGTTGTGCGTCATGTGGCCGGAGCCGATGATCAGGACGCCTTCGGCGACGAGTGGCGACAGTGCGCGGCCCAGATCGACATGGTGCCGCGTCTTCAGTTCCGTCTGCACCGCGACCTGGACTACCGGGATGTCCGCTTCCGGGTACATGTGCAGCAGCGGCGACCACGCGCCATGGTCCAAGCCGCGCTGCGGGTCCACCGCCGCGGTGAAGCCGGCTGACTGGAGCAACCCGAGCGCGCGCTGTACCAGCGCCGGGTCGCCCGCCGCGGGGTACTGGATCTCATACAGCGGCTTGGGGAATCCGTAGAAGTCGTGGATCGTCTCCGGCTTCGCCACGCCGGTGAGTGCCGGAATGTTCGTCTCCCAGTGCGCCGAGGCGACCAGGATCGCCTTCGGCTTGGGCAGATCCCGCGCGATGCCCTGCCAGACGGCGCGCACCGCGCCGGGCTGGATGGCATGCATCGGCGAGCCATGCGAGAGGAACAGGACCGGCAAGGGACTCACTTCGCCAGTCCTTCCGCCGTCGTCATTTGAGCAGTCCTTCGGCCTTCAGCGCCTCCTGCACCTTCGGCCGCGCCGCGACGCGCTGGTGGAAGTCGACGATGGTCGGCCACTTCGACAGGTCGAACTTCGAGGGTGCCGCCCAGTTGAGGATAGTGAACAGGTAGGCGTCGGCGACGCTGAACCGGTCGCCCATCAGGTACGGCCTGTCCTCCACCTGCTTCGCCACCCAGTCTAGGCGCACACCCAGCCGCTCGGTGACCGCCTGACGCCAGCCCACATTCAGCGCCGGGTTGAAGAAGTCGGCGATGTACAGCAGGATCACCGCGCACTCGGTGAGCACGCCCTCGGGCGTCTCGAGCGCCGGCACGTAGCCCTTGGCATTGACCTGATGGTAGTCGCCACCATCGTACTGCTTGGTCTTCAGATCCACCTTCTTCAGCTCCACCGGGATGCCGGCTTCGCGTAGGGCGATGTGCGGCGCGAGCGAGCAGGTGCCGGGTGCGTAGTACAGGTTCATGCGGGGTTCTCCTGTTGGTCGTTCTGGAGTGGGTCGCTCTGAAACGAGCGGCAGATCCGCCCCGGCACCGGCGACCTCGATGCGCTCGAGCAGCAGGACGGTCTGGGCGGTGACGAAGCGCGCTCTAGCGAGGCACACTACCAGTAGACCCTTGTCGGCCTCCACTCGACTCTAGGCTATCTCAGCCCAGAGCAGTTCGGGCTGGCTCATGTCGCTTGGGCGGTTTGAACCGCCCCGGCTTTTCCGTCGGTTCACCTTGTCCAGCGGTTGGCTACAATCGTCGGCCAGAATCATCGAAAGCGTGCTGATGTTCACCGGATTGATCCAGGCCGTCGGCCTCCTCCTTGCCCGCGAGCCGCTCGGCGGCGATGTTCGCCTGCGCTTTGCCGTTGGCGCACTGCCGTTTTCTGACATCGAGCTTGGCGAGTCCATCGCCTGCAACGGCGTATGCCTGACAGTGGTCGGGTTCGATTCGGGCGCGTCCGCAGCCGGCGAGGCGGCGAGCGCCCCGTGGTTCGAGGTCGATGTCTCGACCGAAACCCTCGCCCTGACCGCGCTCGGCGCGCTGCCGATCAGTGCTCCGGTGAACCTCGAGCGCGCGCTGCGTCTTGGGGATCGTCTTGGCGGGCATCTGGTCAGCGGCCATGTCGACGGCGTCGGCGCGGTGGTCTCGGTGCGCGACGACGCGCGCGGCCAGCGCTGGCGCTTCTCGGCCCCGAAGCCGTTGCTGCGTTTCATCGCGCAGAAGGGGTCGATCGCCGTCGACGGCACGTCCCTCACGGTCAACGCCGTCGATGACGCCGGCTTCGAGGTCATGCTGGTGCCACACACCCTTGCGCACACCGGCTTCGGCGCGATGCCGGTCGGCGCTTGTGTGAACCTCGAAATCGATACGGTGGCGCGCTACGTCGCGCGCTTGCAGGAAACGGAGGCTTGGACATGAGTTTTGCGAGCATCCCCGAAATCCTCGAGGACATCCGCGCCGGGAAGATGGTGGTCATCGTCGACGACGAAGACCGCGAAAACGAGGGCGATATCATCATGGCCGCCGAGCTGGTGCGGCCTTCCGATATCAATTTCATGGTCACCCATGCGCGTGGCCTTGTCTGCCTCTCACTCACCCGCGAACGCTGCCGCCAGTTGGCTCTGGGGCCGATGGTGAGCAGCAATACCTCGCCGCACCACACCAATTTCACCGTCAGCATCGAGGCTGCCGAAGGCGTCACCACGGGCATCAGTGCCTACGATCGCGCGCACACCATCCGCACCGCCGTGCGCCCCGACTGCGCCCCTGAGCACCTCTCGCAACCGGGGCATATTTTTCCGCTAATGGCACAACCGGGCGGTGTATTGACGCGCGCCGGTCACACCGAAGCCGCCAGTGACCTCGCCCTGCTGGCCGGGCTGGAGCCGGCTGGGGTGCTGGTGGAAATCCTCAATCCCGATGGCTCGATGGCACGCCGCCCGGAGTTGGAGGTGTTCGCGCGCGAGCACGGGCTGAAAGTCGGCTCGATCGAGGAATTGATCCGTCATCGGCTCGCCACCGAACACACTGTCGAACGTGTCGATGAGCGCGCTATCGACACCGCGCACGGTCCGTTCCGCCTGCTCACCTACCGCGATCGCCTCAGCCGTGAGCTGCACTTCGCGCTGGTGCGTGGCGCGCCCTCAGGTGAGCGTCCGGCTCTGGTGCGGGTGCAGGTCAAAAATACGCTGGCCGACGTCTTGCAGTGGCGGCGACCGGACTTCGGCGGTTCGACCACCGAAGCGCTGGCCCGCATTGGCGCAGAAGGCGAGGGCGTGCTGGTGGTGCTGGGCGATACGATCAGCCCCGACGCCTTGCTGGCGCGCATTACCGAGCAACCCGAGAGCCCCACGGGACGGGTGCAGGAATGGCGGCGCAACGGTGCCGGCTCGCAGATTCTTGCCGACCTCGGGCTTCGCCACCTGCGCGTGTTGGGCACGCCGCGTCGGCAGATTGGCTTGGGCGGCTACGGCTTGGACGTGATCGAATACTTGCCGCTGCGCTCAGTGGCGGGCCCGAGGGCGTAGACTCTCGGGCCGCAACTTCTGATGAAGCCCATGCCCCGTTTCGAAGGCGACCTCCGGCCGCACCCGACCGGCCGCTATGCCATTGTCGCTAGTCGCTGGAATCCGAAGATCAGCGATGCACTTGTCGAAGGCGCGCGCACGACGCTGCTCGACAACGGCGTTGATGCCGCGCTGATAGACATCATTCGCGTGCCCGGTGCTTGGGAGATACCGCTCGTAGCAGCCGTCATCGCCAAGGCTGGTGGCAGCGCCGCGATCATCGCGCTGGGTTGCGTGGTGCGCGGCGATACCCGCCACTACGAACAAGTCGCCGACGGTTGTTCCGACGCCCTGATGCGTGTGCAGCTCGATTTCCAACTGCCCGTGGCGAACGGCGTGCTGGCTGTCGAGGCATACACTGATGCCGAGGCCCGCGCTGGCGGCAGTATGGGCAACAAGGGCGAGGAAGCCGCGCTCGCCGCCCTCGAAATGAGTGATGTTTTGCAACACTGGCAGAAGACCCGCGCATGAAGTTGACCCGTTCCGATGGCATCGACCCCGCCGCGCGTTCGCGCGCGCGCCGCCGAGCCCTGCAAGCCGTCTACGCCTGGCAGGTGTCGGGTACGGCGATCCCCCAGGTCATCAACCAGTTCCAGCACGAGCAGGACATGGAAGTGGCCGATCAGGAATACTTTGAGGCGCTGGTCAAAGGCGTGGCCGAACACCGTGCTGCGCTCGACGAACGCCTGGGTGTCTATCTCGACCGTGGAATCGAACAGGTCGACCCAATCGAACGCGCCGTGCTGCGTATCGCCGCCTTTGAATTGCTGCATCGCGTCGATGTGCCTTACCGCGTGGTGCTGAACGAGGCCATCGAGACGGCCAAACGCTTCGGCTCCGACCATGGCCATACCTACATCAACGGCGTACTCGATCGCGCGGCGACGGAGTGGCGGCCGGGCGAGGCGGCGTCGGGCCGGCGTTGAGCCGCTCGTGCGGCAGCAGTGTCCACGCGCGCCGCCGACCTTCCGCATTCGCATGACCGAGTTCTCGCTGATCGATCACTTTCGTCGTAGCGCGATGCCGAGGCCGGATGTCGTCTTGGGCATCGGCGATGACGCCGCAGTGCTCGATCCGCCGCCGGGCCAGTGGTTGGTGCTCGCCGTCGACACGCTTGTCGAAGGCGTGCATTTTCCGAAAGGCACTCCGGCTTCGGCCATCGGCTGGAAGGCGCTCGCGGTGAACCTCTCCGACCTCGCGGCCATGGGTGCCGAGCCCGCGGCGGCGCTGCTCGCATTGACACTGCCGGGAGACGACGCCGGTTTCGTCCCCGCGGATTTCGTCGAGGCGTTCGCAGGTGGATTCAACGCGCTGGCCAGCACACACCGCCTTGCACTGATCGGCGGTGACACCACGGGCGGTCCACTGGCCGCCAGTGTCACCGTGCTCGGTTACCTGCCAAAAGGCCAAGCGCTGACCCGTGCGGGCGCACAAGTCGATGACGACGTCTGGGTGACGGGCACGCTCGGCGACGCTGCTGGCGCGCTGGCATTGTGGAAATCCGGCGTCGCCTTGCTGCATACCGGCGGCCTTCGCGAGCGCCTCGACTGCCCCGCACCGCGCGTGAGTGCCGGGCTTGCGCTACGCCCGCTGGCGACGGCCTGCATCGACATCAGCGACGGCTTTCTTGCCGATCTCGGCCATGTGCTGGCAGCGAGCGGGGTTGGCGCCCGCATCGAGGTCGATGCGCTGCCGGTCTCCTTGGCACTGTGCGAGGCGTTTTCCGACGCCAGCGCGCGGCGCTTGCTGCAACTCAGCGGCGGCGACGATTACGAATTGTGCTTCACCGCGCCGGTGACCCAGCGCGAAGCCATCCTGGCTGCGCTGGCCGCAGCGAGCACGCCGGTGACACGCGTTGGATGCATCATCAGGGGCACTGGCCTGACTTTGTTCGACGCTGACGGCCGAGCCGTCACCCAGCCGGCACGCCGCGGCTACGATCATTTTGCCGAGGATAAGCGATGAGCACTGCGGTGCCGGAGGGTACGCGGCGGCGGATGATGCGCCATCCGCGCGGTTGGATTGCCGCCGGCTTCGGCGCCGGCTTCTCGCCGATCGCGCCGGGTACCGTCGGGTCGATCGCCGCGATTGCTCCGTGGTGGCTATGGATGCACGCACTACCGGCCCGCGACTACGCGGCGCTGCTGATCCTCGCCTTCGCCGTCGGCGTCTGGTCCGCGCGCTGGGCGATCCGTGAGAGCCGCATCGACGACCCCTCGCTGGTGGTCTGGGACGAGTTCGTCGGCATGTGGCTGGCGCTTTGGATGCTTCCGCGTGAGTGGCCGTGGGTGCTGGCCGCTTTCCTCGTATTCCGTGCCTTGGATGTCTGGAAGCCCTGGCCGGTGCGCTGGGCTGATCGGTCGATGAAGGGTGGCTTGGGCACGATGGTCGACGATGCCCTCGCTGGGCTGCTGACGTTGGGGCTTTTGCAGGTGGCGCTTGCGCTCTGGCCCTACCTCGGCGGCGCGGGCTGAGGGCGCTTCAACAGTCGTCGAGCGTGAATGCTCCGCGCACCCAGCGCGGTGCGTTTCCAGCATCGAAACCCAGCACATCGAAGCGGCAATCGCGTGAGCCGTGAGCGGGATATCGCTGCAGGAACAACTGCGCTGCTTTCGCCAGTCGGCGCGCTTTGCGGGCGTCGACACTGTCCAGCGCATCACCGAAATCGGCGCGGCCGCGACGCCGCACTTCGATGAAAATCAGCACTTCGCCGTCGAGCATCACCAAGTCGAGTTCGCCGGCCTTGAAGCGCACATTGCGTGCGAGCGGGCGCAGGCCCTGCGCCGTGAGGTGGGCGAGGGCGGCGGCTTCTCCGGCGTCGCCGATGCACTGTGCGCGAGTACGAGGCACCGGGCTCAGCGGGTCGGTGGTAGGGCGTCGATGGGTAGCAAGCCGCCGTCGGCAACCCGTCGACTCACACCGCCGCGGTACTCGGCCCAAGCCGGCGCACGTTCGACGATGCCGGCGGCGTCGATGCCGAGCTCGCCGGTGGCACCGCGCTTCTGCGCGCCCGCGCGTAGCGCATCGAGGTGGGTCGCCACTTTCCAGGCGTCATAGCCGAAGGCGAACAAACGCGCCGCAGCGCCGCGCGCCGTTGGTAGTCTACGGCCGAGGGTTTCGGCATCGCCGGGCCCAACCCCATCGCCGAGCAGCCAAGGAAGCTCCGGGAATTGCAGACCCTCCAGTTCGCGATCAAGCCGCGGTTCGGCACCCGACTGCACCAGCGACGTCGTCAGCACCGGCAGGCCGGCAAGGCCTGCGCTCTCGCGCTGCGGCATCAGGATGCGCAGGGCCGGCGCGCGCGCGACGATAAACAGCGCCTGCGCGCTGCCAGAATGCGCCGACAGCGCGGCGAGGCTCAATGCGGCGTTGCCGCCCAAGGGGTCGATTGCTGCCACCGCTAGGAGTTCGCCGCCCTCGGCACGAAAGTGCTCACGGAACCCGACCAGCGCGCGCTGCGCGTTGTCATCGGCTTCGGCGATGGCAAGGGCACGGCGCAGGCCATGTTTGAGCAGGCGCTCGGCCACGGCCGCGCCTTCGTCCTCGGGCGTCAGCGCGAAGCTGCCGCCGCCGGGCGTGGCCACCGGCGTGCGGTTCAGGGCCAGCCAGGTCATGTTGTCCGCAGGCAAAGCCGCCAGCGCCGCGACTTCCTCGCGGCCCAATGGGCCTACCAGCATGTCAGCGCCTTCCATCAGTGCTCGTTCGCGCGCCGCGCGCGCGCCATCCGCCGTGCCCAGCGTGTCGTGGAATGCAACCGATGGGCGAGCGCGGGATTCCGAAAAGTAGGCCGTCAGCAGGCCGTCGCGCACCGCGGTACCGGCCGGCCCAAGACTGCCGGAGAGCGGTAACAACACGGCCATGCGCCGTGGCGGGTGGTAGCCGTCGGCGGCCGGTGGCGGTCGGTCGACCACCGCAGCGATGACCGGTGCGTCGTGCAAATCCAGCCCGCGTCGGCGCGCTTCACGACGTGCCAGCGGCAGCAGCGCGGCATCTTCCGGCAGGAATGCCGCTTGCTCACGCAGCACCATATCGGGAATGGCTTGGAGCTGGCGTTCGGCACGCCGCAGTGCCTGTGCGCGGTCGGTGCCTTGCAATAGTTCCGCGCGTTCGGCAAGGGCTGCGGCCATGCCGAAGCGGTCGCCGCTGGCCTCGAAGGCGCGGACGCGCAAGGCCAGCCACTCGCTGCGGCGGGTCGGCGGGATCATCGCTTCGTCCTGCTGCAGCAGCGCCAGTCCATCCGCGACACGCTGATCGTCGAGCGCGAAGCCAGCACTCAGCAGATCGTGGCGGAACTGATCGTCAGGCTGCAGGCGGCGACGCGGGACTTCGGCAAGCTCGGCGCGCGCTTGGGTCGCATCGCCGGCACGCTGCAAGGCTTCGGCGAGGTTCAAGCGCGCCGTGGCGATGTCCGCGCCGCGCGAGGTGGCGGCAATCGCGCGCCAAGCCTGCGCGGCTTCGAGGTAGCGGCCTTCCGCCGTCAGCGCATGCGCCTCGGCTTCAGTCTGTGATGTATCGCGGGAGCGCGGCGCGGTAGCACAGCCGCTGAGCACCGCGAGCAGGACAGCAAGGGCAAGATAGCGAGTCAAGCGGGCAGCCATGCGGGGGAATCTCGGTGAGCCGGGCCTAGAATGATACGTGCCGCCGGGAGGACACGATGTCGGAAATCGTCGCGGGAACGCTGTACGTGGTGGCGACACCGATCGGGAACCTCGGTGATCTCACACCGCGCGCCCGCGCGGTGCTGGCCGGTGTCACCGCCATCGGTGCCGAGGACACCCGCAACACCGCCGTGCTGCTCGGCCAGTTCGGCATCCAGACCCCGCTGCTCGCCGTACACGACCATAACGAAGGCGACATTGCTGCGCGGCTCGTTGCGCGGCTGCAGGCCGGCGACAGCCTTGCGCTGGTGTCGGATGCCGGCACGCCGTTGGTGAGCGACCCGGGCTATCGGTTGGTGCGCGCGGTGCGCGAAGCTGGCTTGGCGGTCGTCGCGGTGCCCGGCGCGTGCGCGGCAGTCGCCGCGTTGAGCGTCGCGGGCATTCCCAGTGATCGATTTTGCTTTGAGGGCTTCCTGCCGGCGAAAACCGCCGCCCGCCGCGAGCGCTTGGGCGAGCTGCTTGCGGAAACCCGCACGCTGGTGTTCTACGAGAGTTCGCATCGCATCGAGGAATCGCTGGCTGATTTCGTGGCGGTGTTTGGGCCTGAGCGCGAAGCCACACTCGGCCGCGAGCTCACCAAACGCTTCGAAACTCTGCTCGGGCCGACGCTCGGGGCCATCGCGGAGGCCGTCGCCGCCGACGCGAACCAGCGCCGCGGCGAGTTCGTACTGGTCGTACGCGGCAATGCGAACCGCGAGGACGCGCAGCTCGCGGAAGGCAAGCGGCTTTACGCCAAGCTTGCCGAGCATCTGAAGCCTTCCGTCGCGGCGAAGCTTGCCGCGGAGCTGAGTGGTGCGCCGAGGAAGGCGCTGTACGGGGGCGAATGACGCGCGTTGAAGGTGACGGGGCGGGCCAGCCTCGAAGCGGCCCTTGCAACGGAGGCCACTGCATTGATCGCGTCACACGCCGCACCCGCGACAGCGCCGGTTCCGTTTCATCGCTGCTTCGGCGCGTACACTGCGCGCTGACGGAGTCGGCCAAGGCAGTCGCGTCGGGAGCAATCCCGCCGAGGAAAGTCCGGGCTCCATAGGGCAGAGTGCCAGGTAACGCCTGGGCGGCGCGAGCCGACGGAAAGTGCAACAGAAAATAGACCGCCGAACGGCCCGCAAGGGCGCGTGGTAAGGGTGAAACGGTGGGGTAAGAGCCCACCGCCTGCGGGGCCAACGCCGCAGGGCACGGCAAACCCCACTCGGAGCAAGGCCAAATAGGGGTGCATTGGGCTGGCCCGGCCCGCACCCGGGTAGGTTGCTTGAGCGCCACCGCGAGGTGTCGCCTAGAGGAATGGCTGCCGGCGTCCGCAAGGGCGCTTACAGAACCCGGCTTATCGGCCGACTCCGTCATCTCTTTCCCCAATGTGGATGCTGGCGTGGATTACGTGTTCGACCCGGCCGCCCTCGCGGCGCTTGCCCAAAGCCACGCAGCCGGTTACGCCGCGGCCGACCCGTATCCCCACGCGGTGTTTGAATCGCTGCTGCATCCCGAAGTCGCCGAAACGCTGGCGCGCGAGTTTCCTCGACCGGAAGACCCCGTGGGCTGGGATCGTTACGCGCACGACACGCTCGAGAAAAAGCTGGCGACCTCGAAGGAACAACTGCTGCCGGCGCTGCTGCGACGCACGCTGCACGAGCTCAACACCGCACCTTTCATCGATTTCCTAGAGACACTCACCGGCATCGACGGCCTCGTGCCCGACCCGATGCTGTTTGGCGGCGGCATCCACCTGAGCCGTCCCGGCGATTTACTGGGCATCCACGCCGACTTCAACTGGCACTCGAAGCTGAAGCTGCATCGCCGCGTGAATCTGCTCGTTTATCTCAATCCGGGATGGGACGAGGCCTGGGGCGGTGACCTCGAGCTGTGGGACACAAGGGCCAGCCGCTGCGTGACCCGCATCGCGCCGCTACTGAATCGGGCGGTCGTGTTCAATACCCGCAGCGACACCTTCCATGGCCATCCATGGCCGCTGGCCTGCCCAGACGGTGTATTCCGGCGCTCGATCGCCGCGTACTACTACACCGCCGAACGCCCCGAATCGGAAATGCGCGACCCGCACAACACGCGCTACAAGGGTCTGCACCTCGACTGAGCGTGCCCAAGCTCAAGCAAAACAAGGGTTGTGGGCCGATACTTAACGCATTACTTGAAGTGCGATCTAAGGCATTGATGCGCCTAGCGAAATGCCCGCAGAAAGGCATTGACACTCACCGAGCGTAGGCCTACCTTGAGTGCCTGAGGGAATTTCTGGTTTTTTGTGGGAGAAGGTGGGAATCCACCGGCAGACATGTTCCAGGGCGAGGCGGCCATCACGATTGATGACAAGGGGCGGCTGGCGATTCCGGTCGCCTTCCGCGATGCCGTCGCGCGCGAATGCGGCAACCGTTTGGTGCTGACCTACAACCCTTTCGATCAAGGCTCGCTCTACCTCTACCCCGAGACCGACTGGCAGGCCGTGCGCGACCAGATTGTTGCCCTGTCGGCCTTTGTGCCCGAGCACCGTGTGTTGCAACGCATGCTCGTGGGCGCGGCGACACCGCTCGAGCCCGACTCCGCCGGTCGGGTGCTGCTGCCGCCATCCATGCGCAGCACCGCCGGCTTGGAAAAGAAAGCGGTGCTGATGGGCATGGGTAGCCGACTCGAACTTTGGAGTGAGCCCGCGCACCTCGCGCAGATGCGGCAAACCATCGGTTCGGCGGGCGTCAGCGCAGCGATGCAGGACTTGCGGCTCTAGTCCCGATGGCCAGCACGTCCATCGCACCGCCCTCGCAACATGTGCCGGTGCTTTGGTCGCCGGTGCTGGAAGGCCTCGCCATCAAGTCTGCGGGCACCTATCTCGACGGTACGTTCGGTCGTGGCGGTCACGCTCGCGGCCTGCTGGCGCAGCTCGGCCCCGATGGTCGATTGCTGGTGATGGACAAAGACCCAGAAGCCATCCGCGAAGCCGGCACGCTCGCCGCCGCCGATCCGCGCGTGCGCGTGCGTCAGGCCAGCTTCGCCAGCTTGGGCGAGTGGGATGAAACCGCTGACGGGCTCGACGGCGTGCTGTTTGATCTTGGCGTGTCCTCGCCGCAGCTCGACCAAGCTGAGCGCGGCTTTAGTTTTCGCAATGATGGTCCGCTCGACATGCGCATGGACCCGACGCAGGGCTTGAGTGCGGCCGAGTTCGTCAACACCGCCGACGAGTCCGAGTTAGTACGCGTGCTGTGGGTACACGGTGAGGAGCGGCAAAGCCGGCGGATCGCCAAGGCCCTCGTCGCGCGGCGCACGGAGCGCCCGTTTGAGCGCACCGGCGATCTCGCCGATGTGATCGCCAAGTTGTTGGGCCGAGGCGACGGCCGCACGCACCCGGCCACGCGCAGTTTCCAGGCCATTCGCATCCATGTGAATGCCGAGTTGGATGACTTGCTGGCAGGTCTGAAAGCCGCCGAACGGGCGTTGAAAATCGGTGGCCGTCTTGCAGTCATCAGCTTTCACTCGCTCGAAGATCGCATCACCAAGCAATTCATCGCTGAGCGCGCCAAGGCACCGCCGTCGAACCGTCGCTCGGTGGTCGAGGTGGCGTTCACTCCCCGCCTGCGTGATCTCGGTGGTGCGATCAAGGCCGACGAGGCAGAGCTGGCGCAGAATCCACGCGCCCGCAGTGCGGTGCTGCGCATAGCGGAAAAGCTGGTCGCGGGAGCAGGCGCATGAGCCTGCGCGACGTCGTGCTGCTGCTGTTGCTCGGCTTGGTGGCCGTCAGTGCTGTGGCTGTCGTGTTCGCGCGCCACCAGCACCGCGAGGGGTTCATCGAGCTGATGCGGCTCGAAAAGCAGCGCGATGAACTGAATATCGCGTTCGGTCAATTGCAGATCGAGCAAGCGATGTGGGCCGAGACCAATCGCATCGAGCGGATTGCCGTAGACAAGCTCGGCATGAAGTTTCCGGAAGGTGCCGAAGTGGTCGTGGTGTCGCAATGAACACCCGGCCGAAGCCCAACGCTTTTGATCCACGCGGTCGCCTGCTGTTTATTGCCATTGTGCTCGGTGCCTGCGGTTTCGCGATTGCGGCGCGTGCTGCTTGGTTGCAGTTGTTGAATCCGGAGTTCTACCAGCAGCAAGGCGATGCACGCTTCGTCCGCGATGTGCCCATCGTCGCCTCGCGCGGCGCGATCCTCGATCGCAATGGCGAAACTCTGGCGGCGTCTTCGCCGGTGTCCTCGGTGTGGGCCAATCCCCGAGAGACGCTGCGCTATCCCGAACGCTTGGCCGAACTGGCCGCAGCATTGGATGTGCCGCAGGCCGAGCTGGAGCAGCGCCTTGCCGCGCGTGCCGAGCGCGAGTTCGTGTATTTGCGCCGGCATATGAGCCCGGACGCCGCTACTGCCGTGATGGCCTTGGGCATTCCCGGTGTGCAAGAACAGCGCGAGTTCCGTCGCTTCTACCCGCACGGCGAGGTTATGGCGCATGTGCTTGGCTTCACCAACATCGACGATCAAGGCCAAGAGGGTCTCGAACTCGCATTCGATCCTTGGCTCACGGGAAAGCCCGGCGAAAAACGCGTCATTCGTGATCGCAAGGGTCGCGTGATCGACGATGTCGATTTACTGCGCCCTACCGAACCGGGGCGCGACCTCGTGCTGTCCATCGATCGCCGTGTGCAGTACCTCGCTTATCGGGAGCTGAAGACTTCGCTGCAATTGCATCGAGCCGCAAGTGGTTCGGTGGTGGTGCTGGACATTCCGACTGGCGAAGTCATCGCAATGGTCAATCAGCCGAGCTTCAATCCAAACGCGCGTGCCGGTGGAACAAAGAGCGAGCGACGCAACCGCGCGGTCACGGATCTTGTCGAGCCGGGCTCGGTCATCAAGGCTTTCACCGTCGCAGCCGCAATGGAAAACGGTGCCGATCCGACGCGGCAGATCGATACCGCGCCAGGATTCTTTCCGCTGCGCAACCACGTCATCCGTGATGTGCGCAATTTCGGCAGGGTCGATATGACGCGGCTGCTGCAGAAAAGCTCGAACATCGCTTCTACCAAGCTGGCCTTGGAGATGAGCAATGAACATTTCCACGATGTGCTGATCCGCTTCGGTTTATCACGCTCGACGCAAAGTGGCTTTCCGGGCGAAGCCAGTGGCCGGATGGAGCCGGCGCGGGGCTGGGGTGATGTCGAGAAAGCGACCATCTCCTACGGCTATGGAATCTCGGTGACGCCGCTGCAGATCGCGGTGGGCTATGCGGCGCTGGCCAATAGTGGCCGCTTGCTGCCGCCAACCTTCGTGCGCGGCGGAAATGATGGTCAGAACAACGGCCGGCAAGTGATCGACCCGCAGATCGCCCGCAGCGTGATGGGTATGCTTGAGACGGCTATTGCACCGGGCGGTACCGCGACCCGGGCTGCGGTCGCTGGCTATCGTGTAGCCGGAAAATCGGGAACCACACGGCGATCAATTGCCGGAGGCTACGAGCGCCGCCACATCTCGATGTTTGCGGGAGTCGTGCCCGTGCAGCAGCCACGTTTTTCGATGGTGGTCGTGATCCACGATCCTAGCGCCGGACAGTTCTTTGGAGGCGCGGTGGCTGCGCCGGTTTTTCACGGCGTCATGGATGGCGCGTTGCGATTGATGGACGTCCCACCGGATAACGTCGGAGCCTGGTTCACCACGGCAGCCGTCGCGCCGGTGGGCGAAATAGGCAGCGATGGGCTTGTTCCACTTGAGCCTGTCGTTGGCCCTGCCGTTTCGGTAGCAAGGGCGACGCAGCCATGAGCGCGCCAATGCTGCCACTCTCCGTGTTGCTCGAAGGCATCGCTGCTGTGCCGGCCGCGAACGATGTTCCAGTGCATCGTCTTGTCGCAGACAGTCGATCTGTTCAAGTCGGTGACGTGTATGTGGCGAGAGCCGGTACGAACACGCACGGTCTGCGCTATGCCGCCGAAGTTATGGCGAAAGGCGCTGCGGCGATTCTTTTCGAAGCGCCGAAGCCGGAAGGTCTCGTACTTCCTGCCGAGTTCGCTGCACGCGCTATCGCAGTACCCAACCTGAGCGCGAAACTCGGGGTGCTGGCTGACCGCGCCAACGGATCACCCTCGCAAACCTTGCGCGTCGTCGGCGTCACCGGCACCAATGGCAAGACGTCGACCGTTCAACTCATCGCCCAAGCATTTGAGCAGCTCGGCACACCAGCCGGAAGCATCGGAACACTCGGTGTCGGTCGCGTGGGCCACATCGTTCAAGGCGAGCGAACCACTCCCGACGTGCTCGCGGTTCATTCCCTGTTGGCGCAGTTGCGCGACGCGGGCGCGGGTGCGGTGGCGATGGAAGTCAGTTCACACGCACTCGACCAAGGGCGTGTCGATGGCGTCCGATTCGAAGTGGCGGTCTTTACCAACCTCACCCGCGACCATCTCGACTACCACGGCAGCATCGAAGCATATGCCGAAGCCAAAGCCAGACTCTTTGCCGATCCGGCACCGTTGCGTGCGGTGTTGAATATCGACGATGCCTTCGGCCGCAGTCTTGCCGCCCGGATGTCAGAAGGTATGCGCTGGACGGTTTCGGCGAGCGGCGACGCGAGTGCGCGACTGCGTGCGGAATCCATTCGGATGAGCGTGGATGGACTGCACTTTGATCTCATCGAAGGCGAGCAGCGTGCTGCGCTTGCTTCGCCGCTGCTCGGCCGTTTCAACGTCGATAACCTGCTTGCCGTGGCCGCGGTGTTGCGGGCGATGGGCTTCGATTTTGCTGCTGTCGCAGCCGTGCTGCCGAAACTTCAGCCGGTGCATGGCCGCATGACGCGGCTCGGCGGTGGCACGCAGCCCTTGGTGCTGGTCGATTACGCGCATACGCCCGATGCTTTGCAGCAAGCGCTGACTTCGTTGCGCGGCCATGTGCATGGTGTGCTGATTTGCGTGTTCGGCTGCGGTGGCGAGCGGGACCGTGGCAAGCGTCCGCTAATGGCCGAGGTGGCCGAAAAACACGCGGATCGCGTATTCGTCACCGACGACAATCCGCGCAGCGAAGACGGTGACAGCATCGTTGCCGACATCCTTGCAGGCTTCCCCGAGCCTCACCGGCACCGGGTGATTCGTGATCGGCGCGCAGCCATCCGTGCGGCTGTTGCTGAGGCTCGCGCAGGCGACGTGGTGCTGGTGGCGGGCAAGGGCCACGAGTCGTATCAGGAAATCGCCGGTGTTCGACACGCCTTCGACGATGTGGCCGTCGCCCTTGCCGCGCTGGATGGCAGCGTATGAGACCGGTGCGGCTTTCCGACATCGCCGGCTGGACCGAAGGCCGGCTGATTGGCGAGGACATCGTCGTGACGGCGGTCTCGACCGACACCCGCTCGATTGAGCCCGGTGCGCTGTTCGTTGCGCTGCGCGGCGAGCGCTTCGACGCACACGATTTCATCGCGGCAGCCGAGGCGGCCGGTGCTGCGGCCGTGTTGCTGGCGCGGCCGGTGGAAACACGACTTCCGCAGATACACGTCGCCGATACCCAGGAAGCCTTGGGTGAACTCGCGGCTGGCCTGCAGCAGGGTCGATCGGCCGTGGTGCTGGCACTCACCGGCAGCAACGGAAAAACCTCGGTCAAAAGCCTTTTGCACGGCATTCTCTCGCGTGCAGGCCGTGCTTATGCCAACCCGGGCAACCTCAACAACGAGATCGGCCTGCCCTTGGCGGTGATCGGCGCGCCGGACGACGCGCGCTTCGCCATCTACGAGATGGGTGCCGGAAAGCCCGGCGACATCGCCTACTTGTGCAGCATCGTCGCGCCGCATGTGGCACTGGTCAACAACGTTGCGGCGGCGCATATCGAGCGCCTGCACAGCTTGTCCGGCATCGCCGATACCAAGGCCGCTATCTACGAAGCACTGGCGGATGACGGCATTGCGGTGGTCAATGCCGACGATGCGTATGCGCCAAGTTTTATGCAGCGTATCGGTCGCCGTCGCGTGCTCCGCTATGGTCTTGAACAAGACGCCGATGTGCGTGCGAGCGAGCTGGTACTGGATGCTTCGGGCAGTCGCTTCCTGCTGTTGACGCCAGCGGGGCGCGAGGTCATTCACCTGCCGCTTCCCGGTCGCCACAACGTGATGAACGCCTTGGCCGCAACGGCGATGGCGCTCGCGGCCGGTGCTGGCTTGGATGCCATCGTCGCGGGTTTGCATGCCGCCTTGCCGGTGCAGGGAAGGCAGGTGGCGCATGCACTGCCGCGCGGCAACGTGCTGGTGGACGATAGCTACAACGCCAATCCCGGATCTTTGGCCGCGGCGATCACCATGCTGGGATCGCAAGGTGAGGCTTGGCTCGTGCTTGGCGACATGCGCGAACTGGGTGCGGACGGCCCGGCCCTGCACGCCGAAGCGGGTCGTCAGGCGCGTGCGGCGGGGCTCAGGCGTGTATGGACCACCGGCAGGCTTGCGGCCGAAACCAGCCGCGCGTTTGGCGAGGGCGGTCGCGCCTTCGATACGCAAGAAGATCTCATCGCCGCGCTGTGCGAGGCGCTCAGGCAGGCCGCAGGCGTGCGTTGCCTCGTCAAGGGCTCGCGTGGCAGCGCGATGGATCTCGTGGTGGCTGCTGTGCTCGCCGCAAGCTCGGAAGGAGAGACGCACGATGCTGCCTGATCTCGTCCGTTGGCTGTTTCCCGGTTTCGCACTGTTCGATTTCATCACCATGCGGGCCATTCTGGGCGCGCTGACGGCCCTGATCTTTTCGCTGTTGTTGGGGCCGTTCGTCATCAAGCGCCTGCGTGCCTTGAAGGCGGGTGGCCAGCCGATCCGCAGTGACGGCCCGCAAAGCCACTTCGCCAAAGCCGGTACACCGACGATGGGCGGCGCTCTGATTCTGCTCGCCGTGGCGCTCTCCACTTTGCTGTGGGCCGATCTTTCCAACCGCTATGTCGCGATCACCCTTGGCGTGATGCTGGCCTTCGCGCTGATCGGCTGGCTGGATGATTGGATAAAGATTGTCCGTCGCGACCCGAAGGGCTTGAAGTCGCGGCACAAGTACGCGCTGCAATCGGTGTTCGGTCTTGCTGCTGCTGCGCTACTTTTCGCCACCGCCGACCATCCATCGAACACCACGCTGTTCCTTCCGCTGCTGAAGGATTTCGCCCTGCCCTTGGGCCTCGGTTTCGTCGTGGTGGCGTACTTCTGGATCGTCGGGTTCTCGAACGCGGTAAACCTCACCGACGGTCTCGACGGCCTCGCCATCATGCCGGTGGTGTTGACCGCGGGTGTGCTCGCCGTGTTCGCCTATGCCTCTGGCAATGCGGTGTTCTCGGAGTACCTCGGCATTCCGCGTGTGCCCGGTGCCGGCGAGCTGGCCATTCTCTGTGCCGCAATCGGTGGCGCTGGCCTTGGATTTCTGTGGTTCAACACCTACCCGGCGATGGTGTTCATGGGCGATGTCGGTGCCTTGGCGCTCGGTGCCGCACTGGGCTGCATCGCCATCATCGTGCGCCAGGAATTGGTGTTGGTCATCGTCGGCGGCATCTTCGTCATTGAAACGCTTTCGGTCATGGCGCAAGTGGGCTCGTACAAGCTCACCGGCCGGCGCATTTTCCGGATGGCGCCCATCCACCATCACTTCGAGCTCAAGGGTTGGCCCGAGCCGCGCGTCATCGTGCGCTTCTGGATCATCTCGGTGATGTTGGCCTTGATCGCGCTGGCCACTTTGAAGGTGCGCTGATGACGCTGGCCAAGCCCATCGAATTGCCCTTTCAAGCCACCCGGCTGGAGGCCTTGGAAGGCCGCTACGACCGCTGGCTGATCGGCGCGGTGCTGTGCTTGGTAGTGCTCGGCATCGTGATGGTGACATCGACCTCGCTGGGGCTTGCCGGTGTGATGGCGGTCAACGAGTTTCACTTCGTAAACCGCCACCTGTTTGCGCTGGCGGTAGGTGCCGTGCTCGCTTGCGTGGCGATGAAGGTCGAGTTGAAGCTGGTGGAACGCCACCAGCATCTCGCGCTGCTGGCCTGCTTAGCGTTGTTGCTCGCGGTGTTTGTTCCGGGTCTTGGTGTCCGTGTCAACGGTGCCCAGCGCTGGCTCAATTTCGTCGTGTTGAACTTTCAGGTGGTCGAAGCGGTGAAGTTGCTGCTGATCTTCTGGATCGCCGGCTATCTGGCGCGCCGGAAGGACGAGTTGGCGAGTCGCTGGAGTAGCCTGCTCAAGCCGCTGGGCGTGGTGTTGGCGCTGGTGGTGCTGTTGCTTGCGCAGCCTGATTTCGGCTCGGCGGCCCTGCTGCTGGCGGTGACCGGCGCGATGATTTTTCTCGGCGGTGCCTCCTTGGGCAAGCTCATGGTCTTCGGTGCGCCGCTGGTGGCTTTCTTTGTCGCTATCGCCGTATTCGAGCCCTACCGGCTGGCGCGCATCACCAGTTTCCGCGAGCCTTTCGAAGATCCATTTGGTGATGGCTACCAACTCGTGCAGTCCCTGATCGCGATTGGTCGCGGCGGCTTCGACGGCGTGGGGCTCGGTGCATCGGTACAGAAACTGCAAGCCTTCCCCGAGGTACACACCGATTTCATCTTCTCGGTACTGGCCGAGGAGTTGGGTTTTCTGGGTGTTAGTGTGGTGCTGGCCCTGTTTACCGTGGTGCTTTGGCGCGCATTCTCGATCGGCCTGCGCTGCATGCACCTAAGACGCCAATTCGCGGGTCTCACGGCACTTGGCATTGGCTTGTGGATCGGTATCCAAGCCACGGTATCGATCGGCGTGAACTTGGGGCTGTTGCCGACCAAGGGACTGACCCTGCCGCTGATCAGCTACGGCGGATCCAGCGCCATGATGAGCTTGATCGCGATGGGCGTGCTACTGCGCGTCAGCTACGAGCTTGATCGCTCGGAGCGGCAAGTTCAGCGCGCTCGCCGCGAACTCGCTGCCTTCGATGACCCGAACGAGGCCATGCTCCCCGCTGCGATCGTCGCCGCGCAAGCTGCCGCCGTGCGCACGCAAGCCAGCGCGGCTCCGACGCTACGCCATCCGGCCTTGGGCCGAAGCGCTTCGCGTATCGAGCCGGTGATCGGAGGCCCGCGATGACGACGCCGCGCTTTACCGTCATGGCGGGTGGTACGGGTGGGCATATTTTTCCTGCGCTGGCGGTGGCTGGTGCGCTGCGCGCGCGTGGTGCCGAAGTGCGCTGGATGGGCTCGGTTGGCGGGATGGAAGAACGCCTAGTGCCAAACGGCGGCTTTACGATCGACACCCTGTGCATCAATGGCATTCGCGGCAAAGGTGTGCTGGCCCTGCTGGCTGCGCCCCTGCGCATCACTCGTGCCGTGTGGCAGGCGCGTTCCTTGTTGAAGGCACAGTCGCCGCATGCAGTGCTGGCCTTCGGCGGCTTCGCCAGTGGCCCCGGTGGCCTCGCCGCAGGAATGCTCGGTGTGCCGCTAATCATTCACGAGCAGAACCGCGCACCGGGCTTGACCAATCGCGTGCTGGCGCGCTTCGCCCGTCGTGTACTGACCGGTTTTCCTGGCAGCTTCCCGCCACCCGCCGAGGCGGTGGGCAATCCAGTTCGCGAAGCCATTGCCGCCTTGCCCGATCCGACGTCTCGCCTGCAGGGCCGAAGCGGCGCGCTTCGCCTGCTGGTGCTCGGCGGCAGCCAAGGTGCGCGTGGCTTGAATCTGGCGGTGCCCCAGGCGCTGGCCGGCTGCTTGAACATCGATATCCGCCATCAATGCGGTGCCACCTTGGTGGACGAAGCGCGCGCTGCCTATGTCGCGTCGAACTTGCCGGCGCGTATCGAACCCTTCATTTCCGATATGGCCGAAGCCTATGCCTGGGCCGACCTCGTCATCAGCCGCGCGGGCGCATCGACCCTCGCCGAGCTTTGCGCGGCCGGCGTGGGCAGTGTGTTGGTGCCGTTTCCGCAAGCGGTGGACGACCACCAAGCAAAGAATGCCGCGTTCATGGCCGAAGGCGGCGCGAGCCTGTGGCTGCGCCAAACCGACACGCTGGCGAGCGAACTTGCCGACACCCTCAAACCTTTGCTTGGCGAGCGCCGCCGTTTGCTCGATATGGCGCGTGCTGCGCGTGCTCTAGCTCTGCCGAATGCCGCCGAACGTGTGGCCGATATCGCCTGTGAGGAGGCAAAACCATGATGCGCGGACGCTTGCAACGCGCGGGTGATCTCGCCAACGCGTTCAACTGCGTGCATTTCGTCGGTATCGGCGGCGTGGGGATGAGTGGCATCGCCGAAGTGCTGCTGACTCTGGGTTACACCGTCTCGGGCTCGGACTCGGCCGATAACGCCACCACGCAACGCTTGAGCGCGCTCGGCGCGACGATCCATCGCGGCCATCGCGCCGAGCACGTCGGTGGCGTGGATGCCCTGGTGGTGTCGAGCGCCATCAAGGCCGACAACCCCGAGCTGATCGAAGCCCGTGCGCGCCGCATCCCGGTGGTGCCACGCGCCGAGATGCTGGCCGAGCTGATGCGCTTCAAGCGCGGCATCGCCATTGCCGGTACGCACGGCAAGACCACCACCACCTCACTGGCGGCCAGCGTGCTCAGTGAAGGTGGGCTTGATCCCACTTTTGTCATCGGCGGAAAGCTGCTTTCGGCCGGTGCGAACGCACGCCTTGGCGGGAGCGAGTGGTTGGTGGCTGAAGCCGACGAGAGCGATGGCAGCTTCCTGCGCCTGAACCCACTGGTGTCGGTTGTCACCAACATCGACGCCGACCACCTCGAAAACTACGGGGGTGATTTCGAGCGCGTCAAACAGGCCTTCAACGAATTTTTGCACCGGCTGCCGTTCTATGGCCTCGCCATTCTGTGCATCGATGACCCGGAAGTGGCCGCGCTGGCCGCGCACACGCCGCGCCACGTCGTGCGTTACGGCTTCGCGCAGAGTGCTGATGTCCGAGCCAGCAACATCACGCAAACCGGCCAACAGATGCATTTCCTGTTGCATCTGCCCGGCGAAGCGCCGGTACCGATGACCTTGAACCTGCCCGGCCGCCACAACGTGCTAAACGCGCTGGCCGCGGCCGCCATCGGTTGGCAGCTCGGTATCAGCGTCGAGGCCATCGCCCGCGCACTGGCTCGCTTCGAGGGCATTGGCCGGCGCTTCAATCTCAAGGGCGAGCTGGCCTTGGCAAACGGCGGCAGTGCCCTGCTGGTTGACGACTACGGCCATCATCCGGCCGAGCTTGCGGCGGTGTTCGCCGCCGCACGCGGTGGATGGCCCGAGCGCCGCTTGGTGGCTTGCTTCCAGCCACACCGCTACAGCCGCACCCGCGATCTGTTTGATGATTTCGCCAAGGTGCTGAGCGAGGTAGATGGTCTGGTGCTCTGCGATGTCTATCCGGCGGGCGAAGCGCCGATCCAGAACGCGGATTCAAAAGCCCTCGCGCGCGCCATCCGCAGCCGTGGACGGGTCGATCCGGTGCTGGCCGGCACGGCCAAAGAACTGCCGATCGTGCTCGGCGATGTGCTGCAAGCCAATGATCTCGTGATCCTGCTCGGCGCGGGTGATATCGGCGCGGTCGCCGGGCAATTGGCCGAGACCGGTTTGCCGGAGCGCAGCGCATGAGCCATGCCGAGCACGCCGCCGTCGACGCCCTGCGCAAGCGCTGCGCTGCGTTCGACCCCGCCATGTTCGGCCGCGTCGCGGTGCTGATGGGCGGGTGCTCGGCCGAGCGCGAGGTGTCGCTGAACTCGGGTGCCAATGTGCTCGCCGCGCTGCGCTCGAGTGGTGTCGATGCGCAGGGTGTCGATGGCTTGCCGGCCTTGCTTGCCGCCTTGGGACAGGGTGCCAGCGCCACGACTAGCCCCAGACGAGCCGGCTTCGATCGGGTTTTCAACATCCTTCACGGTGGCGTGGGCGAGAACGGCGTGTTGCAGGGCGCGCTCGATGCGCTCGGCGTGCCATACACCGGCCCTGGCGTCCTCGGCAGTGCGCTGACGATGGACAAGATCCGCACCAAGCAAGTCTGGGTGGCCGAAGGTCTGCCTACGGCGCGCTTCGTGCGTATTGCGCCGGGTGGCGACCTCGCTACGGCCTTGCGCACGCTCGGTCTGCCGGCCTTCGTGAAGCCCGCCACCGAAGGTTCCAGTGTGGGTGTGTTCCGCGTCCTCAGCGAAGCGGACATCGCCCCAGCCACCGCCTTCGCCGCGCACTATCCCGGCGAGCTGCTGGCCGAGCAGATGATCGGCGGCGGCGAATACACCGTCGGCATTCTGGGTGAAATGGCCTTGCCTTCAATACGCATCGTTCCGGCCGCTGGCTGGTACGACTACCACGCCAAGTACATCAGCGATGACACCGCCTACCACTGCCCCGGCCTCGAAGGCGCGGACGAAGCCGCCATTCGCGCGCTCGCCTTGGCCGGCTTCCGCGCCGCCGGTTGCAGCGGCTGGGGCCGCGTGGACGTGATGCGCCACATCGACGGCCGCTTCCTGCTGATGGAGATCAACACCGCGCCGGGCATGACCAGTCACTCGCTGGTGCCCAAGGCCGCGCAGGCACTCGGTATCGGATTCGAAAACCTTTGTCTCGCGATCCTCGCTCAGACGCTCGAGGAGTCACGCACATGACTCAGGCGCGGCGACTGCTGGGTTGGGTCTTGGCGCTGCTGCTGCTGGCGCTGCCGATCATGGCGGTCGTCAACGGTTGGATCGGTGCAGAGCGCTGGCCGATTCGCACGCTGGTTTTGCAGGCACCACTGAAGCTTGTGGACGAGGCCACCCTACGCGCGACCATCGTTCCGCTGGCGCAGGACGGCTTCTTTGCCGTCGACCCGGTGGCGATTCGTGAAGCCATCTCCGCGCTGCCATGGGTCGATACGGTCGATGTACGCAAGCGCTGGCCGAATCGACTCGAGGTGCGCCTTACCGAGCTGCACCCCTACGCGCACTGGGGCGACGAACGCCTGCTCTCGGACGATGGCCGCCTATTCGCTACGCCGCCAAGCCTCACGAAACCATTGCCGCGCTTCGAAGCCCCCGATGGCCGCGTCGCCGATGTCATCAGCTTTCATCGCGACGCCCGCCCGGTGCTGGTGCGGATCGGTAGCGATATTCGCGAATTACAGCTTTCTGCGCGCGGTGGCTGGTCGCTGACCACCATCGAAGGCCTGCACGTCGAACTTGGCCGCCACGACGTACTGCCGCGCCTGTCGCGTTTTGCCCGACTGCTGCCCGAGCTGCATCGCGCTTCGCCGGGCCGCGTGCTGCAACGCGCCGACCTCCGCTACACCAACGGCTTTGCCCTGGTCTGGGGCGAAGCCATCGCAGCCCCCGCCGCGCGATCTGCCGCCCCTTTGGCACCGAGTCCCACATGAACCGCAAAAGCGACAAATCCCTGATCGTCGGCCTCGATATCGGCACTTCCAAAGTGACCGCCTTGGTCGGCGAATACGCCCCCGACCAACCGATCGAGATCATCGGCATCGGCTCGCATGAGTCACGCGGCATGCGTCGCGGTGTGGTGGTCGACATCGAATCGACCGTGCAGTCGATCCAGCGCGCCATCGAGGAAGCCGACGTGATGGCCGGCTGCGAGATCCGCTCGGTCTACGCCTCGATCGCCGGCAGCCACATCCAGTGCCGCAATTCCAACGGCGTGGTGCCGATCGCCTCGGGCGAAGTCAGCTACGCCGACCTCGACCGCGTGCTGGAAGCCGCGCGTGCCGTGGCCGTGCCCGCCGACCAGCGCATCCTGCACGCCATCCCACAGGAGTACATCGTCGACGGCTCGCAAGAGGGCATCCGCAATCCGGTCGGCATGTCCGGCGTGCGCCTTGAAGTTCGCGCACACCTCATCACCGGTGCGACTGCGGCGGCGGCGAACATTGGCAAGTGCATCCAGCGCTGCGGCCTGTCGGTGGACGACCTGATCCTGTCCTCGCTGGCCTCCAGCACCGCCGTGCTCACCCCGGACGAAAAAGAACTCGGCGTCGTGCTGGTCGACATCGGTGCTGGCACCACCGACATCGCGGTGTTCGTGCAGGGCGCGATCCGCCACTCGGCCTGCCTGCCGATCGCCGGCGACCAGATCACCAACGACATCGCCCACTTGCTGCGCACGCCGACGCCCGAGGCCGAGCAGATCAAGGTGCGCTATGCCTGCGCGCTGGCCCAGCTCGCCGGCCGCGAGGAAACCATCCAGGTGCCGAGCGTCGGTGACCGTGCGCCGCGCCGGCTGGCCCGCCAGGCGCTGGCCGAGGCGGTGCAGAACCGCTACGAGGAGATCTTCGAGATGGTGCAGGCGGAATTGCGCCGCGCCGGCTACGAGGAGCTGGTACGCGCCGGCATGGTGCTCACCGGCGGCAGCGCCCGCATGGAAGGCGTCGTCGAGCTGGCCGAGGAAATGCTGCACATGCCGGTGCGTGTGGGCATTCCGCAGTACGTCACCGGCCTCGGCGAGGTCATCAACAATCCCGTCCACGCCACCGGCGTGGGCCTGTTGCTGTGGGGGCGCTCGCTCGAAGTCGGCCCCCGCCGCCCCAGCCTCAATGCCGGCAAGGCTGGCGTCGCTTTCACCCGCTTTCGGAACTGGTTCCGGAGCGCGTTTTGACCGTCGGCCCCCCGACGTATTCCACCACCCAAAGACAAACCCCGAAACGAGAGGACGAGACCATGGCGCAATTTGAACTCATCGAGAAGTTGGCCCCGAACGCGGTGATCAAAGTCATCGGCGTGGGCGGCGGCGGCGGCAATGCCGTGTCGCATATGGTCAACGCCAACATCGACGGCGTGGAATTCGTCGTCGCCAACACCGATTCTCAGGCCATCAATAACGCCGGCGCGAAGCTGCACTTGCAGCTCGGCACCAACGTCACCAAGGGCTTGGGCGCTGGTGCCAACCCGGAGGTCGGCCGCCAAGCCGCTCTGGAAGACCGCGAGCGCATCATGCAGGCCCTGAGCGGTGCCGACATGGTGTTCATTACCGCCGGCATGGGCGGCGGTACCGGCACGGGTGCCGCGCCGGTCGTCGCGCAGCTCGCCAAGGAGATGGGCATCCTCACGGTGGCCGTCATCACCAAGCCGTTCCCGTTCGAGGGCCGTCGCCGTATGCAAGTGGCGCTCAAAGGCATCGAAGAACTGGCCAGCCACTGCGACTCGCTCATCACCATCCCGAACGAGAAGCTGATCACCGTGCTTGGCCGCGATGCCACCATGATGCAGGCCTTCCGTGCCGCCAACGACGTGCTGCTCGGTGCCGTGCAGGGCATCGCCGACCTGATCGTCCGCCCGGGCCTCATCAACGTCGACTTCGCCGATGTCCGCACCGTGATGAGCGAGATGGGCCTCGCCATGATGGGTAGCGGCACCGCGCGTGGCGACGACCGCGCCCAGGCCGCGGCTGCGGCCGCCATCAGCAATCCACTGCTCGATGAAGTGAACCTGGCCGGTGCCTGTGGCGTGTTGGTCAACATCACCGCCGGCCCGAACTTCACCATGCGCGAGTTCGACGAAGTTGGCCGCACTGTCGAGGAGTTCGCCTCCGAAGACGCCACCGTCGTCATCGGCACCGTGCTCGACCCGGAAATGAAGGACGAAGTGCGCGTCACCGTCGTCGCTACGGGCCTCAACCGCGGCGTGCAAGCCGGCCGCCTGCCTAATCGTGACCATGGCCGCGAACACCGCTCAGCCCCCGGCGATGCCCCGCGTGCCCAAGAACGCGAGGTCGCGCGCCCGAAGGTGCAGTTGATCCGCAACGGCTCGACGGGCTTGGCCGAGTATGCCGACGCCAATGCCCCGGCCGCCGCCGGTCGCGAAACCAGCTTCGCCGGCAGCCTGCGCAGCCGCTCGGCCGATGTGGGCCAGGACACTGCGCTTTCCGACCTGCCAGCCGGACAGGCCTATCTCGATATTCCGGCCTTCCTGCGCCGCCAAGCCGACTGAGGGGGAAATCGAAGCTGACTTGACACTAAAGAATGTGATTTTTTTTAAGGTTTCGTTAAAGGTTGGCTGTGTTAATGTGCGTCGCTTCCCGTGTCAAGCCCTTTGTGGATCCGGTCGATATGTTCAAGCAACGCACTCTCAAGAATGTCATCCGCGCCACCGGCGTCGGTCTACATAGCGGCGAAAAGGTCTATATGACGCTTCGGCCCGCAGCTATCGACACCGGTATCGTGTTCCGCCGCGTCGATCTCGACCAACCGGTCGAGATCAAAGCAACGGCGTTGGCGGTGGGTGACACCTCGCTATGCACCGCCTTGGTGAAAGACAATGTCCGCGTCATGACGATCGAGCACTTGCTCTCGGCCATGGCCGGTTTGGGCATCGACAACGCCTATGTCGATCTATCCACGGCCGAAGTGCCGATCATGGACGGCTCGGCCGGGCCCTTCGTGTTCCTGCTGCAATCGGCGGGCATCGAGGAGCAGAGCGCGCCGAAGCGCTTCATCCGCATCAAAAAGTGCATCCTCGTCGAGGACGGCGACAAATGGGCGCGCTTTGAGCCGTTTGATGGCTTCAAGGTGGGTTTCACCATCGACTTCCAGCACCCGGCCTTCCGCCGCTCGACCTCGAGCGCCGAGATCGACTTCTCGACGACCTCGTTCGTGAAGGAAGTCAGCCGCGCCCGTACCTTCGGCTTCATGCGCGACATCGAATACCTGCGCGAGCGCAACCTCGCCTTGGGCGGCTCGATGGACAATGCGATCGTGCTCGACGACTACCGGGTGCTCAACGACGACGGTCTGCGCTACGAGGACGAGTTCGTCAAGCACAAGATCCTCGACGCCATCGGCGACTTGTACCTGCTCGGCCACAGCCTGATTGGTGCGTTCTACGGCCACAAGTCTGGCCATGCGCTCAACAACCGCCTCCTGCGTACCCTGCTGGCCGACAAAACAGCCTGGGAAGAAGTGACCTTCAGCGACCCGGCCAAGGCACCGATCTCCTACGCCAGCCCGGCGGCGGCGTTCTGAAACCCAGCCGCGCTGGCCGTAAGGCTGGCTTGGACGACCCCATAGCGTGACGCGAAGCCCGCCCCGTGTTTTTCTGGCGGGCTTTGTCGTTTTCGAGGCGGCCATCGCGGCTTAGCGGCGTTTTAACGACCCGTCCGTAAACTCCCCCGACCTGACGGGAACTCAGGGGCGTCGGCCACTTGCGGCCAGACGCAGGAGCTGAGCCTTGAGATCAGGGTCTGCAACGGATTGGGCGGCGGCTTCGAGCGTAGCTCGGGCGGCCATCGAGAGCGATGCCCCCGGACGCTCCGGCAGCGGTGCGACCGGCGGCACCACTTTAATCGTCACCGAGCGGGCTTCGATGCCGGCCGCGATGGCCGCCGCCAGCAACAGGGCGGTTTCCATGCGCAGCCGGGCCTTCCAGGCCGGTGAAGTGACCACCACCACGACCGTCTGGCGGTCGACGTTGGCCAAGCGCACCTGCGCGGCCAGTGCCGATGGCAGATGACGGCGGAAGCGCTGGTCGGCGGCGTCCAGGTACTGGGCGCGGGCAACCACCGCGGCAAGGTCGCCCTCTGCGACCCACTGGCTGGCCGGCCGGGGGACGCTGGCGGTACCGGGCAGCCCTTCCGTCGGCTTGCGAACTTTGGATCGAATCATGCTCAACATCATCGTCGTTTCGCGCCACCTCCGCTCGCCCTTGGCGATCAGCCTCGAATCGGCGCGGAATCGCTGGATCGCTATCGGTGCCGCTTCGGCCCTGCTGCTCGCCGTCGCGTTGGGCGGAGCCGCTCTAAACCAAGCGCTGTCCGGAGGCGACGCGGCTCTCGACCCACTGCGTGCCGATGTGCTGGCCAGCCGTCAGGCCATCGAGGAGGCCCGCGCGCAGGCGCAGCGCGATGTCAACGCCATGGCGGCCCGGCTGGGCGAGCTGCAAGCGCAGGCCAACCGGCTGAATGCCCTCGGCCATCGACTCACCGATATGGGCCAACTCAAGGGCGGCGAATTCGACTTCAGCGAACGCCCCGGCATGGGCGGCCCCTTGGTGGTGGACGATGCGTCGGCCGATCTGGCGATGAGCATCGACAGTGTCGAGGCCGCTTTCTCGCGGGCCGAAAAGCAATTGGACGTGCTGAACACGCTGCTGGAAAGCCACGAGTTTGCGGCGGCCTCCCTTCCCAGCCGCGCGCCAGCGCCGGGTTTCATCTCCTCGGGCTTCGGTATCCGCGCCGACCCTTTCACCGGTGCCCGCGCCCACCACATGGGGGTCGATTTCGACGCCAACATCGGCGACCCGATCAAGGCGGCAGCCAACGGCATCGTCAGTTTCTCCGGTTGGAAAAACGGCTTCGGAAATACCGTCGTCGTCGATCACGTCGACGGCTACCAGACGCTCTACGCGCACAACCAGAAGAACCTCGTGCGGGTTGGCGACGTGGTCCGCGCTGGCCAGCAATTGGCCAAGGTCGGCTCGTCCGGGCGCTCCACCGGCGCGCACCTGCACTTTGAAGTCCATGTCAATGGCCGCCCGGTCAACCCGATGGCCTATCTCGAACGCCTGCGTTGATAACGAGGGTCATCGGCACCAGCTACAATTCGCGCTTGCCTTCGGCGGCCGCCTTTGAGCGGCCGTCCGCGTCTTTGCGGGTTCGGCCCGCATGGCCACTCCCCATTTTGAAGATCCACTCATGCTCAATCGCCTACTCACCGCCCTGTTCGGCAGCCGCAACGAACGGTTTGTCCGCCAGCTCAGCAAGTCCGTCGCCCGCATCAACGCGCTCGAGGCGAGCCTTGAAGCACTGGACGATGCAGCACTTCAGGCCAAGACCGCCGATTTCAAGGCACGGGTCGCCAACGGTGAATCCCTAGACGCCCTGTTGCCGGAAGCCTTCGCGGTCTGCCGCGAAGGTGCCCGCCGCGCCTTGAACATGCGCCACTACGACGTGCAGTTGATCGGTGGCATGGTGCTGCACCAGGGCAAGATCGCCGAGATGCGCACCGGCGAGGGCAAGACCCTGATGGCGACGCTCGCGGTGTACCTCAACGCGCTCGCCGACAAGGGCGTGCATGTGGTGACGGTGAACGACTACCTCGCGCGCCGCGACGCCGCGTGGATGGGCAAGCTCTATAGCTTCCTCGGGCTCTCGGTGGGCGTGGTCTATCCGGGCATGCCGATGGCCGACAAGGCCGCTGCCTACGCTGCCGACATCACCTACGGCACCAACAACGAGTTCGGCTTCGACTATCTGCGCGACAACATGGCGCTGCGCAAGGATGATCGCTACCAGCGCGGGCTGAACTTCGCCATCGTTGACGAAGTCGACTCCATCCTGATCGACGAAGCGCGCACGCCGCTGATTATTTCCGGCCCCGGCGACGAGTCGCCCGAGCTCTACGTTCAAGTCAACAAGATCGTCCCGGCCTTCGCGCGTCAGGGCGAGGAGGAATCCGAGGGCGATTTCTGGGTCGACGAGAAAGGCAAACAGGTGCATCTCTCCGAGCAGGGCATGGAGCACGCCGAGACCCTGCTGCGTGCCGCCGGCATCTTGCGTGGCGACGACAGCCTCTACGCCGGGCACAACATCGCCGTCGTGCATCACCTCAACCAGGCACTGCGCGCGCATGCCCTCTATCAGCGCGATGTCGATTACATCGTTCGCAATGGCGAGGTGGTGATCGTCGATGAGTTCACCGGCCGCACGCTGGTGGGCCGGCGTTGGTCGGATGGTCTGCATCAGGCCATCGAGGCGAAAGAAGGCGTGGCGATCCAGCGCGAAAACCAGACGCTGGCCTCGATCACCTTCCAGAACTTCTTCCGCATGTACGGCAAGTTGGCCGGCATGACCGGCACCGCCGATACCGAGGCCTTCGAGTTCAACTCGATCTACAACCTCGAAGTGTCGGTGATCCCGACCCATCGGCCGATGATCCGCAAGGACATGCCCGACTTGGTGTTCCTCAATCGCAAGGGCAAGTACCTGTCGGTGCTCGAGGACATCAAAGAGCGCCACGCCCAGGGTCAGCCGGTGTTGGTGGGCACCACCTCGATCGAGACTTCCGAACTTCTGAGCGAGCAGCTCAAGGCGGCGGGCATCACCCACGAAGTGCTGAACGCCAAGCAGCACGAGCGCGAGGCGCAGATCGTCGCGCAGGCCGGCCAGCCCGGTGCCGTCACCATCGCCACCAACATGGCCGGTCGCGGCACCGATATCGTGCTGGGCGGCAGCTTGGAGGCCGAGCTGCACGCCGCTGGCGAGATCGATGAGGTCACCAAGGCGCGCATCAAGGCCGATTGGCAGGTTCGCCACGACGCCGTGAAGGCTGCCGGCGGCCTGCACATCATCGGCACCGAGCGCCACGAGAGCCGCCGCATCGACAACCAGTTGCGCGGCCGCTCCGGCCGCCAGGGCGACCCCGGCTCCTCGCGCTTCTACCTCTCGCTCGAAGACAACCTGATGCGCATCTTCGCCAGCGACTGGGTGCAAAAAGCCATGCAGCGCATGGGCATGAAAGAAGACGAGGCGATCGAGAGCGGGCTGGTTTCGCGGCAGATCGAAAATGCGCAGCGCAAGGTCGAGGCGCACAACTTCGACATCCGCAAGAATCTGCTCGACTACGACGATGTCGCCAACGATCAGCGCAAGGTGATCTACGAACAGCGCAACGAGCTGCTCGATCAGGGCGAGATTCAAGAAACCATCGCTGCCCTGCGCGACGACGTGCTCGCCGCCCAGGTGCGCAAGTACGTGCCGGTGCAGTCCATCGACGAGCAGTGGGATCTTCCCGGCCTCGAGAACAGTCTGCGCGACGATTTCGGCATCGAGCTCGACATCCGCAGCCTGGTCGCCGCAGGCGCGGAGATCGACGACGAGGGCATCGTGGCCAAGGCCGTCGAGGCCGGCCGCGCGCACTTTGCCGCCAAGGAGGTCCAGGTCGGGCCGGCGTTGATGCGCCAACTGGAGAGCCAAGTGATGCTCTCGATGCTCGACCAGAACTGGAAAGAGCACCTTGCCCGGATGGACTACCTGCGCCAGGGCATCCACCTGCGCAGCTACGCACAAAAGCAACCGAAGCAGGAGTACAAGCGCGAGGCTTTCGAGCTGTTCGAGCAACTGCTGGAAAAGGTCAAGCGCGACATCGTCACCCTGCTGGCGCGCGTGCGCGTTCGCAACGAGGAGGAAGTGCTGGCGATGGAAGCCGAGGAGCGCCGTCGCGCCGAGGCCTTGGCGAAGCAAATGCAGTTCCAGCACCCCGAAACGGGCAGCTACGGCGCTGACGAGGAAGCCGCCGACGTGCAGGAAGAAAAACGCCGCCTCGCGCGGGTGGCCGCTGCTTCGGCCCCTGCCGGTGCCGTGCCGGTGGTGGGGCGCAACGAGCCTTGTCCCTGTGGTTCGGGCAAGAAGTACAAGCACTGCCACGGGCAGACGCGATAGACACCGAAGCCCTGCATGTTGTCGCTGCGGTTCTGCGCGATGCGCAGGGCCGCGTGTTGCTGGCGCGGTGTTCGGCAGGCAGGGCCCACGCCGGGCTTTGGGAGTTTCCCGGTGGCAAGGTCGAGGCCGGTGAGTCGGCGCTCGAAGCGCTGCGCCGCGAGCTGCGCGAAGAACTCGGCATCGAGGTTCGCAACGCCGAGGCGCTGATCCGCGTGCCGGTGGCCGCGGCGGGCGGAACGTCGGCGGTCGCGGCCTTGGGTGCCGCGCCCGTCACGCCGCTGGGGCCGATTCGGCTTCGGCTCGACACCTGGGAGGTCAGGGCTTTCGACGGAGTGCCGCGCGCCCACGAACACAGCGCGCTGGCCTGGGTGGCCGCAGCCGACCTCGCCCACTACCCGATGCCGCCGGCCGACCGACCCGTGGCGGCGGCTTTGCGCGGGCCTGCCCAGTTGTTGGTGACGCCCGAGCCGGGCGAGGGCCCGGCGGCGGAAGCCGCCTTCATCGCCCACATCGAGGCCGCACTGGCGGCCGGGTTGCGGCGCATCCACCTGCGCCTTTCCGACGCCCGCGCCGATGCGCGCCGACGGCTTGCCGCAGCATTGGCCGGTCCCTGCCGCGCAGTAAACGCCGCCCTGTTCGTGCATGGTGACGCCCGGTTGGCCCGCGAGCTTGATCTGGGCTTGCATTGGCGCGCTGGGCAGTTGCATGCGTCCGAGGCCGCGGCGCTTTCGCGGGCCCATCGCGAAGCCGGACTGGCGCAATCGGCGGCCTGCCACGCAGCCGCCGACCTCGCCCGCGCCGATGCCCTGGGCATCGACGACCTGCTATTGGGGCCGGTGAAAGCCACCGCGACGCATCCGGGCGCGGCTGGCTTGGGCTGGGCGGGCTTTGAAGCGCTGCGCGCGCAGACCACGAGGCCGGTATGGGCACTCGGCGGCCTCGGCCCGCACGACCTCGCCGAGGCCCGGTGCCACGGCGCGCAGGGCGTGGCCGGTATTCGGGCGTTTTGGCCGCTCACA
>BBPE01000068.1_pt1 | contig 37064 bp, 35 predicted proteins | sample 1344301 | NCBI WGS metagenome assembly BBPE01 (sample SAMD00019089, study PRJDB2971) | groundwater metagenome | isolation source: The Cedars highly-alkaline
GGCGGGCTCGGCAGAGGCTCTGAAAAGGCTCTGTGAAGCCTTTTCAGCGTGAAATAATAGGATGTTACGAACTCGTATTAAAAAATACTTTGGCCTCAGGAAGCGCGCGAACGAACACACCCCCCCCCATACTTTAACAACTTAAAAACAAGCAGTTGGGCAGGCCTAAACACAAATAGTTATGTTAAACATAAGTAGTTATGTTAAACATAAGTAGTTATGTTAAACATAAGTAGTTATGTTAAACATAAGTAGTTATGTTAAAGTTAGGCAGATAAGAGAGTTCAGAAGGTCGCGCAGGTGGGGCTTTTTATTATTTAATACGTTTTCGTAACAACGACTAAAAAAGACAAAAAAGCCGTGTGAATCAAACACTTACCGTGGTCGAAAGAGGGCGCACAAAAGACACGAACCCCGCTCGTAACATTGGATTATTTTTAACCGTGAAACATGCAGGATTGACGCAACGTTCAATTTGTGCAAAGCTATGCCTCCGCTCTCGGAGATCGGCCAATGCCGCCCACCCTCAAACCTAAACGTGCCGCTTTGTACGCTGTGGCTTTCGTGAACCCTGTGGCGCACAAAGTCGTCACCCCCCGCTTGGTCTACGGAGCGGAATTGCTGCCGTCTGCGGGCAAGAGGGTCGCCGCCCGGATGCTCCTAAGCACTTTGGTTGCTAAGAGGCTGTGCGACGGTGTGCCCCCCGTGGTTCTCGCCGCTCGGTGGGGGCTCCTGCACACCACCGTAGAGGCCACGTCGCGGGCGGCTAGGCAAGAGCTGGCATACAGAGTCAGGGGGCGGTTCAACGTGTCGGAGAGAGCGAGAGGCGCGGTTCCAGACATCCCCTCACGCAAGCACTTGTGGGAGTCTGCGGCGGTCTACACGCCGCTCCTAGAGGATATGGACGTGGACTACTGCCTCGATCTTGACGACCCGCCCGTGGAGGCGTTGCTTCGCGGCATGTTCGATTTGGCTCCTGCGGCGGTTTACCTGCCACACCGCCGCCCTAGCGAGGGGTCGGGCAGCGATCTTGCGGGGAAGCGCCCGCGTGGGCGGCCACCGGGGGCTAAAAACAAGTCTAAGCAGGCACCGCCCGCCCCGCGTGCGGAGTGGCCGCTACCCGAGGGGGTCACGGACCGCGTGGCCGGTTGACGAGGCCCGCACACTGTGGCGTAATAGCCGTGCGCTATGGATAGGCGCGGGGGTGGGACGCAGCACAGCAAGGCCGGGAGGCGCACTCCCGGCCTTGCTTCTTTACAGCGCGTCGTCGTCGCCGTTGCCGCCGCTTGCGAAACCGCCGTCTGGCACACCAAGCTCGCCTGTCTGCAAGTAGCGCGTCACAGCCTCCCGCACGGCGGCCTCGTCGCCGGGAAAACGCAGCGGGGTCCGGGTCAACACGCGGCACTTAGCCCCGTCTAGGCCGACAGGTAGGCGGCCTAGCGAGACGAACCCGATGCGGTTGAGCATCGTCTGTAGCGCCTTGGCGCTCGGCAGCATCAAGCCCGCTCGATCCGCCTCGGCTTTCAACGCCTCAACCAGCAGCACTTCGTTGCTAATCGCACGATTGGAGGACTCTTCCAACAAGTCGGCGAGGCCGTCGTTTTCGTCAGACATGTCTGCGAGGTCGGCCATTTTACGCCGCGAAGGTGTTTCAGGGGCGGGTTTTTTGGGCTCGAACAATGGCGAAATCATGTAGGACATCATCCACCCACGCAAGACCGCCGCGTGCTCAAATGTTGCGTCGAACAGTTTTTTGAAATAGTCCGGGTGGCGGCGGTTGAACTCGATCACGTCGTCGTCGCTTTGCAAGCGGGTTCCGACAACGAGGTAACGTCGATTCGTCTTCTTGATCGGCAGTGCGTCCCAATAGTTAGACAATAAGGCGTAATTGGTGACGTTGGGGATGACGTAGCGGTCACGGGACATCCGCCGAATCTCGATGTCGTCGTTACCAACAGGCTCTTTAAGTTTTTCGATCACCTCGAAACGATTGTGGCCGTGCATCCGTATCTCTTCGATGAACCGCATCTTCGTGCCCTCGGCCCACGGATTGAACACGCCGTCTTGTAGCGCGGACGCGGCTAAAGGGGCGACGTTCTGCGGCCCCAACATCATTTGCATGAACTTGAGGAACCACGTCTTACCCGCGCCTTCCGCGCCGACGATCAGCAGGCCCCACGCTATTTTTTCACTCGGGAATTGGATGTTGTAGGCTAGGAAATCTTTGACCAACGTCCGTTCGCCCGAGTCGCTGAACGTCGTCTCGAAGTGTCGCTCGACGGTGCGTATCGCCTCGAACTCGTCCGGCGTTTCAGCAGCACGCGATTCGGGAACAGACGTTTCGTCGTATGTGTTAGCACGAGTTCTGCCGAGGATTTCAACGATCCGTGGGAAGCCGGGCAAATACACTGTGCTGTAGACAGTGGGCATGTTGTAGACGTTCAGCGCGCGCTTGGAGGCGGGCGCTTCGGGGAGCGAGACACCAAGAGCGCGGTTCTCGTCGGTGATGCAGAACCTGTCAAACTTAGCGTTGAAGCCGCGCTCGGTGAGTTCTTGCTTGTTCTCGACATTGAAAAAACGGTCGCCGTTTTCAATGTACACCCAACCATCACACCAATCCGGTACGGGGTGCGCCACTTCGCTTTTACGGGCAGCGGCGTTTTTAAGCGCCTTGCGAACTACTTCGAGCCGTGGGCTGACTCCTGTAAGGTTCTTTGCTTGCTCTTGGAGCTTTTTGACCGCTATCTCGAATTGCAAGTCGGTCGAAACGCAACTCGCCACCTCTTTCGCCACGTCTTTGAACAAACGGGCGGCGTCAGTCTCGGTGCGGATGACGTTAAGAACGCGGTCGAATTGTTCTTCTTGCTGCAAAGACTTCGCGTCGTTCGCGTGCTTGAACAGCGTTGCTGCGGTGACGGGCAACCGGCCGTCTGGCGTCTCGCTGAAAGACGGCCACTTGTTTTCTATTTCGTCGCGGTCGTATTGGGCAGACGCTTGCGACCACGCGGCCCACAGCTCTAAACCTTCGTCGCTGCCGTTGAACTGGTGGTGGAGGGCCATGCCGATCTCACACCACTTGTCATAACCGTCGTCAGGGCTCACGTACTCCAAAGCGTCGCGGATGTCTTGTACAGACGCTTTCAAAGGCGCTTTGTACGACAAGAGCGCCCCGCCGTCGTCTTTGCTAGTGCCCCTATCGACTACGGCAGACTGTGCAGACCCCGACACACGAACCCAACCGTGGCGGCGAGCAATGCGCTCGAATGCGGCCACGATTGCACGGCCATCGTCGACAGTCAGCACGGGCAGAGCTTCTACGAACGTGTCGAGCGGCTGGTCGAACGTAGTCCAGTCGAACGCGCGTTTCGTGTCCGGGTGGGTGCCGTAGGCCACGAATTGCTGCCCGGCCCCAAGCACTTCGACCTTGTGTTTTTTGCCGGTTTTATCGGCGTATTCGGCTTGTTGCTTGCGGAAAGGTTCGTCTGTGCGAAACAGCAGCAGGCGTTTAGGCGCGCGGCCAACGCGACGCGGAGCGTTGCAAGCGTTCGCGATGTTTTCGACCACCCACGCTTCCATTTCGTCGGCGATTTCGGCGTCGTAGATGTCGATGTCGACAGCAGGTGTGTTTTCTGTCAACACGCCTATGTTGGCGGCGGCGAAGCCGTTCTCGCCCCACCTCTTCACGTCGCGCTCGGTGGCTCTTGTTTTCTGCCAGTCGTCGATTCCGGGCCTTTTACCAGACGACCCGATTGGTATTACGCGGTAGCCGTTGCGGACGAGGGCGATTCCGCGACGGATGAAGTCATTGCTAGACATGCGGCGTTTCTTCCGTCAGCGGCGAAACGTAGTGGGGCAGAGATCGTTCGCAGGCGCGCAAGAGCGCCCGAACTTCTTCTCAAGTTTTTTAGCTTGCTCGAAAGGCACATAGCCTTTGGCGATCCACACGCTAATTGTGACTTCATGCACTTGGAGCTGTGCGGCCAGCACGCGGAGCCGCCCGTGACGCGGGTCGCAGCGGAGAGCACAGTGGCGCAAGATGAAAGACACAAGCTCTTGGCGCGTCATTTCTTCGCGCGGTTTGATCGGTTGCACGTCGTGCCTGTTGACAAGGGTGGGACTAAGATAGATAGTAGGGGTACGGAAGCACTCAGCGCAACCACATTGGCGTTAGAGACTGCAACGTGCTACCGCGAAAGCTGTGTTCCGTGAACCCAACAACCCAAAGACGAGGCAACACATGTCAATCGAAGAAGCCCTGTTAAAAAATGCCGAAGCACAGTCCCGACTTGCAGGCGCAATGACGCGCTACGCGGAGGTAATGGAAGCCGCTACGGCTATAGGCGTTAAGATGCTTGAGGCGGGAGCGCCCCCCGGACGCACACCCGATCTCGCGCCCACGCCCACGCCCACGCCCACGCCCACGCCCGCAGCCGAAACAAGCGGCAAGACGCGCGGACGCCCGAGGAAGGAAGAGGCGAAACCTACCGTGGCGGCCCCGCCGGCGGAAGAAGTCGAGGAAGAGGCCGAAGGTGACGATTGGGGGGACGAGCAAGAGGAATCCGCTCCCGAGTACACGGCCGTCGATGTTCGCACTGCGATTTTGAAAGTGCGCGACAAAGGTGGTGAAAAATCCAACGCGGCGGCGGCTAAGCGGGTTCTCGAAATGCTCGGTGTCAAGTCGATGTCCGAGATTCCCGAGGACAAGTACGCGAAGGCTATCAGTCTTTGCGAAAAGGCGTTGAAGAGCTAAGCACCCTACGGCTCCGCTCCGGCGGGGCCGTTTTAAGCAGCTCTTGATGCGTGCGGGCGACCGCCCCTTCCGCAAGAGCTGCTTAAAACGGCTAGGAGAAAATTGTGGCACACGCACGTTTTGCACCATCGTCGGCACAAAGGGTTTACGACTGCCCCGCGTCTTTGCAGCTAAACGAGATTGGACCGGGCACCACAAGCCGCGACGCCGCGCAAGGCACTGCCGCGCACTTCGTCGCGGAATTGTGCGGGCGCAAAAAAACGCGCGCCGAAAAGTACGCCGGTTGCATCGTGGGGGTCATGTCTAACGGTGAGACGTATTTCGTCCACGCGAAAAACTCAGCACCCGCAGAAGGAGAGGGCTTTGCGTTTGAGGTGGATGACGAAATGGTCGGAGCGGTGCAGGAATATGTCGACTGGTGTTTCGACGCGCCCGGAAAGCACCACTTCGAGTGCAGAGTCAACATTTCGCCGTGGTGCCCGCAAGAAGGTCAATTCGGTACTGCGGATCACGTCGCCCTCAACAGCACCGACCTTTACGTCACGGACCTGAAATACGGCACGGGGGTTCAAGTTTTTGCGCATGAAAACCTGCAAGCGGTGCTCTACGCGCTCGGCGCACTTCTGGAGTTCGACTCGTGGGACGAGGTTGAACGCATCCACATCCGTGTCTGCCAGCCACGTTTGAACCACAAAGACACTTGGACGGTTTCGCGCGCGGAGCTATTAGCGTGGGGGGTTAGGATTCGCGAACGCTTCACGCTCGCGCTATTGCCAGACCCGCCATTCGGTCCAACAGACAAAGCCTGCAAGTTTTGCCGCGTCGCGGCGCGGTGCCGTGCGCTGGCCGACCATTTGAGCGCGCACAGAGCCCTCGCTTTCGACAACGTGTCTGATGGGTTTGCAGTTGACGACCCCCGGTTGCTGACAGACGACGAGCTTGTCAGCGCGTGGAGAATTACAAGCCTCCTGAAAAGTCGGATTACCGCCGTTGCAAAAGAAGTTATGCGCGTTCTTCTAGACGGAGGCGACCTTCCGGGTGTAAAATTAGCCGAAGCGCAAACCCGGCGGCAATTCAAGAACCAAAAAGAAGTTGAGGCATTTTTGATGTTGGATTGCAACATCGACAGAGACAAGCTGTTTTCGTCCAAGCTGCTTTCACCTAATCAGGTCGAAAAAATGCTTGCGAAGCCACAGCGCAAAGAACTCGCCGGCTACATATACAAACCTGCCGGCGGGCCTTGCATCGTAGACGCGAGTTCTTCGCGTCCGGCGTATGCAGCAAGCGGTCGTGTTGATCTTGACAGCGTTTTCGCTGAAGAGATTGATTTCGACGAAACCTGAAACCCAGTAAAGCGAGAAACCACAATGCCAAACGACCCAATCACAGTTAAAAAGTTGTCGGCGAACGTCGATCTCCGTAGCGACGGCTGCATTTTGTTGCGTAACGTGCGACTTTCGTACCCGCACTTGTTCAAAGCGTGGGCCAAGAACCCCGAAAAAGAGAAGGCCAAGTTTTCGGCCCGTTTTTTGATCGACAAGACAACGCACGACGCGGACATCAAAGCGCTCAAGAAGCACATTGCGGGGCTCATGGAAGAGCATTTCAAGGGTAAGATTCCTAGTGACAAGTTGTTTTTCCGAGACGGCGAAGGGAGCGCCAAGCCTGAGCAGGAAAACGCTTGGTCGGTTTCGGCTAGCGAGGACCGCCGGCCGGATGTCATCAACCGCGACAAGAGCCGCGTGAACGAAGAGGACGACATCGTTTACGCCGGTTGCTACGTCAATGCTTTGATCCGCCCGTGGGCACAGAAGAACATCCACGGTAAGCGCCTCAACGCAAACCTGCTTGCGGTGCAGTTCGTCAAGGACGGCGCGCGCTTCGGCGCGGATCGCCCGAGTGCTGATGAGGCGTTCGGCGAAGTCACGGAAGACTTTGACGACGGTGACGATGACGGTGACGACGACAAGTGGTAGTCGTCTAACGGCCTAGATTCGGCAGGCGGCGAGTGGTGTCGCTGCGGATAGCTGCCGAACTTTGCTAGTCGTCACGGCCCCGGCGTTTGACACCCTTGAACGCCGGGGCTTTCTTTTTCGGCGTGTATGCTGGCAGCTTGTATTCGGATTACGGCAAATGGGTAAGTTCGTTTTCGTCGACCTCGAAACTTCGAGCCGCGCCGACTTGAAGAAGGTCGGCACGGATAATTACGCGCGGCACGAGTCAACGCGCGTGCTGATGCTCGCCGCAGCTTTCGGCACGAAGCAAGCACCACGTCTTTGGCAGCCGCACCAGCGGCCTGAAATGCCGCGCAGTATTCGCGAGGGTGTAGACGACCCCGAAACCATCTTCGTTGCGCACAACGCGGCATTCGAGCGTGCGATTTTCAATCACGTCTTGCGCGCAGAAGTGCCGCCGGAGCGGTGGATTTGCACGATGGCGATGGCCTATTCCTTGGCGTTACCGGGCGCGCTAGACCAGCTTACGAAAGACGCCTTGATGCTGCCTTCCGACAAGCAGAAGATCGCAGAAGGGCGGCGGTACATCCAGCTTTTTTGCAAGCCGCGCCGCGACGGGGGGTTCAACGATTCAAGCACGCACCTTGGGGAGTGGCGGGCTTTTTGCGACTACTGCGTTAACGACGTGGTTGCAGAGATTGAAGTTTTTAGAAAGCTGCGTAAGTATTTCCCAGATTTTGAGGCGACTTTTGACTTATGGGCGTATGACCAGCGGATCAACGACGCGGGCTATCCGCTTGACGTTGAGCTAGTGGAAGCTGCTATCGAGCTGGCAGCCGAGGCCAAGCAGAGATTCAAAGAGCAAATGGTGGAGCTGACGGGTTTGTCGAACCCTAATTCAAACACACAGCTTATGCCGTGGCTGCGAGATCGGGGATACCCGTTTTCCAGCATCAAGAAAGACCGTGTGAGAGCTGCGATTGCAGATTTCGGGAAAGACATGGCTCCCGAAGCCCTAGAACTTCTTGCGCTCCGCAGTGCATCGACGAAGACCAGCTTGAAAAAGTTCGACGCAATGAAGCGTGCGGCGGCGGACGACGGCGTGTTGCGTAACACGCTGCAATTTTGCGGAGCGGGTAGAACGGGCCGATGGGCGGGCCGTGTTGCGCAGTTACAAAACCTACCCCGCCCCGTGAAGCGGGTAGAAAAGCATTTGGATTTTGTTCGGGGGATGATTCGGGATTATGACTACGAGGGCATGGAGTTGCTCTTCGGCAACGTCAATGACGTGCTTGTTTCGTCGATCCGATCCGCGATTGCCGCGCCACCCGGTAAAGTGCTGAATGTCTGCGACTTGTCAGCCATCGAGCTGTGCGTACTCGCTTGGGTGGCGGGCTCCGAGTTTTGGCTAGACGTGCTCCGCAAGAAGAAAGACCCCTACAAGTCGTTTGGCGTGCATTACCTCGGCAAGCCGTATGACGAAATCACCAAAGACGAACGGAACGAGTGCAAGCCTGCGGCGCTAGGATGCGGCTACAGGCTCGGCGGCGGGGAGCTGATGGGTGTTTACCCGGATCAGGTCAAGACGGGCTTGTGGGGCTACGCGGCGGCGATGGGCGTCAACGTCACGCAAGGGGCGGCGAGGCGCGCGGTCGCGATCTACAGGGAGTTGTCGCCTGAAATAGTCCAGCTTTGGTACGACCTAGAAAACGCCGCGCGGGACTGTATCGCAGACCAGCAGCCCCGGCGCGTCGGCATGTTCGTATTCGACATCAAAGCACCGTTCATGCGGATCAGGCTCCCGTCAGGGCGGCACTTGTTCTATTGCCGTCCGGCGGTTAAGCGGGTGAAGCAGCTACTGTTTCAGCGTGACGACGACGGCAACACGGTGTACGACTCAACCGGCGCGCCCGCACCGCTGGTCGACACCAACGGGCACAAACAGTATCGCTTGAAGTATGAGATCAGCTACCAAGGGGTGCATCAAACGTCAAAAGCGTGGGTGCGCATGGACACGCACGGCGGTAAGCTGGTCGAGAATATCGTGCAAGCCGTCGCTCGTGATGTCCTTGTACACGGTCTACTACGCGCTCGCGACGCGGGTTTCAACGTCATAGGGCATGTCCACGACGAGATTATTTCGCTTGACAGCAAAGGAGACGCCGCCCACAACCACAAAGGGCTCGAAGTGTGTATGCGAGAAAACCCACCGTGGGCGAAAGGTTTACCGCTTGACGCGCACGGCTTTCAGAGTGACTTCTACCGAAAGGATTAAGTTATGCCGACTTTGCAAAAACTCCAAGAAGCGGAAGCTAAGGCCAAGGCTAAGAAATTGAAAGCTGTCCCTCTTGAGAGGGCCGTGGAAAAACCCGTTAAGGACTACGCGCGTAGCCGAGGTTTTTATGTGCGGAAGTTCAAAAGCGCTAACAACCGTTCGGTTCCTGACGGTATTTTTGCAACGCCGTTCGGCGTCGTGTTTTTCATCGAGTTCAAGCGGCCCGGCAAGCGCGCGACACCCGCGCAGGCGGACGAGCACGCATTTATGCGGCAACGGAAATTGACCGTGTACGTTGTTGACAATGTTACCGATGGGAAGAAGATCATCGACACTTATGCTTCCCAAGAGTAAGTACAGACCTCGGAAAGACATGCGGCGCTACCAAAGCGCCGCGTCGTCTTTTATCCGTGAAACGAAAAAGTGCGCGCTGTTCATAGAGCCCGGATTAGGCAAGACGGTTACGACGTTGACAGCCATTCGCGACATGGCGGATGATCTTGAGCTAGGCAGGGTGCTCGTAGTAGGCCCACCGCGTGTCGCTAAAAGCGTCTGGCCCGACGAGATTCGCGAATGGGCGCACACGCGCGATATGACGTTCACCAACATCGACGGCACGCCCTCAAAGCGACTCCGGCAGCTCACGCAGGCCACATCGGTGCATCTAATCAGCCACGATCTCGTCCCGTGGCTGGACGATTTGATCGGGCACAATCACGAATACGACATGATCGTGGTCGACGAGTCGTCGCGGTTCAAGAACCACAGCACGAAGCGCTGGGCGGCTATGCGGCGGCTTGTCCGGCGCGCCCGCTATGTAGTCTTGCTTACCGGCACGCCGGCGTCGAACGGCCTTCACGACTTGTGGGCGCAAGTTTATTTGCTAGACCAAGGCGCACGCCTCGGCAGCACGATAACGGCTTTTCGCGAGCGGTGGTTCGAGCAGAATTGGGGGCAGTCGGTTTACCGACCGAAAGATTTCACCGCAGACAGCATCCACACCCGGATTGAGGACATTTGTTTCACGTTGCGGGAAGCAGACTACGGCGATCTCCCACCGCGAATCGACAATTACGTCAAAGTCGAATTGACGGACGAATTGCGAAAACAGTATAGGAGGTTTCAACGCGAATACGTCTTGGAGCTTGCGGACGGCACCGATTTGAAAGCGGTTTCAGCGGTGGCTCTGACAAATAAGCTCTTGCAGCTCGCTAACGGGGTTGTTTACGACACCGATAAAAAAGAACGGTTTTTTCACAAGCTGAAAGTCGACGCCCTAGAAGAAGTGATCGACGGGGCGAACGGACAGCCCGTGTTTGTTGCGTACAATTTCAAGAGTGACGTGCGCGCTATCAAAGAGCGGTTCCCACACGCCGTCGTCATGGGGAACAACCCACAAACGATCATCGACTGGAACGAAGGGCGCATCCAGCTTTTAGTGGCGCACCCGAAAAGTGCGGGCCACGGTTTGAACCTTCAGCATGGCGGCAGCACGGCCGTCTGGTATGGCCTGACGTATTCTCTTGAAGACTATCTACAGTTCAACAAGCGCCTGCACCGGAAGGGGCAGACCCGCACGACTGTGATACACCATCTCGTCTGTGCGGGCACTGTCGATGAAGACGTAATCGACGCGCTACGCAGCAAGGACCAAATGCAAAACAACCTACTCAACGCGCTCAAGAGGCGTATCAACGAGGCGATAGATGGCTAAGGCATCGGGGCGCGAAGAACTCGCGTTTGTTTACGACGGCGTGCCCGTTACTACGCTTGCCGAGATTTTCGACCTCGACCCCAAGGAGGTCAACCGCCGTATCGTTGGGCGGGTCAACCCTGTAACCTCGCCAAGCGGCGCGAGGCTCAAGTACAGAATCCGAGAAGCAGCGCCGTTTCTCGTCGAGCAGAAAATCGACATTGAGGAATACATTAAGGCGCTTACGCCGGCCAAGTTACCCCCGGCGCTGACTGACGCCTTTTGGAAAGCGATGCTGTCCCGTCAAAAGTTCGAGGAAAACAACGGGGAGCTTTGGCGCACGAATCGCGTCCTAGAAGTTGTGTCTTCGGCTTTCAAAGCGGTGCGATTGACGATCATCATGTTCGGCGATACGGTTTCACAGCAAAGCGAGCTTAGCGACAAGCAGCGCGAGGTCATCCAAGATTTGACTGACGGCTTGCTTAGCAACTTGCACCGCGCGCTTGTCGACGAGTTTGAAATGTATGTGCCCGCAGACGATGAGCACGGCACGCCGCCGGGCGCGGGCGGGGTGCTCTTGGAGGACGACGATGCCTGACTACAAATCGCTCGGCGACATCATCCTCCAGAGCGCGTCGGTGTTCCAACCACCTGAGCGGTTGACGGTTTCTACGGCGGCCGTGAAATATCGGTATCTAAACAACAGCCCGGCTTATATCGGCGATTGGAAAAACGAAACAATCCCGTACATGGTCGAACCGATGGACACGTTCACCAGCAGGCACCACACGGGGCTGTGTTTCGTCGGGCCGGCGCAATCCGGCAAATCCGACGCGCTCATTCTGAACACGCTAGTTTATACGATCATGTGCAACCCGGCGGATTTTATCCTCTATCAAACGTCGCAATCGTCTGCCCGCGATTTTTCAAAGCGCCGGATAGACCGTCTGCACCGGCATTCAGACAAAGTAGGGGCGCAACTTGTTCCCGGAAAACACGCTGACAACGTGTTCGACAAAACGTATAAAAACGGGATGCTGTTCACTCTCTCGTGGCCGTCTATCAACGAGCTGTCGGGCCGCCCCGTTCCGTTCGTCGCGTTGACAGATTACGACCGCATGACGATGAACGTTGACGGCGAAGGCTCCCCGTTCGATCTCGCGCAAAAGCGCGCAACGACTTTCAAATCGTTCGGCATGACAATCGTAGAATCGTCGCCCGGCAAAGAAGTCAAAGACCCCAAGTGGACCCCGGATCGCACGCGCCCGCACGAAGCCCCGCCGTGCGAGGGCATATTGTCGATTTACAACCGAGGGGACAGGCGGCGTTGGCACTGGCCCTGCCCGCAGTGCGGAGAGTATTTTGAAGGCAATTTTTCGGATTTGAAATACGAAAGCAAGCCGGACATTCTTGAGTCGGCGAAAACAGTTTATATGCTTTGTCCGAAAAACGGGTGCTACATCAAGCCCGAAGACCGCTACGCCATGAACCTAGCAGGCAAATGGGTGCGCGAAGGGCAGCGCGTTTTGCGCGGGGGTGTTGTCGACGGAGAGGGCGTGAACTCGAACATGGCGTCGTTCTGGCTGAAGGGTGTCGCGGCGGCTTTCGCCTCGTGGCAAGACCTCGTGGTTAAGTGGCTCAACGCGGAAGCGGAGTACCGGAGCAACGGGTCGCAAGAAGCGTTGAAAACGACGGTCAACACAGATCAAGGCGAACCGTATGTGCCCCGTGGGTCGGAGACTAACCGCCTGCCCGAGGACATCAAAGCTCTAGCGGTCACGCTGCCCGAAAAGCAAGTGACAAGCGATGTTCGCGCACTATTCGCGACAATCGACGTGCAGAAAAGCCGTTTCGAGGTGCAGGTAAACGGTATTGCACCCGGAGCACCATATAGGATTTACGTCGTCGACCGCTTCACCATCTTGAAGTCAAAGCGACTTGACGACAGCGGGGAGCGCCACTACGTCAAGCCGTCTGCGTTCCCCGAAGATTGGGATTTGATCCGCGAGCAAGTGATGGAGCGGTCATATCCGCTTTTCGACGGCACGGGAACGATGGCTGTTGCGATGACGTTTTGTGACTCTGGCGGTCGAGCGGGCACCACCACAAACGCTTACGACTTTTACCGGGCGCTGAAAAAGAAAGGGCTTAACGACCGTTTCTTGCTTATCAAGGGCGACCCCAACCCGAACGCGCCGCGCGCACGGGTCGACTACCCGGACTCAGACCGAAAAGATCGCTTCTCGAAAGCGCGAGGGGAGATTCCCGTGCTTTTCTTGAACTCCAACTCGGTCAAAGACACCCTTAACGGGATGTTGGAGCGGTCGGACGATGGCGACAGCCGGATTGTGTTCCCCGACTGGCTCGGCGAGAAAGGGACTGAAACTGAGCGGTATTTCGACGAACTGACCGTGGAGGTTCGGACACCGCGCGGATGGGACAACCCGCAGAAGCGCCGAAACGAGTCGTGGGATTTGCTGTGCTACCACATCGGCGGTTGCATCATCCGCCGTGTCGAAGGCGTCGACTGGAAGTCGCCCCCGCAATGGTTGTCCGCATGGGATAGCAACCCATTCGTGACCCGCCGGAAACCGGCTGGGGTCACAATGGACAAAAGCACCAGCTTGCAGTATGGTCTGGCCGATCTCGGCAAATTGCTAGGCTAGCTCATGGCGACCAGAGAACAGTTGCAAGCGCGACTTCGAGAGGCTGAAAACGCCTATCACGCTTTGATGATAGGTGGATCGGCGCGCGTTGTGGTGGATCAAAATGGCGAGCGCGCGGAGTTCACGGCGGCCAGTGCAACGCAACTCCAGAAATACATTTTTTACCTCAAGCAGATGCTAGGTGCAGCGCCTCCGCGCGCGCCTGCCGGAGTGATTTTCTGATGTCCGAGAACGACGTGCCGACTTTCAACGTGCGCGCGGGCGGCGAGGCGAGAACCGCACCGTTCGCAATGGGCGGGGCTTACGAAGGTGCGGACAGGCTAGGCCGAGAACTCGCGACATGGAGCCCCGTCATTAAGCCGCCTGACGCGGAAATAACCCCCCGCGACAAGTTGCAAATGGACGGCAGGGGCCGCGACCTAATTCGCAACTCTGGGCTCGTTCAAGGCGCGTCGTCGATCCACAAAGACAGCATCGTCGGCGCAATGTTCCGACTCAACGCGAAGCCTTTGTACCGCGTTCTAGGTTTTGACAAAAAGTGGTCTGACGAGTTCGCACGAGAGGTCGAATCGAAGTTCACGCTTTACGCGGAGTCACAAGACAACTGGCTCGACGCCGCGCGGATGAATGGGCTCACGATGCAAGTCCGCCTCGCCATTGCCGGGTTCTTCTCGGTGGGCGAAGTGCTAGCAACGGTCGAATGGATGCGGGACACTCCGCGCCCGTACCAGACAGCGTTGCAAATGATCGACCCAGACCGCCTGAGCAACCCCAACGCGCAGATCGACTCGACGGAGCTGCGGCACGGCGTGTACCAAAATCGCTACGGCGCGCCTACCGCGTACAGCATCCGCATGGCGCACCCCTACGACCCTTTCGCGATGGCGGAAACGCACTCGTGGAAGCGGGTATCGGCGCGCAAAACGTGGGGGCGAGTGCAGGTTTTGCATTTGATCGAGCAAGCGCGGTCCAATCAAACGCGCGGCGTCGCTGAAATGGTTTCCGTACTGAAAGAAATGCGGATGACCAAGAAGTTCCACGAGATCACTCTCCAGAATGCTATCGTTAACGCAAGTTACGCGGCGACTATCGAATCCGAGCTTCCGCCCGACCAAGCGTTCGACTCTATCGGCGCTACCCCCGGCGAAGCGCCTGCTAAGCTGGGCTACGCGACGCAGTTGCTCCAGTCGATTGCCGCCTACTCGGACGGCTCGCGCAACCTAGAGATCGACGGCGTAAAAATCCCGCACCTATTCCCCGGCACGAAACTCAATTTGCACCGAGCGGGAGGGGCCGCCGGCGTGGGCGAGGCGTTCGAGCAAAGCCTGTTGCGGTATGTGGCGTCGGCGCTAGGTTTGAGCTACGAGCAATTTTCACGCGACTACACGAAAACGAATTACTCGTCGGCGAGGGCGTCGATGAACGAGACGTGGAAGTACATGCAGTCTCGCAAGAAAGTCGTCGCAGACCGCTACGCTTCGGCAGCGTTTGTGCTTTGGCTCGAAGAGGCAATCAATCGACGCCTAATCGAGTCGCTGCCGCGAGGATTCAACTTGTACGAGGGCCAGAACAAGGACGCCATTTCAGCGTGCCAGTGGATCGGGGCCAGCCGAGGGCAAGTCGACGAGCTGAAAGAGACGCAGGCGGCGGTGCTCAAGATCAACGCCGGGCTGTCTACTTGGGAAAAGGAGTGCGCGAGACTCGGCGACGATTTCCGAGACACATTTGAGCAACTGGCGTCCGAGCGCACTATGATGGCCGAGCTGGGGCTGGCTTTTAACACTGCCCCCGTAAAAAGCGGTACGATGTCGGCGCAAAGAAACTCTGCCGATAATGGCGGCGGGGGTGAAAGCACGGCCGACGACTCCGCAGAAACCACAGGCGACACCGAGGAATAACCTATGCGAAATTACGGCGCACACTTGTTGCAGAGCTTCGCGGACAGCCCGGCGCTGTTTTCGCCGAGCCACGTCAACGCACTCCGCGCTCTCGCCGAAACGAAGACGAACCATACGCTTTCTTCCCTTATCGCGCAGCTCGCCTCGGGCCTTGGCATATCCAAGAGTCGTGCGCAAACGGAATACGCGGAATTGGCGCGGGTTGACGCAGCTTGTGCGGTGTTCGGCGTGACGATCAGCGACCGCTCCAAACCGTTTGCGTTTAGCGAGGGTCTAGCAATCATCCCGGTCTGGGGCACCTTGCTACACCGAGACGCCTATTGCGACGAGTCCGCAACAGGTTACGATTACATTCGCGCGCGCTTTGACGCCGCAATGGCCGATGACGATGTGAAAGGCATCGTTTTCGACATCCACAGCCCCGGCGGGCATGTCGCTGGTAATTTCGAGCTGGCGGAAGATATTTTCAAGGGGCGAGAAAAGAAACCTAGTCTCGCTGTTGTCGACTCGATGTGCTATTCCGGCGGCTATTCGCTCGGTTCGGCGGCAACGCGCTTGGTGGCCTCGCCCTCGGGCGGCGCGGGCAGCATCGGTGTTGTGATGATGCACGTCAACGTTGAAGGGATGCTGAAAAACTTCGGGGTTGAGATCAACCTCATCCATGCCGGCGCGCGTAAAGTCGACGGCAACATGTTCCGTTCGCTTCCCGAGGATGTCCGCGCCCGCTACCAAGCGTCGGTCGAGAAGTCTTACGACAAGTTCATTTCACTGGTTGCCCGCAACCGTGGACTGACACCCGACGCGGTACGGGCCACGGAAGCGGAGTGTTATGACGCCGATGAAAGCCTAACGCTCGGCCTTATCGACGCGGTTATGTCTCCGAAAGAAGCCGTAACCGCGTTTCGCAACGAGCTTTCTGGCTCGAACGTCAACACTCAACAGGGAGAACAAAAGATGGTAAACGAAACCCCCGCTCTCGGTTCGGGCGACGCGGCCGTGACGGTTTCAACCGCGACGGCGGAGCGCGCGCGCATCGCCTCGATTCTTAACTGCGAAGAAGCCGTAGGCCGTGAAACATTGGCACGCCACTTCGCGCTCGAAACTGATATGGACGCCAACGCCGCTAAGAAAGCACTCGGTTTGTCGCCGAAATCAGCAGCGCCAGTAATGGCCTCGCCCGACAGTGCTTTCGTCGCGGCGATGAACGCGGGCGACAACCCTAATGTCGGGGCGGATGGCGGCGATCTTTCGGGAGAGCTTACAATCGCGCAGCGGGTCGCCGGCCATTTCCACGGTGCGACTAGCGGGATGCACCACCGCAATAAATAAACCCAACTTTCTTAGGAGTCAGAGAAATGACCACCATTCACATTGCATCCGGGCCGAATACCGAAACAACCTCTTTTCCGCAGCTTTTCGCGGGAGAGTCACCCGCCGTCGCCACTCGCGACATTCTGGTCGCCGCCGCACAGCCTGCGATCCCGCAATACACGCCGTTGTCATGGGACGCGGTTACGGGGACTTACGTTCCGTGGGTTCCGGGGCAGGAAATCTCGGCAGTCAACGCCTACGCCGTCCCAGACCTCGCCGTCGACCAGCGCGTCGCGGTCTACGTTGCAGGCTGCTTCAACATCGACGCGATCCGCTGGCCCGCGAGCACCAGCGAAGCGCAGGTCGAGCTGGCCGTCAACGCGGCAGGGGCGAACTCCATGCTCCACTTCCGTAAGCTGTTGTGGAGCGAACGCCGCATCGCGCAAGGCGGGCTTGGTGTTGGCCCCGGCTTCACCGTTCCGCCCGAAACACTAGACACCTAACTTCCCTCGGAAGCCTCACGGCACGAATCGCAATTTCACACTAGCTAATTGGAGACATCAAAATGGCTTTCGAGATCATCGAAACTCACGAGCTTATCGGCGTCGTCGAGACGTTCCACCAGCCCAACACCTACTGGCTGGATTTGTGCTTCCCCACCGAGTTCCGCTCGCAGTCGGAATACATTGACTTCGACCTCGTGGACAAGGGCCGTCGCTTGGCCCCGTTTGTAGCGCCGAATGTGCAGGGCCAACCGCTTGTGCAGCGCGGGGAAGCCATCCGCAAGTTCCGGCCTGCGTACATCAAGCCGAAAGACGCCGTGGACCCTGCGCGGCTGCTACAGCGCAAGGCGGGCGAGCGTATCGGCGGCGACATGTCCCCCAAGCAGCGGGAGGACGCCATCGTTGCGGACATCCTGCTAGAGCACACCAACGGCATTTGGCGTCGCTGGGAGTGGATGGCCGCCCGCGCGATTATCGACGGTGCGGTAGTGGTCCAAGGCGAGAACTACCCGCGAGTGCAGGTGGGGTTTGGCCGCAACGCCGCCAACACGAAGGTGCTGACTCTCGGCGCGCGCTGGTCGGAGGCGACGGCGACGCCGCTTGACGATCTTGAGAACTGGATGACCGAAATGCACCAGCGGGCGGGCTTCACGCCGACGCGCGTCACGATGGGCTTGTCAGCTTGGCGGGCGTTCTTCAAGAACGCAGCGGTCGAGAAAATGCTCGATACTCGTCGCGGCTCTGCGAACACGCTGGAAACCGGGCCGGGCAACGGTCGCCCCTTCCAGTATCGGGGTTCGCTGACGAGCAACGGGCTTGAAATCTTCACGTACAACGACGTGTACGAAGACAATACGGGCGTTCTCCAGCCGTTTATGTCTCCGAACGACATCGTGATGACTAGCCCGGCCGTCGACGGTGTGCGGGCCTTCGGTGCAATCATGGATCGCAAGGCGCAGTGGGCGGCCCTCCCCATCTTCCCGAAGATGTACGAGCAGGAGGACCCGTCTGGCTTGTTCTTGCTCACGCAGAGCGCGCCGCTCATGATCCCCAAGCGCCCCGACGCCACCATGCGAGTCACCGTTCTGTAAACAGTTCCTCCAGCAGACCCGCCGCCGGCGTGGGGCGGGTTTTCATACACCGAAGGAGAAAACACCGTGTCAAAGACTCTGAGAGCTGTGTGCTCGATTCAAACCACCGACGCCAAAGGCGTGCGAGTCGACATCGCGCCCAAGGCAGTTTTCCACGTCGCGACCAACGAAGAGGCAGAGCATTTGATCGCGCTCGGTGCCGCGCTTGCTGTCGATGACACCGCAGCCGCAGACACCGACGACGCTGCCGACGAGTTTGAGGACACCAGCGACGAAGCCGAAACGGATGCGCCGGCGTCTCCTAGCCGTCGCGGCAGGAAGGCGCGCTGACGGCAGCCACGCACATGTTTTGGCGCGAAATGCGGGCGAAGTCTCGTGAGATTGTTCACGCGACTTTCCGACGCCCTGCGATTTACACGTCGCCCGAAGGCGTAACTACTCGGGTACTAGCACGTTTGCACAACCGCTTAGAAGTGTTTGGCGACCTCGGTCGAGACGGGTACGCTAAGCGGCTTGAGGAAGTGAACCAAATTGTTTTCGACAGCGTTGAAATTGTTCCGCGCCGCAACGGAGTTGTCGATTTCGGTGTGACGGCGGATTACGAAGTCAACCCCGCCGTCTCAGAAAAGTACGAGGTCGTCAGCGTGTCGCCCGCAGCCGGCGACCGATACATCAAGACGGAGGTAACGCTGTTGTGTCCGTGACGATAGAAATTAGCGGCCTTCAAGAATTACAGTCACTCTTCGAGCGGGGGCCGGAAGCCGCCGAGATAGCGGAGCGATTGGCCGTCAACGACACAATCGACTGGGCGCGCAGACAAGCCTCGAAGCGTATCCGTGGCGAAATAGCTTTCCGAGCGCGGTATCTCGGTAACGGCGACGACGACGGTGCGTTGTCGGTTCCTAAAAAGTCTAGGGGCAGCGGCGACTATGCTGTGCTGCGCGCTCGCAACGACGCCCGGTCGCTTGCTAGTTTTGCCACTCCGAGGTTCGGCCCCGGAAAGCGCAACCCAAAGCTCCGTGTAGGCACTGGCCGCTCGACGAACATCGAGCGGGGCTTTGGTGTCAGGCTGCGGCGAGGCAACGCAGATATTGACTCTGAGAACTACAATTTGGGCCTCGCCATCCGCTTGAAGCCCGGTGAGAGGGTTCAAAACAAGACGCGGATGCGGGCTTTCGGAACGTCGGGTTTGTATTTGCTCTACGGGCCTTCCGTGGCACAAGTGTTTGACGACGTGGCTATCGAAATGCGCGACGAAGTGGCAAACTACCTTGCAGATCAGTTCGTCCGGCAATTTGTGAGGTTGACCCGTGGATAGCAAGCGGCTTGCTACTTTGAAGGCTCTTACAGCGCACCTTGAGGCAGAAGTTAGCGTAGCCAATGGGTATGACCTCGATCTCGCCGGCGCGGTCTTCCGGGGCCGCGCTGTGTTCGACGAAGCCGACCCGGTGCCGTGCGTTTCGATTTTGGACAACATCACTCCAGACCGTTTTTCCGAACGCGCCGGCAATAACGACGGCGAACAAGGCGATGCGTATTCGCGGTGGGTGGTCCTCGTGCAAGGGTGGTCGACGGACGACAAAAAGAACCCTACCGACCCCGCCGAACAATTGATGGCGGCGGTAAAGAAGGCGATTTCAGTTGTAGACTCAGACCCACACCCGATGACGGGGGCCGCCGCGCACCCGAACTACCTTCTTGGTGGCCTCATCAACGGCGTGGAGATCGAGCCCGGAACGGTTCGGCCACCAGACCAGAACTCATCTAAAGCGTACTTCTGGATGCGAGTCATTTTGAAGTTCACCGAAAACGTCCGCGACCCTTTTGACCATCGCTGACGTAAACAACATAGGTCAAACCGGATTTTTTACAGGAGAGCGGAAATGTCTTTTCCACCGAAAAATTACACGATTGGACGCTACCGTGTCTATTTCGATAAGTTCGTCGACGGCACGCGCGTCTCGGCGGGCGGCCAGCGGTATTTCGGCAACACGCCGGAACTCAACATGTCGTCCGAGTCTGAAACCTTGGACCATTTTGATGCAGACAATGGCATCCGCATCAAGGACGACTCGGTGCTGTTGGAGTTGACCCGCACCGGCTCGTTCGTTACAGACCACATTTCGCCGGACAACCTCGCGCTGTTTTTCCTCGGAGATGCGTCCACGGTCGTTCAGTCGGCCGCGACGGCGCAGGTGTACAACATCAACGACATTCAGCGGGATCGCCGCTACCAGCTCGGCGCGTCGCCGTCCGCGCCGTCAGGGGTCCGGGGCATTACATCGGCGGTGGTTACGTCGAGCCCTATCGGCGTGACGTATGCTCCGGGCGCGGACTACCGCGTCGACTTGACGAACGGCGGCCTTATCATCCCGGCCACAAGCACTATCCCGGTCAACGCCGACATTATCGTGACGTACAACGTCACGGCGACTTCTTACAACCGTGTTGTCACGGCGGACGGCGCGCAGATTTACGGCGCTCTTTTCTTGGAGTCGAACAATCCGAAGGGTGAAAAAATGGACTATTTCATCCCATATGCGTCCGTCACACCAGACGGCGATTTCGCGCTCAAGGCGGACGAATGGCAGCAGTTGCCTTTCTCGTTTGAAATCCTCAAGCTGGACGACCAGACGCCGGCGGTGTTCATTAACGGCCGTCCGGGATCAGGCGTCTAACATGAACGTAAACGTCGATTTTCAAGTTGAACGGAAAAGGGTCGAGTGGGGCGGGCAGTTTGCGGTTGAAGTCCGTGGACTGACACCTAGCGACATCGTTCGGGTCATCGCAGAAAACCCCGTGGAGGCTGACGCGGTGTTTGACGCACTCGAAGGCGACGTGCGGGAAAGCGTGGCGTCCGGCGCAGAGCCGGGCGCTATCGCCGACGCACTGAGCGGAGACGCCGCTGCGTCTTTCGGGCGAATTGCGGCTAAAGCGCCTGACATCGTTGCCAAGATCATCGCCGTTGCAGCGGACTCGCCGGACGACTGGCGGGTTATCCGCGAGCGGTTTGTGCTGCCGCTCCAATTTGACGCCCTACAAGAAATCGCGCGCCTCACGTTTATCGACCCGCCGGGCTTTAGGCGGTTCGTGGGAAACGTGATGGCGCTGGTCGGGGCATTCAAGACCGATCAGCGCGGAGTGAACCAGTCAGCCGTCTAGGCTGGCTGAAAACTTTGCCCGATTCTGTCTCGCTGTTGAAGTCTGAGGGCCACGTCTACGCCGATTTCTACCCGATTTGGAAAGTCTGGGTAGAAGTCGCCATAGTGGCTAGACGTGTTAACCGCAATCTCGCTAGCCGAACCATGTCGTCGTACATCGCGGGGGTTGCGGCGAACCCGCAAAGCAAAAAGGCGGCGCGACAAGCGTCGAAGATGCTTCAAGACTACGTAAAGGGTTTGAGCGATGGCTAGCAAGCGTTCTGACGTTGAGTTGCGGGTTTCGTCGAGGGCAGGCAACGCCCGCAAAGACCTTGCGGAACTCAACACCGAACTAGACAAGCTCGTTGAGAACCAGCGAGAACAGGCGCAGTCGTCTGTTCTCGCTACTCGGTCTTTGAAACAGCTAAGCGCGGAGCAGCAAGCGCTGTCGCGAATCGCTAGTGAGCTGTCGCGCCGAGAAGGTTTGATCGAGAAACTGATCGGGAAGCAAAGCGAAGTCACGGCTGCTAAGAACAACATCAACCGTATCCGGCAGGAACTCGCGGAGCTGTTGCAGATTCGCGGCAACCGGACTTTTCTCGGTGACATCGACGCCCCCATAAAGCGGGTTCGCGCGGAACTTGCAGCCGCCGAACGACTCTTCAACAAGACGGCTGGCGGCGCGGACAAGCTCGGAGAGAGTCTTTCGGAGATCGGAGTCGACACCACCGACCTCGCGGGCTCCTTGCGGAGCGTCACGGGGTCGCTAGAGCGTGCGCAGGGGGCGACGCGGCAACAAGTCGCTGACATAGAACGCCTCGACAGAGCGCAAGAAGAGGCGGCGGCGAGCGCGCGCAAACTACGGGAGGCACAACGGTTCGTCGCGGAACAACAGAACCGGCGGCAGGACCGCCGCGCAGACGCCGTGGCGGGCTTCGCTGGCATCGAGGGCTACCAGCGCCAAGCAGCGGCAGCGGCAGCGGCCACGGCGGCACAAGAGCGGCAGGCAGCGGCAGCACAACGGGTCGTCGGGATCAACGAGCGGTTCCAAGCGGTACTTGCGCGGAACGCGGCGGCGCAAGCCGCTTACGCCCGCCAAACGCAGGCGGCGGCGGCAGCGGGCGGGCGGGCGGCGTCAACGATCCGAGGCAAGACCAACGCGACTGAGCGCAACACCGCCGCTGTCCGCCAAAACGCGAGCGCACTGGCTCTTTTCAACGACGTAGGCCGCAAATCACTTTCGACGTACCAACGTCTTCGCGGTGAACTGTTGTCGATGGTGGTCGCGTATGGCGGTTTGTTCCAAGCGGTCAACACGGTCACGCAGGCGTTGCAAGTTTCTCAGCAGCGCGCGGCCATCAACGCTAAGCTCCTTGCGGCGACGGGCAACGACACGCGCAGAGCGGCGCAAGCACAAACCTTTTTGCGCGAAGAAGCCGAACGGCTTGGTTTCGTTTTTGACGATCTTGCAAAATACTATGCAAACTTTGCGATTGCAGGGCGGGCTAACGGCCTAACAACGGCGCAAGTCAACAGATCGTTTTCGCAAGCGGCGACGATCCTCAAAGGCCTTGCGCTAAGCACGGCGGACGCAGACGGCGCTTTTCGTGCGTTCGAGCAAATCATGTCGAAGTCGCGCGTCACGGCCGAAGAGCTTCGCGGCCAGTTGGGCGAGCGTATTCCGGGCGTGGTGAAAGCGTTCGGCGACGCGCTCGGGCTTACGGTTAAAGAAGTCGACGACTATTTGAGAGAAGGTCGCGGCACGATTGCTGACTTCTTAAAACTGCTTGAAGCACAAGCGGCGCAGTACGAAGAAGCAGCTAGGCTTCAATCTCTGACTGTTTTTTCGGACATCAACAGGCTGCGGACAGCTTACAACGACTTTTTGCAGCTTTTTATCGAGGGCGAGGCGTCTGAAGAACTTCGGACGGTTGTAAACCAGCTTACCGAAATGCTCAAAGGTGCGGAAGGGAAAGCATTCGCGCAAGCGTTAGGCTCCGCATTTGCGGATTTGCTGCGGGTGTTGCAGTTCGTCATCGCGAACTTCGAGACGCTAATCGCGCTTGCCAAGCTGGCCTTTGCGGTGCTCGCGGCGAAAGCCGTGACGGATGTTATTATGTCTTTCTGGGCTTTCGGGTCTGGCGTTTTAGCAGTGGGCAGGGGCCTGTTGGTCTACACGCGCAACGCGCGGGCCGCAGCAGCAGCAGGGACGGCGTTGACAGCCGTGCAGCGGGGGCTCTTACTCCTGCTAGGCCCGGCAGGGGTCGCTGTGGCGGCTCTTGCTACGGGTTTGTATGCACTAGGCCGCGCCTACTTCGAGGCCGAGAAGCGTGCGAAAGACTTCGCAGCGGCGGCGGATGCGGCTTTTGAAGCTAAGACCGCTGCACAAGCGCAAGATTCCTTGCCGGGGCTGCGCGAAAGCCTAGAGGCAGCGGAAGCCCGCCTCGCCCGCTTGCGAAAAATGCAAGAGGAAACCAATCGCGCAAACTCTATTATGGCGACCGCATTGGGCCTCAGCCCAGCCGCAATGTCCGCTATCCGAACCGCGTCGGGGCTATTAGGTGTTACGCCTTTTGAAGGTGCGATCAAACAAGAAGAGGCGCGTGTCGCTTCCGCGCGCACATTGCTACGCCTCGCACAGCACAAAGTTGAAGTCTTCGGCGAGCAAGAAGCCGCTGCTGACGCGCTTGCGGCCAAAGAAGAACAAGCAGCGGCGGATGCCGCAAAACGGGCGCTCGAAGCGGACGCCGCCCGAGAAGCCGCCCGAAAAGCCGCCGCTGACGCCGCGAAACGCGACGCAGAAGACGAGCGTAAACGTAAGGCCGCGCAAGCCGCCGAAGACGCGCGTGCGAACGCGCAGCGCGCGCTGCAAAGAACCATCCTCGATCTCGACCAACAGATTTTCGATGCTCGGATAGACGGGGAGGCCCGCACGGTCGCGCAGATCGAAGAAAACTACCAGTTGTCGTTGGCGCAGATCGAAGCCAAGCTCGCGGAGCTGAATCTCGGGATCGACGCGGAGCGGCAACGTGCCTCCACTGTGGGGGGTGCGGGCGGGATTTCAGCCGCCGATCTCGCTCTGGTCGACGCCGCTCGGCAGCGCGTGGAGCTTTTTGGACAAGCACTGCGCGCGCAAGCCGCGACACTCGCCCAAACGACGAAGATCACGCTCGCCGAAAAAAACATCAACAACCTCATCGCCGAGCGCGACGCAAAGATCGCAGCGAGTAACGCGCTCGTCGAGGCGGGCGTCCGCACCGAGGTGGAAGGCCGCCGCGCAGCACTCGCGCTCCAGCAGCAATATGCGCCGTTGATTATTCAAAACGTCAACGAGTTGATCCTCGCTTTTGAAAGGCTCCGCACGGAAAACCCAGACCTATTCGCGTCTTTGGGCGGTGACAGGTTTTTGGCGGGGATGCAACAGCTCCGGACAGAAGCGAGCTTGATGAAGACTGAGTTCCAGTTGATCGGCGAAAATATCGGCGGGCAATTGGCACAAGGCGCAGCAAACGCTTTCGGCGTGCTAGCAGAAGGTCTTGCCAACGCGATCAGCGGCGCAGGGTCGCTAGGCGACGCTTTCCGGTCTGCCGGTGACGCGGTGTTGAACTTTGTGGCCGATTTCTTGGTGAACATCGGCAAGGCGATCATTCAAGCGTTGATTTTGCGGGCCATCATGAACGCGATCAACAACAAAAGCGGCGGGTACACCGATGCCGTTTTCGGGGTGTTGGGCGGCAGCAATCACGACGGCGGTATCGTGGGGCAAGACGGCAAAGCCCGCTGGATGCCCGCAGATGCGTTTAAGAGGGCCAAGCGCTTCCACGAGGGCGGGCTTCCGGGCCTGCGGCCAAACGAGGTGCCGACGATCCTAGAACGCGGGGAGGAAGTCTTGACAGCAGGCGACCCCCGCCACGTCAGCAACGGCGGCAAAAACGGCGCAGCGGTGCCGAACACGACTATCATAAACACCATAGACGCGCCGTCCGTTGTCGAGGCAGGCTTGGCCTCGAAAGTCGGAACGCGCGTATTGGTCAACGCAATCCAAGCGAATCGCCAACAGATTCGCACCGCTCTAGGAGTTTGATATGGCATGGGCAACAGGCATCGCGACAGACCACCGAGACTTGATCGGTAAGCTGCGTGACTTTCTAACGTCGAACACCGCACTCGTCGCGCTCGGCCAAAATTGGACACGACTCTCCGGCCCGGCTAGTGGCACGCCGCTCGTGACGGACGAGCTGGTTTTCAGCGGCCCCGGCCTAACCGGCGGGGCGGACATCCGCGTTGGGCTCAAGTTTTTCGAGAACGCTGGCGCGGGGTTTTTTAACGTGGGTTTCATCGGCCTCACAACGTCTGGTGTCAACGACATCGAAAACCAGCCGAACGCTAGCCGGCCACATTGGATGCTACTTCTCAACGCACCGATGACGTATTGGTTCGTCGCCAATGGCCGGCGTTTCGAGATCATTGTGCGCGCCGGAAGCAACTACCAGCAAGCGTACTGCGGGTTCATCTTGCCGGAGCACTTCCCCGACGACTGGCCTTATCCGCTGTACGTCGGGGCGAACTCTTACGAGCGGAACATCGGTAACGCCAACGCGACGGTAATCAATTCGGCGTATTGGCAAGGCGCAACGAGTAGCGGGGGCGGCGACGGCGCGCCGTCGTGTGCGTCAATTTGCGACCCCGGTAGGCTTTTCCGCTCCCAAGCTAATTTTTGGCGGACGAGTTCGGAAGCGGACCAATCGAACGACTCCGGTCAAGTTCTAACGTACCCGTGGTCGATCCGCTGGTTCGATTCTCGCGTTAGGCAGAGTTTGACTGACCAGCCGACGCTGGTTCGTGGTGCTCTGTTTTCCGAGAACACCGCAACCGGCCGAGTATTTTACGGTGCTTTCGATGGCCTTTTCTACCTGCCCGCTTTCGGTGTGACCGCAGAACAAATCATCACTATCGGCGGGGTAGATCACATTGCGGTTCCCAACACATTCCGAACCGGCGATAGCAATTTTTGTGCCTACGCTTTACAGTAAGGACGAAACAACATGGCCTACCAAGAAGTTCTCGCGCCCGCTACTGCGGCGGGTGTTGTTGACGCGATTCGCAGCTTCGCGCAAGCGAACGGGTGGACGGTTCTGCGTAACGATCTCGTCAGCACAAGCCGCACGGTGACGCTGAAGCGCCCCGAAACCGACCACATACACGTCTACAACACGACGACCAATGAAATCCGAGTAATCGGAAGCGTAGATTACAACGGCGCGCTGCCCCCCGAGACGAACCCCTTGCGGGGGGCCCGCGCTCGGTCGGGTTTGATAGGCAACGGGCCGTACACCCGAATGCACTTGTTCGCGGCAGACCTGCCAGCGCCCCACATTCACGTCGTGATAGAGTTGACCACCGCCGGTGTCTTCCGGCATTTGTCTTTCGGCATGGTCGAAAAGATCGAGCCTTTTACCGGGGGCTCGTACACCGCTGCGTCAAATTGGAATCTAGATGGGTCGCCCGCCGCGCCGGGCTACAACTCGCAGAATCACGCGATGTTCGGCCGCGACACTCTCCACAGTAGCAGCACCGATAACGACTGCATCCGCGTCGACTTTGCTGCGGATAGCCGCACGAACTTCTGGTATCGTTTTGCGAATGACCGAATCGCGGATGCGACGGTCGGCACGGCGTGCTCGGGGCTGGTGCATCCTAGTTCTTCAGCGGTCGAACTTACGGGGCTAGTTGGACGCGCAGACAACAACGCTTTTAGCAATCGGTCTGTGTTGCACCCGTTCGACATCAAAGTCAATCGAATTGGCGACTATTGGAGCCGAATCGGCACGTTCCCGAACGTGCGGTATTGCAACATTTTTAAGTTCGCGCCGGGGGACGAGTTCACTATCGCGGGCGACGTGTGGAAAATCTTCCCGATGGCCCGGAAGTTTTCGGCACAGCTCAACGTGGCTAACCCGGTGTGGCAGGCGCACTCAAATAATTTTGCTTACGCTTACAAAAAGGTTCCGTAATGCCCTACGCTCTGCAAACGCCTTTGGCGGTTACAGCGCTCGGAGAGTCGGCGGCTTTCGTGCCGCCGATTCGCTCGCCGGCTTACGTCGCCTACACGGCGGTCGACTACGGCCGGGGAGCGGTTTTCGGTGCGGACACGAACCCCGCGTGGGCCTCGCCGCTGATTTCCTCAGGACTAGGCGTCGAGGCAAGGCGGTCTTTCTTCGACTGGTACTTCCGAATCCACTTCGTGCCCGCGCAGTTCGCGCTGGGCAATCTTGTCGGGCGGCAGCAACGCCAGTTGGTGTTGTGGAACGCCAACTTCACGCCTGCTATCTTGCAAAGCCTCAACTTGTTGAACGGAGAAGGCATCACGATTTCGCAGCCGATAGCGCCGCCTGCGGCAGTCGGCCCGCTTGAGACGTTGCGCTACCTAACCGAGATCGACATAGAAGGGCCGCCGGTCATCAATGCCGCTGCGATCTTCGTCGTCGACGGTGTGACCTACACGATCCCCTTCACGGGTCGGCGGGTCGTCGTATTCCCGTTCAAGCCGAACTGGGCGTCAGCAGTCGAAGAAACGCTCCAGCACTTAACCGTGGTCGCCACGACGTACACGGGCAAAGAGCAGGTGTCAGAGCTTCGCGTCGAGCCCCGCCGCATCTTGGAGTACAACATCCGCTTGAACGGAGCAGACGCGAATCTTTTCGACAGCCTCGTGTACGGCTGGGTCGGGCGGCTGTTCGCACTCCCACTTTGGCCTGAGAAAAGCGCCCTTCGCGCCGACGTGCTTGCGGGTGGCCGCGTCCTCACAATGCCGACCGTCGGCCGCACAATCCAGCCGGGCGCGGTAGCGGTTGTGTTTCGCGATTCTCGAACTTACGAAACCGTAGAGGTGGAGTCGGTTGTCGGTGACACGGTGACATTGCTGCGGCCGCTTGAGTTTAGCTGGCCCGCAAAGACACCCGTCTACCCCGTCATGGTGTCTGCGGCAGACCCGTCGATTTCGACTGTGCGTCAAACAGACACACACCTAGACGCGCGAGTCCGTTTCACGGCGAGCCCGGTCGACAACTTCCCGCGCGCGCTCGTCGCCACGCCCCCTGCCGCCTACCGAGGCGACGAGCTGTACTTAGGCGAGACGAACTGGATCGCCGCTCTGCGCGTCGAGTTGACAGCGCGTGAGAACCGCAGCGAAGGGACGGGGGAGGGCATCTTCAAGCTCGTTAGGCGCGCGCCTTTCCCCCTGATCCAGCGCGGCTTCCAGTGGTTGCTCCGCGACAAATCGAAAGCGGAGCTAATCCGCCAGTTCGTTGCACGTCGACGCGGGCGGCTAAAACCCGTCTGGATGCCTTCGGGCTTCAGAGACTTTGAACTAGCCGAACCAGCTAACTCGGCGCAGTCGACCATCTTTGTCCGCAACAGCGAGTACGCTAGCTTGGTGGATCGGCAGCTCGCTCGCCGTGACATCGTTATCCTCATGCGCAACGGCAGCCACATCGCCCGTAGGATCAACGGCGCGGGGGTAGACCCGCGCGGCTTCGGGTCGCTGACTCTTGACGCGAACTTGGGCCAAAACATCGACGCGGCCAATGTCAAGAAAATTAGCTTCTTAGGGCTCTACAGGTTGACCAGCGACGAGGTTACGTTTTCTTGGCAAACTGACAAAACGGCAATCGTTCAGACCAACTTGACTTTGAAGGAGCCTATTTTGTGAGTTTTGAAATCTTTGAAACCAGCCCATACTCCGGCTCGCCGGAACGCTTGTTTCTATTTCGGGTGGGCAACCAGCAGTGGGCTTACGTCAACCACGCTAAGCCGGTGGTCCGGGGGGCTAGAACCTACACGCCCGAAATCATCACGATGTCGAACATCACGCAAAATCTCGGCGAAGCGCCGCCGTCTATCGACATCGACTTGTCGTCGAGCGCCGCAGTGGTGCAACAGTTCGTCCCGTATCAGCCGATTTTCCCGATGCAGGTGACTGTTTTCCGCAGGCACCGGGACGACCCCAGCATCGAATACCTAGTGGAAATGATCGCAGAAGTCGCGGCGTGCGCGTTCGACGAAGAAACGGACATGTGTAAATTGCAGTGCCGGATGGTGTCTAGCAATCTCGACCGAAAAGTCCCGTGGCAGATTTACCAATCGCCTTGTAATCACGCGCTTTACGGCGCGGGGTGTAAAGTGAACCGCGAAGATTTCAAAACAGTTGCTATAATTTCCGACATAGCGGAAAACCAGCTAGTAGCTACGGCTTTCGGCACGAGGCCGGACGGTTGGTTCAACGCCGGGTTCGTGAAGCGGGAGAGCACGGGGGAGATTCGGTTCATCGTGTCGCACATCGGCAACCAAGTTACGCTACAATCCCCGTTTGTCGAGTTGAACGTCGGTGACGAAGCTCCCGCTTATGCCGGCTGTGACCGTCGGTTTTCGACTTGCAAAACAAAGTTTAACAACGGCAATCGTTTCTTAGGTTTTCCGTGGGTTCCGAGCAAGAACCCGTTCACCGAAAATATCTACGGAACGGGGTCTTCACCCGCTGGAGCGGGCGGCAGCGGCGGTCGCAGCAGCTTGTGATGTCTTACTTCTAAGGGCGGACATGGCTTTTCTCGCATCGCTAATTATCAGCACGGCTTTGATGGTCGTCGGGGAGTTGATCCGCCCCAAACCCCGAGTCCCCAACGAAGAGCCGGCGGGCCTAGATGATTTCGATTTCCCGACAGCGGAAGAAGGCCGCGCGCTGCCGCTCGTTGTCGGCAAGGTGCTGTTAAAGGGGCCGAATGTCACTTGGTACGGTGATCTTCTTGCCACGGCGCTTACCCGTAGAGTGCGGACGGGGCTTTTCAGCTCGAAACGCCAGACCTTCGGGTACCGTTACCACATGGGCGCGCAGTTGTTTTTGTGCCGGGCGCGAGCGGACTTTGAAATACACGAGATTCGGTTCGGCGAAAACTCGCCGCAAAGCAACCGTGTGAACGAGGCGAACGGTGTTGTCCGTTTCGATTATGACGACGTTAACTTTTTCGGAGGTGACGAAAAAGAAGGCGGCGTCAAAGGCGTGCTGCGTTTCTACCGTGGCAGCGAGCTGCAAACGGAGAACCCATATTTCAGCACGCAGATAGGCGAAACCGCCCCCGCATATCGGGGCTACTCGTACATCATGCTCGAACGGATGTACTTAGGCACATCGCCAAACATCAAACCCATTAGCTGTGTAGTCAGCACCTACCCGAATACGCTAGGGGTCTTGGCGGGCAGGCACCAAATCGGCGAAGACGCGAATCCGGTTTGTTTCGCATACGAGATTCTTAACGATGCGGTGTGGGGTCTTGGCGTCAACCCGTCGCGCATTGACCGGCCGGCTTTCGTGGCCGCTGCGGACACGGTGTTTAGCGAGGGCTATGGTGTTTCGATGATAGTCAACGCGAGCAGCAGCGCGGGCGACCTCCTATCAGAAGTTCTGCGGCACATTGATGGCGTGATTTTCACAGACCCGTCGACAGGGTTGATTACGATAGGGCTGGCGCGCGGGGATTACGACGTGAGCAGCCTCCCCCGTTTTACGCCTGACGATTTCCTAGAAGGCATAAAGTTCTCTCGGGCGTCTTGGAGCCAAACCAAGAACACCGTGAAGATTTCATATATATCAAGAGCAAACGGCTACAAAGAAGCATCGCTGTCGCACCAAGACCTCGCGAATATCGTCCAGCGCGAAGGCGAGATCGCCGCCGAAGATTTTGCGTTCAGGGGTTTCGCCACGGCGCACGCCGCGAACCTCGCGGCGGCGCGAGTGCTTAAGACGTACAGCTACCCGCTGGCGAAAGTCACTTGCGCGGTGACTCGAAAAGGGTGGGCGCTGCGACCCGGCCGCTTGTTCCGCCTTGATTGGCCTCTTCGCGGGATCAACGGTGTCGTGTTCCGCATTGTCAGCATCAACTACGGTGGGCTCCGCGATAACCGCATCGAGATAGACGCCGTGGAGGACATCTTTTCAATATCTCGCGCGGCGTACCTTCCGCCAGAGCCTACAAGCTGGGTCGACCCGATAAGCGCGCCTACGCCTCTAGTTCAGCAGGCGCTCGTGGAGCTGCCATACCCGCTAGCCCCTGTGGACGGTTCTACGCTCGCCACGTTCGGCGCGCGGGCACGGGGCCTTGACGAGAATTATCGGCTGTTCTCAGACCGCGCGCCCCCACACACCGATTTCCAAGCTCGGGCCGTCGTGAGTGAGTTTACGGCGAGCGCCGTGACCACCAGCGCCGTGCCGCTCACGAGCGCGAGCAGGCTCGTGGCGGGCCTCCAAGTCGATCAAGTTCTCGGCATTGACACCATTGACCCGTCTGTCAGCGAAGCGGAAATGCTCCTTGGCGGGAGTTTGATTTTGGTGGTTAGCGCCGCCGGGCAGGAGTGGATGGCCTACCGCGCGGTCGAAACGATTGGTTCTAGTGTTTTTATCCGCGACGTTCTGCGCGGAGTTCTCGACACGGTGCCGCTAGACCACCCGGTCGGCGCGAGAGTTTGGTTCGCCGCCACGGGCTACGGGGTGGAGAACGAGGGTGCGCCTTACACGTCCGCCAGCGTGGTTGCGGTGCGGTTGTTGCCGGCGAATGCTAAAGGCGTTCTACCGCTCGGCTCGGCAACCGAAATGCAAATTACAACGACCGCGCGCGGCAGCCGGCCGTTCGTTCCGGGGCGCGTCCGCGTTAACGGTACGCATCCGGCCAACTTACCCGGCACACCGATTACCAGCTTGGCGGTAACGTGGGCGCACCGGTCACGGTTCTCGGATCGCCTCGTGACGCAGGACGAAGTGGGGCACTCGCCCGAAACCGGAACGACCTACCGGCTTGTCGCGCGTCGCGAAGACACCAACGCTCTACTCGCCGAAGGCGTGGGCGATCAAACTTCTGCGTCGGTTACGTTGAACTACACGGGGCTCGTGCGTCTGACTCTGACAGCCGAAAGAGGGGGTCTGGCGTCGGGGTCCGCACACCATTTCACGGTAAACTACCAAGCCACAGGCACGCCGGCCAACAGCGTGGCGGTTAGCACAGCGAGCTATGTGCTCGACGGGGGTGGCGCGTGACCGAAATCATTGTTGCGCAACGCATGTGGCAGCGCCGAGACACGGCGTCGAACTGGTCTTCAGTCAACCCCATCATGGCGGCGGGGGAGATCGGTGTCGAACTAGGGGCCACGGCGGCTGCCCCGCAACGGTTCAAGATCGGCAACGGCACGGCAGCGTGGAATGCTCTCGGCTACGCCGGCGGCGGGGACGGTTCTGACGTAGTGTTCCGTAGCAGTGGCGGGTGGCTCCAGTGGTCGAACGACGCAGGGGTGACGTGGGTCAACCTAGTAGCCTTGACGGCGATCACGGGGCCAGCAGGGCCAGCAGGGCCAGCAGGGCCAGCAGGGCCAGCAAGCACGGTTCCGGGGCCGGCGGGGGCTACCGGGCCGGCGGGGCCGGCAGGTGCCGCGAGCACGGTTCCGGGGCCGGCGGGGGCTACCGGGCCAGCGGGAGCTACCGGGCCAGCAGGTGCGGCGGGGGCCGCAAGCACGGTTCCGGGGCCGGCAGGGCCGACGTTCGGAGGTGTGACATTCGGGGGCGGCGACGGTGTGAACAACATCTTGCCGGGGCTTAAACAGCCCTTGCCCATCCCGTTCAATCACATCATCACGGGCTGGACGCTTGTGACTGACTCGGTAGGCAGCTTGCTGGTTGTCCGGCTGTTGCGTGACACGTTTGCCAATTACCCGCCTACGGCCGCCGACGATATCACAGGGATGTCCCCGCCTAGCGTATCCTTGTCCAACCGCGCCACGAGCACCGCGCTCGCCGGGTGGGCCGCGACGGGGGTGGCGGGAGACGTGTACATCCCCAACATAACGATTGCGGAAGACGTGAAACGCTGGACTTTAACCCTACACGTAGAAAAGGTGCCCTAAGATGTCGACGATCTACTTGACAAACGCGAGCCCCGGCGCGCCACAGCTAACTATTGCGGACGGCACGCTCGTCGCGATCCTCGATTGGGCCTTGCCCCAAACCGGGTGGGGTGTCGAGTTCAGCAGCGGTCACGACCGTATATATCGCGCGGGCACCGGGCGGCGTTTACGCTTACAAGTGCGCGACAGCGCCGCCGCAAGCGGTGCTGACACGCGCGTGCTTATCCGAGGCTGTGAAAGCGCCACCAGTGTCACGGCGCTAGTCGACCCGTTCCCCCTGCCGTCGCAGGTGGCGGATGCGCTTTCAAACTGGGAGAAAGGCGACGCAACTAGCCCCACTGTTCCGCGCATGTGGCGGTTGGTTCTGACGCCTACGTTTTTCTGGATTGCGATGGCGCAAACGCCGGGGGTTTCGCCGCAGTTTGACATTGGGTTTTTCGGGCAGCCGCCGGCGTCGAACTCCGAAGACGAATGGGCCACGCTGGTCGGCGTTAGGAATGCTGGTTGGCCTAACTTTCATAGCCCCCATGGCTTTCCCCTAACGGTCGTTAGGGGCGAGCTAGACCTAAACCCGCTAAATCCGACAAACGCAAAGGTGTTTTGGGCGAGAGACATAACGGGCGTCGTGAAGTCCACTACGGGGAAGGCCGCGATGTCCAGCCCAACGTTCTGTTCGCTCAGCGGCGGGCAGGCCCCCCGAGGCGGGTACGCCAACGCGCTAAACCGGGAGATGGTCGGCTTCACAGACTCAGCGGCCGCTGACGGAACAGCGGGCGCCACTCGGATTTTACGGCGCGCGTGGTGGCCTAACTGTTGGAACCCTCTACACGGGGCGGCTTCTGGCGGTCTGACTTCCGCCAACACGTTTTCTGACACCGCCTACAACCCTGCGGCGTCTTTTATTTGGTGCGCAGCGTTGGCCAACTTTAATTTCATCATGGAAACCACTAACACTTGGGTAGCGCCGACGCATGGCTGATCTCGGAAATGTGCCCCGTGCCTATTCGACGAACTTGCAATTTCGGGCGTTGGCGGGCGGGGTTAAAAACGAAACCATAACCACGTTGGTTCCGCGTGTCCGCAACCGCCCGCGTAGGAACCAGATCGACACACCGCCGAACGTCGTCGCGTTTTTGCTCGGCGCTACGAGCGGCGAGGTTGTAACACTTTTAGAAAACGGGCAGTGGGTGAACGCTGCGCGCGCTGAAAACAACGCAGTAGCTTTTCACGAACTCAATGATGGCACTTACGTTGCAGTTTCGGCAGTTCGTAAAACCGCGTGGAGGATCGAAGTAGTGAACAGTGTCGTCACAGTTACGCCGCTCACGGAGTCAGGCGGCGGCGCTTTCGAGCCGTCTTTCGCTTACGTATCGTAGTGAGGGTGCTGCATGACTGACCCGCCGAAACAAAACAGGAGACGACGAGTGTCGGACACAACTGAAAACTTGCTTGACGCTGCCCATCAGGCGATCCGCATGGAGCGCGTTGACGGGGACATGCGTTTGCTTGCACAGCGCGTGGGGTCGGGCATGGAAAACGTCACCAATTCGCTCGCGTCGGTGCAAGCGGAAATACGGAGCTGCCACGTCAAGATTTCAGAACTAGCGGACGTGCGCGGCTCACACGACTCGAACCGCGCCGCCATAGACAAGATGGAGAGAACCGTAACCGATCTCCGCAGCAAGCTGGAAACGTGGTTTGACGATTTTGACGAAAAACAAAACCAAAAGTGGTTGCGACACGAAGCAGAAAACGAAGACAGCCGGCGCGATATAGAGAAAGAAATCCGGGCAGTGCGCGAGCGCACTAACCATTTTGCCTCTTTCGGGGCCGCCGTAACGCTACTTGGCGGGGTCATCGTAGGTATGTTTCTCTCTAGTATCAATTACCGTTTTGACGAACTTCGTGACGACCTAAACCGAATCGAAGCCCTGCCCGCTAGCAACACCAACTTGACCCCCCGGAGGACCAATGACATTGCCAACAAACCCTGAAACCGAGTTGCAGGTAAGCCGCCGCCGCGCGTGGGAGTTCTGGCGGCGCAATCAGCTCATCTTTTTACACCTCCCCGTCTTGCTGGCCGCCTTGATCGGCGGTTACATCGTCTTAAAAGCTGTCGACAAAAACATTGGCGTCGAGGGTTTCGGCGACCTATTCGGGTACGCTAAAAACGGCGTCCGTGCAGCTTTGATTTTATTTACAGCGTGGTGGATAAAGAAGTGGTGCTGGTTCGACTTGCACACCAAGACGGAACTCGCGCTGTTTGAAGCCTCACGAGCGGGCGACCGTAATGCGTTCTGGCTGGTAACACGCGACCGTGCGGAATGGGCGGCGGCGTTGGCGTTTGCGACCTACTGGTACACGTTGTGACGGGCTTGAAACTCCCCGCTTTCGTGCTACTAACCGTTCACGGTTTTGCCTTCGCGCAGCCGCCGCAGCCGCCGCAACCGCTTGACCGCTTGACCGCACAAGTCGCACCCTCGATAACGCCACGGGTCGTTTCGGCTATCGCGGCGGCCGAGGCGGCGGCAGCGCCTTTACTCCCCGCGCGCGTTGACGCGCCTTTGACCGCTTGCCGAGTGGAGGCCGCGCGGCTGATCGTGCGGTGGGAAGTCACGAGCCCCGCGCATTACACTCGCGCGCTCCGCTTTCCAATTTGGCCCCGAGGCGCGTCCGGTGTTACGTGGGGTGTCGGCACCGATGGTGGGCATCAAACTCGTGCGGCGATCCTAAACGAGTGGCGGGAACACAACTACGTCGAGCGGCTTGCCGATACGTCGGGAATAATCGGCGAGGCGGCGAGGCAGGCTCTGCCGCGCTTCCGTGACATTCCGACCGAATATCCATACGCCTATTTTGTGTTTAGGCAGCGCGTGCTTGTTGAGTACGAACGGCGTGCCGCCCGCGCCTTTCGGAATGGCTTCGACCAGTTGCGTCCGGGAGCTTGCGCGGCTATGGTGTCGCTGGTGTTCAACCGTGGCGCGGCGATGTCCGGCGATTCGCGGCGTGAAATGCGCGATTTGCGGGACAAGTGTGTGCCCACCCAAGATTACGCTTGCATGGCTCGTGCAGTCCGCTCAATGAAAAGACTGTGGGTCGGTACTGCCAACGAACGCGGTTTATCCGCGCGCCGAGAAGATGAAGCGCGACTGATTGAGCGAAACTAAGAGGTGTCCGGTGTCAAACGACTTGCTCCAATTCAAGCGCGGCGACACCATCCCGATTAGCGGTGTTATAACCGTCTTAGATAACGGCGTGGACACTAGCGCAGCTCTCAACTACTCGTTGTGGCGGGTGACTTGCCAAGTAGAGGACGCGGCGGGGTTGCTTTTTCATGCCGTTGTTTTCGCACCGATGACCGGGCCACTGTTTTACGGCGAAGTTCCGTCTGCCGTTACGGAGACAGCACCCGTCGGCGCGCGCTACGTGTTCGACATCCGCATTAGAGACGAGACAGGTTTCGTCCGTTCGACTCGCACATTCTCAATGTCGGCCCTCCCCGCTGTTTCGGAGACGCCGTAATGCCTGAAATCAACATCCAAATAGGCGAGCCAAGACGCACGGTCCGCGTAGACGTGTGGGTCGGCGGGAAGCCCATCGAGTTCAGGCGTGTGCCAGCGCCGCAAAGCGACCTGCCGTTCGTCCGGTTCTTGCGTGGTGAAGCAGGGGCGGACAGCGCCGTTCCCGGCCCGGCGGGGCCAGCCGGGCCAGCAGGCGCGGACAGCGTTGTCCCCGGTCCGGCAGGCCCGGCGGGGGCTACTGGTCCGGCAGGGCCAGCCGGACCAGCAGGCGCGGATAGCGTTGTCCCCGGTCCGGCGGGGCCGGCGGGGCCGGCGGGG
>BBPE01001561.1_pt6 | contig 36773 bp, 40 predicted proteins | sample 1344301 | NCBI WGS metagenome assembly BBPE01 (sample SAMD00019089, study PRJDB2971) | groundwater metagenome | isolation source: The Cedars highly-alkaline
GGGATCAGGGGGTGTAGAAACGGTTGTCGCATAATGGAACGGCGTCTAAATTCGATGATGTATTCTCATTGATCCAAGTGATTGTGACCGCCTGCATAGTAGTGTATGTAATTTCCTTGTATCTTTTCCACTTAAGTTAAAACGAAACTTAATATATGTTGGAGTGGGGATAGTTGTAGTAAGCGGAATTATAAGAGTGGGCGATATAATTTTGGTAAATTTTTTGAACATACCTTGGCACTTACATTGGGCCATGATAGTTGCTTACGCGGCGACGATGGCGATGATAGTTCTGCCCTTAACAGATACCATATGCTCTTGTATATATAAAAATATGTAAAGGGTACTGTAGGAAAATCGGTTGATGATCGTAAACCTCTTTATAGAATCAACCGAAGATTTTATAGAACATACGATAGAAAAAGATAAATATAGCAGTTGGCATTGTCATATAGCCCGCCTTAACTCAGTCTGGTAGAGTGCGCGGCTGTAGTTTGATGGTGTTGAAATCCCTTCGGGCGAAGATGGTCTTTGATCATCTTCTGAAGAAAACACTTCTGCGAAGTGTTTTCGATTACAACTCTCCCAGTTCTTCGAACTGGGACATGTGCATGGCACGCATTACCGCGCAGATACCGCGATGTCCCCGGTTCGAATCCGGGAGGCGGGATCAGTCCTGTCGTCCTATTGAGCAATCGAGACTCCGCAAGGCGAAGGTATCCGAAGGATATCTTCTGAACGAAGGTTGCATAACCAACCCTCTGAATAAAATATTCCTATGGAGTACTTTGAAGTCGAGGATAGCGAATGTAGGATGCGGAGTCAAGAGATAAGTGTAAACCCTTTGCCCGGGTAGTGTAGCGGCCTATCATGAAGCCCTGTCGAGGCTTCGACTCGGGTTCGAATCCCGACCTGGGCGCCTCAATCTTTAGCCTCGATTGGCAAAACGATATTGTTATGAGAACCCATAGTATTATATATATGATGATTTCTATTTAGAATTGTTTGTAAGGTCAAAGGAGTGGCGCAATAATAATCCGCTCCCAAAAAAATAAATAAAATATAAAATGAGGGGATGAAAATGGAATCGATAATAGAAGAAGCTTTAAGGTATGCTGGAAAAGAGCAAGTGTGCAGAGAGTCCACAGACGCCGACGATGTTTTTGAGGAATTTGGGATGCCGCAGATTAAGGTTATAGGATGTGGTGGAGCAGGGAATAATACTATCAATAGACTATATCGCATTGGAGTCGCGGGCGCTGAGATAATAGCATTAAACACCGACAAACAGCATCTAAGCATAGTCAATGCAGACAAAAAGATTTTAATTGGCGGATCAATCACGAGAGGTCTCGGTGCTGGAGGATATCCAGAGATCGGGAGGCGGGCTGCTGAACTCGCGCGAGGGACGCTTGAAGAAGCTTTGAAGGGTGCCGATCTGGTATTCATCACCGCAGGTATGGGTGGTGGAACCGGCACGGGATCTGCGCCAATAGTTGCAGAAATCGCAAAAAAGCAGGGCGCAATAGTCGTTGGAATGGTATCGTCTCCATTTATGGTGGAACGAGCTCGATTGATCAAGGCAGAAGAAGGCCTGGAAACCCTTAGACGTGCTGCGGACACCGTGATCGTTCTGGACAATAACCGACTTTTAGCATACGTGCCGAATCTGCCGCTCGAACAGGCGTTCTCAGTGATGGACCAACTGATTGCAGATACTGTGAAGGGCATATCCGAAACGATAACACAACCATCGCTGATAAATCTCGACTTTGCAGATGTCAAGACCATCATGAGTTCTGGCGGGGTTGCGGTCATGGTGGTTGGCGAGACGAAGGGGCAGGGCAGGGCAGAAGCCGTGGTAAGCAATGCATTGGCTAATCCACTGTTGGATGTCGATTATCGAGGAGCAACTGGTGCTTTGGTTCACATTAGTGGAGGGACGGACCTAACACTGGGTGAGGCCGAAGAAATCACTAGATCGATCACATATGAACTCGACCCACGTGCAAATGTGATATGGGGTGCACGAGTCAACAAGGAATTTGACGGTAAAGTGCGAGTGATGGCCATCATGACAGGAGTTCAATCTGCGCAAGTACTCGGGCCACGCAACGCCAATGCGTCCGATGCCGTGTTTGGTCGCTATACGCCAAAACAGGAGAAGACCATTATCGATGTAATTCGATAGTGGTTTTTTATTTTTCAACTCAACATTTCCAGTAGCTTACATGCCTGACATGTGGTGTTAGTCGTTGGTTCACCGCAGATACTACACTGCCTGAGGTCTGCCTGCATCCATTCCCTTCTCAACGTCTCGGACATTTTTTCAAAACTTCGCATTAACGCGTATTTGGTGCCCGGGTGTTTTGTCTCAAAGTCGTTCAGCATCTCCCGTATCTCTCCCCTCATCGACCGGCCCGTATACGGGCATTCATCGAAGTTTACGGGCAATTCGTCGAGTAGTGCATAAAGGCCTACCTCTTTTTCTGGAATGTTTCTCAACGGCTTTATTCGCGGAATTAAACCTGGTTGAACTCTTGCTGGAACGAGTCTTGCCAGCCGATCGACATCACCGCGCAACAAATTTAGCAGTACTGCCTGTGCCTCATCATCCAGATTATGCCCTGTTGCCACTTTGGTGGCGCCCAACGTCTTGGCAGTCTTGTTTAATAAAACCCTTCTGAATACACCACACAGAGAGCATGGTGTTAGACCTGTCCCTTGCTCCATCATCTTATCCAGCGTTGCCCCATATTTCTCGACAAATGATACGATGGTGAGCGGTATCCCAATCGCTTTGCAGGCCTCTTTTGCTGTTTTGATCGTTTTTGCACGATATCCTTTGATTCCCTCGTCAACCAATATGGCAGTCAGCTGAATATCGGGGCGCTTGCCAAATAAGGACTCCAATATATGCAGCGTAACAATGCTATCCTTTCCCCCACTTAGTGCAACCGCGATGGTGTCGTTTTTTTCTATCATCCTGTACCTTCGGATGACGCTCTTGGTCTTGCGCTCGACATCGTCCTTGAAATGGCTCTTGCATAGGTGCATGCCAGAATATCGTTGATGAATGACTGCCGGACTGTTACACTTATCGCATTTCATCTGGTTCCCATATTTTTATCCGCTAAATCTAAAACGTCTTTAGCTTCCCTTCCACAACCATCTCCGTGATCTTCGTGATGTCTGATAACCGTTCATCGAACACGCCTTTGACCTTGGATTTAATCGATTTCATACTGGTGCCCTTTTCCAGTATGATTTGCGCGCTTGCGACCTTGGGGTTGTCGATCGACTGCCCGATTTGAGATAGAATGCGCACGTATATCTCCTCAATGCCATCGACGATTTCCACTACATCGTGTGCTATCTGGGTAGATAATAAATTATATATCTTGCCAACGTGATTTACTGGATTCTTGCCGCTGGAAGCTTCCATGCTCATCGGCCGATTTGGTGTGATCAACCCATTACAGCGATTGCCCCTGCCCACAGAACCATCATCACCCATCTCGGCCGACGTCCCGGTCACAGTGAGATACACAGAACCGGTCTCATAATTATCTCCTGTATTGACGGCCACCGATACATCGCGGTTGGTGTATTTTTTTGCGACATTCAAAATATATTCTGCCAATTCTTGTTTTATCGCCACATAGTGATCAATATCATCCACATATCTGGATACGAAACCGTCTGCAACCGTCAGGCTGATATTATCTCCTTCCCGCAACCCCATTACCTTGATATCCTCTCCAGTTGCCAATTGTTTTTTCCTAAAATCGTTCATCACAGCCCGCTCTACGTTATATACGATCATTTCGGTTTCCGATAAGGGAGCATGACCCACTCCGATGGATGTGTCATTTGCCTTGGGGATGCCGTCACGCTCAAAAATATTTACAAGGTCCACAGAGCCCTGCCCCAACCGCTGCTCTAAGACTATGTGTGATGGCTTTATATTTTTAATAGTACTTGTTAGATACTCTCCTGCAGCCTCAAGGGCGATTTCTCCAACAGGTATCTTTTCATTGCCGATGTATGCGGTGGCTCTACCGCTCAGCAGGATATACAACGGTTTTATCACGTCCCCTCCACCGTAGACAGGGGATGCCTCGCCGCCGACCAATTCAACTTGATCGGTATTATGATGCAATATCCTACCAAACCGCTTTAGATACTCATTCGATAGCGTACGGCTGACTGCCTCTGCGATTCCATCACATATCGAATCTGGATGGCCTATTCCTTTTCGCTCTACCAGCTCGATCTCCTGCCGTTCTACTGGCGTCTGGATAATATTTTCTATTCTGATATTCCTGTTCATCAAAACCTCTATATAGATACTGGATGTTATAAGTTGCGATAATTTAACTCCTGTGTGAAAATCGGATGGTTGGTGCGATTTCGGCGATTTGCAATCCATCCTTATATATTCTTACTATCCCGCCACTTTGAGATACTGTAATGGCGATCGCCTGCGTATCACGGGTTATCGCTGCTGCTGCGACATGGCGCCCTCCCAATCCTTTCTGGACCCGTATGTCTCTTGCATCGATATCTAAATATCTGCCTGCTGCCAAAATATGCCCGTCCTCACGGACGATAAATACTCCGTCTAACTGCGCAAAATTCTTGGCTGACTCCACATTATCAGGGATTGTTATATCTCTGTTTTTATCTTCATGTCCGTGATATGGATTAAGCGTCATCTGGTGCGACCGTTTGAGAACTTCATCCGAGTCTCCCAGAATAAAGGCAGTTCCAATGCGTTTGTCCTCTTTCCCTTCATATCCTATTTCCAGCGCCAGCCTCAAAACAGCCCGTATCACTTCTGGATTTGCTCTGTCTGCGCTTTTATCTATTTCCTTGATAACGCCCTCTCCTCTGACATCACATACTGTGATCGCGTCGAGTGAATTCCCTCCAACGATGCCGACCACCACATCATCCGCTTTGATACTCTCCTCAACATATGCGCCCAGGACGGCACCCCGCATTTTGTCGATTCTGGTGGATGCCCTAGAAAGCAGATTGATGACCAGATCATCACGAATGCCCTCAATGCCGCCTTCTATCTGGCTGATTACGACGGGAATCTTCGTCTTGAGGTCTTTTTGCACATATTTCTCATCGACGATGATGATTGCAGCGGCACCAATTTTATTTGCCAATCTAACTGCGGCTTTGCCAATCTCGAGTTTGATATCTTTTTTCTTCATCCCTCTCACTTGTTCTGATTGATTTGTTCTATTTTATGTTATATAGTTAAGCTATATAAGAAATGTGTAACATTATCACAATGAGGGCTGTGATTTTATGGACAGGACAATGGCAGAAAAAATACTTTCGGATAAACACGGGGCTGATGTCTCAACAGGTGACATCGTCATCGTTCCAGTTGATTTCGTATTCTCTCACGATGGCACCATGCCACTTGCGATTCAGCAAATGGAAGCTGGACTATCGACGCGTAAGGTATACGACCCATATAAAGTGGCCGGTGTGTGCGACCATGCATCTCCTTCCCCAAGCGAAAAAGCGTCCAATGTTCACATTTTCATGCGCAAATTTGCAAAGGAGAACAAAATGCCATATTTCTTCGAGAACGGCGATGGGATCTGCCATCAGATCGTCGTGGAGAAATTCGCCGCACCAGGGAAGATCATCATAGGGGGGGACAGTCATACGTGTACGCATGGCGCACTTGGTGCATTCGCCACCGGGATGGGGAGCACTGACATAGCTGCAATTATGGCATATGGCAAGACGTGGCTTAGAGTTCCTGAATCATTTAAAATTGAGGTGACAGGGACGCCACCAAAGCATGTGTACTCCAAGGACGTAATGCTGCACATAATTGGAGAGATAACCGCAGATGGTGCCACACATATGTCCATGGAATTTTTAGGGGATGCGGTGGATGCCATGAGCGTGGAATCCAGGCTGACGATGTCCAACATGGCCATCGAAGCGGGAGCTGTAACGGGCTTGTGCCAGGCGGATTCAAAGGTAAGGGCATTTCTTGAATCTCATAAAAGAGGGCAGGATTACAGACCACTCGCTCCTGACAAGAATGCGACATATGCCGATGAAATCATCGTCGAGGCCGAACAGATGGAACCGATGGTCGCATACCCGCACCGGGTGGATAACGTTGCCCCAGTAACGCAGTTTGAGGGAGTTGACGTCGACCAGGTGTGCATAGGTTCGTGTACCAATGGGAGGATGGAAGACATGCGCATCGCAGCTCAAATATTAAAGGGAAAGAAGGTGGCAGAAAATACGCGATTGGTCGTGTATCCTGCCAGCAGAGATATTCTGATTCATGCGATGGAGGAGGAGTTCATAAAAACCATGGCAGAGGCGGGTGCTGCAATCTGCCCCCCTGGATGCGGCTTTTGTATAGGGAGAACCGTGGCACTTGGGGACGGCGAGGTTGCATTATCTACCCAGAATAGAAACTTTAAGGGCAGAATGGGCAACGACAATGCAGAAATATATCTTTGCAGTCCTGCTACTGCGGCAGTCAGTGCGATAACGGGCAAAATAACCGACCCGAGGGACGTGGTGATATAGATGAAGCGCAAAGGAAAAATTCTGCGAATATTTCCAAAGGACACCAACACAGATGAAATCATCGCAGGGAAATACAAATACGATGAACTTGACCTCGAGAAGCTTGCAGTTCACACCTTTAAGTCGATCGATCCGTCATTTTATGCCGATGCCTCGAAGGCGAAGAACCCTTTGATAGTTGCAGCCACTAATTTTGGATGCGGGTCGTCCAGAGAACAGGCACCGCAAGTCCTCAAGACATGCGGTATCTCGTGTATAATCGCCGAATCTTTTGCGCATATCTTTTACAGAAACTGTTTCAACATCGGTCTGCCACTAATCGAGTGCAAGGACATGATAAAAAAAGTCGCGCAGGGAGATGTGGTAGTGGTCGACTTTGACTTGGGCGTAATCCGCAATATAACGAAAAAGGAGGAATACTGCTTCAAACCAATCCCGAGATTCATGCAGGAATTGCTTGAGGCAGGGGGCATTATGCCATATCTAAGGTCGCATGGAGGGTATCGTGACTAAAAAAGTGGCGGTAATCAGAGGCGATGGAGTGGGGCCAGAACTCGTCGATGTGGCTATTGCCATCTTAGATGCTACCGGTTCAGATATCGAGTTGATCATGTGCGATGCAGGCGCCGAATGGTGGGATAAACACGGTGGAGATTCGCTGATACCAGATGATACATGGAGCATACTTCAAGAGAGCGATTCATGTTTCAAGGGACCGACCACAACGCCAGGCGGGGCAGGGTCACCCAAGAGCGTGGCGGTTTCCATCCGCCAGAAGTTTGACCTGTATGCAAACGTCAGACCGATCAAAACATTTCAAAACACCCCGAAGCCGCTGGGCGATGTCGATTTTGTTTGCGTGCGAGAGGGGACCGAGGGGCTTTACAGCGGTTCTGAAACTCAGGTAGATGAGGACACATACGTAGCGCATAGAATAATCACGAAATCCGCATGCAGAAGGATTGCCAGATATGCATTTGATGAGGCGACCCGCAGAAAGTGGGATACCGTGGTGGCAATTCACAAAAGCAACATACTAAAACTGACATGCGGGGCATTTTTAGAGGCGGTCAATGACGTAGGAAAAGAGTATCCAGACATTGAGATATGGGATTACCATGTCGATAATATGGCACAGCAACTCATCAAGAATCCGCAACTTTTCAACCAGAAGGTTCTATTGTCCACCAATATGTTTATGGATATACTCAGCGAGGAGTGTTCTGCCCTTGTTGGAAGCATTGGCCTGATTTATTCAGCGAATATCGGGGACTCCTATGCGATGTTCGAACCCGCGCATGGGTCAGCTCCCAAATACAAAGGCATGGATAGAGTAAATCCAACCGCAACCATACTCGCAGGTGCGTGGATGCTCGATTATATGGGAGAGAAAGATAAAGCCGATGCGATCTTCAAGGCGACGGAAGAGGTAATTGCAGATGGCAAAAAGGTCACCTATGACCTTGGCGGAAACGCAAAACTCAGCGAGATGGCGGACGAAATCGCCAGGCGCATGGAATCGAAACCGACTAAATCGAAGATTTAGACGGAGCCATAATTCTTCGAATTGTGGCACTTTCCTGAACCAACTTACTCCTTCTCTTCTCCATTTCTACCAGCATCTTTTTTGACGATGGGCTCGAACATGAAGTACTTCTTAACATAACTCTTCAGCTCTTCATCGGATATGCATGAGCGTCTGGTTTCATCGTCATACAGTTTCTGAATATCCTGGTGAATGGCCTTTATGCGCATGTCATTTTTGTCAACTTTTGCATTAACATGCATCAGTTCGGACAGGGCGTCTTCAACCTTCATTCGTATTACTTCAGTTCCAGAGGAATCACCTATCAGCAGCTCCCTTTTCCCACCAACGAGCTCTGGTGGAAACGGCTCGTATGTAAATGGATTCTTGATAACCCCTGCTGTGTGGATGCCACTTTCATGGGCAAAGATATTCCTGCCGACTACTGCCTTATTTCTGGGAACCCTGATTCCAACTTCTTTCTCCATATATCTCGCAAATTCTACGAGGCATTTGAGGTTGTATTTCTGGAAACCCTCAACACGGTATGCCAAAAACAACAATATTTTCTCCAATTCTGCGTTGCCCGCTCTTTCGCCTATGCCCAAAAATGTCAGATTTGACCAATTGGCGCCATACCAGTATCCTGCCAATGTATTGGCTATACCGAGACCGAAGTCATCGTGGATGTGTGTCTCTATGTTTACAACCCCTACATCTTTAAGCCGCTTGATTATAGTTGGAATTCCATATGGAACATCCAGTTCAGGAAATGGTAATCCAAAGTTTAGCGTATCACAAATTCGAATGAGGATATCGGGGGACCTTTCTATAATCTGCTCAACAAGTGGAATCACAAATCCAGTCATATCTGCTCTTGTGATGTCCTCGAAATGACACCTAACTTTCAGACCGTGATCAATTGCATAGTCCAGCGCAGCTAAATATTTCTCTTCAGCCTCTTCCCTATTTTTTAAACTCATCTTGTCGAAGATGTGTACATCCGAGATGGACATCAATATCCCGATTTCTCCTATACCATCCATATTCAGGGCTAAATCTATATCCGCTGGAACTGCCCGCGCCCACGCCGTGACTTCCGGATGTTCATAGCCGCGATCCAGCATTTCTCTGGCTGCGACGCGGTCCCGTTTGTTATACAGGAAAGTTTCGATTTTCTCGATGCCGATTTCGTGCAGCCATTCATATACCTTCAGTCTATGGGACGTTTTAAACACGATGCCTGGCATTTGCGCTCCATCTCGTATGGTACTATCGCTTATTTTAACCTCGACGTCACCTGGTAACTTGATTTTTGGCATATCTTCATACGTTCTGTACATCATCTCATCACAATTACCTTAGAATGCACATAAAATTAACTAAGATAGCGTGATATATGGATGCTCATGGGACAAATAGTGGTTCTTCGGCTGGGACACAGACCAGAGCGCGACCAGCGGATGACGACGCATGTCGGACTGACGGCACGGGCCTTTGGCGCAAATGGCATGCTTATCGCCGCCCAGGACAGGTCGATCGAAAAAAACATAGACGACATTACCAGACGATGGGGCGGAAAGTTTTTTGTCAGAAGCGGCATTAAGTGGAAGAACGAGGTTATGGAGTGGAAGGGGCGCGGAGGAAGGGTCTGTCACCTCACCATGTACGGCATCAATTTGCCAGATGTTATTGACGATGTTCATGCAGCAGGGGATATCTTGGTCGTAGTTGGCGCTGAAAAAGTTCCAGCTGAAATTTATAGTATGGCAGACTGGAATATCGCGATAGGAAATCAGCCGCATTCTGAAGTGGCGGCACTGGCAATTTTTCTGGATCGACTGCAGAAGGGGAGGGAGTTAAGCCGTGTGTTTGAGGGCGGAGAACTCCAGATCGTTCCAAGGGAGAGAAATAAAGAGGTACGCAGGGTTTCTCATGAATGATATACGACGGATACTCATCATAGGAAACAATACTCGCCATATCGCTTGTTCGGCAAAAAGAGCAGGATACACCGTCTACGTCATCGATCATTTTGGAGACGTGGACGTCAGGCGATGTGTCGATGGAGTGATCGTTTTAGATTCGCACTGCGATATATCGGATTCGAAGCTGAATGAGCATATAAAGGCGTCTGACGTGGATGCGGTGGTATTGGGCGCGGGCTTCGAAACGAGGAGAGTGAATCTATCTGAAAAGATATTATTGGGCAACGACCCGGTTGTAGCGAACAGAGTATCTGATAAAGAATGGTTGGCAAAAGAGCTAAATAAATTGGGCATACCCCATCCGCGCATTTACGCCAATGGAAATATCGAGTATCCCGCCATCATAAAACCAAAACAAGGCATGGGCGGGCGCTTGTGTCGGATTATTCATGAGGGGGATGTCCCTCCAGATTATATAGCGCAGGAATGTCTGGTTGGCAATTTTGCCAGTGTTTCAGTACTGTCTACTGAGGATGATGCCATATCGCTGGCTGTAAACGAGCAGTTGATAGGAGTACCATGGTTGGGAACGGCGTTTCCGTTTCGCTATTGTGGCAATATCACTCCCTTTAATGATGAACACGGTGATGAAATGCGTCAAATTGCAGAGGGAATAATACTCCATCTGAGACTAATTGGCTCGAATGGTGTGGACTTTATAATCACAAAGGACGGACCAGTCGTACTCGAAGTGAATCCAAGGTTTCAGGGCAGCCTGGATACGGTCGAACTTGCTACTGGCGTCAATCTGTTTGACGCACATGTGCAGGCAATATCAGGCGTCTTAAAGCGGAATGTAAAAGCACAATGCTTTGCAACTAAGATGGTGGTCTTTGCCACGGATGATATGATAGTCAGGACGAGTTTGGACATCGATGGAATAGCAGACATTCCACATATCGGAAGTAAAATATGTGCTAGAGCTCCCATCGCCACTGCTCTCGGAACAGGCATCGACAGAAAGAGTGCACTTCATGCTGCGATGAAAAAGGCGCTGATGATAAGGACGCAAGCCCCAAGCATCCCATCGAGACATGGACAAGTTTAAGGCTATTCAGTTGTATAACAATAATAACAATAGAGAGTAAAAAGGCAACAGGTGATTGGTTTGATATCGTTGAAGAATGCAGTAACTCGCGCATATATCACAAAACTGATTGGGGAGGAGGGCATCCCAATGATCGAAAAGATGCCCGAAGGCGAAGTTACCGATGTGGAAATATCGAAAATAACAGGCGTAGCCTTAAATTTAGTTAGGCGATCTCTATTCATTCTGTATGAGAATCGATTGGCAGAATATCGGCGAGAGCGGGATAAGGACAGTGGATGGCTTACATACCTATGGCGTGTCGATTTGCACAATATCGAACAGGCCATGGAGTTGGAACTGCGAAAATTGTTAAATAACCTTCAGAAAAGGTTGGCATCAGAAAAAGGAAACATGTTCTACGTGTGTACTGAAAATTGTGGGCGGTTTTTATTCGATCTGGCGGCAAAGACAAATTTTGTATGCCCATTTTGTGGTGCGCCGCTCGAGTTTGAGGATAATACGAAGGCCGTAACTGCACTCGAAAAACATATCGCTGAAATACAGGCGGCGTGTGCATGAAGATACGAGAGGTCATCGACGCAGGCAAATGCACAGGCTGTGGAGGCTGTGTGGCGGTCTGCCCAATAGATGCCGTTATGGTCAAAGAGTATGCCGTCATCGGCGACGAATGCACAGAGTGCGATGTATGCTCCATGACATGTCCTGTGGTCGATGGATTTCCAGAAAACGAGTTCGATAATGTGCTGCGCGTGTGCGCTGGCAGAAGCGATATGCAGGGACAGGATGGTGCCGTCGTTAGTGGGATACTCAGGTCGTTGCTCGCAGGAGGGCATATAGACTGTGCGATAGGCGTGGGCAGGGATGACGTGTGGCGGGCAACGCCTATTTTGATAACCGATGCCCAGGATGTTGCAAAGACGAGTGGAACAAAATATACTCATGCCCCGGTTCTCTCCCTGGTCAAGGATGCCATGGAGAAATATGAGAAAATTGCGATAATAGGTGTGCCATGCCAGGTTCATTCCGCCAGACTGCTCAATGAGAGAAAAATAGTTGCGATTATAGGGCTTTTCTGCATGTCGAGCTTCACGCACGGCTTGTGCGAATTCATATCCAGTCTTGGGGTTAACGTCTGCGATGTGCATAAGATGGACTTTGACAGGGGGAAATTTGTAGTATATGCAGACGAGGAGCATCGTGTCCCGATAAAGGACGTCAAAGAATATGCACGCCCATCATGTAAGCACTGTCGTGATTTTAGCGCTTATCATGCTGATATTTCAGTGGGCTCGGTCGGCTCTCCAGAAGGGTGGAGCACCATGCTGATAAGGACCAAAAATGGCGAGAAGCTCCTCGATTTAGTTGAGCTGGAATACGGAGATGCCGATATGGATGCGGTCAAAAGACTGTCGGATATGAAACGGAAGACCTCATAGAAAGCATTATTAATCATTAACATTATGATATAATAGATGAGGGAGGGCATGGAAAACGGGAGAACGGTCGCCACCAGAGATGCGCCACGGAAGAGAGAGCTGGTATTCTTCCAAGACAGCTGTACTGGCTGCGGAATGTGCTGTGAAGTATGTACATCAAATGCAATACGGCTAGGGCCGACCGGAGCAATCGCAAGGGGCGTCGTGGATGCGGCATATCTGGCCGTAAATGAAGATTGCAAGCTATGTGGCCTATGTGCTCGCGTCTGCATGTTCGGTGCACTCGCATTGTATATAGATGGCGTGAAAGAAGAATACGATGCACTTGGAAGCGCTGGCGTGAAGGGCGGCTGCAAATTCTGTAAATTGTGCGAGGAAGTCTGCCCCAGAGACGCCGTCACCGTGCATCGGACCATGCCAGGCATGGGAGAACTGGTGAGCGGTGAATTCAAGATTGACATGGAGAAGTGTATCTATTGCGGGATTTGCCAGGACATATGTCCAACTGGGGCATTAACGGTTGAGCGGGGGGGACTGAGCGCAAAACAGAGGGGCGTTTCAGAAGACACGCCGGCGAGGTTTGAGCGAATAGAGCTGGATGAGAGTAAATGCGTTTTATGCAGAATATGTGCACGCGCCTGCCCTGTCGATGCCCTGACAGTGACTCAAGATGCATGCGATGATAAAATCAAGATTACCGGGGAAGTGGTCATAGACAATAATAGATGCTCGTGGTGTGGTTGGTGCGAGGAGGTGTGCCCTGAGAAGGTCATCGAGGTCCAGAAACCGATTGAAGGAGACATTGAAATCGATGTGGAGAGGTGCCAGGGCTGCGGCACATGCGTAGAAATATGCCCGTGCGATGCGCTGTATTTCCCATTGACCGAATATATCAAAATTGAGGAATCCTATGCGCTGGACAGGGGCTGGAGCAAACCAATCCGACCACGCGCAATTCCTGTCGCAGTTCAACTGAAGGTCAATAAACAGCGGTGCATATTTTGCGGTGCCTGTGCGAACGCCTGCCCCATCGATGCGATCAAAGTTACACGGAAGAAGATAAGGATGATGGACACGCTCCCGAAACCCACACAAAAGGCGCTCAGCAAATTAATGGAGGCGTAACATGGAGTTCATATTGAGTACGGGTAGAAGCATATGGCAGGGCGAGGGTATCGAGGCTGGTTGTGACTCTGAACTGTATTTTGATGCCTGCGCAAGAGTCGAAATGGACCCTGATGACATGGAGCGTCTTGGCCTCAAGGAAAATGATGCCGTTAAGGTGAAGACGAGATATGGCGAGGTCGTCGTTTATGCGAAAACGTCTACACAGGCACCACATCGTGGGTTGATATTTATGCCATTTGGTACATGGGCTAACGTCGTCGTTCAGCCGTCGACCGAGTGTACAGGTATGCCAAACTGTAAGTGCATTCCTGCGACGACGGAAAAAACCGATGAAAGGGTTCTGGGCGCCCACGAAGCAATAAAAATTTATTATGCCGATGGAGAGTGGGGAAAGAGGGCGGAGGAGTTGAAGTCATATTATGATATACATTAGGTGTGAAGATGATGCGCGAAATTAAAAATGTGCCATGCCCTTTCTGCGGATGTTTATGTGATGATGGGGTGGTCATAGTTGATGACAACAAAATCATCGGGACGAGAAATCTGTGCAGGATAGGGCACCAAAAATTTGCACATGCCCAGAAAGGGCGATTTGAAACACCACAAATACGAAAGAATGGAAAACTGGAGCCGGTAAGTTTGGACGAGGCGTTCGATAAAAGCGCACAGATACTTGCAAATGCGGAGCGTCCCCTCCTATATGGATGGTGTTCGACGAGCGCCGAGGCAATCCAAATTGGATGTGAGCTTGCAGAGGCATGCGGCGGAATCATCGACTGCACTGCAACGCTATGTCATGGGCCATCGCTTTTAGCGATTCAAGACCAGGGTGCACCCAGCTGCACGTTGGGAGAGGTGATGAATCGTGCCGATTTGGTCATATATTGGGGCTGCAATCCAATGCATGCACATCCAAGGCATATGAGCAGGTATTCAGTATTCCCAAGGGGCTTGTTCAGGAAGAGGGGGCGAAGAAGCAGGACCATCATAGTCGTCGACCCCAGGCGGACGGATACGGCGAAACTCGCGGACCTGCACATCCAGATAGCACCTGGGTCGGACCACATGTTGGTGCACACGTTCCGTGAAATCATCAATTCATATGACGTTACGCACGAGACCGTGGCTGGCATTCCAGCAGATGCGATACGGGAAACGATAGAGGCAATGGGGCAGCATCAGTGGGCGGTACTGTTCTTTGGGATGGGATTGACCCAACAGATGGGGAAGGATAGGAACATCGACGTTGCCATAAAATTCATACACGAATTCAATAAATACATCGGCACCAAGACCGTTTTAATGCCGATGAGGGGGCACTACAATGTCGCAGGGTCAAACGTCACGATATGCGCCGAGACAGGGCATCCGTTTGCAGTGGACTTTTCACGCGGATATCCCAGATACCACCCGGGTGAAACGACTGCCATGGATGTGTTATATCGTGGCGAGGTCGATGCGATGCTCAACATCGCTGCCAACCCCGGGACATCGTTCTCGAATAGGGCCCTAGCCCATCTGGCAAAGATACCACTCATAAACATCGAACCCCACAATCAACAATCCATGCAGATATCAGATGTGGTAATTCCCCCTGCGATCGTTGGAGTTGAATGCGATGGAACTGCATATCGAATGGACAACATTCCAATAAAGATGAAAAAAATTGTGGACCCACCTGAGAACAGCATGCCAGATACCGTTATCTTAGGAGAGATTTTGAAGAGGGTCAAGGAATATGTATGAACTCATAACCCATGAAGAAAAATGTCACGGATGTGGCAATTGTGTGGTCGCCTGTCCGGTGAACGCATATATCGATCCAGCGGTTGCAGGAGGAAAAGGTCCGGAGACGGATGAGGTCATCATGCGGGTGGAAAATGGCGTGATAAAAATTCTGAACGGGGACATATGCAGAGGATGTGGAACATGCATCGAATCGTGTCCAGTGGGTGCAATAGAATTGAGGGTGAACTATCGATGACCACAGAATTATTGATTAAAAACGGAGTCGTATATGACCCTATCAACGACGTGAATGGAGAGGTGATGGACCTTTGCATCAAGGATGGAAAAATCGTCGACAAAGTGAGCGATAACGCGAAGGTCATCGATGCAATGGGAAAAGCAGTCACCCCTGGCAAAATAGAGTGTCATTCACACATGGTGGGTGCTACTCCAACCAGCGCCAGAATACTGAGGCCAGAGGATATAAGAGTGCGTTTGAGCTCTGCCACAGGGGTGCGAAGGGGCGGGGGAGGGCGCACCGTACCCACCACTTGGGAAGTTGGATATGAATATGCCAAGCTTGGGTTCACCAAAGCATATGAAGCAGCGGTGACTCCGTTGTATGCGCGGCAGGCCTGCAGAGAGTTCAACCGAATGCCAATACTTGGCAAGGGGATTTTCATACTCATGGGCAACAACTGGATGATACTGGATTATCTGAAATCCAGGGAGCAGGATAAGGTTACTGCTTACGTGGCGTCTCTTCTCAGGGCGACGGGCGGATATGCCGTGAAAATAGTCAATCCAGGTGGCAATGAGGCATATAAATGGAACACTGAGTGGAATTGCCATCACGCAGATGACCCAGTGCCATATTTCGGGGTGACTCCAAGGGAAATAATAAAAGGGCTGTGCACTGCGAACGAGGAGTTGTGTCTGCCGCATTCCATACATCTCCATGTCAATAAAATTGGCACTCCAGGAAATTATGAGGTAACTCTTGAAGAGCTGAACATAACCAAGAACATCGAGGTGAGGTGCGATTCCGGCAGAACACAAAACACGCATGCAACACACCTTCAGTTCCATGCATACGGAGGAGACTCGTGGGGGACATTCGAGTCGAAGGCAGATGAGATTGCGAAATACATCAACCACCATGACCACGTCACAGGTGATAGTGGAAACGTGATATTCGGTGATGTAACCACGATGACCGCTGATTCGCCAGCAGAATGGGCACTGTATAAAATGACGCACAATAAACTTGTTACGGGCGATACCGAAGCAGAAGACAGTGTTGGCATTCTTCCATTCCTCTATTCAAAAAAATCCCCAGTTCACGCTGTGATGTGGGCGATTGGACTGGAGCTGCAGCTATTGACTGACCCATGGAAGATGTTCGTGACAACGGACCATCCAAATGGCGGCGTATTTTTTGACTATCCGCTGGTGTATTCATGGCTGATGAGCAAAAAAGAGAGGATGGACATAGCGGAAAATATCCATCCATGGGCGCTTAAAAGAACCGGGCTCGGCGGAATTGACAAAGAATATACTTTCTACGAATTGGTCATCGCAACCAGCGCTGGACCCGCCAAGGCGATGGGCATATCCAAGACAGAAGGGCACCTAAGCATCGGTGCTAAAGCAAATATTGCGATATGGGATGTGGACCCATTGGAAATTGATTTCTCCAGAGATTCGGCTGCGGATAAATTATCTTCCGCGGCATATACGCTAAAGGATGGAGAGGTTGTGGTAAAAGATGGTGAAGTCGTGTGTGCACCCGTGGCGCCAATTGAAAGAGTGCTCCCACAAGTTGAACATGACATCCAAAAAGTAGTGGAGGAGGAAGTCAAGACCAAGTTCAAGAGGTACTATACTCTCCAGTTTGAAAACTATATGGTGGACCCTGAACTATATCTATCAAAATCGGACCGAATTGAAGTCGTTTCTGGAAAGCTCCATGTTATACCGCACGAGATTCCGGAGGATGTAAAATGCATGAAATAATCCTTACACCAAAGAACCAATCGCTTATATCCTTAGAGGCAGAGGTGATAACTCCAGATAATTTTGCCGGCAAATCTCTGGGCGACGTTGAAAACATGGTGATATATCGTGGAAATATGTCCGTTCAGCTCAAAGAGCATTTTGATGTGAGTGGAACGCCCTGCGAGACTGCTGAGAGGTTGCGAATAGTAATAGATGGCGATGCTTCGCGAACAAAGAGAATTGGTGAGAAAATGAGCTGTGGCGAGATCGTCATCCGCGGCAATGTAGATATGCATGTGGGTGCGGAGATGACTGGTGGCAAAATAACCGTAGAGGGCAGTGCAGATAACTATGCTGGAAGGGAGATGACAGGAGGAATTATCCATATCAAATGCAATGCGCTGCACTATGCTGGCGGGACTGCACGGGGTAAAAAGAGAGGGATGGCTGGCGGAACACTGCTCATCGATGGAAGCGCGGGAGACCATGTTGGAAACTTCATGTACGGAGGAAACATCAAGGTAGAGGGAAATGTTGGGCAATGCGCCGGGACGCACATGAGAGGGGGCACCATTATCATCGGCGGAAATGCGTTCTCCAGAATAGGCAGTGAGATGGCAACGGGAACGATTCTCGTCAAAGGAAAGGTGCACCTGACCACGGCCTCGCTTGGATATGGGTCAATAGGCAGGATAGTCAGGGACCCTGAGGTGGGTGGCACGATGGTCAGAGGGGAGTTCTATGAATTGCGCGGCGATTTGGGATATGAGCCAAAATGCGGGTCAGGGGTCATATACGCCTCTGTTGAGCACAATGAGCATATTCTGCCAGGCGGGGCAGATATGCCGCCAAAAAGGAATATGTTGCCATATTTGAAAATTTATCACTCAGAAATAAAGGAGGGGTGCTGAAAATGGAGCCGAAAATAGTGATCGGCGGTCCAGATTGCCTTGGCTTCGACCTGAAAGGAAGACTGGCGATGAACCTGACCGATGTCTCTCGCGTAACCACTGCCAAAGTATCCTCGCCGAAAGAATACGCGGAGCACCTTGCAGAGGCAAAAAATCCGTTGTATATAGTCGGGCCTGGCGTTCTGATGGGCACCATAAAAGGAAAGCCTGCGGTTGATTGGTGTGTTGAGATTGCCAAGGCAGGTGATTTGCCGGTATGTGCGACCGGGGATACCGCTGGGCCATTAACAGAAAGGGGCTTGAAGCCAAATCTCAGTTGCGGAATACTGGAAATAAGCGGCATCTATCTCACGGACCCTAACTGGAAGGGAGTCAATGGAAAGGGCCAACATGATTGGGTTTTGTTCCATGGAATACCCTGTTATTTTGCCGAAAGGGCGTTGACCACCTTGCTGAGATATGCCCCGTGGCTGAAGACATATACAATTTGCCATCGTTTTCATCATAACGCAGATTTCACATGGCACAGGCAGAACAAAGCAGGGTTTGAAAGGTACGTGGAATGGACTATAAAAGAGTTTGAAAAAATAGGAGGAGACATCAATGCGAATAAATGGGGTAGAAATTGAAGATACTTTTGCAGAGGCATTTGGGATAAAGATGGCGAGGGTGTTGATAACCGGTGCCACTCCCCACTGGGCGCGCGTAGCAGCACAGGAAGCGACGGGATTCGGAACCTCGATCATCATGTGTCCTGCAGAAGCTGGAATAGAAAGAGAGGTTGGCGGCGATGAAACGCCTGACGGAAGACCTGGCGCATATATCATGATATGCCATATGAGCGGCAAAGAGCTGGAAAATCAGTTGCTTGCGAGAATAGGGCAGTGCGTATTGACCGCCCCAACTGCGGCCGCATTCAATGGTCTGTTGGATGCAGAGATACAATATGACACAGGTTTTAAGCTAAAATTCTTTGCCGATGGATATGAGAAAGAGGACACCATTGGTGGACGCAGAGTATATCGCATTCCCATGATGCAAGGAGAGTTCATCGTTGAACACAGCATGGGTGCGGTCAGCGGCGTTGCCGGTGGCAATTTCTTCATCCTCGCCAAGAATCAGATGGCGGCGCTCATGGCAGCGGAAACTGCGGTTAGCGCCATCTCCAGATTAGAGGGCAGCATCACCCCGTTCCCCGGCGGCATAGTGGCATCCGGGTCGAAGGTCGGCGCAAACAAATATAAATTTATGAAGGCGACTACCAACGAAAAATTTTGTCCGAGCCTCAGAGACGAAGTGGAGACCATGGTGCCTCCTGATGTGGAAGCGATATACGAAATCGTCATAAACGGCATATGTCCTGATGCAGTAGAAAAGGCGATGAGGTATGGAATCATGGCGACGACCAAAATCCCAGGCGTCGTAAAGATAACTGCTGGCAATTACGGTGGAAAGCTCGGCAAATATAAGATGCACTTAAAGGAGATTTTGAGGTGAGATGAGATTATGATCAGCGTAAATAGAGAGGCAAAAAAGATAGTAGACCATATGGTGGACAATTCGGATAAATTGAATATCGATGTGCTGGAGATCGAAAATGGCACCACCATATTGGACTGTGGAATCAAGGCAAAGGGAGGAATGCAGGCGGGAAAACTGCTTTCAGAGATATGTATGGGAGGACTTGGAGAGGTATCGTTTACTCAGATGAGCATCTGCGAATGCGACGGTGATGACGACGGTTGTTGCAGTCGCAACTTTCATGCCATGAATGTCGTTGTTGACCAGCCGTTGATTGGATGCATGGCTTCACAATATGCTGGATGGAGTATTAGCATTGGGAAGTTCTTTGCACTTGGGTCAGGTCCAGCCAGAGCATTGGCTTTGAGAGAGAAATTGTTCGAGGATTTAAAATATAAAGACGAGTCCGATGTTGCCATATTGGTGCTGGAAACATCAAAGATGCCAGAGGCGGAGGTTGCAGACTACATCGCCGAGAAGTGCGGCGTCAAATCTGAAGACCTGTATATATTGGTTGCCCCGTGCGCAAGCGTAGCAGGGTCCATCCAGATATCAGCGCGTTTAGTCGAAACCGGAATGCATAAAATGCACGAAATAGGGTTTGACATCGGCTCGGTGGTCAGCGGATTCGGCGTGTGTCCGATAGCGCCCATAGCAAAGAATGACCTGGAGGCAATGGGCAGAACCAATGACTGCATACTATACGGCGGAAGAACATGGTATAACGTGGATTGTGAGGATGATGAGATAGGGAAGATGATAGAGAAGGTACCGTCTGATTCCTCGAAGGACTACGGCATGCCGTTTTTGGAAATATTTGAGAAATACAACAGGGACTTTTACAAGATAGACCCTCTGCTGTTTTCACCTGCCGATATTACTATCAACAATATGAGGACTGGGAACAACTTCCACGCCGGCAACGTGAACATAGATGTTTTAAGAAAATCTTTGGGGGTTGATTAAGATGGCAAAAGTAAAAATAGGATTTGTGAAGCTCGGTGCCCTGGGAATCACCCAGGTAGTCGATTTACTGCTGGATGAGAGGGCGGAGAGGGATATAGATATCAGAACGGTTGGTACTGGGGCAAAAATGGGAAAGGATGAAGCAGGCTATGCAGAAAAGTTGATGGAATGGGACCCTGATTTGGTGGTGGTCGTTAGCCCGAATGCCTCGCTTCCAGGACCGAAAATAGCACGAGAAGCGGTTAAAGATACGCCCTGCATCGTTATCTCGGATGGCCCCACGGAAAAGATAAAAGACGGGCTGGCGAAAGAGGGTTTTGGGTATATCATTTTAAAGGGCGATCCACTCATTGGCGCAAGGAGAGAATTTCTCGACCCGGTAGAGATGACGCTGTTCAATACAGATGCTCTGCGCGTATTGACGATATGCGGTGCAGTGAGATTAGTACAGGAGGAATTGGATGCCGCAATAGAGGGAGTTCGGCAGGGAAATGTGAAGCTGCCGCATATCACCGCAGGTGCGGAGACTGTGGTGGATAGAGCTGGGTTTGCGAATCCATACGCGAGGGCGAAGGCCATGGCATCGTATAAAATGGCCGAGCTTGTCGCAGAGATGAACGTGCAAACGTGTTTCGTCCTAAGAGAGCCGCCCAAGTACATTATGATGGGTGCTGCTGCCCATGAGGTGATGAGGACTGCGGCGCTGCTCGCCAACGAAGCCAGGGAGATTGAAAAAGGTGCCGATAGCGTGTCGCGCAAGCCTCACGACGATGATGGGAATATACTATCCAAAAGGCGCCTCTTGGATATACCTGAATAGATAAACCTCGAGCTCTGTAGAATCAGGGAAACATTTATGTTCGTTCAGATAGATGTTTTTCTCCTATATGAAGACAAAAAAGAAAATAATAAAATCTTCTCTAAGGCGAGTTGCCGTACGCAAGAAAAAAGAGGACCCTAAAGAGGAAAAATCAGTAAAGACAGTCGTATTAATAAGACCCAAAGAAAATCCGATAATATCGCCAAACGTTGAAAGCAGTTGGGAATCTTGGCAAACCTTTAACCCCGGAGTTATTTTACTTGAAAATAAAATCCATTTTCTTTACAGGGCAATTGGAAAAGACGGCATTTCGCGCCTGGGATATGCTGTTTCTGGCGACGGATTTAAAATTGATGAAAGATTGCCTCAACCAGTTTATGAGCATCCTTTAATTAACAATCCTTCTTTTTATATCTTTTCCTTTGCTTCAGGGGGTAGTTTTGGCGGATGTGAAGACCCTCGTCCCGTAAGAGTGAATAAAGAAGATATCCTTTATATGACCTATACTGCCTGCGATCAGAGATTAAGGGTAGGTTTAACCTCAATAAAAGTTAACGATTTTTTAAATAAAAAATGGCAATGGAATCCACCAGTACTCATTTCTCCACCCGGCCAAGTGCATAAAAATTGGGTAATATTTCCAGAAAAGATTAAGGGCCGCTACGCTATTTTGCATAGCCTTAGCCCTCAAATATCAATAGATTTTTTTGATAATTTAAAATTTGATGGTAAAACCTATATTGATAGTTATCATGAAAAAGAGCCCAAGGGAAGTCATTGGAATTGGGAAGGCCGGATTAGGGGAGTAGGACCTTCACCTGTAAAGACCAAAGAAGGCTGGCTAATATTCTATCATGCAGAAGATCGGCGTGATCCCGGTAAATATAAAGTGGGAGCTATGCTTTTGGACCTTGAAGAACCAACCAAGGTTTTGTGCTGTGCTAAAGAACCGATCTTAGAGCCAAATGGGTTATATGACAGCAATGGCTTTAAACCGGGTGTTGTTTATGTTTCAGGGGCTGTAGTAAAAAATAACAACTTGCTGATTTATTACGGAAGCTCTGATAGTTATGTCTGTGTTGCTTATTCCAACTTTGAAGAATTTTTGGGAGTACTGAAAAAAGATGTTAAACCGAAACTTAAAACAAGGGTCTTAAAGAAAAAAATATGATAATTAAGAGAGCGAAAGAAAATCCAATACTAACACCTTTGAACGCCCATGCTTGGGAAGCCCAGGCTGTCTTTAATGGTTGCCCTGTTCAAAAAGATGGAGAAATTTACATTTTATATCGAGCAATTTCTTTGCCTTATTATCATACCGCCAGCCGGGCTAACATAATGACTTCTGATATTGGTATTGCTGAAAGCAAAGACGGGATTCATTTCACAAATCGGCAACGATTTATTGTTCCGGAATACGATTGGGAAAAATTTGGTTGCGAAGACCCCCGAGTAACAAAACTTGATGGAAAATATTATATTTTTTATACCGCCCTCTCCGAGTATCCGTTTAGAACCGAAGGCATTAAAGTTGGTTTGGCTATCAGCAAGGACTTAAAAAAGATTGAAGAAAAACATTTAGTCACCCCTTTTAACGCCAAGGCAATGGCTCTTTTCCCAGAAAAAATAGGAGGAAAAATGTGGGCTATACTTACAGTTCATACTGATAAACCTCCTTCAAAAATATGTCTTGCCTCTTTTGCTAAAGAAGAAGACATTTGGTCTGAAACTTATTGGCAGAAATGGTATGACGTTTTTGAAAAATACTCTTTACCTTTACAGCGCAAACCCGAAGACCATATTGAAGTTGGCGCTCCGCCATTAAAGACAAAATACGGCTGGCTTTTGCTATATTCCTATATCCGTAATTATTTTTCTCCTCAAAAACTCTTCGGGGTAGAAGCAGTTTTACTTGACCTCAAAAATCCCTTAAAAGTTATTGGCAAGATTGATGCCCCGATTTTAGTGCCAGAAGAGTACTATGAAAAAGTAGGCCTTGTGCCAAATGTGGTTTTCCCTTCAGGAGCAATAATTTTACCCCCCCACCAAAAATTTTGTAGTGGGGGCAAAGAGGACTGGATTCACCTTTATTATGGAGCAGCTGACACCACCTGCTGCCTCGCTTTTATAAATCTTTCTTTTTTGTTAGAAGAATTATTAGGTAAAAATAAAGCAGTCACCTTGAAGCGGGCCAAGGAAAATCCGATTATTACTCCCGAGAAAAAACACCCCTGGGAAAGCAAGTCCGTTTTCAATCCTGCGGCTATTTGTCTTCAAGGGAAAGTTCACATTGTGTATAGGGCAATTTCAGAAGACAATACCTCTGTTTTGGGCTATGCATCAAGTAAAGACGGGATTCATATTGATGAACGTTTGTCGCAACCGATATATGTCCCTAGAGAGCCATTTGAGCAGAAACTTCAACCAGGAGCCGGTTCTGGTTGCGAAGACCCTCGACTTACTAAAATAGATGAGAAGATCTACATCTGCTACACCGCCTTTGATGGAAATCTTCCGCGAGTAGCTTTAAGTTGGATTTGGGCAAAAGATTTTCTCGAAAAGCAATGGAATTGGGCAAAGCCAGTGCTTATTTCGCCAGCTGACTTAAACGATAAAAATGCCTTTGTTTTTCCAGAGAAGATAAACGACAAATATCTGATTGTTCATCGGGTTGGTTATGACATTGATTATTCTTTCTGCCAGACTTTAGATTTTAAAGGTGATGTTTTTCTTGAAGAGCAACGTTGGATATATAGGAGGAAAGGGTGGTGGGACAGTAAAAAAGTAGGGGCTGCTGCCCCGCCCATAAAAACAAAAGAGGGATGGATTATGCTCTACCACGGTATTTCAGAAGATGGCGTTTATAGAGTAGGGGCCGTGCTTTTAGACCTTAAAAACCCGCTTAAAATCCTCGGTCGCACCAGCAATCCTATTCTTGAGCCAGAAACTCCCTATGAAAAAAAGGGGTTGGTTCCCAATGTTGTTTTTCCCTGCGGCAATGTGGTCTTGGATGATAAACTTTTCGTCTATTACGGAGGCGGTGATAAAGTAGTGGGGGTTGCGACCATCGAATTGGCGGACCTGCTTGCATATCTTAAACTGTGCAAATGCTAAATTTGTGAACTCCTTGCCTATCATCCATACAAGCTATGCATGATTAATTGCTCGGTTATGAAAAAAGCAAACAAAACCTTTATAATTGATAAAATGAGACGGCATGGTGATGAAAGGACGGGTTATCATTGCCATCGTTTTGACCATGGCCATATCTGGATGTATCCACGGCGGGGAAGTAGATTATGCGAACAAGATTGATGTTGCATTAAAAGATGGTCCGGTCGTCGCATATTTTTATTCAGATTGGTGTCCAGCGTGCGCGCCGCAGAAGCCAATCATCGAAGAGTTGGATAAAGAGCATGGTGGAGATGTGACGTTCATACTGATAAATATAGATGAGGATGCCACGGCGATGCGGAAATATGACATAAGACGCATCCCAACGACGATTGTGTTCGCTAGTGGTGAAAGTTATATGAGACATGTCGGCGTAACGGACAAGGAGACGTTGAATACTTCCATCCAGTGGGCAATGTTGAATCGCGGTCCGGGATTATGATGTCACTTCCATTGCCAGCACTCGCTTTCCTGGCCGGTATGGCAAGTATTGTCTCGCCATGTATCCTGCCAATAATTCCTGCTATAGTAGCATATTCTATCGATGGAGACAAGTATCGTCCCGCAATAATAGTATTTGGCCTATCCATATCGTTCACGATTCTTGGCGTAATAACATCGGCAGTCGGATACGCGATACAGGCTCACATCGACTACCTGCGGGTTCTTTCTGGAGTCATAATTTTGAGTATGGGATTCCTTCTCGTGTTTGACTTACCCATTAAGTCAGGTGGTGTCGAGGCCAAAGTAGCACCGTTTCTTGATAGAGTCCAATCGAGAGGGATAATTGGCGGACTTTTATTTGGATCTGCACTTGGACTGGTATGGATTCCATGTATAGGCCCCATCCTTGCGGCAATCCTCATGATAGTTGCAGTCGAGGGCAATATCGTCACAGGGGGCTTTTTGTTGTTTATATATTCACTTGGACTTGGGTTGCCGATGCTCGTGATAGCCTACTTGCCAAGACTCTCCATGAAGTTTGTGCGTGTTGGAACTAAGAAGGGGGTTACGATAAGGCGCATGGCTGGTGCCGTATTAATGGCGACTGGATTTTATTTCCTGCTCAGCTTCATGCGATACGTGGGCGGCTGGTGATGAGGAGATGCATAGAGGTCCAGCATAACAGGATGATTCGATTTTTAGACGAATTTGAGTCGAATTACGACAACATAAAGTTGACTGACTTTGTCTTATTGCGATTACCGCTCCCTTTCTATGAATCTACCTATTTCTGATGAGTCCTTTGGTCCGATGAGCACTTTCCATCCACTCAACTGTTCCAATTCTCCGGAAATTCGCGCCGCAAGGCCTGGAATGACCATCTTCTTGTGCCTTATTTTTTTCTCAATCCCGGTTTCATCGATGACTTTTTTTACCCTCGACGCACTTAATTGTCTACCTGCAACCGCGGCTTCGACGCCAATTCCATTCGTATCCAGGACGATTAAGTAACAGTCGACCTTAGCGGATTCGATGTCTGACGCAACGGTATAATAAGTCAAAGCAAAGTTCGTCGTCAACAATACTGGCGAGTTCTCATCTGGGGAGCCGAATTCTTTTAAGCCTGCTTCAACTCTAACAGGCCGTCTCGGGTCTGTGTACAGGTTTTGTCTCAGGGTGATGTTTGGAAGCAATGCCCATATTTCAATATTGTGTAATATAATCAGGTCAGCATATTTGGCCATCATCAAAGAGGCGGCCATTGCCTCCTTGAGTCCGTCTCCACTCTGCAAATAAACGGCTGCAGGTATGCCCAGTATCGGACGATTGAGCACTTTATCTTCGTTCGTAGCGCTTCTTCTCAGCATCACGAAATTGTTTAGCGTGCAGGAGTCCAGATGAGAACCAGGATCGATGACGATGTCATTTATGCCCATTCTTTGTAAGGCGTTTACAACGGATTTTAGTTCAGAAATATCGTTATCTGCGAAGGCCACTACAGGGCAATTGTATTTTACGGCCAGTTCTCCAACCTCCTTCCAGGTATTCTTTGTCGCCGCATAGACCAATGGTTTTTTATCTCCCACGATTCTCAGGGCTTTGTCCAGAGCTTCAGAATTCCAGGAACACAATATCAGTGCTTTTTTCGTCTGCTTTGCCGTTTCTTCGACGCATTTATCGAACTTTTCAACGTCCCCTGACCTGTTTCTTATCGCAATCGCCTGCAGAGTAAGTGTCTCGCCGATTCTCTCATGCGCAAAATTGTTTACAAATTCTATCCTTTTCGACAATTCCTCTTTGCCCATCTCATCGTGAATATCTATGGCGATGGCAGTTTGGTTAAAATACGTCAGTTCATGCCTGTAGAGGACTTTCTCCCCTCCTACACTAACGGTGGGCTTCCCAAAAACTACCTCTCTAACAGCTGGAGCAAGAATTTCTTCTAAAGCCTTGAAGCTCTCTCTTTTTAGATGTGGACAATCCTTGAGTTCGACTTTTCTCTCAATCAACTGAGAGCTGAAGGCCATGCAGGTCTTCTCACCACATTTTTTACAGTTGATTTTTGGTAAATATTTATAAATATCTAGAGGACCCGCTTTTTTTCTCACATATATCACAGCCCTATCCAGTTCGTGACGTCGACTATCTCTTTCTTGTCGCTAGTCAGCACATCAACCATGCTCTTGAAAAGTTCTATGGAAGTTGGACATATCATCATGAAAAGGTTGCACCCAGCCAACCACAGCGACATGGCAGTTACAGCCTCCCACAAAGGCCCTCTCTTCTCACGGTCACCCCATTCAGGTGCTTTCATCCAAGCCTCCCTGGCACCCCATGCATTGGTCGTTCCAGAAGCTATTGGCATCTGCAAATCATCATCGCCCTTCAGTGCTGCCAATCTAATTTTCTCCATCGTGCTGAAGGAAAATTCCAACCCATATCCAAGGGGGGCAGTAGTGGGGTCCATGATAATGTCTTCTTTTTTAAGACCAAGTTCAAATAAGCGTTTATTCATAGTTTTTTGATTATTGACGTCCAATTGAGTCCAGGATAATACGGCATGACCATTGTCCAGGCAGGCACTGCCGATTTTTTTATAATCCAAGTTCATGCCAACTGAGTTAATCAGACATCTCTCCCCCTGGGCAGCTTCTGCTGCTTTTTTCAAAACTTCGGGGTCCTTATCTGGATTGCCTGAGCCCCCTATTATCATGGGAACTTTTACGGCTTGCAATAGCTCCTCGACCGTTTTAGCCGCTTCTCGAGCTGTTGTGTCCTTTATGCCTGGGTCAGTGCTTATCAGGTGTATGGTCACCATATCGGCACCATACTTGTCGACGCACAGCTTTGCCCACTCCACTGGGTCCTCTAAAACCTCTTCGAAATGCATCCTGACTGGACCGGGTAGAGGTATCTTCATGTCGAAGACATCGAAGGCGACTGCTGGTTTGGAGGGATTTCCAGATTCAAATGGCATCGCTTTATCTCCGCCGACCGTTATGGAATGGCTCCTTGTTCCGCCCTCTGCCTTTGTATTTCCCAATTTCACCGAGGTAACTTCTCCCCTGTAGTTTACCGGAGGTTTTTCAAAAATCTGCACACTATATCTGGGAACGTCTTCGACCGCCTTTTGTAATGCGGGTAAAACTGAAAGTGGGCTGACCATCAACTCCAGTTCATCGGCGATTATCTCGATGTTTTCCATCTCGATTTGCTCTGCTTGCTTCAGTGCTTCAATAAGTTTGGTTATATCCGTCATATTTCCCTCGGGCTGTCGAAGAGCTTATAAATTTTGTCTTTTCAAATCAGTTATCTAACCGCCGAGCCGTATGTCAACTGTTGTGCAAGTGTCGGCTTGGGTGTTTATAGATATTTAGAAAACTCATCTTCATCTACTTTTGCCAATTTTAGAACTCCTTTCAGTGTCCCTATTTTCAGCTCTTTGTGTATAGGAACAACAGTTCCTACTTTTCCCGTGGGAGCCATTTTTGATAACCTAACATGGCTACCAGTTTTACCACCAATCTCAAATCCCATTTTGTTACAAAGAATTCTGATTACTTTTTCTCCTGAAACTTTCCTAAGTTTTGGCACTCAAACGTTGTCATCAACGTTTTTCTCTCTTTTTCCTTTAACGGAAATTCATCCAAATAAAGCTCAGTAGCCTCCTTAAGATTAGCTATAGCCTCCTCAATAGTCTCCCCTTGGCTGACTGTGCCAACTTCTGGGCACTCTGCCACATACATATCCTCTTCTTTATGTAATACTGCTGTAAACGTCTGCATCTTTATTCGCCCCATCGGGTGTTTACTTTGTAAACCCCCTTCATAAAATGTGTTTCTACCCCTTAAAGATTCTTTGGTTGGTTTGTTGAATTTGAAAAATTTGATGGATTCAAATGCATAGATATAACAATCGTTGAAGCAAAAGTGGATATGGGAAGGATTTGTTACACTCAGAATACCAATAAATATTAGAAGAGACTGCGAATTTTATTAGTAGATTTCTCAATTGAATATAACAACTATCAACCGAGATAATCACTCATTTAATCTAACAATTTTCAGGACAATTTGTCCATGATGGTTTCTACGGCTTTTGTTGCGTTGCACTCTTCTAAATCCAGTAAAGACTTTCCTGCGAAGAGATATTCCTCGATATGAACGTCGTAGGGAATCGTTCCTAAAAACTCTGGTCCGAAGGATTTTGCCCTGTCGATGATTGCCTTCTCATGCCCTGCGCTCACTCTATTTACCACTAAATATAAGTGTTTGAACCTGGCATCAAGTTCGCCGGCCAGCTCACTTATCCTCTCTGCCGTGTCAAATCCATGTTGAGACATGTCCGTCACTATGATCATATCGTCTACGCCCAGGGTGGTCTTTCTACTTATATGCTCCAGACCGGCCTCGGCGTCGATGATGACATGGTCGTAACTCTTCGTCATCGAATCTATTATCCATCTGAGTATGTTGTTTACCGAACAGTAGCATCCAGGTCCTTCTGGCCGCCCCATCACCAGGATGTCGAAATCAGGCGTCTCTGCAATTATCTCAAATACCCTATATTCCAGCCACTTGTCCTTGGAGTATCCTGGCGGCAGTTGGGATTGCTTTGTCAACAATTCTTCCTTGATATCCCCAACAGTGCTTTTAACAGACACTCCCAACATGCCTGGTAAATTAAAGTCAGGGTCGGCATCTATTGCCAGGATATTTTTTTCGCCGTCTCTCACCATTTTTCTGATTATGAGGGCGGCGAGCATGGTTTTCCCTACTCCACCCTTACCGGATACGGCAAGAATCCTCATCAAATTTCCTCGATCTCTATCTCGATGTCTCCCTCGATCGTCACGCCCACCAGTTCGATACTGTATTCTTTTAGAATCCCATGGATTCCCGATATGTACGGCTCTTTTTCCGTCGTCATTTACTTCTTCCTGATTATGACCTGGTCTATGTGTATCTTTGCGTTCTTCAAAACCAGCTTAATGCCCCCTGTTTGTGGGATGTGTTCGGTTGCAGAAACTTGCGCTTTCGGAGCCGCGGTCGTCGGAGAACTCTCTTTTTTCTTAATTTTTAATTTCAATGGTTTTTTATCACTCATCTTTACAAACCTCACTCCAGTATTCCATCTTCCCGAAGCCTGTCTATGACTTTTGTCAATTGGTCCTCGCTTAGGCCAAGCTCTTTGGCGGCCTCTTCGGGATATATCTCCCCATCTTGTTGTTCTATATATGCTATAAGTTTGTTTTTTAGCTCTTCTGTGACCTCAAACTCCCATCGCTGAACCACTGGATGAGCTTTCTTTTGCAAAAATGCCTTGAGGGAATCGATATCCGTGGCATCGTCTTCCGTAGCTATTCTTTCGTGAAGCCCCTCTGGAATGGCATCTTCTATCCTTTTTTTCGCATCCTTTGGCAGCCATACAATACGCTCCCATCCGCCGTCTGCCTGCAGGAACTTTCGAGACCGCATATATTCGATGGCCATCCCAAGGATGCCCTCTTCCTGTCTCCCCCCGCCAGTTTGTGCCGCCAATCTTGAGAAGGGTATGCCAATCGGAGTATCCTCTGAGTATTCCCTGTGCACAACACCAATTCCATCCACTTCTGGGATGTAGAACGCGAGCGACTCGAAACACCCGCAGGATGTGTGCGGGTAACCAAACATGCTGTGCAGATAACATCTCTCGGTCTCGCCATCTGATTTCTCTGATACCACTTCGTTCACCCCGGCGTACTCTCCCTTTATCGCATCCAAAAGCTCGCCTTTTTGGATTGGAAAGTTCGTACCTTCAGGGTCCGCCCTCGTGGCAGCCCTGCCCTCGAGCCAGCTTATCGAGCCGCAAAGTGACATCTTCTCCGGCGTTATGATGCAGACGTGTGTTGGGGCAAAACTTTGACACATGAGACACGCATAAAACTCATCTACTTCCTCTTCGCTCAATGCTCTTGCCCTTGCATCCCTGTCCTCATAGGTTTTCTTTGCGTTGTCCACAAATCCCTCTATCTCCTTTTCGTCTGTGATGAATGTGACCTGCATTTTCTCGATGATCGGCAGCTCAGACTTGAACAATTTGATTAAAGCCTGTCCCATGTATTTCAGGTTGAAGCCCTTTGCATGGGCGCCCTTGCTCAACCTGCACCAGATGTCATATCTCTGATTCAGGTGCATGAATCCCTCTATGAAGTTGCAGTACTCGTGTATCCTTCTCTCAACTACACCTTCCATATCCTCTTCCAACTTTTCTCCAGTCACCTCAACGAAGATGCCAAAAGGATAGCTGCCTCCCTCCTTCATCTCCCCGATGTCCGGACCTTTTACTTCAACCCTGCCATCCTCTATTTCATCCGTCTTTCTCAATTTAGCGAGCTCTGCTTTTGCTTTTACCTTCGGTCCCCCCAGCTCAACGTACATGTCTTCTTTTCTTATTCTCTCTCCCTCATATTGAGGACCAATATCGAATGGAAGTTCCATATTTTAATCCCTCCTCAACGTTTCAACGAGTTTATTTAATTTTTCACCATCTATTATGACTGACATATCTGCACTAGGATGGTAGCGAGGACAGATAGTTATGGTCTTCAGCCATGGGGCAAAATGTCTCAGAGTCGAAAGTCCTTGTTCGCCAAGGGCGCAAAAGACCCCGAAAAAAACCACGAGGTCGTGTTGCCCCTCTTCCCTTATGCCGTCCCATTCGGAGTCCCTGAGCCTGTCAACTATATTGACAGCGGGCATCCAGGCATCTGGTTCGAAGCCCTTCTGCAGAAATCCTTTTATCGCATGTGAAACAGCGACCACTGGTACATTATATGCCTCTGCCATCTCAATAGCATAGTCCAGTGCCAGCTTATCATCATATTTTGCCTCCAATAACGAAGGTCCAAATACATACAAAGGCCTCTTTGCCTTCTTTATCAACTTGCCAAGGACTTCTGGAGATATCACCCTGGGCGTATCACCCTTGCCAATTCCCCTGCCAAGCTGCCAGGACCTGTTAATGCTAACAATATCTTCTTTCGCCATCGTGTCCATCATCTCCATTTGAGTTTGAACCTCTCCAGATTGGTGGGGTCTGGAATCCTGCCCGGCTTCCAGCCAACCTCCTTCAATTCCTTTAATAGCACATCCTTTTTAGCAATTGGCAGGTCAGCCTCGGTTCTAACGAATACTGGCCAATCGTCCGGGAGTGTGCCAAAATATTTCTCGCTCAGGTCCAGATAATGTGATAATTTTATCATCCTTCCCTTGGTGGTATCATTGGGCCTTATACAGAGCCTCGCCGTCATGACTATGCACTCTTCCTTTGTCTCGGATGCGTACATGAGATGTTCAGGAGCAGGTCCAACAAAAACCCTCTCTCCCCTGGCTTTGACGTCGTAGACGTGCCAATCATCCTCTATGTCTTTTCGTCCCAGATACAGCCTTCTGTATTTAGAAGCATGCGGTCCAACTATCACCGGGATACCCCATCTGTTACAGCCCACGGCGATCGCTTCGGCTTTCTGGGAGTATACCCCCCATGCAACTCCGCATGCACCAATACGATTTAGTATATAGTCAGCTATCTCTTCGTAGTTCGCCCTTATATTCCTCCTGGCGAATATGCTGGGAATCTTGATGCATGCACCCGAAATATGCGAGTTCGCAACACATGACCCAACATTAGCTATACAACCCGCATCAAAGTCTCCAGGATATTTTTCATATAACGTCTTCCCATCTTCATCTTCATGCATCGCTATATCCATGGCTGCACATCCAGAGGCGACCACTATATACTTTCTACGGAGGAACTCCTCTGCCATCTCCGCAAGTGCTCCCCTTCCCTTTGGATAGTTTGCGCATCCAACATAAGCTACCACTCCTGGAATCGTTCCCAATACTATCGGTGGACCGACGTGTCTTATTTCCGTGTCCAGGATTGGTCCCCTGCCACTTCTCAAGAGGTGTTTTTCTTCCTTGACCTTGCGCTCTGCGGCCCTTTGCACCATATTCAATATTGGCAGGTCCCTTCTGCACACTGGCTCACATACCCCGCATCCCAGACACAGGTCATAGATGTCGACCAATCCGCTCAAGTCGCCTTTTGCGGCCGCCTCCATTGCCCCTGGAATTGACAGGTCAAGCGGACACGTCCGTTTACATTCGCCGCACACATTGCAATCCCTGGCAAGTTCCATCACCTCTTGTTTATCCGGCAGGGCTTTTAATTTCCTTCTTTTCTCCGATATTCTCAATGCCACTTCGACCGCCACTTCTCCAGCCTTTTCTGAATCGAGTATCAATGCTCCAGGAGCGCCATTTACCAAGTCCTTTATTATCTCGCCAGTAGGGTCGTTGGTCCTGTCGGGCAGACCATAACATATTTTGTCAGAGGTCGCTATGACCGCTGTTTTCACCTTTGTGGCCTCTTTCAGCGTGTCAAGTCTAACGCATTGTTCATCTACCACGATGACATCTGCCACTCCCGACCTTATGAAATATAGTTGCTTGGAGAGGTGGCCAACCACTTTGGCTGTTTTTTCATATCTGGTCAGGTCATGAGCTGTACAACATAATCCGCCTACTTCCAGTTTATCCATCATATCTTTTTTCATCAAATAATCCACTATCTCGGTTCCTGTGACCACGTTGTGTCCTACGCATATGACCACGGGCTTGCTCCGGTCGAGTGTTCCCATGCCGATCTCGACCAGGGGAGCATCAGGGTCTCCCTTTGGAAAACCATAGCCGGTTATCTGGGCTATATCTGCCGCCTCCATCACCACGTGGTCGATCATGCCAACGTGCATGGATTTGGACTCGAAGTCAATAGAACTGCCCTCTTGACCCGTATGGGTGGCTGACAAACATTGAACGATTTGTTCCTCGGCATAATCCAGCACCTTCCTCAAATCGCTTAAGCGTTCTGGCCTCATCCCAACTACCGCCATTATGTTGGGGGCATTCACGCTGATAAATCGTCCCAGGTCTATTTTATGGTCGCCTCCCAATTTTTCGATCAGGTGTTCGACCATGTGCCTTGCATGAGCGCCATGCGTAGCAGCACCTATGCAACTCGATAGAAGATACATCCTGGCTTGCTGGGCACCCATGTCTATGCCACAGGCACCCCTCTTTCCAGCCGTCAGGTCACACTTTCCATATGTGCAGAGACAGCACATGTCGCAGAATGGAGAGTAAAATGGTTTGTATCTGTTCAGCAAAATGTGGTCCCATGCCCTTAGAGTATCGATGGATGGCATTGGAGTCGGACCCATGCTCTCCTCCCAAGTGTCCTCGATGATGCTTCCGATGGTGACGTCCACTCCCTCCATCCTGGCGAGGGCGCTTTTTAGCTCTTCGATTTTAAATTTAAGTTTACTCATGTTGTGCTCTCCATTTTCTTTAGCAAATCCTTTATTTCTGAAATAGCCTCAACTGCCGCTGATGCGGTAAAATCGACCAGAGCTGTTCCATCCATCTCGGCTTCTCTCACTTTGTGGTCGAATGGTATGATTCCTAAAACGTCATCGAAATGCTCCCTTATGAACCCTTCCTCCTCAGCATTGGCAATCTTGTTTCCAACTACATAAACCTTCATCAATCCGATGTCCTCTGACATGTTTATTATTCTTTTGGCAGTCTCTATCGAGTTGTGCGTCGGCTCGACTATGATGATTATGCCATCGGCATATTTCGCAGTGCCCCTTCCCAGATGCTCGATGCCCGCCTCCATGTCTATTATCACGTTGTAGTCTTTCAAAAACATATATTTTAAAAACGATTTTAACAGCACGTTTGCTGGACATGCGCACCCAGCTCCGCCTTTTTTCATCGTCCCCATCAAAATGAACTTGATGTTATCAGGTCCGTCCACCCATAATTTCTGGGGCAGGTCTGAGACAGCGGGATTTAGTCTGAAGACCGACCCATAGGCATCCGGGTCCGCTCCTGTCCTGTCCTTGATAAGGTCCTTCATTTCTGACAGCGGAGTCAGATTTTCAACTTTCTCTCTACCGAGTCCGAGGGTGGAGCGAAGGTTATGATCCAAGTCAGCGTCTATCGCGATGATATCCAAGCCGTCCCTGGCAAGCAACCTCGCCAGCGTTCCAGCAAAAGTCGTCTTACCGACGCCGCCCTTGCCACTGACGCATATCTTCATGGTAGTAGTTTATCATTATTAAACAGTATAAATCTTTCTGGACGCTTCTCATATCAATAAACCATGACGCTTTTCACGGACGGAAGCTTCATCAGAGCATCTACTACCTCTCCCGGAACCCTTGCATCCGTGATTATCGTGAGTTTTGGGCTCTCAGTAAAGTAAGGGTCATCGGTTACGGCCTGCCTGATGCTGATGTTGTGCTTTGCGATTGTGGTGGCGACCTCGCCGAGTATGCCTGTTTTTTGAGCATTTTTTGGGATGATGATTACAACTCCCAGCCCCAGCAGTGGTGCGACATGTTCTAAAAAGGCTATCGATGTGATGTTCTGGAACACCTTTTTGAGCGTTTCATCTCCTAAAATTGCCTTGACCGTGGCATCGACGGCCCTTCTGTCCACCCCAATCTCTTTTGCAATCTGCGTATGCGGTATCTCTATGGTGCCAGAGACCACCCTTCCCTCTGAATTAATCTGAAAGCCCCGCCCAAAAAGAAGGCGGATTACCTTTTCTTGCGCAGGAAACTTGCTAAACTTTTCCATGATTTTCGTCCACATATCGACTTCACCGCTCAAGTATATACATTATATGCATTGGAGTCCCTGTACAAAGGTTTTTGTGTGAGGTGATGAATCTATGCACCCAAATATTTATATCTCAGAAAATGTCAATAAATAATGGTAAAAATGGCAATAAAAACTGCCGAGATTAGGGAAAACGGAAGAGTTGTGATACCCAAAAATGTCAGAGATGACCTTGGTGTTAAGAAGGGCGATACACTATTATTTGAAAATATATCAAGAGAGGAATTGCGGGTCAAGGTAATAAGAGGCGAGGACTCATTCCTTATAACTATTCGCAATCCAAAGAAGGGCAAGGCGATTAAGCCCTCTAAGCTGAAAGAGGAGCTCTGGTCAGGATGATATTCGTAGACTCCAACATTTTCATGTTCGCCGGCGATGAAAACTATCCTGAACATATGAATGCGAAGAGCTTTTTTGAAGAAAAAAGGGAAAAATTCTGTTTTAACACCATCATCGCCCTCGAATCCCATTATGGATATCTAAGAAACTTGGGCGCAGAGGAAGCAGAAGTCAGGCTGAAAGCCATGTTAGAATCCAAGCTTCTCAAATATTATGCCATAACCGAAGAAGATTTGATTAAGGGAGCAGAAATCTCCCGGAGATATAACATAAAAACGAATGATGCCACAATAATTGCAAACATGCTGAGAAATGGCATTGACAGGATAGCCACAGACAACGTAAAGGATTTTAGCAAACACTCCAAGATTAAGGTGATTAATCCCATCAAGCGTTTTACATGAACGAAGTTAAAGGGCCTTGTTT
>BBPE01000624.1_pt8 | contig 36701 bp, 27 predicted proteins | sample 1344301 | NCBI WGS metagenome assembly BBPE01 (sample SAMD00019089, study PRJDB2971) | groundwater metagenome | isolation source: The Cedars highly-alkaline
ATCAGGAAACGCCTCCATCAACAACCTGTTATTTCCAATCCCGCCTCTCCCTAGTTTTATTTCGCATTCAGTTCTTCGCCTTCTTATTCCGCAATCAATCCCCTCTATATCCCATCCAACATGATTCAAGCTCACCCTATCGATGATTGAAACCCAAGAATTCATTGTTTTTTGAGGACTAGGAGATCTGATTACTGACTTTACACTGTTCACGCCAATATTCAAAGCCGTAGTTAAAGCCTCTTTAACTAATTTTTCATATTCATCTCTGGCTTCTTCAACCTTTACTTGCTGCTCTGACTCCTGCTGTGCGTTTTTTTGTTCTTGCGCAATAATTTCTTGTTTTTCAATCCAAGAAGAATACCAGAAGCCGACACCGACAAGAACAAGAGCGCCGGCGGTCAACGCAACTGTTGTTAATGGTATGCCTGAAATCTGTACTAGGTTGCCTTTTGATGATTTTACATTCTTGATTAAATTCTTAAAACTTCTATCGTAGACTTGCACATCATCTTTTATAAATAGCGTGATTTCTCTTACAACCAGATCTTTTGAGTAAACAGAAAAGTTAGTAAAAGAAAAAAGGTTTGAAATAACTTCATTTAATTCTGTTAAAGAATTACATATAACGTCGTGTCCAGGAATGGGCAGTCCTTCTTTTACAGCAACCAACCAATAACTCTCCTCGGATAGTTTTTCAATAAAAATCCAACCTGGAATTTCTAGAGAGTTTGGTGCCTCTGCGGCCTTTGATTGTTCTTGAAACGCAAGCGCTAAAAGGGCTGCTGCAGAAGGATTTTTTGGAGTTTTATTAATGTTTTGTGTTGCTATACCAAAAGCGTAAGTTCCTATTTTTGGCTTGACGAATATACCAAATTTTGAGCCTCTATGAGCCTCTAAAACTCTCTTCTTTACGCTAAATTGTTCTGATGCACCCTTAATCGGACTCCAATCAAGAGCAACCAAATAATTCTGTTCATCAATTTTTACAACCTTAGATGTCATGCTGTATCCCTGAATAATTATTTATGAAGTTAAAAAGTACAATTAACTTCATCAATTTTGAAGCACTTTAACGCTCATTATGATAACAATCGTTCTTGAGCTGTTGTTGGCGGCGCGTTGTCCACCCAAAAACCACGCTCTAGGAACCATACCGTCTGTCTGAAAATTCGCGTCTGCTTGCTCAAAGCCCGTCAGCACCAAGGTTTGTCCTGAAGACAACCTAGCGTCTTGTAGGAAGCTTCTCTGAAGTCTCTGTGGTAATTGAACAGCGGCGCTTCCTGATGGTGTAGTAAACTCATCAATTCTTTCAATATCAGACAAGTCAATAGCATAATTTAAAATAACTTCGTTGTTTTCCAGTATTCTTGGTGTGATATTCAGCGCAAACCCTTCGGAGATAGTACCCGGCTTGATTGCTTCAGTAACGGTTTCGTTGGTTACTGTTGTCGAGTACGATTCAATAAAGCTTCTTGTCCTAGATATGTTTAAAGGGATGCTTCTACCATTCGAAACTGTTACGCTTGCTGTGTTCAGTCTCACGGCGTTGCTTGATCTTGTTAGCGCCGTGACAGCCAAGGCGCTTCCATCAAATTTACTTCCAGCAGGTGCGGTAATTAAAAATGACGAGCCCTCTGGAGCACCAGTGTTTGGTGTGGCAAACGATAAGCCAATGTCTTGCGCTGACTTTTGCCAAGCTACCATCCAATCTGCTGAGTTCGATTGCTCGTCGCCTCTTGAAACAGCGTACACTTCAACTTGAATATACACTCTTCTAGAGTAAAAGTCGTTTAGTTGTTTAATTTGTCTTTCCACTCTATCAAGAACAAACGGGGTGTCTCTAACAATTATTCTTCCAGAGTTTGAAGCAATTGTTACTTCCCCTCTGTCGGATAGAATTGCCTTTACCACCTCTTCAACTTCTTTCCAAACTTCAAGCTTAAAGTCAACTGATGTGCTTTGTCCACTAGTTCCTTCTACACCCCCACCACCACCCCCGCTGCCAACCCCGCCGCCTGAGCTTCCTTTGGTTTTTGTGTCAACTGTTGCTCGGCTTGTCATGTTTACATCCAGCGCGTCAAATCTGAAAACCCTTGTTTCATATTTGAAAACCTCAACGCGATTTCCCGTCCACCTCCAAGAAAGGTTCAGCCTAGCAGTCGCTTCATCAAGCATGCCTGCTAAAGTTCCTGAATAAATAAAGCTAGGCAAAAACAACTCTGATCCTTCGTTTGTGGCACTCAGGGTTGGCAAGGCAACAGGAGGCGGCATTGTGGGCTCACTAAAATTTGGTAGTGGAGGCAGCGCTGACTGACCAACAGCCCCAATTGGAGGCAAGCTTTGAGCCCCTCCTAACAATGACGGCGTTGTTTGACTTGTCAGTCCTCTCCTGCCAGATAAGTTTCCCGTGCTGCTTCCAGAAATATCAGGTTCAATAACAATTCTGTATCCAGTTAAACTTGAAATTCTGGCCAAAACCTCAGATATACTTACAGGAGTTTGAATGCCTAAACTTGCCGTTTTCTGAAACTCTTCGGGCAGTATTTCACTAGGGCTTAATGGTTTGGCGGCTAATGGCTCCTGGGAAACGGTAAATCCTTCAACAACCTCAAAAACGCTTGAGTTTGTTGTCAATGTTCTTTGGTTTAAAAGTTGTCTTTCAATATAGGCTTCTGTGGTCTTGTTTATTTCTTTTGTGTTTTGAACTGTTGCGCAGCCAGACAAGGTAGCAGTAATAGCAGCAAGCAGTGGAATAATTTTTGTTTTCATTTTTTTTACCTTATGTTATAAATTATCTAAACGCTTCAACAGCCAGTTCCCGTGCGGAGGATGATCCAATATTTACAGGAGCATAATTTTTATTTGAAACAGAAATCACTCTATCTTTAGTTGTTAGCTTAATTTTTAATGGTTGTTTTGAGTTTTTATAAGCCTCAATTAAAGTGGCTAAAGGGCCATCAGCAGCCGTAAATTCCCCTGTGAAGGTTACGTCGCCGTAAACAGGGTAGTCTACAGCGTCCCATATTGGCGGGTTCCAACCAGCGATTTCAGCCCACCTTTTAACATTTTCTCTTAGTGTCATTTCTGAATCTAAATGCCAAACCTTTGGTTCTTCTGTTATCTTAAAAGGCTTTGTTTTTACTTTTGTATAATCAGCTTTTATTTCTAACGAAGGTTCTGTTGAAAAGTCTTCAAGGTGCTCTTTTTCGTTTTTGTTTAGTTCGTTTTTATTCAAAGCTTTTTGCGCAAGTGATTGATTTTGTTGTTCTTTTTTAGTCAGCGTTTCTTCGCTTTTCAAATGCAACCTTTTTTCAAGGTCTTCAAAAACAACAGAAAGTTCGTTTTTCTCAACCAGTGTTAACAATACTTCCTTCCATTTTTCCCCATCAGAAGTCCAAGAAACCAATTTGTTCAAGTTTACGCCCTGAACTTTTAATTCCCAGTCGCTTGGAACTATCTGTGATAAGGCAACAGATAATGGGACTTTATCTGCCCAGCCCGACACATAGCCATATGGTAAAGCAGGTTTTTCAGAAAAATCCAACTCTTCATTTGTTGGCTTGTTGTTGGTTTCAGAGTTTAAAATTCCATAGTTTGGCTTTAGTCGTGGGTATCGCTTCTCGATGGGGGTGATTGGCTGGTCTAATAACCGAAGCGGTGGCATTTCTACTCTTATATTATTAGGCTTCAGAAAATCGTTTTCATTTATTTTAGTTTCATGAAGCCCGAGTTTAGACTCATCTAAAATTGGTTTTCCTGCCGGTTTTCTGACTTCTGTGTCTATGAAAAAACCAGCACTAGCAGAACCAGAAATAAGCGCGACTGATAATAATATCGCTTTGTAAATCAATGAGTGTTGTTTCATTGTGTCTCCTCAAACATTAACCAAGGGTTGTAAAATAACAAAAATAAAAAAAACGTCAACTACTTTCAGGGTAGTTCACGCTTTTTTCTTCCCAATAATCTTGGACGGTATCTTCCAAAAATTTGAACTTCAATTCTTCTTAATAAGTTAGGCATTGTGTAGCCTTTTCTTTCCATAAAAACCAATCCTGCCAACAATAAAAAGGCTAATATCCACGTTATTTTTGAAAATGGATTATATAAAATAATAAGAAAAACTGCTGACACTCTCCAATCTAGCGGTCCAAACCTAGGGATTCTTCCTGCGTTAGCGTAAACTGTTCTTAGACTCATAAAATCACCGTTTAAATTTTTTGTTCAACATTTTTTCCTCAACTAGGATGATAAATCAATACCTAGTTTGTCGCTTTTTTCGTTTAAAGATCTTAGCACAAACCCAGCGTCAGCGTTCTCACCCTTTGTTCTTCTAGCAACCTCATCATAGACTTTCTTTGAGATTTTATTATCAGATAGTTTTACAGCAGCATCTTCTAAAAAAGAACGTCCTTTTTTGTTTAGTATTTTTTTACAGGCGAGAGTTATTTTATCAAAAGCAGTGTCTATTATTTCAGATTGATCGTTGTCGTCTAAAACAACGTATTCTCTTAAAGCAACGCGCCTGCCGTTAGTTCCGGGGACAAGCCTTTGTGAAATAACCATCTGTGTTGATGAAACAATGTCTGTTAACCTTGAATTTCTTTCACTCTCAGGAAAAAGGTTTACCATTCTTTTAAAGGTTGTATGAAAATCATTAGAGTGAACCGTGGTGTATAGCAAGTGCCCCGTCATCGAAGCGGTGATCGCCTCCGCCATCGTTTCAGGGTCCCTAGCCTCGCCAATAACAATAATTGACGGTTTCCTTCTTAGAGATGAGATTGTTCCTGCTAAAAAAGAACGCTGATGTTTCTGTATTTGGTGTTGGCAAACAGACGTTGATGGTCTTGTAACCAGGTCGTATACATATTCAATGGGGTGCTCAAAAGTCAGTATTTTTCTGTGTCCTTCAGGATCTTCCATCAAAGCCCTTAGTAAGCTGGCTATAAGGGTGCTTTTACCAGAGCCGGTCGAACCAGTAACTAAAACCAACCCTTGTTTTGGACCCATATTCCTTACAATTTCAAGCTCTACGCCCAAATCCTGAATTGACGGTGGCATGTCTGGTATTGTTCGTCCGGTTATTTGACAACCCATTCCCCCTCTAGCATCACACGCAGCAGCGTTTATTCTAAATCTGTACCTTTTGTTTCGCCCCTCTTTAAATGAATAAGCGAAGTCCACATCCTCTCCACCGGCGAGCGTGCCTTTTGGTGAATCGTCACCAAACATTCCAACCAACAAATCAAGGATTTCCCCGTGGGAAAGTTCTCGATTTGTAACCCTATACATTTTACCTTCTCTTTCTAAAAAAATTTGTTCGTCGGTTTGTATCGTTAAATCGCTTGAACCAACATCAGAAGCCCACTGAAAAAGCTTTTCAGAGTCTAGTCTGGTGAATTTCCCTATAGGCTCATGTGGGTATAATAATTCAGGCATTAAAGTTCTCTTAAAATCAGTTCCTTTGTGAAAGATCTGTTTTATGAGTAATTGGTCTTGGGTTCAACCAGTTTTTCTTATTAGGCTCAAAAGCTGCATCTACGGTAATTTCAAAAACTCTGTCATCAATCGCCATCTCGTCTTGTCCACCGGTCACGCCAAGGTGTGTTTCAGCCATTTTTGGTGTTGACACCAAACCCTGCTCATACAGCATTTTAAACCTTGCCATTCCTTGGTAGTCTCTGTTGAGCCTAGCAAGATTTTCTTCAAAGGTGGAGCGTGCCAATTCCACTCCTTCAACCCAGCCTTTTTTAGCCCAAACATCCCACAGCTCTTTTTCAGAATCTTTGGTTGGTAAAACAGATTCATCTGGTAATTCTGGCTTAGTAGCAGAAACAAACAGATACTCTTGCCAAATCGGCGTGTCCCCAAACCGAGCAGGGGAAATGATTTTAAAGAGTAGGGTGCTTGCTCTTGCTTGTTTTCTGTTTTCTTGTCTATAGTTATTTCTTGATTCTGTTATGACAGGAGGAATAAACCCTGGTTCTAACATTAAAGGAGAGAAATTAAATTTTTTATTATATTCCGCCTCTCTAGATTGTAGTGCCTCATTTATTTTTTTTGCTTCAGCAGACAAGCCTTTCTGAAGCCCATATTCTGCTGCGGCTTGTTGAATTATCTCTGCTCTAATAGTCTCGCCTCGCTTCATGTTTTTGGCGGCAATTTCTTTCTTTAATGAGCCCGCGGTAACAGAAAAACCGTCTCTGGTTTCAGGTCTCTCTCTTTGATTTGAAGCAAAGGAATAAGAAGAAAGGAGAGTAGAAGCTATAGCGAAAGCAATTAAAGTTTTATTCTTCATCATGAAACTCGTCCTCTGTTGTGTTATCTAGTGTTTACTGTCTAGTGTTGTGTTGTCTAGTGCTATATTATCTAGTGTTATATTGTTTGGGCTGGTTTTAATGAATAACTAACTGGAAGGTTTTATCTGAGGTTTTTACATGAACAGCAGCCTTTTCAGTAACCTGATCACCAACCTGGCGCAGCGCTTGTTCTACAGTTATTCTTTGCCCGTTCAAGGCAACAGAGTGTAGCTCTGCTACTGAACCAAGTGTTGGGAGTACTCTATAACCAGACACTAGAGCCAATTGCCTTAAAGCTTCTTCAGCGCTACCTTGCCAAGTAATATTTATTTTTTTCTGTAGCAGCAATCTGTTTTGCGCTTTTAACGCTTCATAGGGTGGGGTGCCTGGAAGCGGAGCGTCTGAGGCTTTTAATGGTTGAGTTGTTTCAAGGACTTTTCCTGCTACCGTGCTTCCAAGGTGTTCAGCGTGCCTGATATCAGGGCTACCTTGTTTTAATTGAAGAAGCAGTTTGTTTGTTTCATGGATTGAGGTTGCAAAATTAGAAACTTTTTCATCAACAAACAACACGCTATCTGATACATAATGAGAGGCGTGTTGGTTTGTTGTCGCACACCCTACGGTAACTAATTGAGAAATGGCTAAAACAGCTACGGTTATAATTGATTTACGCACAGCAACACCTCTATTGTCAATAAAATTAAAAACTATCATATATTATTTTTATCACTGTCAATAGTTAAACGAAAAAACTTTTGAAAACAAGAATAACTCGGTTTGACATTTTTGTTTTATTGATAAAAATAAAACTATCAGCGTTACTTGGAAACAAAAAACAATCATGGCACTACCATCAAAACCAACAAGAGAGCCAAGCACCCTAAAAGATTACAAAACAAGGGTTAGACAATTAGTAGACAAGGCAAGAAAGGAAATGAATGTCCAGCCGAACGAGAATATGGACTACAGGCAGTTTGTTGGTTGGCTGATTACGCAAAAAAGCGGCTGGAGCAAACCAACTTGGAGGCAAAATAAAGCGGCGGTTGTTTCGGTTCTTGAACAAGAGGCACAGGTCAACCCTGTTGCTCACGAGGCTCATGAAAACCTAATTGTTGTAGGTGTAGAGGGTTGTTTGAGTAGGGGAAGAAAAACATCAGCTAATAAACTTAAAAAATTCCCATTAAAAGACTATAAAGTTCTCACTAATTATTTACAAGAAACACCCTCTCCGTGGCATACAGACTTGAAAAGGTGGCTTGTCTCTAGCCTGCTGACGGGCTTAAGGCCGCAAGAATGGGCAAAGTCGGTTTATATGGATGATCCCGGGAGGGGTCCTAGGCTTTACGTTGACAACGCTAAAAAAACCAACCTAAGGTCTCATGGCGAAAAAAGAATTTTAATCCTCGACGGTTTAACAAAAGAAGAACTTGAAATCATAAATACGCACGCAGAAAGAGCAAGAGAATTTAGGGTTGCGGGGGCGTTTACAGAGTTTCAGCAAGGGTGCTCTTCGGCGCTCAGTAGAGCAACAAGAACGTTGTGGCCAAACAGAAAAAGTTATCCAACACTATACTCCGCTAGACATCAGTTTACCGCTGACGCAAAGGCTTCTGGGTATACAAGAGAAGAAATAGCAGCCATGATGGGACACGCCGTCGATAGGACAGCATCACAGCACTATGGGAGAAAAACCGCAGGGCTTGATATTATTAGAATAAGGCCAGATCCGGGGGATGTTGAAAAAGTAAGACAGGTGTATAAATCTTATTTCGCGCCGCCTAATCCTAAAAATGTTATAGATAAAAAACTTAAAAACAAGAAGTTGCCGAGATACGACCCACCTAAGACTCAAACAGACACAAGTAAATAAATTTTAGTTGTTTAGAGTTTGTTTTGTTTTTTTTGCTCTCTATCCTCCAGCCCCGCGTCTCGTGCTGTACTCCTTACGCTTGGATTCAAAGCAAAAACTATTTCTTCAATCAACCCTGTTATTCTTTTATTTTTGTCTTGTTTTCTTGCGGCAGAAGCTGCAACAGTTGGATCTCCGATTAATATCAGTTTTAGTTTTGCTCTTGTTATCGCAGTGTATAAAAGACTTCTCGTGAAGCTAAACATATGTCCCTTCGACAAAGGAACCAATACACATTTATGTTCCCCGCCTTGCGATTTATGAACTGTTCTAGCGTAGGCTAACTGCAACGAGGAAGCGGTTTTTGGATCAAACACCACCACTTTTTTCTCATCTTTCACTTCTTCCATTTCTAGAACAATAGAGCCGTCATCTTTCACTTCTAAGATATAACCTAAATCGCCGTTAAAAACATCAAGAGAGTAGTCGTTTTTTACCACCATCATTCTTTCACCAGGAACCAACGATGTAGGATCTTCCAGCATAGCTGAGCCTGGGTGATCAGGGTTTAAGATTTCTCTTAAGGTGTAGTTTAAAACGTCTGTTCCGGCGTCTTTACCTTTTTCCGGGCATAAAACCTGAATATCCTTTGCGTCAAACCCCTGAACTAAAAGCCCGTTAATGATGCCTTTCATTTTTGAAATAATATCAAAATCATCGTTAGCCCTAACTAAAGCATACTCATCTTTTAGTGGGTGCCCTGTTTCTGTTGGCGGGTAGCCCAATCTAACTCTCGAAGCCATTTCAGAGATTGAAGAGCCCTCTTGTTGGCGATAAATTTCTACCAGTTCAGTTGTGGGGATTTGTTTAAAGTCAATTAAATTTCTAAGCACGTCCCCGGGGCCAACAGAAGGTAGTTGATCAGGGTCGCCTACAATCATTAGTTTAGCACCATCAGGTATAGCGTTCAGTAGGGCCGCCATTAGTGAGGATTCGACCATGGAAGCTTCGTCTACGACGAACAGATTTCCTGGCAGTTTATTGTCCTTGTTGTACAAGTAAGAACATTGACCTTTTGCTTTTCCAAACCCTAATAATCGATGAATCGTGCTGCTTTTTTGACCAATAGCCTCTTCCATTCTTTTAGCTGCGCGCCCTGTAGGAGCGCAAAGAACAACCTTCAATCCAATTTCATTGGCAACACTTACAACAGTTCTTAAAGTGGTTGTTTTACCAGTTCCAGGTCCACCAGTTAGTATTGAAACAGGGTTTGCTATTGCTGAAAAAGCACCCCTCTTTTGTTTATTGTTAAGCTTTCTAATTGGAGCGCCAATAGACTGAATTGCTCTCTGCTTACGATCTTCATAAATGTCTTTATTGGTTCGAACTAACCTCGTTAGCCCATCAGATATGTCTCTCTCGTTTAACACTTCTTTAAAGGGTGATATACACCACATTTCCTTTTTTGTATACTGCCCAGATCTCTCGTCTAACGTTTTCACTGAAAGGGTTCTGGCAGCAACTTTGTTGTCTTTTAAGAGTTGTTGAGCTAAAGGCTTTAAACTTTCAGATGACACTTTTAGCATCCTAGCAGATTGCTCCAGCCAAACAGGAAGAGGTATTGCTGTATGCCCTTCATCTCTTATTTTTTCAGTTAGTATATGAAATAATGCAGACTGTAATCTCAACTCTGAATCCTTTGGAAAGCCCATTAAAGTAGCAACCTCATCTGCCTTCAAGAAGCCTATCCCATCAACTTCTGTTAGAATGTAAGGATTGTTTTTAATTTTTGATAGTATATTCTTTTCACCTAGCGTTTCTTTTATTTTTAGAGATAAACCTTCTCCCACACCATACTGGCCCAAAAAAGCAACAAGGGCGAAGTTTATTTTTTTATCTTGCCAAGCCAGCAGTATATCTTTCGCCTTGCTTGGGCTAATTTTAGGAATTTCTGTCAGTCTTTCTGGGGATTCATCCAATACTCTTAGCAAATCCATTCCAAAATGGTCAAGCAAGGCGTTACCCAACGCCGCACCTATACCACGAATTCTTCCTGAGCAAAAATACTTTCTCAGCCCCTCCGGGTTGGACGGTATATGCTCACCAACACTGGTTATGTTCATTTGAATACCGTAGGTAGGGTCTACTACCCAATCGCCAGTGACTTCAAACGTGTGGTCAACACAGTTATAAACATCTTTGGCAATTAAAGAAGAAACGCCTTTTATTTTAAACCTTCCATTGTTACTGTTTAAGGCTTTTATTGCTAACGAGTGGAGCGGTTCTTTCTCCCCTTTTGCTAACTCTGCTTCAGCAATAAAGAATGCTGTTTCAAAATTTGACCAGCTTATTTTCTTTATTACGATTAAGGTTTTCTCAATTTCATTCTCCTTCTCCTTTTCCTGAAGAAAAAGAAAATCGTTGTTCTCCGAATCAGAGGCTCCGATGTTTATTTTTGGGTTTACAAATGGCATTTTGTTCCTTTAATTCTTAAGTTTGAAATTCTTAAGCTTGTTCTAAATTTTAACATTTAAATCTAAATAAATCAACAAAAAACAAACGCTTTTACTACCCTGAAAAATAACAAAAACAGTTAGGTGTATCTTTTCATTTAATAAACCATTTTTTTACTACTAGAAAGACTGAAGAGGTTTTTTTTTAATGAAATTAGATTTTAAAATTAGTTTTTTGTTTTCTGCTGTAAAAAACCTAAAGTTGGTGGTTGGCGAAAAAGACTAGCTGCCACCTTACTACAAGGCGGCATTGTTGTTTTTTTAATTATTCTTAGCAACACGAAGAGCCTAATTAGAGTATATCAGACAGGTTTCTTTAAAAAATATCTTACAGTAATAAACCCTAAAACCTTTAATAAACTTTTTATTTAATTCATTAAAGGTGTAATAAAATAAATTAATAAACTAAATATGTGTAACCACTCTATTGTTTTACTGGTTGTTGGTTTTTTTACAGAGATTATAGAGAGGATGGGTGAAGCAAAAATCAGCTTGATAACAGACCTGTTTTTATTTTTACGGCTGTTTTATCAGCTAAAATCTGGAAAAGGATACATGTTTGATAATTAATGAAATTGTGCGTTAAGGTTAATCTGCATTATTTTTGTTTTACTTTTATTTTGTTTTTGTTTTTGTTTGTTTGTTTTAGTTAAATTAGTTAGCTTTTTTATATATAATATTGCCTATTATTTTTAGATCTTTAACATTGGAACTGTTAAGAGCTAAATTAGAATTTGCCCCTTTAGGAATAATGCCGTTGTATTCAAAAACCTGTTCTTTATACATTATATTTTTGTAGAGGGTTAAATCGCCGAATTTTCCAAGTGGGTTCTTAAATTCAATACCATGTTTTCCCGCGTCATCAAAATCAGAAAAAAACCTTATTTCCTGCGAGCTTTCCACACGGTTTCTCAAATACTCTTTTTCGTTATTTACACCAGTCTTTTCTTTTGAAACTTGGTTGTTTGTTTCCTTGGAAGCAGCGAACTCGATGCCTGTGTCTAATTCTAGTTCTTCTTTGTTGTTTCTTTGTCCTTTGTTTTTTAAAAAATCACTCCAAGCTTTTGGTGTTTTATGTTCTCCTCTTTCAAAAGCTTCTATTAATAAATTCATTTTATTCTCATAATCTGAAATAGCTTCACTCGCTTTCCTTTCATTATCCTCCAAGGCAGATAAAAAATCTTTGGCTGCGCCTTGATTTACTTTTGAAAAAGGAACAAGAAACATTTCGCTACCCTTAATCTCTTTTAGGTTTTCAAAAATGAGTCTTTGAAGCCAAATTTTAAAGGTTGCTACTTTTGATAGGTGCCAAACGAAAAAAATTAGTCCAAAAACACCAATTAAAGTTCCAGTAACTAAATGAAAAAAACTGAAAACAATAAACCCAAAAAGAACAACGATAATCCAAATAACAGCATGTGAGGAGTGTTTTCTGATTGCTTCTTTTGCTTCAAACATTAATTGAACGTGCTGAATAGAAGATAATCCGTAGGTTTTTTTGTTCAAAAATGGTATCATAATTAAAATTATAAAGGATTGTCTTTTCATTGTTGTCAAAAAAAGGAAAAAGTAAACAGCCAACAAAAACTAATTAAAAAACCTTTAAGCGTTTTTCAGTGTTCTTTTCTTTTTACCTTCATCCTTTTCTTTTATAGGAGCAGGCTGCCTTTTAGAAAGGGTTGAATTAGCTGCTGTTTCAACAATAGAAGCTGCGTTTTTATCCATGCTAGCAGTTAAGGAAGAGGAATCTTTATCCCCTCGCTCAAACACATCTTCAACCTCTCTTTCGTTGGCATTTTCATTCCATTTAAAAAGCTCGGACGGGTGACTAAACGGGGTTTTTTCATGGTTGATAACAAAAATATACGTTCCATGAAGTAGTCCTAATCCTTCGCAGCTTTCATTTTTAGGTATTGTCTTTGATGAAACAATCCCGTCCTCGTCCGATATATAAACCCAATGATCGGGGTTTTTCTCTATTAAATAATTAAGAGATTCTCTACCCTTATTTCTGCAGTCATCAACCATTTTCAAATATCTTTCTTTTAGTTTTTTCTCAGAAACAACAGGTTCTCTTAAAATATATTGGCGGTACGACTCTATCTTGCTTTTTTCTAGGTTGCCGGCTTCAATCAGCTTATCCATCAACTCACCAACAAAAGGTGGTAGGTTGTCAGGTCTCTCTCTTAAAAGCCTTCTGTTATCTATTAAAAATTTTTTTTTATGGATTTCAAAAAGTTCTTCTTGTTTCTTTTTTATCTTTTCTTTTTGATAAACCAAATTCATCTCATCATCATCAGCCATTGCAGAGAACGATTTCAAACGCTTCGCCCCTCCTACAGTGTCACTAGAAGAAGACGTGGTGTGCGCTCTTCTTTTGGGCTCATTAGAGTGTAGAGTTGGAGCCGATTCCAGCGCGTCGTCTTTCTCCTGCGATTCCATTTTCTCTATTGTTTTTTTTTGTTCAGCTTCAATTTCTTTCAAACTAGCCGAACTGCCTGATTTAAACCCCATACTTTTTATCCTAATGTAATAACAAAAACCAGTTAAAAAACACTAAATGAAACCTTAAGGTTTCATTTTGTTAGAGGTTTTTTTTGGTTTATCTTTTTCAAGCTCAGCCTCTGTTTTAATTTTACACTCATCCACCGTGTTTGCCTTGGAAAACCTCATCTCACTTTCTGCTATTGCGCCTAGCAAGCTTGAGGAAAAATTTTTACCAACTTCAACCAGTCCGGATTTCAGTACGTTATACCCATCGTCGGTTTGACTAACCCAACCCATTTTCTTTAGGCGGTTGTGGGATTTTAAGTTTCTGATGATTTGAGTGATTTTAGCGTCTTTTCTGTTTGCCAACTGCTCGGCGCTTTCAGGGTGAATGATGGTGTCCTTCAGAAGTACTTTTTTTAGCGTTTCTGTTGTCATTGGTTTTTTGTGCGTATGGTTGTATTGAGCGATTAGCAATAAAGCAAAATTTGCAACCATATTCTCCTTCACGACCGGGGCGGTTTCCGACACATTCAATTTTGGCATGTGAGGAATATTAATTGGAACAGGGCTTGGTTGAGAAGGTATAGCATATTCCGTAGCAATTAAAGACCACCCGTTTTCAGTCAAGCCGAGTATAGTGCCGGCGCTTGTTATCTTCTTCTTTACTAACCCAACGCCTTCCAACTTCTCTCCATCGATCAGTCTTTCGATGAGGTATTTAAATCGGGTTCTTTTCAATCCTTGTGGTATTTTTACGTCTTCCTCAGACAACACTGCTTTGTCGTTTACAATCTCTTTCCATTCTTCCCTGGTTATACCTTTTATTCTTTTACCTTTTTGTTTTAGCTCTTCCAGTCCCAACAGCAGAACAGATAAGGCAGTCAAGTCTTTTTCTTTTGTTTTCTCATGTTGTGATAAAGCTGTATTCATTTCAAAACCTTTACTTGCTGAATGTATACTTATTTTACCTTAAAAAATAAAATTGAAAAGACTAAGAAAAAGCCTACATTGAGGCTTACTTAAAGCAATATTAAAAAAAACGGCTAAGTACAAAAAGTGGTTGGAGAAGATTAAAGAAGCACTCTAATCAAAGAAGTGTAGACGGCTCCCTACGCTTACCTAACCACATTTTGCAAATAACCAAAAAACATTAAAAGTTTTCTTTTTATCACAAGCATTTTAATTATATATGAAATTTTTTCTTCTCATTGTGTTTCATGTTTTTTCTTGGACGCTTTTTCTGTCTCATCTAGTGCCTTCATTTTCTCTGTCGATGCCGCCGGACTAGTAAAGTGCCACCGTTTCAAGTGTTTTTTGAGCAAGATATTCAACACCATCTACTTTATTAATGTTTACTTGTATTCATTTTGGTTTAAAATGATTATAATTAATTTGTGTAGGTTTTTGTGTTTAAAAAAAATAATAAAAAATGGTTGAATACAAGAGAAGAAAAGGGTTTAAGTGTTTTTTCTGTTGAAAGAGTGCTTGAAAAAGAATTTAAAGAGTTTTTTGACAACAATAATAGCTTTGATAATTTCAGAGGAAGATCTTGGTTTGTAATTCTTCAGGAGTGTTGGATTGAAAAAATAAAAGAGATAGATAAATCTTTTATAAAAAAATCTGATGGTAAATACGTAAACAATGGCTCTGTGGGCTTTCTAGGAGTTCAGGGTGGAGAAAAAATGGTATGGTTTTTGGATAGCCACCTCAATCAAATCCTTCACCTCTCTGACGATCAAAGAAAACAAAGGATAGCAGGTGAGGTCTTTAATGAGGCTAGCAAGGACATTGCTTTCATGTTCAAGGCAGCGTCAAATCACTTCATGTATTGTCTTTTTGAGATATCAAAAGAAAAAATATACGCAAGTGAGGGGGGAGAGAAAGATTGCTGATAGGTTAATATTGTGGGGCTTTTTAAGCAGGTTTCTTTTTGAGTTAGATGGAAACAAAAAAATAGGGCAGGTTTTTTTTCAAAGCAAAATCTTTCCCAATAATACAACCAGCGCCAACCGGGAAGAAGAAGAAGGAGAGGAGGGTTTTTCACGCTTGGAAACCATCAATGGCTACGATAAAGAGTCTGATGGATATAACAAATACAAAAAGGAAGACTTGTATGGGAGAGAAGGTTTTAAGGTGGAAAAACAAAATTTTATTACTGGATTACCAAATGCATTGTCGGGTTATACAGATGAATTCATCAGCAGGATTTCAGGTTTCTTTAGAGTTTCAAAAGAAGAAGAGAAGGGCTTCTCGCTAAAAAAAGAAGACGTTTTGTCAATCATACAGGATGAGAGTTTGGGACTTCTAACCGCTGAAAACATTGAGTTTATGACTTCTGATGAGAATATTGATTTTGCGCTTTCTGAGGGTTTTTGTTATCAAAACAAGGTAATAAAAGAGGTGGTGCGGCTTAAAAAGGAAAACGGGTTTGAATTTGTAGAAAAAGCCGAAAATTTAGTAGAGTTATTTTTAATTACTAGAATAAAAGAAGGTGCTAAGAAAAACATAGATGATGTGTTTGATGTAAGCGTTGATTTAAAAAGTAAAACAGAAAAAGAGCTTTTAAAGAAGTACTCAAAAAATTATGTTAGAGAATTTATAGAAATAAACGTCAATAATTTATTTAAAGATGAAACTTGGGATTATTTTAATCCTTATGAAAAAACCTCTTGCAAAAATACTTTTCATCCGTTTATTGCTTTAGCTAAAGAAGAAGATGATTTTATTAACTATATAAAAAGTATTGTGCTTTTTTTTTGTGAAAAAAGAACTCTTCAGTCTAAAAGAAGTGGCAGAGTTTTTGCTTGAGTGCGTAGAAAAAGATATCAGTAAGCTGTCAGACCTTGATGGGTTTCATTTTAAATTAAGAGGATTAATTTTATCTTTTTGTGAATCAGAAAAAGATAGTGATAAAATTAGAAGATTTTTCATTTCAACTAATTATATTAGTTGGAAAACGAAATCAAAATTTGTTGATGATGCGCTTTTAACTGCTAAGCCTGGAAAGTTGTGGACTGATACGATTACTTACGAAATACTAAAATGCTCGTCTCACCAAGGGGTTATTCATGAAAAGCATAAAACCCTAACCGTCCACACTAAGGACGCCATAAATGCCTGCGGTTCGAGAGGTGTCGATGAGTTTAGGTGCTTTATCTCTTCGTTAATGAAGGCGATAAAAGCTGAGGATACCGCACAAGCGGCCGCCCCGTTAATAAGGGCGCTGATAAGAAGTTCTGACAGGATAAGCACAAGATCGGATCTGGGTCAAGGAAACGCTTGGAGTGCTGTATTTTCATCAAGTTTTATTCTCCCATTCAAGGAATATAAGTTAATGGGTGAAATCTGTAAAATAGAAAACAAGGAGTTGTTTAAGGAAAAGTACACGTTGGATTTGTTTTCAAACATGGAGCATTATCGAGATTTAAATAGCAGAATCTCGGTCCTTAACAAAGTTTTTCCGGTTCTAAATAATCAAAAAGTAGGCGAAACAAAAGATGCTGCGATGAAAGAATTGGATTTTGTTTTCTTTCCCCTCCTCGCTGTTGCTTTAAAAGATATTTTGCATTTTTCAAAAATGGCTCCAAAGGAAATTCTTGAAAATCCAAGCAATATATTTTCCGGGTTTTTTAAAACTTTTTCGTTCTTAGCCGTTCAAGGCAACATGAGTAAAGAGACGAGGCAGTTAAAGATGTTAGAGATTTTGAATGTTTTAGAAAACAGAGTGAAGGGAGATTGGTTTTGGGATGAAAAAGAACAACAGTATCACTTTAACAGAAATGAATTGTCTAATGTTGACTTTGTTTCTTCAGCATTAATTGAATTCAACAAGAATTTAAGTAAAAAAGTAGTATTTAAAAATTCTTTTTGTAATAAAAAAGTGGTTTATTTTTCCGGCTTCAATTTTGCACAAAGGAATAATTTTGATTATATAGACTTGGTTAAAATAAAAGAAAAAATACAAGAAGATATTAAAATCCATGAAAAAACCTCTTGTTACGCTTTTTTTTCTGGGCTTTCTACTGTGTTCTCAGGAAAAAAACAAGCTGATTTTTTTACTTTTATGAGTGAATCGCAAGACTTTCAAGGAGGTAAAAATTCAAACACAGGTTTTGTGGATTATTTTTTAGACAAACTAAAAGAAAAGGCTTGGGTTGATAAAATAGCTTTAAAAGTTGCAATTAACAAGAAAGTAAAAAATAAAACAGAGTTAATTGACTTTAAATCGCAACAAAAAACCGGACACAGGTTTTAAAAAATGAACAGGTTAGGTGAGTTTTAAAATAGTTTCTTCGAAGCAATCCAAAATAAACAAGTACATTTTTGTCAATTGAATTCTGAAAAATAAACACAATCGATTCAAATTTTTTAACAAAATAAGGCTGCCCCACCCTAGAAACAGTAAGTGTCCTTAAATAGAGGCTGGCGCAGCTATAGGTTTTATTGTGCCGCTGCTGTGCGGTGATGGGGTTGTTCCTCGCTGTGCGAGCATCCTATTCAATTTCTGTTCAGTTTAGCGGTTGAAATTCTCTTTGGTTTGGCGTATTTTTCTGTTGTTATCAAGAGACCTCAGAGGTGTCAATGAACGAAATAGCAATAAAAGGTCACTTTCCTTTAACCAAGAAGAAATTAGAACTTGCATGCATTCCGAGCCCTGATGATTTTGAGATGTACTCAAGAGCGGTGCTACAAATTCCTAATCTCACAGAAGAAGAGGAAAAAGAATGTGCTATCCTTTGGCATAAAAACAAAGATAAAAATGCTGTCAAAGAGCTGGTCGCAAGCCATTTAAAGTTTGTAGTAAAAGTAGTCTCGCAACACAAAAACTATGGGGTTTCTTTGGGAGACCTAATACAAGAAGGAAATGTAGGACTAATGAAGGCTGTCCAAAAATTTGATCCTTTTAGAGGTGTAAGGTTATCTGTGTATGCTATAAAGTGGATTGAAGCTGAAATAAGAGAGTTTATATTCAAAAATTTCAAGATTGTTAGGTTGTCTGCTTCTGATGCGTTGAGAAAACTGTTTTTTGGGTTGAGAAAAAACATTGCTGAACTTAAGAAAGAAGGCGAGGTAAGAACCATCGACGCCAAAGCAAAGGCTTGGTTGAGTAATAGAATAGGTGTATCAGAGGAGGAGGTTGATGAAGCGCTTGGGTATTTTCAGTCAGGCGAAGCTTTAAGTCTTTGCTTGGAAAATAGCAGCGATGATAGCAGCGAGGCAGATCCTGTTAGGGTTGAGCCGAGGGAGGCTGGGGGGCTGTCATGGGACGGATGGAAGCCAAAGACGCCTGATAATGAGGTTTTCCAACTAACACCAATAATTAATTGGGGAGAGGAAAAAAAGTGCCTAGATAAAAGAGAAGCCAAGGTCATTGAAGCAAGATTTGGTTTAGGTGAAGATGAAAAGAGCGAGACTCTACAAAAACTTTCTAAGAAAATGTGTATTTCCTTGGAAAGAGTTAGGCAAATACAAAAATCAGGAGTTGAAAAATTAAAAAGAAAAATGAGTTTTAGTGTGATTTAATTCAAAACCTTAGCGGTTTGTTCTTTTCTATTTCTATTTTTTCAAGTTTATGTTCTGAAGTTTCTGTGTCTAATGAGTGTTTTTCACAATAACCATTCATGACTTCTTTGGCTAATAGGTGTTTTTCATAATAACTATTTATGGTTTCTTGAAATCCTTTTCCACACTGAATAACATCCTTGGCAAACCCGTCGTGTGTAAACGGCTCAAAGCCAATAGATAATAAAAATTCTGCGTTTTTGTATGAGGCGCTTTCTATTGCTTCCTGTAGCAGGCTGTTTTTGTTTTTTAGATTTTTACAAGCCCTCATTGACGGCTCTATTTTTATCTTGTCCTTTATGTGCTTTAGTATTGGCAAGTTTGAGTTAAAGCTGACCGCAAAATGAAGAGGGCTAACACTCACGTCTTTCTTCTTGTAAAAAGGAATGTTCATTTTTATTAGTTCGTCAATAAACTCAAAAGTTTTTTCTCTCTCGTCGTGAAAAATAAAAGACTGTGCGATTTTCTCGAACATCACATAATTTAAGTTTTTGCTTTTACCATTAGTTTGATTAAAATTTACCTTTTCTTTTTTAAGGAATTTAAATGTGCTAATCATATCGTTTATTTTATTTCTTGCAAAACTGTTACCTTCTTGTTTTTTGCTCCCTGTGGGTGATTTTATTAAGTCAAAGTTGTCAAAAAGAAGATGGGCTAAATTTTTTCCCTCTTCATCAACATAATTACTGTCGAATGATCCCCGTTTCTTTAGTAATCTTAATGTTTCTAGCTGTGCGTTTTTCGCCGCACTACCCGCCATTGTGTTTATAGATTCCTTTGTTATTCTATGCGTGTTATCGTTCAGTATCCTTGATAAATTTTCATTATCACCTACCGCTGCCATACAATCAAGGATTGTGGCCTTCTTTAAAAAATTTACGCAACGCGGCGAGGCATAATGACCTTCAAAAATAGGCTCATAAATAGGATACCCGGCGTCTAAAAAAATTTTCAGTATTCTACTAAGTTGTTGTTTTGTTTTTTCACTAGGTTCAATTTCTCTATAGTTAGCAAGTAAACTGCGCAAAGAGGCTTGAAAGTTGTTTTCTTTGTTCCCTGTCGCCGCAATAGGGTTTTTTCTTACCAATGCATCGATGAAATAGATTGACTTTTCAACCTTAGACGATTCAAAAATTCTAGCACCCATGTTTCCGGTGTACGAGCAAACCTCTAGAAGATAATAAGCCTGAAGCGTGCGAGTAACATAGGTTGACTTTTTAGTTTTAGATGTCTGTTTGTTCCTAAAGGATTCATCCTTATTCAAAAAATAATCAAAAGACTCCTTGTTAAAGTATTTTATACTTTTCAACAGCCCCTCTTGATAAGCCTCTTCCAAGTTTGAGTTGTTTTTAAAAAAAGCACTCATTACATCCTCATTGAAAAACCCACGGCGAATGTACGCCGCTGCCGCTTTGGTTAAATCTGTGCCTCCGTCGCAGAGGCTGATTATTTCTTTTTCAATCTGTTCATCCATATCGGTTTTTTTTATTCTATGGATGTAGTTGGCTAGAATTTCACCGCTGCTAAGCTGATCCCTAACTTTCTTTTTTTTATATCCATCGTCTTTCATTGCGCACTCCAATTTAGCTGTCAAAAAGCCTATCAATTTTAGAAATCCAAGACACTGAACAAAATTGTGTCTAACAATTTTACTACGATTATTTTCTTTTGGAATGCCTATGGTGGCGAAAGATCGAATTACGGTTTGATTGTGGCAGGATTAGATAAACAGTGTGTTGTTTATAACTTCTAGAGTTTAAAAATGGAAATCAATGTAGGAAACTAAAAATCTTTTCCTTTCAAAGTTTGTAAAGTCATCAGCTTTACAAAAACAAACGTCACTTTTAACAACTATAACTTAATTGTTTTAAAACTCAAAACCTTATTGGCTTGTTGTTTAATGATTTGCTCTCCATGATTTGCCCCTTTGCGATTTCATTTATTTATCGCCGCTTTTCAACTAATGGGTGCGATGGGGTTTTTCCTTGTTCGTCAACGAGATTTGTAGAGGCACCATAATCAAGAAGAACTTTAATCAAGAGTTCAAAATATTCTTTTCTTGTTTCCTCTGTTATGACTGTTTCGTTTCTATTACTGTACTCTGTTTTTTCAATTAGCGCGCTTATTTTTTCAATGTTTTCTGAGGAGCTGTGCAGCAGGGTAGTTTTAAACCCTTCATTTAATCCAATCTGATTTATATCAAAACCTTTTTCTATAAGCCACAGAATATCTTTTTGTACCAACTCAACCCCAAATTTTTTCCTATAATTATTTGATTGTCCAGAAATATAAAAAAGAAGTGGAAATTTATCTGAGATAATTTTTTGCAGTTTTTCTTTTTTGTCGCAAAGAACACCTTGCTCTCTAATTAAAAGATCTTTTTTTATATCGGTAAAGTTTCCCAAAGCGTTTTTAAAAAACAATCAGGGTTGAGTAAAATAAAAGTAGGTATGCGTAGGTATGCTTGCTCCAAAACTCATTTTTGGTACGGGTTTAAAAAAGTCATTTTTTGTATTGAATAAGAGAAAAAACTGCTTATTGAAAAAATTAAAAATAAAGTGAGTAAAAAATTTGTTTTCTTTCAGAAACTCTTTTTTTTTTTACTCGCACAACCTCAAAGTAATCTTCTTTACTGTAGGGAAGATTAAGTGTTGAAACAATCGCCATCTCTTCGATTTTATTTTCAAAAATAAACTCAATAATTTTTTTTACTGCTTTTTTTGCTAACAAACTGTTTTCTAATGAATTATCGCTGCTAGGGGTTAAAGTAGGCTTTGTGCCTAGAACAGTCCTTTTTTTAACTGATAAATTGCAGAAAACTTCTTCTTCTTTTTTTTTATTAAATGTAATCTCTTTTATTTTTTTGCATTTAAATTTCTGCTTTGATTTATTTAGTTTTTACAAATACAATTTTTTTTCATAATTATTTAAATTTAAAATTGGTATAAACAATAAAGTTGAGATCGGTTTTCGCAATGGTTATTCGGGGTTTCCACAAACAAACAGTTTAAAACCTGACACATTTCAGATCCCCTTGTGGATTATTGTGTAAAATAGATCCTGTTAGAAGCCAAGCTTCCTTTCTTTTTTCTTGGATTTCTTTAAACTCAACAGAGGAAATGCTGGGTGAATAAAATTTTGTCCCGCTTCTTCGATTGCTTTCTTCCTTTTCGCCCATTTTTTTAGTTAACTCAAACCACAATTTTTTATTTGATTCCCAAAGTTCATCAACTATGCTAACGAAGTACCTTGAGCAGTTGCTTCGGTCGTAAAAATAGAAGTAGTTCTCGTTGTTTTCAGTTTCTTGAGTAAGGAAGGCAGCAATCGATTCCTTAACATCCTTTCTTGACATTATTTTTCTTATCATCTCGGTTTGATCAGCATCCAAGTTATAAGCTCTTGATGATAATGAAAAGAACCCGTTGAAAACAGCTTCTTTTTTAATAGAATAAGAAGATAGTAATGGTATGTAAATCTCATCAGTTAAATAATCGTAAATCCTGTCTGTGTTTTTCTTCTTTATGTTTTCATCAGACGCTTTGTTAATTAATGTTTCTGTTGTATTGTAGCATTTAATCAAGCTTAAATACTCCAGGGTTTCTTTTATTATTTCCTGCGTTTTGTAGTGAAAAAAATCCCTAGGTTTTTCTATTCTGTCAATGTTCTCGTTGAAAAATTTAAAAAAGTAAGAATATAAAATAAGCATGTTGCTTTTGTAGGAAACCTTATCGCCTTCTTGTTTTTTACTGGCGTCAAAGGTAATTAAGGTGTTCATTTTATCCCAAATTTTTTCAAAATTGTTTCCATCACTAAAGTATATGTTTGTTTTCTCTTCCAAGTCTTCTAAAAGTTCTTCAAGGTTATAATGACAATCCGACTGCATTAACTGAATACTTTTTTGATAAAGATGTTTTACATTTCCTTCCTTGTTCTTATCAGAGAACGCTTGCTTTAAATCGTAGGTTAGAAAGCACAAGATTGAATTTATTTTATAGCTGAAGTTTTCAAGTGCGATAGATTTTTTTTTGAAGGACTCTAGGTTTTGATTGTCTGTATTTAAAGAGATTGAGCCTGTATAGAAGTTTGCGTTTTTCGTCACTTTATAAATTCCGTGTAAAAAAGAAAGTGTTTCTTTGTGTTCTACGCTTTCTTTTTCGCCTAACGAAGTGCGTTTTTTTAAAGCGAGTTCTTTCTTCGCATCGAATAAAGTGGTTTTCGTTTCCTCTAAAAACTCGTCAATGCTGTTTTGGTTTTTCCCAAAATCAAAAAAGTCAAAAATTTTTTCAAGTTTTTTTTCTCCTGCCCTAGCGTGCTTTCTGTCGATTTCTTGTAATGCAATTTCAATATAATCAAGCTGTTCTTTGATTGTTGTTTTTTCTCTTGCGTTTAAATATGTTTTTTCCATAATTTAGATCTCGTTTTTTACTGTGTGCTTTTTTATTGTTTATCGTTGGACCGGCAGAACCATAACTGGATAATCCCTCGTGGTCTGTTTGTCATATAATTTGGTTAGGTTTGTTTATGGTTACTGCGGTTTCATTATAGTGTTTTTTTTGTTTATTTCAAAGGTGCAGTTTTTAAGTTGGTTAGGTTTAAAGCGCCCATCGATCTGCCTGTATATTGTTTCATCTCCTTTTGATGACCTTTAGTAATTTATACAACTGTTACGTTTTGTTTTTACTCAAAAATGTTACTGTTATACCCTGCGTTTTTTTAAAATTTAACAGTCCAGTAATAATTTTTAGCTAGGTGTAAAATGTGGTTGGATAAAATCAGAAAAGCGCTCTAATCAGGAGAGTTTGGATGATCTCCAACAATTCTCCAACCACATTTTGCAAATAACTTAATTTTACGGGTTTCTTGCATAAATTTGAGGCAGAAGAGAAAGTCAAATAATTGTTTTTTAAAATTTACGTACACATCTATAATACAGACGTATACTAATTTTATAAATAGCAAAAGAAGTGTTTTTATATCAATCAGCCAAAAAATCTAACCTAAATAAGTGGCAGGTTTTTAGCTAATCTACTTTCATTTATTTTAAATTTTTTGTATTAATTTTACAACATTTTGCAGTTTTCTAAAATCTGCTGTTGTTTTCTTTGTTTTTTTTTTCTTCAGTGTTCAGGTTTGATTTTATAACACCCCTCTCCATTCTCCCCCTCGCCTCACTTATGTGTGTGTTTATTTTTTTTACAGGGAAAGTGCCTTCAGAGGTTGATGTAAAAGCAAAAAAATATCTGTCTTCCAGATCCATCAATTCTTCTATTTTGTCTATAACTATAATGCCTTTTTCTGGATAGAATTTTTCCAGCCAATCAATAAAAACAAAATAGTTTTCCGAGTTTCCTGAAAATTGATAAGCGATCTGTTGATCAAGTTCAAAATAGTTCCATTCATCAATTTCTTCTATTAGTGACTGAACAAGATAAACGTTGTCTTTTTTAGAAAAACAACTTGTAGTGAATGACATTATATTATAGATGTCTTTTTCTTTTATTTTCTTGTAGAGTATTTTTTTTATTTTTTTATTGTTAAATGTTTTTAATAATGTTTTTCTGTTATTACAATTATCCAAGTTGCCGTGATAAATACTGTTTTTTAAATAAAAATCTATGTAATATTCTAAGGTTTTATTGTGTTTATCGCTGTCTGTTTTACAATTTTCAACAATGTATTTTATAAAATAAATAGGATCTATGTCTCTGTTTTTATAATGTTCAAGAAAGTTTTTCTTATACCATCTACTTATTATTTCTATTTTTTTATCTTCTTTTCTATACTCACCAACTTTAAATAAATCATTTAATTCAAGAGATATTTTCTCTAAAATGTCAGTGTACATGTTGTATTTTTTTTGACTAAACCCGTCAGCCAAGATCTCGTTTGTGAAATAAAAGAAATTATAAAGGTGGCTAAACGGAAATATTTGTTTCAGAATATTCTTTCTTTCGTTGTTTAGGCAGGTTTGATATTCTCTAAAAGACTTACTGTTATTTTTCCCCCATATTTTTTTAAGTTCACTTAAAGTAAGTTTGTAATATTTTTGAAATTGAACAACAGCTTCTTGCTCTGCTGGGTGGTTTTCTTTCAAAAATTGGATTTTTCTTGACATAAATGTTGATGTTTGAAAATATTTATTCAGCGTCTCCCCGCTGGCGATTATTGGTTTTGTTTTTTTTGCTTCAATGTGTTTTTTGTTTTTTAAAAAAGACAAACAGAAGTTAACAACCTTGTTTTCATCGTTTGAAGGCAAAATTTGTCTTGGATTTTTCGGATCTGCTAGAGCAACCTCGGTTGAAAGGTCTATATTGTTAAAATGAGATACGATCTTGTATACTTCTTCTTCTTTTAGTTTCATTTTATTTTTCAATATTGTTTTTTGCAAATTTATATTTTTATTGTTTAAAAGTCAAATTTTTATTTTTGTGGTTTTTATCACAAAAAAAGTGTTGAATTACGCTTTTTTGCGCAAACTATGTAATTGTAGGGCTAGAATAATTTTTTTCTTTACCACTTAACGGAGATCAGGCATGCACAAAAACAAACCTATTAACCTTCCACTGTTCGGTTTTTTAGACGACCTCGATCAGATAAACTGGCAGCTAATTCCTGAAAAAAAAATTCAAAGATCTTCTCTTAGCCCGCGGCTTTCTGATTTTGACATAAAAAAAACCGATGATAATTATCACATATTTATTGATCTTCCAGGTGTTTCTGTAAATCAATTAGAAGTAAAAGAAGACAACAATCAATTACTGATTAGAGTGGCTAAGCTTGTTGAAAGAGAAGTTCAAGGTGAGTGGGTTAGAAAAGAAAGAGGATTTTTTGAAGGCGAACAGCGGTTCACTCTGCCTTCAGATTTCAAAAAAGATGGAATTTCTGCTAAATTTAAAAATGGCGTTTTAGAAGTAGTAGTTCCAAGAAAAACATCAAGTGAGAGTAAAGCAATTACCGTCTCCGAAGAATAAACTAACAGCAAGTTTGAGCTTTCTCAACAAGGAGGATTTTTTCCTCCTTGTTGTTTTTGCTCTATTTTATTTTTACAGGTTTAAATTAGCGTTTCGTGGAGTAATAATTGGTAACAGGTTTTATAATTGAAGCAGAAGTTACTGAGAAAGCTCTAAGTTTTTTATTTTTTAGTAGGTATAATTTAGAGCAGGCTGATTTATTTTTATTGCTAATTAAATACAGTTAAGTTATTAAAAAAAAGCAACAAGTAATGTTTTCAATCACTACTGGTTTGTTTTTCATTTTTCAAAGTTGATTTTGTTTTATAATAGATTACAATTTTCAGACAGTATTTTTGGATTTTAATTCTTATGTCTGATTTTGTTCATTTACGCGGCTCAACTTATTACTCTATTAAACACGGGATTCTTTCACCGAAAGAGTTGGTCGAAAAAGCAAAAAAAGGCGGCTATAGTGCCTTGGGGATAGCAGATGACAACAACCTATTTTCAGCAGTTAAGTTTTTTGAGTACTCAAGATCAAAAGAGAGCAGCTTAAATCCTGTAAAACCCATTATAGGTGCTGATGTTTGGGTAGAAACAGATGTAACCAACCAAGAGGGTGGGCTTAAAAGAATTTTAATGATTGCCGAGAATCAAAGCGGGTATAAAAAAATAATGGATCTGATGAGTCGGTCACAAACCGAGAACCAGGTGAAGGGGAGGGCGTCGATAAAGCAGTCTTGGTTTGATGAAAAAGATAACAGCGGAATCATAGTTTTATCGGGCGATCCATACAACGGAGAGCTTGCTCAGTTGTTGAAAACAGATTTTTTAATTCCTGAAAATAAACAAAAAAGTATTGAGTTTTCAAAAAAAATAATAGAGTTTTACAAGAAAAATTTTCCTGAAAGTTTTTTCATAGAAGTTTCTAGATACGATTACCCCGGAGAGGACGTGCTGGTAGGGCGTTTATTTCAATTATCTAAGCATTTCAACGTTCCATTGGTTGCAACACATCCAATCATGTTTGGGGAAAGAAAAGACTACTTTACGCACGAGCTAAAGGTTTCCATCCAAGATGGCAAGATAGTCAATGATTCAAACAGGGAAACTCCATTCACCAGGGAGCAGTATTTTCTTTCAAAAGATGAAATGAAGGATTTGTTTAGTGATTTACCTGAATCTTTGGAAAACTCAGTAAAAATTGCTAGCAGATGTAACATAAAATTGGATCTTGGCAAAGCAAAGATGCCTACGTTTCCGGTCGATGATACTGAAAACGAGGCTCAGCTTTTAAGGAATCAATCTTTTGATGGATTAGAAAAAAGATTAAACAAGTTCTTCTTGGGAAAAGAACAGCAACTCAAAAAAGAGTATGATTTGTACAAGAGGAGGCTAGAGATAGAATTGAGTACCATTGAAAAGATGGGTTTTTCTGGATATTTTCTTATTGTGGCAGATTTTATTAACTGGGCAAAAAATAATGATGTTCCGGTAGGCCCGGGGCGCGGTTCTGGTGCTGGCTCATTAGTTGCTTACGCCTTGGGAATAACTGATTTAAACCCGATCCCGTATAACCTTTTATTTGAACGGTTTCTCAACCCTGATCGGGTGTCCCTGCCTGACTTTGACGTTGACTTTGAAACAGAAAACAGGTCAAGAGTTATTGAGTATGTGAAGGATAGGTATGGGCACGATAAGGTTTGTCAAATCGCAACCTTTGGTACGCTAGCATCTAGAAACGCTTTACAAATGGCTGCTAAAAGCCTAGGCGAGCCTGCAATATTGGGTAAAATACTTTCAGATATTGTCCCTAAAAAACCTATAGGATTAAAGTTGTCTGAGGTTTTAGAAAAAGTAGATGCCTTTAAAGAAAAATATGAAACCGATAAGAGGATGGCAAGAATTATTGACTATGCTTTAAAAATAGAAGGTATGCCGAAAAGTGTGGGTGCTCACGCTGGAGGTGTTGTTATTTCCCCAACAAAAATGAGCGACTTCACGCCTAACTTTGTTGGCTCATCGAGCATTATTACCACGCAGCTTGACATGAAGGATGTTGAAAAAGTTGGGCTTGTAAAATTTGACTTTCTTGGGTTAAAGACTCTTTCTGTTATTAAAAAGACTGTTGGTTTAATCAACCAAAGGAATGAGTTTAAGGACAACCCATTTAAGATTGAGGATATTGATATTGAAGACCCTGCTATTTACGAGCTGATAAGTGGGGGGAATAACGTAAAAGTGTTCCAGTTAGAGAGTTCTGGAATTACTGATCAAGCAAAAAATTTAAAGCCTAACAATTTTGAGGAGGTCACTGCCCTACTTGCTTTGTACCGCCCAGGCCCACTTCAATCAGGAATGGTAGATGACTTTATTGCTTGCAAAAAGGGTTTGAAAGAGGTTGTCTATCCGCATCCAAAACTAGAAGAAATTTTAAAGCCTACTTACGGGGTGATGGTTTACCAAGAGCAAATTATGCAGTCTGCCCAAGTAATGGCAAATTACAGTCTAGGCGGTGCCGACTTGTTGCGCAGAGCGATGGGTAAAAAGATGCCTGAAGAGATGTTGAGGCAGAGACAGATTTTTGAGAAAGGCTGTGGTGAAAACAGAATTTCAAAAGATGAGGCAAATAAAGTTTTCGATTTAATGGAAAAATTTGCTGATTATGGGTTTAATAAATCTCACTCAGCGGCATATGCGCTATTAACAGTTCAAACTGCTTTTTTGAAAGCGCACTATATAGAAGAATTCATAGCAGCATCAATGAATGTAGATATTGATGACACCGAAAAGCTTTCTGTGCTGGTTGCTGATGCTAGAAAAAACAATATTGTGATCCTTCCCCCTGACATAAACCTTTCAAGTCTAGATTTTAAGGCTGTAAAAGGAGCTATTAGGTATGGGTTGAAGGGATTGAAAGGTGTTGGTTCGTTGGCGTCAAGAATAGAGCAAGAGAGAGAAGCTAATGGGCAATACAAAGATATCAATGATTTTCTATTGAGGATGGGTCGTTCGGAGATCGGTGCGGGAAAATTGAAGGCCCTGATTTATGCGGGTGCTTTTGATTCGTTCAACCCAAACAGAGCAGCCATAGAAGCTGCTGTTCCATCACTGATTGAATATATTTCAAAAGTTGCAAAAATTAAATCTGAGAAAATTGAAGGCAGTAACGAAACGAGCAAAAGAACAGTTATTCTTCAAGAATTATTTGATGCTGATGGGGTGAAGCCGGAGGCGCAAAGTGCGCCTGAAGAGCCTGTTCGTGGTGAGGGTGGGGTTGAGAGCGGGGTTTTCAATAAAAAGAAAAGAGGTAAGAGAAAAGATCCCCCAAAGTTTCCAATGTTTCCTGAAACAGAGCCCTGGACAGAGCAGGAAAAATTAAAATATGAGTTTTTGGTAGCGGAATTGTATATCTCGGGTCACCCATTCAATGCTTATGAAAAAGATTTTGGTGGACTAAAGCAGGTGAAAAGAATGGCAGACATTGCTGCTGAGGATGTAGCCGATCCTGTCCTTGTGGCTGGAGTTGTTGAAGCGGTAAAAAAAATAACCACTAAAAAAACACAAAAAGAAATGGCTTTTGTGAGAATGGGCGATAATACAGGCACAATTGAGCTAACTTTATTTCCTGATTTGTGGGAAGATGTGAAAAAAGAAATAAAAGAAGGAAAATTTTTTGCTGTTGAGGTTGCGTTAGAAAACCAAAACATTCAATCAAAACAAAGCACTGAGGATTTCATATCTAACTCCCTATCAAAAGATCACGAAAAAGACGAAGACGAAGACGCAGAGGCTGTATTAGATGGTGAAATAGAAAAGCCTACAAGAAAACAATCCTTAAAGGGTATTGTAAATCACGTTTACAACGATTCGCAGCTTGCTGATCAACTCGTCTCTGGGGTTAGTGTTGCGTTGTGTGAACAGCCAGCAGATTTAAATAAGTTAATAGAGTGGGTAAGGCGACACCCATTTTCAAGAAGCCCAGGAAGAGAGCCCTGTTTGTTGAAAATATATCAGGCAGACCCCGCCTCGGGAAAATATCACATGTGCGTTGTGAAGGATGAAAAATTCGCTGTTGATCTAACCCCTGAGGCGATACAAGATTTGAAAATAACTTTTTCAAACTCACAAGTAAAACTTGATTTTGAAACACCCTATATTACCAGAGGAAGGCAAAACAAAAAAGAATACAATTCCTCATATAGCAATAAAGATATTCAAAAGCAATTCAATACAGACGCTGTTAATGCTAGAAGGGATAAAACTCAAGAGACTGTAAAGCAAGAAAGCGAAAAACCACTTAAACCATTTATGCCAACTAAACAGGAAACAGGCGGGGTTAAGAGAAGGGTAGTGAAGTCCTAAAACAACTGCTTCAAACAAAAAACAGAATCATTGCTAATAGTTAATTTTAGATTAATTTTAGATTAATTTTAGATTAATTTTAGATTAATTTTAGATTAGTTTTAGAGGTGTCCTATGCCTTGCCTCTTGTTCACCGCCATACATTAAAGCAAGTGCGTTTCTTCTTTGTTGAAACCTGCTTTTGTTAGTCTGCTGTTCCCACTCACCCCTAAATCTTATAGTGTCAGTGAGGCTGTCTCCAACAGAATAAGGAGATGGGGGAAGTTGTCCTTTTCCTTTTAATTCTTCAGCCAGTAATGGGTTTACATACTCGACGGGAGAAACGCCTCTCTTCATTGCCACCTCAAACGCTTCCGGGTTTTCAAGTATCTTATTCAACCCGCTCGGGCTTGAAAACGTTGCCATAATGTAAGAAGCGGCTCTGTTGTTCCTCCTCCACTCTCCGCTGTCGTTATAATGAGGAACCATGTGAGCCATAGCACTTCCTAATTGGTTATTGTGAAGTGCAGTTATCATCCGCCTATAGTCCTTAATGCCATCGCCCAGGTTGTATGCGAGCCAAGAAACAGCTTGCTGTTGCTCCGGCTTCATCGCAGCAAAAAAATCCTCGCCCAAGGCGCTCTCCGCTATTTTTTTATAATCACCCTGCGTGATGAAAAGAAGTCTTAAGCTTTCTTGAGGGGTTATTTCAAGATTTTTTTGCTGTTCTCTTCTGCCATTTAAAAGTGTGTCAACGGTTTCAATGTTTATGCCTGATTTTAAAAGGTCTTCTATAACCCTGTCTTTTCCGTATTCTGTAACCCTTGCGCTTATACAATATCCAACACCAACATTGATTCCACAATTATCCCAATAAGGCCTTTCAGCAATCGCTTCTATTTGCACTGTTAACGCTAAAAAAGAGTGTCCTTGTTGATTTAATTGAACAGCCCATTTTGAGTGATCGTCACCGCTTAAAGAGATTGATTTCAAGGGGTCGGTCAGTGCTTCATGTCGTATATGTTGTTCAAGAGACCATTTGTTAATAAAACTTTTTTTTTCAGGAAGCTCAACGTGATAACTAACAGATCCGTTGCCTGTATTTGAATCAATAAAGTGTTGACCTGCAGCTTTATCAGGAATTATTCCCGCAATAGAAGAAACCCCAGCGGTCACTGCTGCCGCAAGCCCAAGCATCATTTTTCTTATTTGATAAACCTTTCTTTTTTCTATTGGAAGGTCGCCAAAAAACTCAACGTCAGACTTTTTGTTTTTTATTAAGTTTTCTATTTCTATTGTTTCATAAGTGTTGGCTGGTCTTGAAGCTATCATGTTATCTCATTTTATTTTTTTAAAATTTAGTTTAATTCTTTCATCTATCATTGGAACAAGCAGTGGGCTGCCAACACCATTATCGTTTAAGGGACACAAAAAAAGATAATTAACGTCCTCATTAAAACCATCAAACTTCTCGTCGGGGATAACACTTTTTAACCTTGCCCCATTAGACAATGTAAAAAACCAGCCCTCTTGACGCCTAACCAACGACGTAACGTTTGCGTAAGAAAGCCACTCCTCTTCGTTAAACGTTACAGCCACGGGACTTCCAGGTTTTTTCACTATTTCAAAACTTGTTTTCAGTAAAGAGTGTGATTCCTCAGGAAGCCCCGCACAAATTTCTTCTTTTTCAATAGCGTTTTGGTATTTCTTATTCATTTTTTATTTTCACTTTGTTGTTTGTTTGTTTTTTATCAATTCAATTCAATTCAATTAACGACAGGTTACATTTTTATTTTTTTTTTATCGTTTACATAATCAGCACATGTCATTTTTTCATTTACTGTTTCTATAATGGAAGAAATAATTTTCTCTGTGTTTCTGCTGTTAAAATTATCAATAACAAGATCGTAGCGTTCGCTGCCGTTGTAGGCAGGTTTTACCCATTTTTCTTGTTCAAAAGTGGTTAGTTTTTTGAGTCTTTCAGCGTTACTTTTTATTATTTTTTGTATTTCTTTTTCTTTGTATTCTGTGTCCAATGAAGATTTTAAAATGGTTTGTTGCTGCTCACTAAACCTCAACAAAATTCTTTCAAACAAAAGCTCGACAGGGTTGTTAACAAAAACACTTACACAAGTCCATCCGTTTTTCTCACAATACTCTTCTATCTGCCTCTTACCGTCCGGCTCGACAACAATAGCTGCGTTTTTACCTGAATTAAATACTTTTTCCGCCTCTGCCAAAGAAACCCCATAATAAAGCCCAATCCCGTGTGCATCAACTTTTTCTATCATCTCCCCCCTAGCGTCCATGTTGTCAAATTGTTCTTTTGTAACAAAATGGTAATCTGCACCGTCTACCTCACCAGGCCTCTTCATCCTTGTTGTTGTGCTAACAACGTTTGAAAAACCGTGTTCAAACAAAGAAAAGCTTAAAAATGTTTTCCCGGTGCCGGAAGGCCCCGTCAGCGTGATAATGACCTTTTCGTTGTTCATACTGTACTCTCTTGTAAACTGCACAAAGTTTAACATGTTAAACTTTTTTTTAAAGTCTTTCTTGAAGTGTTTTTTTGTGTTTTTTGTTTTTTTGTTTTAATTTTTAACATTTATTTTTCAATCTTGAATGTTATTTTAAAAATATAGTTTAGATTACTTTAATTAAAGCAGTTAAAAGAATAAGTGTTTCAGTTACACGTTGCGTTTTTTAAGCGCAGTGTGCCCGTTTTATTGCTGTCACGTCACCGCAAGTGTTGTTTTTTGCTAAGTGTTTTTTAAATTAGTAGTTGATTTTTATTTTTTTAAAGGATAAAATGCCAGTCTTTATGATTTAGCCAGCCACTTTATTCTAGGAAACGCATGATAGACAAGAAAGAAAAAGGTTATAACGCCAAAGATATTTCAGTGTTGGAGGGTTTAGATCCGGTAAAGAAGCTGCCTGGTATGTATACCCGCACAGAATCACCAAACCACATTATGCAGGAGATTGCTGATAATGCGTTCGACGAAGCGCTAGGCGGTCACGCAAATAAATTACTGGTGGAGCTTCATGAGGATGGCTCTGTCAGCATTGAGGATAATGGACGTGGCATTCCGGTGGATATACACCCAGAAAAGAATGTTCCAGCGGTTCAAATAATTTTTACAGTCCTCCACTCCGGCGGTAAGTTTGATAAGGGTGAGGGTGGCGCATATGACTTTTCAGGCGGGCTTCACGGTGTCGGTGTGTCTGTAACGAATGCTCTTTCGGAGCGGCTTGAGGTTACTGTGTGGAGAAACAGAAAAGAGTACTTTATTGCCTTCGAACACGGCAAAGTTGTTGAGCCATTAAAAGAAAAAAAGCTAGGCGAGGAGGATAAAAACAAGAAGGGAACAAAAATTCAGGCTTGGCCTTCTGCTCAGTATTTTACAAACCCCCACCTGGTAATTAATGAGTTTGAGAGTTATTTAAAAAACAAAGCTGTTCTTATTAATAATGTAGAAGTTACCTGGGTAAGGCCAAGTAAAACCCCCATAACGTGGCACTTTCCAGGTGGCATTAAGCAGTATCTAGAAGAGCAAGCTGAAACTCCAGAGTCCTGGGTTGCTCCTCTTTTCCAAGCAAGGTTAGAGCACAAAGAAGAAAACAATGGTTTTAAAAAAGGTGAGGGGTTTGACTTAGCCCTAGGCTTTATGTCAGATAACAGGATTCAAAAAAGTTATGTTAATTTAATTAGCACTACCAGTGGTGGACGCCACGAGTCTGGGCTTAGGGCAGGTTTATTTGAAGCGATTAAACCAATTGCAGAAAGAAACAAGGCTATTCCAAAAGACATTAAGTTGGAAGCTGAAGATGTTTGGGCAAGAGTTTCTTTTGTACTTTCAGCCAAATTGATGAAGCCAGCTTTCCAAAACCAAACAAAAGACAAATTGATAGCAGGTCAAGGCGATGTTGGGTATAAGTTGGTTTATGGGCTCATCAAAGACGCTTTCGAACTTTGGATGAATGATCATCCATCTGCCGCCAAAAGCATTATTGATTTAGTGGTTGAAGAAGCGGTCAGAAGGCAGAAGTCAGCAAATAAAGTAGAGAGAAAAAGAGGATCGGGTGCTTCGGTTCTTCCAGGTAAGTTGGCGGATTGCGAGAGCAAGAACATTGCGGAGACGGAACTGTTTTTGGTTGAGGGAGATTCGGCTGGTGGTAGCAGTAAAGAAGGAAGAGATAGGCGTTTTCAAGCGATTCTTCCACTAAGGGGGAAGGTGGTTAATACTTGGGAAGAAAAAACGGAACATCTAATAAATAAGTTCGAAACCGTCAACGACATTGCTGTTGCTATCGGTGTTGAACCACACGGCAACCTTAAGGCAAAAGATGTCGATATGACAAGGCTTCGTTATGGTAAAATTATTATCATGGCTGACGCCGACGTTGACGGCAAGCATATTCAAGTGCTTCTAAACACACTATTCTATAAGCATTTTCCTGCGCTGATTGAAAAAAGCCATATATGGGTTGCTCAGCCGCCGCTTTTCACTGTTTCAGCGCCACCTAAAAAAGGCAAGAAGAGCGAAACAAGGGAAAATAGAAAATACTACGTTCTTGATGAAAAAGAGCTTTCTGTTATTGAAAAAGAGTTAGGTAAAGAAGGGTTGATGCCAGAGCAGTATAAGGTTTCGCGATTCAAAGGGTTGGGTGAAATGAATCCAGAGCAGCTTTGGGAAACAACACTCAATCCAGAAGTAAGGAGGATGATACGCCTAAGCTTGCCGCAAGACGAAGGAGTAGAAAAAGACTTCGATTTAATGATGTCGAAGAAAAACGCAAAGCAGAGAAGGGATTGGATGGAAGCAGACGGATCTAAAATTGTGGTTGACTTATGATAAGTGAATTAAATCCCGAGCTAAATCAGGAAGAACTTGCTTTATGGAGCGAATTCATAACAGAACAAGCCGGTGGAAAAAATAAGAAAAAAATAAGAAAATTTTATGATTTTTTTGTAGTTATGATTAAGAGTTGGTTTTGCGGACTTGCAGCTCTGCCAGCGATTATTTTTTGGGCCTATTTTTTTGGGTTTTCAACGTCTGATTTTAAAACCGCAGTTGGTAATTCGGGAGAGGACGAATTGTTGGTTTATTCACTTTCGGCAGGCTTTATTTTAGTTTCCTGGTCCTCGCTTGTATTTCAAGCCCGAAGTGGAGGATTCAGCAAAACGCAAGATAGGGCTGAAAATGTAGTTCTTTCTGCGGCGTCTCAATTATATTGGCATTTGTCGGTTCACAGATTTAACAAAGATAAAAGCAGAGAAGAAAAAGCAGCAGTTAGCCGAGAGAAAGATTTACTTGGTAGAATTGAACCCACATTGAATAGCTGAAAAGGAAACAATACATGTCAAAAGTAGAAGTTTTATCCATTAACGGTTTTTCCAAAAGTGCTTATTTAGATTATTCAATGGCTGTAGTTAAAGGACGTGCTATTCCCGATGTAAGAGACGGCATGAAACCAGTACAAAGAAGAATTTTGTTTGCGATGAGTAAGCTGAGGTTGTTTCCGGCGTCTCGCCACGTAAAATCCGCCCGTGTTGTTGGTGACGTAATCGGTCAGTACCACCCACACGGCGATTCTTCGGTTTATGATGCTATGGTTAGAATGGCGCAGCCGTTCAGTTTAAGATACCCGTTGGTAGATGGTCAGGGAAATTTTGGTTCGAGAGGGGGTGATCCTGCGGCTGCTATGCGTTACACAGAATCAAAAATGACACCGCTTGCTGAGGCCTTAATTGAAGAGTTAAACCAAGGCACTGTTGATTTTTCTCCCAATTTTGATGGCACTCTACAGGAGCCTGTTTCCCTCCCAAGCCGCCTACCTATCCTTTTAATGAACGGGACTAAGGGTGTTGCTGTTGGACTAGCCACAGAGTTCCCACCGCATCACTTAGGGGAAATAGCTGCTGCTTCAAGAATGGTTTTATTGGACGATAAAGTACTTGACGATGAACTGCTAAACCAAATCCAGGGGCCTGATTTCCCTACAGGTTCTACCCTAATTTCATCAAGAGAGGAAATACTAAAGATTTATCGTGAGGGCAGGGGCTCTTTTAGACTGAGAGCAAGGTGGCGTGTTGAGAGCGATGGAAAAGATAGTAAAAAGTGGAAGTTAGTGTTCTATCAAATTCCACAAGAGACTAACGTTGAAAAAATACATATGGAAATTGAAAGGTTGCTTGATCCAAAACCTGGAGAAAAAGAAGGCAAAAAGCTACCATTAACCCCTGAGCAGCTAAGGCTGAAGAAAATGTTCAGTGAGTTAGTGGACAGTGTTGACAACCACTCTGATAGAAACGAGAAGGTGAGGTTAACTATAGTGCCGGCTGATAAAAAAATAGATCCGGACGCCTTAGCTCTAACTCTTTGTGCCCACACCTCACTAGAAAGCAACTATCCTGCCAACTTGGTTGCTGTTGATGATATGGGTACTCCGAGGCAGGGCGGGTTAACAGAATGGATAAGGCAGTGGTGTAATTATCGAATCCTAACTGTCAGGAGGCGTTTAATAGATGAAAAAAAAGCCGTTGACCACAAGCTGCATTTATACAAAGGCAGATTAAGCCTTCTTGATAAAATCCAAGAGGTTGTAGAATTGCTAACAGGATCTGATAATCCAAAACAAGATTTAATAGAAAAGTATGGCTTGGATGACATACAAGCCGAAGACATATTAG
>BBPE01001775.1_pt2 | contig 36694 bp, 31 predicted proteins | sample 1344301 | NCBI WGS metagenome assembly BBPE01 (sample SAMD00019089, study PRJDB2971) | groundwater metagenome | isolation source: The Cedars highly-alkaline
GTCGGCGCTGCCACCGAAAGAGGTAGGGGCTGTTGTCGCGACAGGCGCAACAACATCCGTTCGGGCTGAGCCTGTCGAAGCCCCGGCCGAGGTGTTGGTGAGCCCTTCGACAGGCTCAGGGCGAACGGGAACCGGGGTCGCAGCAGAACTTGCCCCTTGCGCTTGCAGCGTCAACACAACACTGCCCTGCTTGACCTTATCGCCCAATTTGACCTTGAGCGCCTGCACCACACCGGCTTGTGGCGAGGGAATTTCCATCGAAGCCTTGTCGGACTCCACGGTGATGAGCGACTGCTCGACTTTGACGGAGTCGCCGGGTTTGACCAGCAGCTCGATTACAGCCACTTCGTCGAAGTCGCCGATGTCTGGAATGTGAATGTCTATCAGTGCCATTTTTTTTGATCCGGTAAGGGTGAGACTTGCGCCGTCTGTGGCTCAAAGCAAGAGGCGACGAAAGTCGCTCAGCATCTGGCCCAGGTAGACATTGAAGCGCGCTGCGGCGGCACCGTCGATGACGCGGTGGTCCCAGGTCAGCGACAGCGGCAGCAGCAGACGCGGCGCAAACGCCTGGCCGTCCCAGACCGGCTCGATCCGGCTTTTGCACACGCCCAGAATGGCAAGCTCGGGCGCGTTGATGATGGGGGTGAAATAACGCCCCCCAATGCCGCCCAGGCTGGAGATGGTGAACCCGGCACCGCTCATCTCGGCCGGACTGAGCTTGCCCTCGCGCGCCTTTTTCGCCAGTTCTGACATTTCCTGGCTGATTTGCAGCACGCCTTTTTGGTCGGCGTTTTTCAGCACCGGCACCACCAGGCCATGCGGCGTGTCAGCCGCAAAGCCTATGTGTATGTACTGCTTGTAGATCAGCGCGTCGCCGTCCAGGGAGCTGTTGAAGTCGGGAAACTTCTTCAGCGCAGCCACGCAGGCCTTGATCAGCAAGGCCAGCATGGTGATCTTGATGCCGCTTTTTTCGTGCTCTTTGTTGGTGGCCACGCGAAACGCTTCGAGTTCGGTGATGTCGGCGTCGTCAAAGTTGGTGACAGCGGGAATCATTACCGCGTTGCGCAACAGGTTGGCGGCGGCGATTTTCTTGATGCGGCTCAGCTCTTTGCGTTCGATCGGACCGAACTTGGCGAAATCGACCTTGGGCCAGGGAATCAGGCCCAGTTCGGCGCCGCCCGCACCCGGTGTGGGCGCGGCTTTGGCTGTCTGCGCCTGGGTTTGCACCGCACCGGCCATGACGCACTGGGTAAAGCCTTGCACGTCCAGCAGCGTGATGCGGCCTTTGGGCCCGCTGCCCTTGACCTCGGCCAGCGGCACACCCAGTTCGCGCGCAAACTTGCGCACCGACGGCGACGCGTGCGGCAGACCGAGCGCCAGCGCCGTCGGCTGGTGCGCAGTGGCGACCATTGCTACCGGCGCAGGGGGGGCTGCAGCCGCCAGCGGCGCAGGGAGGGTTGCAGCCGCCAGCGGCGCTGCGACAGCCGCCGCTGGCAGGATCGATTCGAGCGGCGCTGGCGCAGCCGGCAAGGCGGCCGCCGTCTCCAGCAGCAATATCACCGATCCCTGCTTGACCTTGTCGCCCAGCGCCAGGCGCAACTCCTGCACCACGCCAGACTGGCTGGAGGGAATTTCCATCGAAGCCTTGTCGGATTCGACCGTGATGAGCGACTGCTCGGCGCGCACCGTGTCGCCGGGTTTGACCAGCAGCTCGATCACCGTCACTTCGTCTAAGTCACCGATGTCCGGCAGTTTGATTTCTACGATTGCCATGGGGGTCTTTCGGTTGGCTTGCTCGCCGCAGCGCGCGCAGCGCTGCCGGGTCCGGCAAAGCGATGGGTCAAGCATGCAAAGGGTTGATTTTCTCGGTGTCGATGCCGTACTGGCTGATCGCCTGCGCCACCTGGGCCAACGGCAGCTCGCCCTGCTCGCTCAAGGCTTTCAACGCGGCCAGCACGATGTAGTGGCGGTTGACCTCGAAGTGCTGGCGCAGTTGGCTGCGAAAGTCGCTGCGGCCAAAACCGTCTGTGCCCAGCACCTGGTAGCTGCGACCCTGGGGGATGAAGGGCCGAATCTGCTCGGCGTAGTTTTTCATGTAGTCGGTCGACGCCACCACCGGCCCGGGGTGGCTTGCCAGTTGCTGCGCCACAAACGACACGCGCGCCGCTTGCAGCGGGTGCAGCAGATTCCAGCGCTCGCAGTCCTGGCCCTCACGCGCCAGCTCGTTCAAGCTCGGGCAGCTCCAGACGTCGGCTGCCACGCCCCAATCTGTTGCCAGCAGCTCCTGTGCCGCCAGCGCTTCGCGCAAGATCGAACCCGAACCGAGCAACTGCACGCGTGGCGCGCCAGCCATGGGGGCGCCGGGCTGGCACAGGTACATGCCTTTGATGATTTGCTCTTCGGTGCCGGCTTGCAGGCCGGGCATGGCGTAGTTTTCATTCAGCAGCGTGAGGTAGTAAAACACGTTGTCCTGTTGCTCGACCATGCGCTTCAAGCCGTGGTGCAGGATCACGCCGACTTCGTGCGCAAAGCTCGGGTCGTAGCTGATGCAGTTGGGAATGGTGCTGGCCAGTATGTGGCTGTGGCCGTCTTCGTGCTGCAAGCCTTCGCCATTGAGCGTCGTGCGCCCGGAGGTGCCGCCGAGCAAAAAACCGCGCGCCTGCATGTCGCCCGCCGCCCAAGCCAGGTCCCCGATGCGCTGAAAGCCGAACATCGAGTAATAGACGTAGAACGGCAGCATGATGCGGTTGCTGGTGCTGTAGGAAGTCGCCGCCGCGATCCAACTGCTCATGCCACCAGCCTCGTTGATGCCTTCTTGCAGAATCTGGCCCGCCTTGTCTTCGCGGTAGTACATGACCTGGTCTTTGTCGACCGGGGTGTACTGCTGGCCCGCCGGGTTGTAGATGCCGATTTGACGGAACAAGCCCTCCATGCCGAAGGTGCGTGCCTCGTCCACCAGAATCGGCACCACGCGCGCGCCCAGCACCGGATCGCGCAGCAACTGGGTCAGAAAGCGCACATAGGCCTGCGTGGTGCTAATCTCGCGCCCGGCGGCGGTGGGTTCGAGCACCGCCTTGAAGGTCTGCAGCGGCGGCACACCCAGGCGCTCGTCGGCCTTGACGCGGCGCTGTGGCAAATAGCCGCCCAGGGCTTGGCGTCGGGCGTGCAGGTAGCGCATCTCGGGCGTGTCGTCGGCCGGCTTGTAAAACGGCAGCGCCGCCAGTTCGCTATCGGGTATGGGCAGGTTGAAGCGGTCGCGAAAGGCCTTGATGTCCTCGTCGGTCAGCTTCTTGATCTGGTGCACGTTGTTTTTACCCTCGCCTGACTTGCCCATGCCGTAGCCCTTGACGGTCTTGATCAGCAGCACGCTGGGCTGACCTTTGTGCTGCACCGCGCGGTGGAATGCCGCATACACCTTGTGCGGGTCGTGACCGCCACGGCGCAGCGCCCATATTTCGTCGTCGCTCAGCTTGGCGACCAGCTCCAGCGCCTTGGGGTCGCGGCCAAAAAAATGCTGGCGCACATAGGCGCCGTCGTTGGCCTTGAATGACTGGTAGTCGCCGTCCAGCGTCTGCATCATGACCTTGCGCAAGGCGCCGTCCTTGTCGCGCGCCAGCAGCGGATCCCAGTTGCTGCCCCAGATCAGTTTGATGACATTCCAGCCCGAGCCGCGAAACTCGCCTTCGAGCTCCTGAATGATCTTGCCGTTGCCGCGCACCGGGCCGTCGAGCCGCTGCAGGTTGCAGTTGACGATGAAAATCAGGTTGTCCAACTGTTCGCGCGCCGCCAGGCTGATGGCGCCGAGCGACTCGACCTCGTCCATTTCACCGTCGCCGCAGAACACCCAGACCTTGCGGTTTTCGGTATTGGCGATGCCACGCGCGTGCAGATATTTCAAGAAGCGCGCCTGGTAGATCGCCATCAGCGGCCCCAGTCCCATGGAGACGGTGGGGAATTGCCAGAATTCGGGCATCAGTTTGGGGTGCGGGTAGCTCGAGAGGCCGCGTCCGCTGACCTCCTGGCGAAAGTTGAGTAGCTGCTCCTCGCTCAGGCGGCCTTCCAAAAAGGCGCGGGCGTAAATGCCCGGTGCCACATGACCCTGAATGTAGAGACAGTCACCGCCATGCTGCTCACTCTCAGCGTGCCAGAAGTGGTTGAAGCCTGCCCCCAGCATGTGTGCCAGCGAGGCAAACGAGCCGATGTGGCCGCCCAGATCGCCCCCGTCGGCCGGGTGGTGGCGGTTTGCCTTGACCACCATCGCCATCGCGTTCCAGCGCATGTAGGCGCGCAAACGCTCCTCGATCTCGATGTTGCCGGGACAGCGCTGCTCTTCGTCTGGCTCGATGGTGTTGACGTAGCCGGTGGTGGCAGAAAACGGCATGTCCACGCTGTGCTGACGCGCTTCTTCCAGCAACTGCTCGAGCAAAAAGTGTGCACGCTGCGGCCCTTCGCGCTCGATCACCGCGACCAGCGCCTGCATCCATTCGCGGGTTTCCTGGGGGTCTGCGTCTGCGGCGCTGCGCTCAATCGGGGCGTCTGTTGCTGACATGTCAGTCTCCTGGTGTTTTGATCAAAGCTTACGACGGCAATACCTGTCACAGACTTTGATTTTTTCATGGATTCCATAAAATTTCAATACGTGCTTTCATTTTTTGCATTGCAAAATTTTTAGGTCAGATAAACCAAGCGCCTCATCGCCGCCCCATCAGCAAGGCAGCCCGAAACCGGTACTGCCGTAGACTAGGCAAATGGCAAAACACCGAACCGTTCAAACCGAGTCTGGCGCCCGGCGCTGAGGCGCCGCTCCCGATGGAATGGGCGATGTGCCGGCGCCTCAATGAGGCGCGAACGCCGTTGTGCAAACCTATTCTGAACTTGTCATGGATGTGTTGACCGATTCCTTGACACCTCTGCGATCCGCGGCAAAAAAACTGCCCTTCTGGCAGCGCTGGTGGCAGCGGCAGTCGCCAACGCGGCAAGACCGCTTTGCCACCCTGGGGCCGTTGCTGGCGGTGCTGCTGTTTCTGTTGGCGATCGGGACCAGCATCAGCTATTTGCACTTTGAAGAGCTGAACCGGGAAAAAAACACGCTCACACATGACGTCGGCCATGCGCAGCAGCACCTGCGCTTTAGCCTGCTCGAGCGCCAGGAGCAACTCCTGGCGCTGGCACGCGCCATCGACGGCAAGGCCATGTCCAGCGCCGCTTTCGAACTGCACGCACAGGCGCTGTTGCGCTCACACCCGGAAGTGCTCGGCATCAGTTGGCTCGACGCGCAAGGCCAGGTGCTGTCCACGCAGGTCTCCGCGCGCGCACCAGTGGCCTTGCTGGGCGCCGATGGCGAAACGCCGACAGCCCTGGCTGGCGATGATTCATTCGAGCGCGCGCGTGCGCAGATGCAACCGGTTTACTCGCGCCCCGTGGGGTCGGCGTATGGCGGCAGTTTCGCGCTGCACGTGCCTTTGATTGCCCAAGGCCGCTTCGCCGGCAGCGTCATGGCGCTGTATTCGATCGATGGCCTGCTGCGCTTCGTCATGCCGCCCGAGCTGATGGCGCGCTACGCGGTGGCGCTGCTCGACCAGCAGGGTCTGCTGTTGGCCGGCAATCTGCCCCCGCCCCAGACCGCGCCCTCGCTGCTGCCCTGGTCGGGTCAAACGCTGGAGCACCAAGTCGCGCTGGCACCCCTGGGCGAGAGCCTGGTGCTCAAAGCACAGGCTTATCGCCTGTCGCAAGATCTGGTGGGCAGCAGCTTTTTCTGGATCAGCGGCGCACTCAGCGCGCTGACGGTCTGGATGCTGCTGGGCACCTGGCGTCACACGCGCCGACGCGTGCAGGCGCAACAAGCCCTGGTGGCCGAGACCAATTTCCGCCGGGCGATGGAAAATTCCATGCCCACCGGCATGCGTGCGCTCGACTTGCAGGGTCGCATCACCTACGTCAATCCGGCGTTTTGCAGCATGACGAACTGGAGCGAAACCGAGCTGGTCGGTTGCACCGCTCCTTTTCCCTACTGGCCGCAAGAAGACATCGAGCAACTTCAGCAGCGCCTGCGCGAAGAGCTCAGCGGCCACGCGCCGAGCAGCGGCTTCGAGGTGCGCATAAAACGCCGCGACGCCAGCCTGTTCGATGCCCGCATGTACGTCTCGCCGCTGATCGACTCCCAGGGTCAGCAGACCGGCTGGATGACATCGATCACCGACATCACCGAGCCCAAGCGCATCCGCGAGCAGCTCAAAGCGTCGTACCAGCGTTTCACCACCGTGCTCGAGAGCCTGGATTCGGCGCTGTCGGTAGCAACGCTGGGCAGCACCGAGCTGCTGTTTGCCAACAAGATGTACCGGCAGTGGTTTGGCGCGCAGGGCAGCGGGCACCGGCACCTGGTCGATCTGGCGGGCCATCATCCCGCACCCCATCCCGACGAGGTCGACGCGGTCGACGCTTTTGCGGGCTTGCCGACCGACGCACTGAACGACGCCGGGGTGACGAGCGCCGAGGTGTTCGTCAAAGAGATTGATCGCTGGCTGGAAGTGCGCACGCGCTACCTGACTTGGGTCGACGGTCGGCTGGCGCAGATGGTGATTGCCAGCGACATCACCCCGCGGCGCAGGGCCGAAGAACAGGCGCTGCGCCAAAACGAACGCGCCCAGACCGCCAGCCGCCTGATCACCATGGGCGAAATGGCTTCGAGCGTGGCGCACGAGCTCAACCAGCCGCTGACCGCCATCAGCAACTACTGCACCGGCATGATCTCGCGTCTGCAAGAGCAGCGCATCAGCCCGCCTGAATTGCTCGGTGCGCTGGAGAAAACCGCCCGCCAGGCACAACGGGCCGGGCAGATCGTGCAGCGCATTCGCGCTTTCGTCAAACGCAGCGAGCCCAACCCGACGCCGTCGGACGTCGAACAAATGGTCAACAACGCAATCGAGCTGGCCGGCATCGAGCTGCGGCGCCATCAGGTGCGGCTGTCGTCGTACGTGGCGGCACGGCTGCCCAGCCTGATGGTGGATCCGATTCTGATCGAACAGGTGTTGATCAACCTGCTCAAAAACGCCGGCGAAGCGATCGCCCAGGCGCAGCGCCCACCCGGGCAGCGCTACGTCGAACTGCGTGTGCTGCCACGTCGGCTGGACCAGCAGGAGGTGGTCGAATTTTCGGTGCGCGACACCGGCAGCGGCGTGCCAAGCGAACAGGTCGAGCGCGTCTACGAAGCGTTCTACAGCACCAAGAGCGAAGGCATGGGCATTGGTCTGAAGCTGTGCCGCAGCATCGTCGAGTCGCACCACGGCCGCATGCACATGCACAACATTTACAATGGCACGCTGGTGACGGGTTGTTGCTTCAGTTTCTGGATTCCGGTGCTTTCGCGGCTGCGCGCAAACGGCATGACAGACGATTCAGGCCCGCAGTCGTTGACGGATTCCGAAAGAGCGCCATGAGTTTGATTCCCAAAAAGGGCACCGTCTATGTGGTCGACGATGACGAGGCGGTGCGCGACTCCTTGCAATGGCTGCTCGAAGGCAAGGAATACCGGGTGCGCTGCTTTGAGTCTGCCGAGGCGTTTTTGAGCCGCTACGATCCGCGTGAGGTGGCCTGCTTGCTGGCCGACATCCGCATGACAGGCATGAGCGGCTTGGCGCTGCAAGAGCGCCTGATCGAGCGCCATTCACCGCTGCCTATCGTCTTCATCACCGGCCACGGCGACGTGCCGATGGCGGTTGATTCGATGAAAAAAGGCGCGCTCGACTTCATCCAGAAACCGTTCCAGGAAGCAACGCTGCTGGAGCTGGTCGAACGCATGCTCGAGCACGCCCGGCTGGCCTTCTCGACCCAGCAGCAAACGGCCAGCCGCGAAGCCTTGTTGGCCCGACTCACCAGCCGCGAAGCCCAGGTGCTCGAGCGCATCGTCGCCGGGCGTCTGAACAAACAAATCGCCGATGACCTGGGCATCAGCATCAAAACGGTGGAGGCGCACCGCGCCAACATCATGGAAAAGCTGGCCGCCAACACGGTGGCCGACCTGTTGCGGGTGGCACTCGGACCACCCGCCGCCCGAACTTGATACGGCCCGACGCCAGAATGAATCTGCCATGACCGCCCAACTGATAGACGGCAACGCCCTATCCCGCCAACTGCGTGCCGCTGTCAGCGAACGCGTGCAAGCCCTCAAGGCACGCGGCATCACCCCCGGCCTGGCGGTGCTGCTGGTGGGTGACAACCCGGCCTCTGCGGTCTACGTGCGCAACAAGGTCAAGGCCTGCGAAGACACCGGCATGCATTCGGTGCTGCAGACTTGGCCTGCCAGCCTGAGCGAGGCCGCGCTGCTGGAGCAGGTGGCAGCGCTGAACCAGGACCCCAGCGTGCACGGCATTCTGGTGCAACTGCCCTTGCCGCCGCAGATCGACACGCACAAGGTGATCGAGGCGATCTCAGCCGCCAAAGACGTGGACGGCTTTCACCTCGCCAGCGCCGGCGCCCTGATGACCGGCGCGCCCGGATTTTTGCCCTGCACGCCACACGGCTGCATGAAGATGCTGGAGGCCATTGGCTTTGATTTGCATGGCAAACACGCGGTGGTGATAGGCCGCAGCAACATCGTGGGCAAGCCCATGGCCTTGCTGCTGCTGCAGAAAAACGCCACTGTCACCATTTGTCACAGCGCCACGCCAGACCTCAAAGCCTTCACGCGCAACGCCGATGTGATCGTCGTCGCCGTCGGCAAGCGCAAGTTGCTGCGCGCCGACATGGTCAAACCCGGCGCGGTGGTGCTCGACGTCGGCATGAACCGCAACGAGGAAGGAAAACTTTGCGGTGACGTGGATTTTGCCAACGTGAAAGAAGTGGCCGGCTGGATCACGCCGGTACCAGGTGGGGTCGGCCCCATGACCATCAGCATGCTGCTGGTCAACACCCTGGAAGCGGCCGAGCGCCAAGCGCGCTGAGCAGGTGTTGGGACGCGCGCCGCACACCCCAAGCCCCTTCGGGCTCGCTCAGATCCCTAGCAGCCACTGGATCAGGCTTTTCGCCAAAAAGCCCAGCATGCCAAAAGACAGCACCAGAAACAAAATGAAGCTCCCGAACTTGCCGGCCTTGGAGTCCAGCGCCAGCTTAAGGACGATGAACAGCATGTACAAGACGAACGCACCGACCCCGAAGGTCAGCCCGAACTGGGCGATTTGCGCTTCTGTAAAACCAAAAACAGTGTTTTCCATGGATTTGCAAGCGCGCGCTTTAGCACTGGCGCTGGGCCGTTGATGCGTGGTCGGATGGGCGGGCGCTCAAATCACAGTAGGCGTGCCAGCTCGCGTGGGCCAGCCAGGGGACGATGACGATCAGGCCGATCAAAGCCGTCAGCATGCCCAGGCCCACCAGCAGGGCAATCAACACCGCCCACAACACCGCAGGGCCAGGGTGGTCGGCCACCGCGTGCCAGCTTGCCAGCAGTGCAGCGCTGATCGAAGCAGGCGTGTCAACCAGCATCGGCAAGGCCACCACGGTGGAGGCGAACACCGGTGCGGCAAGCAGCGCACCGAGCAACAGCCAGACCTCGAACAGGCCGAGTTCGCGCACCAGCACCACGTGGTACAAAAAATCCATCGGCCGATGAATCGGCTCGGGTGACCACAGCGTGATCAGCGCCGCCGAAGTCAGCACCCAGCCGGTGCCGGCCAGGGCCAGCAGCAGGCCAAAGCGCAGCAAGCGGGGTTCGACTGAACGCCAGAGTTGCAACACGGCAGCGATGCCGATGCGCTGACCTTGGCTGCGGGAGCGACTGATCTGGAGCAGCCCGCAGACCAAGATCGGCGCCACGATCAGAAAACCAGAGAAAGCACCCGCCAGCAACCAGAATTCGTCGCCCGCCTGCCACAGAAGCAAGCCGCCAAAGGCCGCCAGCAGCAGGCCGTGCAGCAGACCGGGCAGCGGGTTGCTGCGCAAGTCGGCCCAGCCGCGCGCCAGCCAGCACAGCGGCGAACGCAGCGTGACAGCCGCACGCGGGGCGCAAGAAGGGGTTGGCCGCTCGTTCATGCAAAGGCTCCAAGAAATGAAAACCAGGTCGGCGCAGACGGCTCAACGACAGCCGTGGCCCGGATGGGCATCGGACCACGGCACACCCATCAGCCCCCCGCTTGCACCAAGGTCTTAGTGTAAGGGTGCTCGGGCGCGTGCAGCAGGCGCTGCACCGGGCCGCGTTCGACCACCTGCCCGTCCTTCATCACCAGCACCTCGTGCGCCATGGCGGCGATGACGTCGATGTCGTGCGTGATCAGCAAATAACTCAATTCACGCTCGCGCTGCAAGCGCTGCAACAAGGCCAACACCTGCTTTTGCACCGTCACGTCCAGCGCGCTGGTGGGCTCGTCGAGCACCAGCAACTGCGGCCCGACGATCAGCGCACGCGCAATTGCCAGCCGCTGGCGCTGGCCGCCGGAGAATTCGTGCGGGTAGCGCTGCAACCAGTCGCCGCCGTGGCGCGGGTCATCGACCAGGCCGACGTCAGCCAGTGCGGCCAGCACCTGCGCACGCCGCTGCGCCAGACTGAGTTCAGGCCGGTGCACCAGCAGCCCTTCAGCGACGATTTGCTCGACCGTCATGCGCGGCGAGAGCGAGGAAAACGGGTCTTGAAACACCACCTGGATGCGCTGGCGCAGCGCGCGGTCTTGGCGGCGGCGGCGCGCGCTGGCCCAATCGGTGCCCACCACCTGCAGGCTGCCCTGGTGCGCCAGCAAGCCAAGCACAGCCAGCGCCAGGGTGGACTTGCCCGAGCCCGATTCGCCGATGATGCCCAGCGTCTGACCCGGCTGCAGCGCCAGCTCAAGCCCTTGCACGGCGACAAACTCGCTTTTTTTCAACCAACCGCGCCAGCCCGGGCGCGGCACCGGGTAGCACACGCGCAGCGCCTGCGCCTGCAACACCGGCGCCGTGGCCGGCGCAGCGCAAACGCGCTCGGCCAGGTCGCGCTCGGGTTTGCTGGCCAGCAGCATCTGGGTGTAGGGGTGTTGCGGCGCGGCAAACACCTGCGCCACCGCGCCCTGCTCGACCAGGTGGCCGCGCTCGAGCACCGCCACCCGGTCGGCGAAGCGGCGCACCAGATTCAGGTCGTGCGTGATCAGCAGCACCGCCATGCCGTGCTGGCGCTGCAGGTTGGCCAGCAGTTCCAGCATCTGGCCGCGCAGGCTGACGTCGAGCGCGGTGGTCGGCTCGTCGGCCAGCAGCAGCTTGGGGCTGCTGGCCAGCGCCATGGCGATCATGGCGCGCTGGCGCTGGCCGCCGCTGAGCTGGTGCGGGTAGGCGCCGGCGCGGCGTGCCGGTTCGGTTATGCCGGTGCTGGCCAGCAGCTCGACCGTGGCGGCCTGGGCCTGGGCCGCGCTCAGCCCTTTTTTCAGTTGCAGCACCTCGGCGATCTGATTGCCCACCGGATACAAGGGGTTGAGTGCGGTCATCGGCTCCTGGAAAATGACTGCCACCTCGGCGCCGCGCACGCCGCGCAACTGGCGCTCGCTCATTTGCAGCAGGTCGCGCCCCTGCAATATGGCCTGACCGGATACGCTGGCCTCTGGCACCAGGCGCAGCAGCGACAGGGCTGAGACCGTCTTGCCCGATCCCGATTCGCCCACCAGCGCGAGCTTTTCACCCGCCGCCAGCGAGAAGTCGATGCCGTGCACGACTTCCTGCGCGCCGAAGGCGACGCGCAGGTTTTTCACTTCCAGCAGCGGCGCGCTCATCGATCGGCCTTGCGCGGATCGAGTGCGTCGCGCAGCGCATCACCCATGAAGGTCAACAACAACAGCGTGCTCACCAGCACGGCGAAGGTGAAGATGGAAATCCACCAGGCGTCGATGTTGTTCTTGCCCTGACTGAGCAGCTCTCCGAGCGAGGGCGTTCCCGGCGGCACACCCAGACCCAGGAAGTCGAGCGAAGTCAGCGCCAAAATGGCCGCACTCATGCGAAACGGCAAAAACGTCACCACCGGGGTCAGGCTGTTGGGCAGCACGTGACGCCAGATGATTTGCGCGTTGGACAAGCCCATGGCGCGCGCAGCGCGCACGTAGTCAAGCTGGCGGTTGCGCAAAAACTCGGCGCGCACGTAGTCAGACAGCCCCATCCAGCCAAACAGGCTGAGCAAGATCAGCAGCAGGCTGACGCTGGGGGCAAAAATGGCAGAAAAAATGATGAGCAAATACAGCTCGGGCATGGAGCCCCAGACTTCGATGAAGCGCTGGAACAGCAAATCGACCCGACCCCCAAAAAAGCCCTGAATCGCCCCGGTGATGACGCCTAGCAGCACGCCGATGGCGGTCAGCGCCAGTGCAAACAGCACGCTGACGCGAAAGCCGTAAATCAGTTGCGCCAGCAGGTCGCGCCCGCGGTCGTCGGTGCCGAGCCAGTTCTGCGCGCTCGGTGGCGCCGGGTTGGGCGAAGCGGCAAAGTAGTTCAGCGTCTTCGCACCATAGGGGTTGAGCGTGAAGATGGCCCAGTTGTCGCCGCGGCTGATTTGTTCGCGTATGAAGGGGTCGTGAAAGTCGGTCGGGGTTTCAAAGTCGCCGCCGAACACGGTTTCCGGGTAGTCGCGCAGCATGGGAAAGTGCAACTGCCCCTCATAGCGCAGCAGCAGCGGCCGGTCATTGGAGAGCAACTCGGCAAACAGGCTCAGCAGCACCAGCACGGCAAACGCCAGCAAGCTCCAGTAGCCCAGGCGGTTGCGCTTGAAGCGCTGCCAGGCGCGCGCCCAGGGGCCCAGTGAACGTGGGGCGGCAGACGCGCTCATGCTCGATCAAACCTCACGCGCGGGTCGACCCAGACGTAGCACAAGTCAGAGATCAATTTGGTGAACAGGCCGATCAGGGTGAAAAAAAACAGCGTGCCCAGCACCACCGGGTAGTCGCGCCGGATCACGCTCTCAAAGCTCAGCAGGCCCAGGCCGTCGAGCGAAAACAAGGTTTCGATCAGCAGCGAACCCGCAAAAAAGGCGCCAATGAAGGCGGCCGGAAAACCGGTCACGATAGGGATCAGCGCGTTGCGAAAGACGTGCTTGTACAACACCTGGCGTTCGCTCAAGCCCTTGGCGCGCGCCGTCATCACGTACTGCTTGCGAATTTCTTCCAGAAAGGCATTTTTGGTCAGCATGGTGGTAACGGCAAAACTGCCCAGCACCATGGCGGTGACGGGCAGCGTGATGTGCCACAAGTAGTCGACGATGCGCGCGCCCCAGCTCAGCTCCTCCCAGTTGGCCGAGGTCAGGCCGCGCAGCGGAAACCATTCGAGTTGCCCGCCAAAAATCACCAGCAACGCCACGCCCAGCACGAAACCGGGAATGGCGTAGCCGACCAACACCAGCAGCGTGGTGACGAAGTCAAAGCGCGAACCCGCGCGCACCGCCTTGGCCACGCCCAGCGGCACCGCCACCAGGTAGCTGATGAGAAAAGTCCACAGGCCCAGGCTGATCGAGACCGGCAATTTTTCGATGATGAGTTCGGACACCGCCTTGTTGTGAAAAAAACTGGTGCCCAGGTCGAAGCGGGCGAACTGGCCCAGCATCAGAAAAAAGCGCTCGTGCGCCGGTTTGTCAAAGCCGTACAGCGCCTTGATTTCCAGCAGCCGCTGCGGATCGACGCCTTGTGCGCCGCGGTAGATCGGGCCGCCTTCGGCACCGCCGGCCAGTCCGGCGCGGGCCTCGGCCAGGTACTGATCGACCGGCCCGCCGGGCACGAACTGAATCACCACGAAGGTGATGAGCAAGACCCCGAACAGCGTCGGAATCATCAGCAGCAAGCGCTTGAGGATGTAAAACCACATGCCCGGTTTGTACCCGATCTCAGTTGCGGCGCCGGGCTGTGCGCAGCCAGCGCTTCATCGTCTGGCCCACCAGGTGTCTATGGCCCAGATTTCGCCGGTGGCATAAGGCGGCATGGTTGCTGGCCGCTCGAGTCGCCAGCGGTTGTAGACCATGCGGTGCGTGTTGGCGCTCCACTGCGGCACCAGGTAGTGGCTGTGGCTGATGACGCGGTCGAGCGCGCGGCAAGCGGCAAGAAATTCAGGCTTGCTGGCGGCGTCGACCATGTGGGCGATGAGCGCGTCCACCGCCGGCTGGGCCACACCGGCGAAGTTGCCCGAGTCTTCGGTAGCGGCGGCCTGGCTGCCAAACAAGTCGGCGTATTCGGAGCCGGGGTTGTGCGTGCCGCCAAAGGCCAGCGAGATGATGTCGTAGTCGAACTGGCGCAGACGCTGCTGATAGAGCGCAAAGTCGACCGGACGAAAATTGAGCTCGATGCCCAGCTTGTTGAGGTTGCGCGCCCAGGGCGCGACCACGCGCGCGCCGCCGGCGGCGCTGTCGAGGTACTCCAGCACCAGCGGCTGGCCCTGGGCGTTGCGCAAGCGGCCGTCCTGCACGGTCCAGCCGGCTTCGCGCAGCAGCGCCTGCGCGCGGCGCAGGTTGGCGCGCAGCGAGTGTTCGCCGTCGGTGCGCGGCGGCTGCGCCATGGGGCCGAAAACCGCTGCTGGCAGTTGCTCGCGCCAGGGCTGCAGCAGCGCTTGCTCGGCGGGTGCGGGCACACCGCTGGGCGCGCAGTCGGTATTGCCAAACAGCCCCTGCACGCGCTGGTAGGCGTTGTGGAACAACTGGCGGTTCATCCACTCGTAGTCCAGCGCCAGGCCCAGCGCCTGGCGCACCCGAATGTCGTCCAGCGGGGGGCGGCGCGTATTGAGCACATAGCTCTGAAAGCCGCTGGGCAGCCGGTGGGTGAATTCGGCTTTGGCCAACTCGCCGCTGTCAAAGCGCCGACCGCTCAGGCGGCGCGCCCAGTCGCCGGCGGAGAAAAAACGCTTCAGATCGATTGCACCGGTGCGCAGGGCTTCGAGCCGGGCGGTGTTGTCGCGGTAGATTTTCACCACGATGCGGTCGAAATTGGCCTTGCCCCGGCGCACCGGCAGATCGCGCGCCCAATGATTGGGGTCGCGCACATAGGTGATGTCGCGGCCAAAACGCATCGAACCGATGCGGTAGGGGCCGCTGCCGATCGGGGTGTCCATCACCACCTGGTCAAAACTTTTGCGCTGGCCGGTTTTGGGGTCGACGACGTCGCCCCAGGCGCGGCTGAATATCGGCAGGCTGCCGACGATCAGCGGCAGCTCGCGGTTCGCTTGCCTGAAGCGAAAGCGCACCGTGTGCGGGTCCAGCACGTCGAGCCCGGCGACGTCGCGCAAAATGGTCTTGAAGACCGGCGAGGTGTGCGGCCCCAGCAGGGTGTCAAAGCTGTGCTTGACGTCGGCCGCCCACACCGGCTCTCCGTTATGAAAGCGCGCCTGCGGTCGCAGCCGAAACGTGACCGACAGGCCATCGGGGGCGGCGCTGACGTATTCGGCCAGCAAGCCGTAGCCGGCGCCCGTTTCGTCCAGCGCGCCGGTCAACAGCGACTCGAACATCAGCTCGGACAAATAAGCCGGTGCGCTACCGCGCATGGTGAAGGGGTTTAATTTGTCGAAGGTGGAGGCGCGCAGGTTGCTCACCAGCCGCAACTCTCCCCCCTTGGGCGCGTGCGGGTTGACGTAGGCAAAGTGGCTGAAGTCGGGGGGGTACTTCAGCTCACCCCAGATCGCATAACCGTGCGCGGCAAAGGCCGCCGGGCCTGCCAGCAGCAGGGCCAAGGCAAGGCCCAGCGCGGCCAAACGGGAACGCAGGGGAAGACGGTGAATGCGCATGCGACAATTCTGCTGGAATTTTCACTGGAGACGGAACAATGGGTTTTCTCGCTGGCAAGAAATTGCTCATCACGGGCGTGTTGTCAAACCGCTCGATCGCCTACGGCATCGCCCGCGCCTGCCACCAGCAAGGCGCCGAGCTGGCGTTTAGCTACGTCGGTGAGCGCTTCAAGGCGCGCATCACCGAATTTGCAGCCGAATTCGATTCGACGCTGGTGTTTGACTGCGACGTGGGCGACGACGCACAGATCGAAAAAATGTTTGCCGACCTCGCGCAGGTCTGGCCGCGCTTTGACGGCTTGGTGCACAGCATCGGTTTTGCACCGCGCGAGGCCATTGCCGGCGACTTTCTGGACGGCTTGTCGCGCGAAAACTTTCGCATCGCGCACGACATCAGCGCCTACAGCTTTCCGGCCATGGCCAAAGCCGCGCTGCCGCTGCTCAACCCGAAGGCCGCGCTGCTGACGCTGACCTACCTGGGCGCGCTGCGCACCATTCCGCACTACAACACCATGGGGCTGGCCAAGGCCAGCCTGGAAGCCTCGGTGCGCTACCTGGCCGAATCGCTTGGCCCGCGCGGCATTCGCGTCAACGGCATCAGCGCCGGACCCATCAAGACCCTGGCCGCCAGCGGTATCAAAGACTTTGGCAAGCTGCTCGGCATGGTGGCCAGCGCTGCGCCGCTGCGGCGCAACGTGACGATAGAAGACGTCGGCAACGTGGCGGCCTTTTTGCTCTCTGACCTGGCCAGCGGCGTCACGGCCGAAATCAGCTACGTCGACGGCGGCTTCAGTCACACGGCCGGCATCAGCCGCGACAGCGAGTCGGTGGCCTGAAAGGGGCCGGGCGCGCGCGGCGCCGCCGGGGATGGCCAACCGAGTGCCGCCGTCAAAGCCGCTGCGCCACCCAGCCGCAGACCGATTGCAGCGCAGCGGGCAAGCCGCTGGCGTCATTGCCACCGGCCATTGCCAAGTCGGGCTTGCCCCCGCCCTTGCCGCCCACTTGCTGCGCCACGAAGTTGACCAACTCACCGGCTTTGACCCGGGCGCAGTGCTCGGGCGTGACGCCGGCGGCCAGTTGCACCTTGCCGCCATCGACCGAGGCCAGCACGACGACGGCCGACTTGAGTTTGTCTTTGAGCTTGTCCAGCGTCTCGCGCAAGGTTTTGGCGTCGGCACCTTCGAGCCGCGCCGCCAGCACCTTGACGCCCTTGACGTCGATGGCCTGCGCCAGCAGTTCGTCACCCTGCGCCGAAGCCAGCCGTCCCTTGAGCGCGGCGACTTCTTTTTCGCTTGCGCGCAGTTGCTCTTGCAAGGCGAGCACGCGCTGCGATACCTCGGACGGCAGCACCCGCAAGCTGTCGGCCACACCGCCCAGGGCGGCCTCCATGCCCTGCACATAGCTCAGCGCGTTCAGTCCGGTGACGGCTTCGACGCGGCGCACGCCAGCGGCCACGCCGCCTTCGGCGACGATGCTGAACAAGCCAATGTCGCCGCTGCGCTGCACGTGCGTGCCGCCGCACAGTTCACGGCTGGAGCCAATTTCCAGCACGCGCACAGTCTGGCCGTATTTTTCACCGAACAGCATCGCTGCGCCGGATTTCCTGGCGTCATCGATGTCCATCAGGTGCGCCTGGGTGGCGGCGTTGGCCAGCACCTCGGCGTTCACCAGCGCTTCCACCTGACGAATCTGCTGCGCCTCCAGCGGCGCGTGGTGGGTGAAGTCAAAGCGGGTGCGCTCGGGCGTGACCAGCGAGCCTTTTTGTTGCACGTGTGCGCCCAGCACCTCGCGCAGCGCCCGGTGCATCAGGTGCGTGGCGCTGTGGTTGCGCACCGTGGCCAAGCGCAGCGCGGCATCGACGCGGGCGTGCACCTGGTCTCCCACGGCCAGGGTGCCCTGCGCCAGGCTGCCGTGGTGGGAAAAAATGTCAGCCTTGATTTTTTGCGTATCGGCGACGCAAAAGCGCGCCAGCACGCATTTTTCACCGCTGCACAGCTCTCCCTGGTCGCCCACCTGGCCGCCGCTCTCGGCGTAGAACGGTGTCTGATCGAGCACCACCACGCCGCTTTGGCCGGCCTTGAGTTCAGCCACCGGGGTGCCGTCTTGGTACAGCGCCAGCACCTTGGCCTGGGTTTCGAGCTGTTCATGGCCGACGAAGCGGTTGGCGCTGCCGTGGTATTCCAGTGCGCGCTCCATCTTGAACTTGCCCGCAGCGCGGGCCTGGTTTTTTTGCTGCGCCATGGCGGCGTGGAAACCGGCCTCGTCGACAGTGACGCCACGTTCGCGGCACACGTCGGCGCAGAGGTCGAGTGGGAAGCCGTAGGTGTCGTGCAGCTTGAACGCCACCTCGCCCGGCAGCACGGCTTTTCCACCCTCCAGGGCAAGGTCGAGAATTTCCATGCCATGGGCGAGGGTTTCAAAAAAGCGCTCTTCCTCGGCCTTGAGCACCTCGGTGATGCGCTGTTGCTGCGCCGCCAGACGGGGGTAGGCAGCACCCATTTGCCGCACCAGTTCGGCCACCAGCTTATGAAAAAACGGCGTTTTGCAGCCCAGCTTGTAGCCGTGACGGATGGCGCGGCGCACAATGCGGCGCTGCACGTAGCCGCGCCCTTCGTTGCTGGGCAACACACCGTCGCTGGCCAAAAAAGCGCAGGCGCGAATGTGGTCGGCAATCACTTTGAGCGATGGGCTGTTCAGATCGCTGCAACCGGTGGCGAGCGCGCCCGCACGAATCAGCGCGGCAAAGATGTCGATCTCGTAGTTGCTGTGTACCTGCTGCAAGATGGCAGCGAGCCGCTCCAGGCCCATGCCGGTGTCGACGCAGGGCGCGGGCAGCGGCTTGAGCGAACCGTCGGTCTGCATGTCGAACTGCATGAACACGTTGTTCCAGATTTCGATGTAGCGGTCGCCGTCTTGCTCCGGACTGCCGGGCGGGCCACCGGCCACCTGTGGGCCGTGGTCGTAGAAGATTTCCGAGCACGGACCGCAGGGGCCGGTGTCGGCCATCATCCAGAAGTTGTCCGACTGGTATTTGCCGCCTTTGTTGTCACCGATGCGCACCACACGCTCGGCGGGCAAGCCGATTTCCCGCGTCCAGATGTCGTAAGCCTCGTCGTCGTCGATGTAAACCGTGGCCCACAGCCGCTCGGGCGGCAATTGGTAAACCTCGGTCAACAACTCCCAGGCCCAGGTGAGCGACTCGCGCTTGAAATAGTCGCCAAAGCTCCAGTTACCCAGCATCTCGAAGAAGGTGTGGTGGCGCGCGGTGTAGCCGACGTTCTCCAGATCGTTGTGCTTGCCACCGGCGCGCAGACAGGCCTGCACCGAAGCCGCGCGCACGTAGGGGCGCTGCTCGCTGCCGAGGAACACGTCTTTGAACTGCACCATGCCCGAATTGGTGAACATCAGCGTCGGGTCGTTGCCGGGCACCAGCGGGCTGCTGGCCACCACGGTATGGCCCTTGGCGGCGAAGAAGTCCAGAAAAGACGTGCGAATGTCGGCAACGGAAGCGGGACGGGTCATGGTGGTCTGTGGCGGTTCGATGGGAGGCGGGATGACGCACTCAAGCGCCGAACGGCGTATTTTCCAACACTTCGGGCCGGCTGCAAGGGCAGCGCTATGCTTGCGGCACTTTGCAAGCAATTGGAGGCCCGCACAATGGACGTCAAGCCCAATCCACTGACCCGGCTCAAAGACCCGACGCTGCTGAAAACCGACGCTCTCGTCAACGGGCAGTGGCTGGCAGGCCAGCAGCGTTTCGACGTTTTCGACCCCGCCACCGGCGCGCGGCTGGCCGACGTGGCCAACCTGGGCCCGGCGGCGGCCGAGCAAGCGATTGCCGCCGCCAACGCCGCCTGGCCAGCCTGGCGCAACAAAACCGCCAAAGAACGCAGCATTGTTTTGCGCCAGTGGTTCAATCTGCTGCTGGCCAACCAGGACGATCTGGCCACCTTGATGACCGCCGAACAGGGCAAACCCTGGGCTGAAGCCCGTGGCGAGGTGGCGTACGCTGCCAGCTTCGTCGAGTGGTACGCCGAAGAGGCCAAGCGCGTCAACGGCGAAACCCTGCCGCCGTTTGACAACAGCCGCCGCCTGCTGGTGCTCAGGCAGCCCATTGGCGTGTGCGCGGCCATCACGCCGTGGAACTTCCCGCTCGCCATGATCACGCGCAAGGTCGCACCGGCGCTGGCCGCCGGATGCCCGGTGATTATCAAACCGGCTGAACTCACGCCACTGACTGCGCTGGCGGCGGCCGAATTGGCACGGCGCGCCGGGCTGCCGGACGGCGTGCTCAACCTATTGACCGCCGACAGCGCGAATTCGATTGCGATCGGCCAGGTGCTCTGCGCCAGCGAGGTGGTGCGCCACCTCAGCTTTACCGGCAGCACCGAAGTCGGTCGTCTTCTGATGGCGCAGAGTGCGCCGACAGTGAAGAAGATGTCGCTCGAGCTGGGCGGCAATGCGCCCTTCATCGTGTTCGACGACGCCGACATCGACTCTGCCGTGGAAGGTGCTTTTGCCAGCAAGTACCGCAACGCCGGCCAGACCTGCGTTTGCTCCAACCGCATCTACGTGCAGGCCGGTGTGTACGACGCGTTTGTCAGCCGCTTTGCCTCCAAGGTCGCCAGCGTCAAGGTCGGCAACGGCTTCGATGAAGGCGTTAACCTGGGCCCGCTGATCGAACCGGCGGCGCTGGACAAGGTGCAGCGCCACCTGGACGACGCGCTGGCCAAAGGGGGTCGACTGGTGCTGGGCGGCAAGCGTCTGAGCCACTTAGGCAGCGGCCAGTTTTTTGAGCCGACCGTGCTGGCGCAGGCCAGCGCCGACATGTTGTGCGCACGCGAAGAAACCTTTGGGCCGTTTGCACCGGTGTTCAAATTTGACACCGAACAGCAAGCCATTGACGCTGCCAACGACACCGAATTCGGTCTGGCCAGTTACTTTTACAGCCGCGACGTGGGCCGCATCTTCCGCGTTGCCGAGGCGCTGGAATACGGCATGGTGGGCGTCAACGTCGGCATTTTGGCCACCGAGCACGTGCCCTTTGGAGGCGTCAAGCAGTCCGGCCTGGGCCGCGAAGGCTCGCGCCACGGCATCGACGACTATCTGGAGCTCAAGTACCTCTGCCTAGGCGACATACAGCGCTGAGCGCTGGTGTGCTGCGGCACTTCAGCGCTTGAGGCCGAGCGCGGCCAGCATCTTCTCGCTGTTCTTCTGCATTTGCTCTTGCATCTGCGAAAAAACGCCGCGCGACTGCTCCAGATAGTTGCCCATCATGGACTGCATCATGGGTGACTGCAGGTTCATGAACTGCTTCCATGCCTCGGGGTTGAAGCCACTGGAATGCTCGGCCATTTTGTGTTGCAAGTCCATGAAGATCTGAACGTTGCTCTCCAGATATGCGCCCATGAAGTCCTGCATGCTGTGACCATAAAACCGGATGATGTTGGCCAGCACCTGCTCGGTAAAGATCGGCACGCCGGCGGTTTCTTCTTCCAGAATGATTTGCAGCAAGATGCTGCGCGTGAGGTCGGTGTTGCTTTTTGCATCGCGCACCACGAAAGGCTTGCTGTCCATCACCAGCGACTTGACTTCCGTCAGCGTGATGTAGGTCGAGGTGTTGGTGTCGTAGAGTCGTCGATTCGGATATTTTTTGATCACCCGCACGCCATCCTGGCTGCTGGAGTCGAGATCGGTTTGCTTGCTTTGCACGACAGTTCTTTCAGAATGGGACGGCTCATGGGCCGTCGACACCACGCAACGCACCGGCTGACATTGTAAAAAACCAAGCGTCGCAGATCAGCAGGGGTGTTGCGGCAAGCCCGCCAAGGGCTGGAATGCGCGCACGCGCAGCAGTAAGAAGACCTCGACCCGGCCAGGGCCGCTTGTGAGTGCGTCAAGCACGAAGCCGCCGCGTCGCACAGCAGAACGCGGCAATCAATGTATGGCACTTGAGGGCAGCCCGATCTGGCCGGCTCGAACGACAGCCAGGGCTTTGGTGGGCGGTGCAGGGTTCGAACCTGCGACTTCCACCGTGTGAAGGTGGCACTCTACCGCTGAGTTAACCGCCCAACTGACTGGATTGATCAGATGGAAGCCTTGGATTCTATAGCGCTTTTTTCAGCTTGGCAGAAGCAGGGAATCAAAATGCCGAGATTTTTTCAACCCAAGCTTCGGGGCGCTATAATGCACGGCTTTTCTGGCACCCCCCGCCGGCCATACCAGTCAACAGGCGGGGAGCTTTGCAGAAACCTTGTCCGGGCCCGATCTTCCCGACATCTGTGTTCTGCTCATTCTGGAAACCAATCTTTCAATGACGACCGTCCGTGTAAAAGACAACGAACCCTTTGACGTCGCGCTGCGCCGCTTCAAACGCACCATCGAAAAACTCGGCCTGCTGACCGATCTGCGCGCACGCGAGTTTTACGAAAAGCCGACCGCCGAGCGCAAGCGCAAAAAAGCCGCAGCCGTCAAGCGCCACTACAAGCGGGTTCGTTCCATGCAGTTGCCCAAGAAGCTGTTCTGAGCGTCGAAGTCGCCGCAAAAGCCCGCCCCAGGACCTTGTGGCGGGCTTTTTTGTTGTTCCTTCGTTTCCATTCCATCACCGCAGACCTGCTATGAACCTGAAAGAACGCATCACCGAAGACATGAAAGCCGCCATGCGCGCGCGCGACAGCCAACGCCTGGGCGCGATCCGCCTGCTGACGGCAGCGCTCAAGCAAAGGGAAGTCGACGAGCGCGTCGTGCTGGATGACGCGGCGGTGGTCGGTGTCGTTGACAAACTCATCAAGCAGCGCAAAGACAGCATCGAAGCCTTTACCCAGGCCGCACGCCTGGATCTGGCCGATAAAGAGCGCGCCGAACTGCTGGTTCTGCAGGCCTATCTGCCGCAACGGCTGTCGGCTGAAGAAGTGAGCGCGGCCGTTGCGGCTGTCGTGGCCGAGGTGGCGACTGAATTCGGGCGCCAGCCGGGCGCTGCCGACATGGGTCGGGTCATGGCTGAGGTGAAAACCCGGCTGGCCGGACAGGCCGACATGGCGCTGGTGTCGGCTGCCGTCAAGGCGGCACTGGCGCGCTGAGACGCCCGCCCGGTTATTGAGAACTTCAACTGCCGGCCAGCTTCATGCGGTTGATCAGTATCGATCCAACCGTTTTGGCACCGTAGTTGTACTCATCGGCGCCCACCGCCTCTATGCCCAGAAACATGTCTTTCAGGTTGCCGGCGATGGTGATCTCATGCACCGGATAGACAATGACACCGTTTTCCACCCAGTAGCCGCTGGCGCCGCGCGAGTAGTCGCCGGTGACGTAGTTGACGCCCTGCCCCATCAGCTCGGTCACGAACAGGCCGCGCCCGAGTTTTTTCAACATGGCACATAAGTCATCGGCCGGGTCTGTCAGGCGGCTGCTCAGTCTGAGGTTGTGCGAGCCGCCCGCATTGCCACTGGTGCGCAGGCCGAGCTTGCGCGCCGAGTAGCTGGACAGAAAATACCCCTGCACCTGACCGCTGGCGAGTACCTTGCGCGGCACCGTGCGCACGCCCTCGTCGTCAAACGGCGCACTGCCCTTGCCGCTGCGGATGTGCGGGTCTTCGTCGATGTCCAGGTGTTCGGACAGCACCCGTTGACCCAGGCTGTCGTGCAAGAAAGTGGTCTTTCGATACAGCGCGCCACCGCTGGTGGCTTGCACATAAGCGCCCAGCAAGCCGGCCGCCAAGGGCGACTCAAACAACACCGGGCACTCGGTGGTGGCGATTTTTCTCCCCCCCAGGCGCGCCAGCGCGCGTTGCGCGGCGTAGCGCCCGACCGCTTGCGGGCTGGCCAGGTTCTGGGGCGCGCGCTGCGAGCTATGCCAGTAATCGCGCTGCATCTGATCGCCCTTGCCGGCAATGGGCGCGACCGACAAGCTGTGCCGCGAACTGGCGTAGCCGCCGCTGAAAATGCCGGGCCGAGCGCGTTCACCGCCGCGCATGTGGGCGCTGAAAAAATGCGATTGCTGCGCCGAGATGCCGGCGCCTTCGCTGTTGCTGATTTTTTTGCTGGTGGCAAAGGCTGCCGATTCGCACTCGAGCGCGATGCGAAGCGCCTGTTCGGCGTCGATGACCCAGGGGTGAAACAAATCCAGATCGGGATAATCGTCGGCCACGTCGGCCGCGTCGGGCAGGCCCGCCACCGGGTCTTCAGCGGTGAAGCGGGCAATGTCGTAAGCGGCTTGCACGGTTTGGCAAATCGCTGCCGGGGAAAAATCGGAGCTGGAGGCATTGCCGCGTTTTTGTCCCAGATACACCGTCACGCTCAGCGCTTTGTCGCGGTTGCGTTCGACGTTTTCCAGCTCGCCTTTGCGCACCGACACGCTCAAGCCCGCGCCTTCCGACACGTCGACCGCAGCATCGGCTGCACCGAGTTTTTTTGCCTGCGCCAGTGCCAGATCAGCCAGTTGCTCGAACTGGCTGCGGGCGTACTGGAAGCCGACCAAAGGGGTTCTTTCGTCGGCGCTCAGGTCAGCAGCAGGCAAGGCTTGGGTGGCGCGGGCACGCTGGTTGGGTCGCTGTGTGTTTTTCATATGGGCGGCTATGATACTTGCCGGCCCGTGCCGCGCAGCAAAATCTGCGCCACGAGGACGCCCTCAAAGACATTTTGTAGTTGAAATTTTTTCATGTCACGCAAACCCGCCAAAGGCTATTTCGTCCGGGGTCAGTTTGTTGCCGAAGGCAGCGAGCTGGATCTGGAGCTCAAACGCGAACTCAAGGGTTCGGTTGACATGAGCAAAACCGATCTCAAGAAGCACAGCGACCAGTTGCAAGCACTGGGTGAAGGCCTGTTGACGCTGGGCGGCAGCTTGATGGCTGCTTTGCTTGATGCGCACCAGTTGCCGGAAAAACTGCTCGACGCCGTGGCCGAAGCCAAGCGCATCAGCAACTTCGAGGGACGACGCCGACAGATGCAGTATATCGGCAAGCTGATGCGTCGGCTAGACCCGAGCGCTGTCGCGGCGATCGAGGCCGCGCTGCAGGAGCAGCACAAACCCTCGGCGCTCGCCACGCTGGCGCTGCACCAGGCCGAGCAGTGGCGCGATCGCCTGCTGGCCGACGACGCCGCGCTAACGCACTGGCTAGAGATCGACCCACAAGCCGATGCGCAGCAACTGCGCGCGCTGATTCGGCAGGCGCGCAAAGACGTGCAGACGGCGCCTGCGCAGCAGCACGCGGGCGCCGCATTGCGCCACGGAAAAGCCTATCGCGATATTTTTCAGCTCGTCAAGGCCTCGCTGGCGCAAGACAGCGCCGACGCCAGTGCAGCCTTTGTCGCGCACGAGGATCACCTGCCATGACCCCCCCTGCCCCGCACCGCTCTGAAGCCGCTGCGCCGGTTCGCATCGGCATCGTCTCGATCAGCGACCGCGCCAGCAGCGGCGTCTATCCCGACCTGGGCCTGCCGGCCCTGCAAGACTGGCTGCGCCGGGCGCTGAAAAACCCGATTCACTTTGAGCCGCGTCTGATCCCGGACGATCAAGCCGGCATCAGCGCCACCCTGATCGAATTGGTAGACGCTGCTTGCGCGCTGGTGCTGACCACCGGCGGCACCGGCCCCGCGCCGCGCGACCTCACACCCGAGGCCACATTGGCGGTGGCAGAAAAAGAAATGCCAGGCTTTGGCGAACAGATGCGACGCATCAGCCTGGCCTTTGTGCCCACCGCCATTTTGTCGCGCCAGGTGGCGGTGATTCGTGGCCACTGCCTCATCATCAACCTGCCGGGCCAGCCCAAGGCGATTGCCCAGACACTGGAAGGTCTGAGAGACGGCGACGGAAAATCGGTCCAGGACGGCATTTTTGCCGCCGTTCCGTACTGCATAGACCTGATCGGCGGACCCTATCTGGAAACCCACGACGAGGTCTGCGCCGCTTTTCGTCCCCAGTCGGCACGGCAGCCAAAGCCTTAATCAGAGCCCAAGCTTCGTATGAAAATCTGCAAAGATAGCGTCGTCACCCTCAGCTTTCGCGCCAGCGACACGCAGGGCAATCTGTTGGAATACGGCAAGGAGCCGCGCGCCTACTTGCATGGCGGCTACCACAACACCTTGCCCGGCATTGAAAAAGCCCTTGAAGGACAAGAAAAAGGCTATCAAGCCAGGCTGGTGTTGGCGCCTGAAGACGCCTTTGGCCTGCGCGATGAAAGCCTGCTGCGCAGCATTCCCAAAAGCAGTTTTCCACCCGGCGTCAAAGTGGGTGGTCAACTTGAGGGCAGAGACGAGAACGGCCGCGAACAGGTTTTTACGGTGCAAAAAATCAAGGGCGATACGGTGCTGCTGGACGGCAACCACCCGCTGGCCGGGCAGACGCTGCGCTTGGCGGTGACGGTGATCGACGTGCGCCCCGCCAGCGCCGACGAAATCAGGCACGGACACGCGCACGGCGCCCACGGACACCGGCACTGACACAGAAACAAGCGCTGCTTGAGACCTGGCGTGGTGTTGCCCGCAGCACGTGCGGGCCGCTGCAGCCGCGCTGTGGGCAGACCCGCACACGGGCTTGGCCCGTGTGCGGCGGGGAAGAAAAATCAGCGCTGCGCCAGAGGCTGCACGTCCCGGCGGCTGGCGCCGGTGAAAAGCTGGCGCGGACGGCCGATTTTGTACTCGGGGTCGCTGATCATTTCGTTGAGCTGCGCGATCCAGCCGACGGTGCGCGCCAGCGCAAAAATGCCGGTGAACAGATTGACTGGAATGCCTATCGCGCGCTGCACGATGCCGGAGTAGAAGTCCACGTTCGGGTACAGCTTGCGCGAGACGAAGTAATTGTCTTCCAGCGCAATTTTTTCCAGCTCTTTGGCCAGTTTGAACAAGGGGTCATTTTCCAGCCCGAGTTCGCCCAGCACCTCGTTGCAGGTTTCTTGCATCAGCTTGGCGCGCGGGTCGTAGTTTTTGTAAACGCGGTGACCAAATCCCATCAGTTTGACGCCGGAATTTTTGTCCTTCACCTTCTCCATGAACTCGCCCACTTTGGCCACGCCGCCGTTGCGCTGGATGTCTTCCAGCATGTTCAGGCAGGCCTCGTTGGCGCCGCCGTGGGCCGGGCCCCACAGACAGGCCACACCAGCGGCAATGGCGGCAAACGGGTTGGTGCCGGAGGAGCCGCACAGGCGCACGGTGGAGGTGGAAGCGTTTTGCTCGTGGTCGGCGTGCAGAATGAAGATGCGGTCCAGCGCGCGTTCCAGCACCGGGTTGACCACGTACTCTTCGCAGGGCGTGCCAAACATCATGCGCAGGAAGTTGCCTGCGTAGCTCAGGTCGTAGCGCGGATACATATAGGGCTGACCGACGCCGTATTTATAGGCCATGGCCACCAGGGTCGGCATTTTTCCGATCAGGCGGATGGCTGCGACTTTGCGGTGCTCGGGGTTGTTGATGTCGGTGCTGTCGTGGTAGAAGGCAGAGAGCGCGCCGATCAGACCGGTGAGGACCGCCATCGGATGCGCGTCGCGACGAAAACCACGCAAGAAGAACTGCATCTGCTCATGCACCATGGTGTGGTTGATCACCAGCTTGTGAAAATCTTGGCGCTCTTGAGCGCCGGGCAGATCGCCATTGAGCAGCAGGTAGCAGGTATCAAGGTAGTCGCACTGGGTGGCCAGTTGCTCGATCGGGTAGCCGCGGTACAGCAGTTCGCCCTTGTCGCCGTCGATGTAGGTGATGGCCGACTGGCACGAAGCGGTAGAGAGGAAACCCGGGTCGTAGGTGAACAGGCCGGTTTGCCCGTAGAGCTTGCGGATGTCTATCACGTCCGGGCCGATACTGCCGCCGTACACAGGCAGCTCCATGCTGGGGCTGCCGTTGGAGAACGACAGGGTGGCTTTGTTGTCTACGAGTTTCATGCGATTTCCTCCTGGGTGGTTTTTTAAACGGGTTGCACTGAGGCGCGCAGCAACGCCAATACGCGGATCACATCGTCACGGGCCAAATCATCTGGCGCAACCGTTCTTGCGAGCAGCAAATCAAGCAAATCGTGATCAGATAAATCCATCAACTCGCCCAGGGCATGGGCTTGTCTGACGGTCAGGCTGGCTTCGTGTCGGGCAAAAAAACGCTGGATGAACAGGTCGTTCTCCAGCAGCCCGCGGCGGCAGCGCCAGCGCAGCTTGCTCAAGGCACGCGGGTCGAGCAAGGCGTCGGGTTCGGTGTTGCCAGTCATGAAGCGGGACATGCAGGTTTCAGATCGCGCGTTTGACCATCATTTCTTTGATTTTGCCAATCGCCTTGGTCGGGTTCAGGCTCTTGGGGCAAACGTCGACGCAGTTCATGATGGTGTGGCAACGGAACAGGCGGTACGGGTCTTCCAGATTGTCCAGCCGCTCGGCGGTGCCCTGGTCGCGGCTGTCGGCGATGAAACGGTAAGCCTGCAACAGGCCGGCCGGGCCGACGAATTTGTCCGGATTCCACCAGAAGCTGGGGCAACTGGTGGAGCAACTGGCACACAAAATGCATTCATACAGACCGTTGAGTTCCTCGCGCTCCTCGGGGCTTTGCAGCCGCTCCTTCTCAGGTGCGATGCTGTCGTTGATCAAATAAGGCTTGATGCTGTTGTACTGCTGGAAGAACTGCGTCATGTCGACGATCAGGTCGCGCACCACCGGCAGGCCGGGCAGCGGCTTGAGCACGATGTCGCCCTTGAGCGTGTTCATATTGGTCAGGCAGGCCAGGCCGTTCTTGCCGTTGATGTTCATGGCGTCCGAGCCGCACACCCCTTCGCGGCACGAGCGGCGAAAAGAGATGGACGGATCGACCGCCTTGAGCTTCATGAGCGCGTCCAGCAACATGCGCTCGTGGCCGTCGAGCTCGACCTGAATCGTCTGCAGGTAGGGCTTGGCGTCCTTTTCCGGGTCGTAGCGGTAAATTTTGAAAGTGCGTAGGGCCATGTGTTTTTCTCCGTGCGTCGGGGCTGCGATCTGCAGTCGGCCTCAGAAAGTGCGAACCTTGGGCGGCACCGACGCCACCGTCAGCGGCTGCAGGTTGACCGGCTTGTACGTCAGGCTGTTGTCGGCGCTGTGCCACAGCGTGTGCTTCATCCATTCGGCGTCGTTGCGGCCCAGCGGGAACTGCGCGTCATCGGCCGCCCGCTCATAGTCGTTCACGGTGTGCGCGCCACGGCACTCGCGCCGTGCCGCCGCCGAGGTCATGGTGGCCTGTGCCGCCTCGATCAGGTTTTCCACCTCGAGCGCTTCGATGCGCGCGGTATTGAACACGCGCGACTTGTCTTGCAGGCCGATCTGCGCCACGCGCTCACGCAAGGCGTTGATTTTGACCACGCCCGCATCCATCACGGCTTGTGTACGGAACACGCCAGCGTGCTGCTGCATGGCGGCACGCAAGTCGTCGGCAACCGCCTGCGCGTACTCGCCGCCGCTGGCGCTGTCCAGCCGCGCCAGCCGCGCCAGCGTTTTGTCGGCAGCATCAGACGGCAGCGCTTTGCGGTTTTTCTGCTGGTCGTTGAACTGCACGATGTGGTTGCCGGCCGCACGGCCGAACACCAGCAGGTCGAGCAAGGAGTTGGTGCCCAGGCGGTTGGCGCCGTGCACGCTGACACACGAGCATTCGCCCACCGCGTACAGGCCGTTGACCACCTGTTGGCTGCCCGCTCCGTCGGGCACAAGGACCTGGCCGTTGATATTGGTCGGAATGCCGCCCATTTGGTAGTGAATGGTCGGCAGCACCGGGATGGGTTCGCGCGTGATGTCGACGTTGGCGAAGTTGACGCCAATTTCATAGACCGACGGCAGGCGCTTGTGAATCGTCTCGGCGCCCAGGTGGTCGAGCTTGAGCAGCACGTAATCCTTGTTGGGGCCGCAACCACGACCTTCCTTGATTTCCTGGTCCATGCAGCGGCTGACGAAGTCGCGCGGCGCCAAGTCTTTCAAGGTGGGCGCATAACGCTCCATGAAGCGCTCGCCGTTGCTGTTGAGCAAAATGGCACCTTCGCCCCGGCAACCTTCGGTCAGCAACACGCCCGCGCCGGCCACGCCGGTGGGGTGAAACTGCCAGAACTCCATGTCTTGCAAGGGAATGCCGGCGCGCGCTGCCATGCCCAGACCATCACCGGTGTTGATGAAGGCGTTGGTGGAGGCGGCAAAGATGCGACCAGCGCCGCCGGTGGCCAGCAGCGTGGTTTTGGCTTCCAGAATGTAAGTCTCGCCGGTTTCCATCTCCAGCGCGGTCACGCCCAGCACGTCGCCGCTGGCGTCGCGGATCAAGTCCAGCGCCATCCACTCGACGAAGAAAGTGGTGCGGGCAGCCACGTTTTGCTGGTATAGCGTGTGCAGCATGGCGTGGCCGGTGCGGTCGGCGGCGGCGCAGGCGCGCTGCACCGGTTTTTCACCGTAGTTGGCGGTGTGACCGCCGAATGGGCGCTGATAAATCGTGCCGTCGGGGTTGCGGTCGAACGGCATGCCAAAGTGTTCCAGCTCGTAGACCACTTTGGGTGCTTCACGGCACATGAACTCGATGGCGTCCTGGTCGCCCAGCCAATCCGAGCCCTTGATGGTGTCGTAGAAGTGGTAGTGCCAGTTGTCCTCGCTCATATTGCCCAGCGAAGCACCAATGCCGCCTTGCGCCGCCACGGTGTGCGAGCGGGTGGGGAACACTTTGGAGAGCACGGCGACTTTGAGGCCGGCGCGAGCCAGTTGCAAAGAGGCACGCATGCCGGAGCCGCCAGCTCCGACGATCACCACGTCAAACTGACGCTTGGGGAGTTTGCTGGTCATGGTCATGGCTTCAGAGTCTCCAGAGAACTTCAATGGCCCAGCCCAGGCAGGCCACAAGCCAGACGATGGTGAACACATGCAGCGCCAGCCGCACGCCGGTAATCTTGACGTAATCCATCCAGACGTCGCGCATTCCGACCCAGGCATGCCAGGCGAGTGCGATAAAGACGGCCAGCGTCAGGCCCTTCATCCAGTGCGGCACAAAAATGCCGGCCCAGGCTTCGTAACCGATCGGGCCGCTGGTGAAAATCACCTGCAGCACAACAATCAGGGTCCAAAGCGCCATCAGGGCGGCGCTGACGCGCTGCGCGAGCCAGTCGCGCAATCCGTAGCGCGCGCCGGTGACGACGCGCTGCGTACCGTGGTTGACAGTCATGGTGTTTTTCCTTGTGAACGCGGGGAGAAATCGCTTGGGCAGGGCGTGGAAGTTGCAACCCGGATTAATAAAGCCCAAACAGTTTGGCACCCAGCAGCAGCGTCAAGCCCAGACTGAGCACCAAAGTGAAAATGGCCGACGAGCGCCCGAACGCCTTGCTCACCGCGTGGGTCGCGTCCATGTACAGGTGGCGCAGACCGGCGATCAGGTGGTGCAGGAAGGCCCAGATCAGCGCCAGCACGACCAGTTTGAACAGCCAGCCGGGCACCAAGCCCAGGCCGACGACGAAAGCCGCAGCGAAACGATCAAATGAAATTTCGGACGACGCCGAGGTATCGAACAACCAGACGATCAGCGGCAGAAGTAAAAACATCAGGACGCCGCTGACGCGGTGCAGGATAGACACCCAGCCAGCCGCTGGCAAACGGTAGCTGGGTAGGTCGGTCACGGCGTTGATGTTGCGAAATTCGGGCCGCTTGTGGGTCAACTCGGGCATGGTGGGGCTTTCTTGCGGATGGTGCGGTGCTTGTACCGGGGCTGTAACTTGGTGGTAACTCTGGCCGACAGCTAGGAATTCTATTGCAATGCAACAAGGAGTTTGCTGACAAGGTCGGGATTTCAGTTGAACTAAATGGCTTGGCCGCCGTCATGAGCGCTTGTTGCAAGAGGCCAAGCCTGCTGCTGGCACACCCAAAGAGCGTTTCCACATTCTCGGCTCGGCTCAGCTCAATTCGTTGCGGTAATGGTGCGCGTCGGTGCGGTAGATGCCGCGGCGCAGCTCCATCGGCGCGTCGTCGTAGGTATAGGCCAGGCGCTCGACGCTCAGCAGCGGATGGCCCTCGGGAACGCCCAGCCACTGGGCGGCGTCGGCGTCGGCGCTCACCGCCTTGATTTTTTCCCAGGCACGCACCATGCAGACGCCAAACCGGGTTTCGAACAAGGCGTACATCGGGCTCTGATCGCCAGACAGCAGCTCCAGTGTCAAACCCTTGAACGGCAGGCCGGGCAGCCAGATGTCTTCCAGAATGGTCGGCTGGCCGCCAAACGACAGCATGCGCCTGAGTTGCACAATCGGGTCGCCGCTGCGCAGCGCCAACAGACGCGCCACCTCGGCGCTGGCGCGCAGGCGGCGGCATTCGATGATGTGGCGCTCGGCCGGCCCTTGTTCATCGAGCGTACCGGTATCGGGCAGCAAGCGCAAAAAACGGTACGGGATGTGACTCTCAGCATGGGTGGTGACGAAAGTACCCTTGCCCTGGCGGCGCACCAGCAAGTTGTCGGCAGCGAGTTCATCGATGGCCTTGCGCACCGTTCCCTGACTGACCCGGTAGCGCGCCGCCAGTTCGACTTCGCTCGGAATACTGTCGCCCGGCTTCCATTCACCCGCTTGCAAACTGCGCAAAATCAAGGTCTTGATTTGCTGGTAGAGCGGACTGAAAGCAGGCACTGCCAGCGCGCCGGCGTCCCCGCCTGCTGGCGCGGCAATCGTGTTGCCGGCGTCCTTGACGGGTGAATCGATCGAGACGGCGGGCGGTGTAGCCATGATTTGCTGGTTTGCAATGGTGGCGTCAGAGACGTTTGACGACAAGGCCAAGCTTGACGAAAAGGCCAATCATATCTTATATAAGACATAAGACAAATTGACGCAAGCGGCGCGTCAGAGTACACTTCGTGTCCGGTGCGGCTCGGCTGCTTGGCGGGGCTTCCCTTACCTTCGGGTTCGTGTTTTGCGGGGTTTTCATTCCCCGCTTTCTTCTTCCACCGTCATTTTATGGAGTCTCCCCCATGAGCAAGAAACCCGTTCGCGTTGCCGTCACCGGTGCCGCCGGTCAAATCGGTTACGCCCTGTTGTTTCGCATCGCCTCGGGCGAAATGCTGGGCAAGGACCAGCCCGTGATCCTGCAACTGCTGGAAATCCCCGACGAAAAAGCCCAGAAAGCGCTCAAGGGCGTGATGATGGAGCTGGACGACTGCGCCTTCCCGCTGCTGGCCGGCATGCAAGCCCATAGCGACCCGATGACCGCCTTCCAGGACACCGACTACGCGCTGCTGGTCGGCTCGCGTCCGCGTGGCCCTGGCATGGAGCGCGCCGAGCTGCTCGCCATCAACGGCGCCATCTTCACCGCCCAGGGCAAGGCCCTGAACGCCGTGGCCAGCCGCGACGTCAAGGTGCTGGTGGTCGGCAACCCAGCCAACACCAACGCCTACATCGCCATGAAGAGCGCGCCCGACCTGAAGCCGGGCAACTTCACCGCCATGCTGCGCCTGGACCACAACCGCGCCGCCAGCCAACTCGCCGCCAAGACCGGCAAGCCTGTCTCCAGCATCAAGAAGCTGGCCGTGTGGGGCAACCACTCGCCCACCATGTACGCCGATTACCGCTTCGCCACCATAGCCGGCGCATCGGTCAAGGACATGATCAACGACCAGGAATGGAACGCCAACGTGTTCCTGCCCACCGTGGGCAAGCGCGGTGCCGCCATCATCGAAGCGCGCGGTCTGTCCAGCGCCGCCTCGGCCGCCAACGCCGCCATCGACCACATGCGCGACTGGGCCCTGGGCACCAGCGGCGAATGGGTCACCATGGGCATCCCCTCGCAAGGCTGGTACGGCATCCCCCAGGACGTGATGTTCGGCTTCCCCGTCACCTGCGCCAACGGCGAGTACACCGTGGTGGAAGGCCTGGCCATCGACGCTTTCTCGCAAGAGTGCATCAACAAGACCCTGGCCGAGCTGCAGGGTGAGCAAGATGGCGTCAAACACCTGCTGTAATTCGTTGGTAACTACGGCGTGATTCATCCGCGCGACATTCTCCTCGGTGCCCAGGCTGGCGCGTTCGCGCTGCCGGTCTGCGATCACTACAGCGGGGTGGAGGCGCGGATGAAGAAAAGCCTGCGGCTGCAAGCCGACCTCACGGCCGAATTCGGCACCTGCGTCTTTGATGTCACGCTCGACTGCGAAGACGGCGCGCCCGCTGGCGGCGAGACCGAACACGCAGCCCTGGTGGCCGAGCTGGTGCTGGGCGCGCCGGTGGGCGCGCGTGTCGCGGTCCGGGTACACCCGGTCGATCACCCGCACTTTGACGCCGACATCGCCCAGATTGCAGGCAGCGCGGCGGCGCGCCTGTGTCATGTGATGCTGCCCAAGGTCGAATCGGTGGCCGACGTGCAACGCGCCGCAGCCGCACTCGACGCCGTCGGTGCCCGTGCCCTGCCGCTGCACGTCTTGATCGAATCCCCCGCTGCGGTGCAGCGCGCCTTTGACATCGCTGCGCAGCCGCGTGTGCAGTCGCTCAGCTTCGGGTTGATGGACTTTGTTTCGGCCCATGGCGGCGCCATTCCTGCCTCGGCCATGACGCTGGCCGGACAGTTCAGCCACCCGCACGTATGGCGCGCCAAGCTGGACATAGCGGCCGCCTGTCACGCGCACGGCAAGGTGGCTTCGCACAACGTAGTCACCGAGTTGAAAGACCTGGCGGCGTTGCAACACGCTGCCAGGCGTGCCGCTGCAGAGCTGGCTTACACGCGCATGTGGAGCATTCACCCGGATCAAATCCGACCCATCATCGCGGCCTTTACACCCGACGAAGCTGCCATCGAAACGGCGACGGCGATCATAGAGCGCGCCGCCGCTTCCGACTGGGCGCCGGTGCAGCACGAAGGATGCCTGCACGACCGTGCCAGCTACCGCTACCACTGGCAAGTGATCGAACGCGCACACCAGACCGGGCACACCCTGCCCGCAAATGTGCGCGCCTGGTTTCCTGCTTGACGCTCACCCACCCCACAAACCATAACCATCAACCCCGCCGGAGAACACCATGTCGACCTTCCTGACCGACTACCGCGCCCACACCGCTGAACGCGCCGCCCTGGGCATACCGCCGCTAGCGCTCGACGCCAAACAAGTCGCGGCCCTGATCGAGCTGATCAAGGCCCCGCCCGCAGGCGAAGACGCTTTCCTGATGGACCTGCTGACGCACCGCGTGCCGCCAGGCGTGGACGACGCCGCCAAGGTCAAGGCCAGCTTCCTGGCGGCCGTGGCGCATGGTGACATCCAGGTCGGCCTGATCTCCAGGCCTAAGGCCACCGAGCTGCTGGGCACCATGGTGGGTGGCTACAACGTGCACCCGCTGATCGAGCTGCTGGACGACGCCGAGGTGGCGGCCGTGGCCGGCGCAGCGCTGAAGAAGACGCTGCTGATGTTCGATTACTTCAACGACGTGGCCGAGAAGGCCAAGGCCGGCAACGCGGTGGCCAAGGAAGTGATGCAGAGCTGGGCCGACGCCGAGTGGTTCACCAGCCGCCCCGAAGTGGAAAAGAAGATCACCGTCACCGTCTTCAAGGTGCCCGGTGAAACCAATACCGACGACCTGTCTCCCGCGCCGGACGCCACCACGCGCCCGGACATCCCGATGCACTATCTGGCGATGCTGAAGAACACGCGCCAGGATTTTGGTACTCCGGGTGGTGCGGCCTTCAAGCCCGAGGAAGACGGCAAGCGCGGCCCGATGCAGTTCATCGAAGACCTGAAGAAAAAGGGCCACCTGGTCGCCTACGTGGGCGACGTGGTCGGTACCGGCTCCAGCCGCAAATCGGCCACCAACAGCGTGATCTGGGCCACCGGCCAGGACATCCCCTTTGTGCCGAACAAGCGCTTTGGTGGCGTCACCCTGGGCGGCAAGATCGCCCCGATCTTCTTCAACACGCAGGAAGACTCGGGCTCGCTGCCGATTGAAGTGGACGTGTCCAAGCTGGAAATGGGCGACGTGGTCGACGTGCTGCCCTACGACGGCAAGCTGGTCAAGAACGGCCAGACCGTGGCCGAATTCAAGCTCAAGAGCGAGGTGCTGTTCGACGAAGTGCGCGCCGGCGGCCGCATCAACCTGATCATCGGCCGCTCGCTCACCGCCAAGGCGCGTGAATTCCTGGGCCTGGCAGCAAGCACGCTGTTCCGTCTGCCCGCTGTGCCTGCGCAAACCAAAGCCGGTTTCACGCTGGCGCAGAAGATGGTGGGCCGCGCCATCGGTCTGCCCGAGGGCCTGGGCGTGCGCCCCGGCACCTACTGCGAGCCACGCATGACCACCGTGGGTTCGCAGGACACCACCGGCCCGATGACGCGCGACGAGCTGAAGGACCTGGCCTGCCTGGGATTTTCCGCCGACCTGGTGATGCAGTCCTTCTGCCACACCGCGGCCTACCCCAAGCCGGTCGACGTGAAGACGCACCGCGAGCTGCCCAAGTTCATCAGCAGCCGCGGCGGCGTGGCCCTGCGCCCGGGCGACGGCGTGATCCACTCATGGCTGAACCGTCTGTTGTTGCCGGATACGGTTGGCACCGGCGGTGACTCGCACACCCGCTTCCCCATCGGCATCTCCTTCCCCGCAGGCTCGGGCCTGGTGGCCTTTGGCGCCGCCACCGGCGTGATGCCGCTGGACATGCCCGAGTCGGTGCTGGTGCGCTTCAAGGGCCAGATGCAGCCCGGCGTGACGCTGCGCGACCTGGTGCACGCGATTCCGCTGTACGCCATCAAGGCCGGTCTGCTGACGGTGGCCAAGGCCGGCAAGATCAACGCCTTCTCGGGCCGCATCCTGGAGATCGAAGGCCTGCCCGACCTGAAGGTCGAGCAGGCGTTTGAACTATCCGACGCGTCCGCCGAGCGCTCCGCCGCCGGTTGCACCATCAAACTCAACCCCGAGCCGGTCAAGGAATACCTCAGCAGCAACATCGTGCTGATGAAGAACATGATCGCCGACGGCTACGAAGACAAGCGCACCCTGCAGCGCCGCATCGAAAATGTCGAAGCCTGATCGACCTGGCCGACATCAAGGAACCCATCCTGTGCTGCCCGAACGATCCGGACGACGCCAAGTT
>BBPE01002137.1_pt14 | contig 36017 bp, 58 predicted proteins | sample 1344301 | NCBI WGS metagenome assembly BBPE01 (sample SAMD00019089, study PRJDB2971) | groundwater metagenome | isolation source: The Cedars highly-alkaline
CGAGGGGCTTGATTGCTGGAGTCGTAGCGTAAGTGGCGGGCTGAGTGACTTGCGCAGAGAACCGGGCAACCGAAAGATCTTCCGCTTTACGCGAAATTTCATTGAGATCTACAATTGTGATTGCCGCTACAGTAGTGCTAAGTGCAGCAATCACAATTAGGGAAAGAGTCTTCATATTCACGATCATCTTCCTTAGTGAACGAAGGTGTATTGTTCGAGAGCAATGCAGCGCTGGATAATCTCTTCGCGAGTTCCACGATGGACGACATCATTAGAAACTCCCATTGCAAGAGCAAACTCGCGAAGGCTCTTGAAGTCCAGGCGTGCCGTTTCAACGCGAACCAGTTCAGCAACATCATCAACAGTAATCATACGATCCTCATCAGGTTGATCTGATAGTGCAATAATAAACTACGTGCGGTGAGATGTACACAGCCAGTATTAACGGAAGTTAAATGTTAAAACCGTGTTAAATCAGTCAAAAGATCGATTTTGCAAGAAAGAAGAAACTGCGTTAATTGCGCTGTCGAGTTTTTCCCTATCTTCAGTGGATAATTCTTTTGCTTCGTCTGTATCTCGTAGTGCCGCAATCTGTCTAGCCATTTTTGCTATCTCGTCAGTTGCTTTCGGCGATGGTGCAGATACCTTGGGCGTGTCTTTAGCGGCCCCAGTAGGTGACACTGCTGTTTCTTTTTCTGCTTTGGTTGCTGCTAATTTATCAGAGCGCTCTTTAGTTTCCTTTTTAGATGCGTCTAGTATTTCGGGATACAGTTCGTCTTTCATTTTATTCCACGCCAATTTACTAGGGTAATGATAGAGTATCGCCGGGCTAAGAACCTTTTTGAGTTTTTCCGTATCGCCCCATGCAGCATCAATTCTAGACGCGCGTTTCCTAGCCTTGCTTGTGTCAAGGGTCATCTTGTAATACGCGTGGTGCATCATTTTCTCAAGAATGCTAGCAGCCTTGGCTACAGTAGGTTCATCTTCTGCTCCCGCTTCAACATCAAGGCTTACCAAACTATCCCATAGTTTTTTGGGAACGTCTAATAGAAGCATCAGGTCATGTTCTGCTTGTTTTAAAAGCGCGGAGAACTTATATCCCGGCTTCACTTTATACAGATCTACTAGAGGAGCATCTTTGTTATTGGCCGCAGCATCTTGCCCCTTGGCGCTGTTAACAATGCTGATAATTTTTTCTGGGTCTGCATCACGCAGTGCATGAATATAGGCAGCCCCGCTGCTTTTCTGCCCACTTAAAAATTGTGCATGAGATGCCTTTGGTATAGACACAACCACTCTTACGCGACCGGCTTCCGCTCCAGCAACTTCTCCTGCAAATTTTTCCAACAAATCCACTTCGCCTGACATGTTTGAACGCGGATCAGTAGCCGAAAGTGTTGGACTGCTTACTTCCTTTTTATTTTCCGAAGGAATTGGCGGTTGCTCTGCTGGCTTGTTATTGGGTTTAAAAAGGCCCAACGCCTTGCGGAGCAAATCCGATTCTGCTATAGGCTCAGAAGCAATAGATTTTAGAAGAGTAAACTTTTGCATTAGTTGTCCTTAAGATTTTTGGGCATAAAAGCACATTATCTATTTATCGGCGCTTTGCCTTTCTTCTGTTGGTTTCGTCACTGCAATCATAGAATTCAGGAGACTTCTTCTGAACCCAGGTCACAAACTTCTGTATTTCGGAATGCTCCCTTAATCGTTCTACAGTATGATAGTAGTGCAGAAGTTCTCTTTCTGTAAATGTAGCATGGATTTTTCTATGACAGATTTTGTGCAAAGACACAAGTTCTTTGCCCCTAAAGGTCTTGGGGATTAGATGATGGTCATCTATGTTTTCTGTTCCAAGTAGCCTTTCACAGAGAGGGCAAGTTATTTCTTGCATAATACTAACCTAACGTCCTGGCGCCTAATACGCCTTTTCATTTTCTTTATGTCTTCGTAAACTTTCATAGTGCACACTAATTCATTATCACACACTTGAACAGGAGCGAATCGCTTTGTGTCAAGTAGATCATGGGCCCATGATACAACATTGCGGGTTTGACACAGTTTCAACCATAGTCCGCGTGATTTTAAATTCTGCATTATACCAGACAGTAGTATGACTCCATCATTCACAATCGCTTTGTACAATTTAAAGGCGTAGTTCTTACCGCGATGCGCTGGTAGTATGTACGTCAAATGAACTTCTTTCGCCTTCCATCTCTTGATGCTAGTGAGCGCAGCAAATCCTAATATTACTTGACTTTCTATTGATTTCTTGGGAGCGGGAATGTGATCAAATGCAGCACGCGGGTTAATAATGAAATACGCGATTCCCTGCTTGTCGTCATCGAAGATGTTGACTTTTCTTACTTCTAACTTCCCCCACTTTGCAACAAAGTGTGTTCTGTTTTTCAGAAATGCTTCATGCAATTCGTGACTGTACTTGTTTAGGTGCGGCTCACTTATGGTGTATCTGTATAGGTACATTTTATCTTATCCATCTATCAAATGGGGATATAGATATCCCTCAATGCTCATCAGTTCAATACTATTTATTTTGTGCTTCTTCCATGAATTGGCGGCGTAAAATGAATGAAGGTAAAGTCGACTTATTTTGAGGTGCGTATGGGCAGTTTTCATTCCAAATTCTTATTGCTGATTTTGGATTGGTCTTCCACAATCTGTACACCATCCCTTCAATTATAGATAGTTCGCTGTTACCAGCCGCCATTTTGCTAATGTCATCTTTAAATTCGTAATTCCAATCAAAGGATCGAATTCTGGTAAGAAGAATTTCTTCAGTAGCCTGACGATCATCTTCGCGGATAACATCAAAAAGTTTCATACACTGCTCCAAATGCATCGAATATTATATTAGACTATTTAGAGGCAAAGGAAAACCGCGATCAATGAGTAATCGCGGTTTTCCTTTAGGGAGTGGTTTAGTATTTATCGGTGCTTTGAGCGGGATCGAACCCGCCACCTGGAGTTTTAGAGACTCTTGCCCCGCAATTAGACCATCAGGGCACATATGAGAGAGGTTTCCCTCTCTCTCTCTCTCTCTCATTGCTTCTAGCCGAAGTTAAAAAATGTATGAAACGAAAACTTGGCTCGAGCGGTATGCATTCTCATCGAACGTACAACCAACGCCAACACCTAGGCCGTTCCAAATAGTGTATTCGCCGGTGACTTCGCCGAGAATATCTCGACCTTCCGGCTTAACAAGCGAACCACTAACGCGAGTGTTGGCATTCTGGAAAACAAGGGCTGCGCGGTAGGTGACGAACTCATCAGCTGACTCGGCATAGTTGTACTCTGCACCACCCTTAACGAGGAAGTTTCGCGTGAGCGCATACTCAACACCGCCACCAAGAGCGTATGTTGCGTCGCCACCGACTAGTTGAGTAACTCCACCACTTACGTAGAGGGCGTTTTGCGCCCCAAATACGAAGACATTCTTTTCTGCAGTTGCAAACCAGACATTATCGGTATCATTGGTTAGATCGTAACCGGCAGTAGCTCGATCTTCAGCAAATGCTGCAGTTGAAGCGAGGGCTGCTGAAAGTGCAACGGCAAGTGCGTTCTTTGAATTAAGCATTGTGTATCTCCTATGTTGATATGAAAACAACGTTATGAACGTTGTTGATTTACTTAGTGACTGGTCAATCTAGATTGATTCATCGCATGTTGCTATTTTACATACTTTACGGCTGGTGTAAGCTGTCTACCGGAAACAACAAAGTTGTGTTAATTTCCCTTGGCAGGTGTGTGGTCCATGTCCTGTTTTCAAATGGAAAACCATCCATACTGAAACAGAGTGTTTCGCAAACATGCATATTCACGCACGTCTCTGATGAAGGAATAACAGATCCAATAAAAGTGGTTCTTACTCCGCCTTTAGCATGAGTGAATGCGTACGTTTTGGAGAACTCGATGTCTCTACCCAAAGCATCAAACATCAAATAGCCTTTAAGCCTTGATGTGATAGGGAGAAGTTGGTCATCCCAAACAGCAATTTGGAATGAGTTGCTGACCGCATCACCATTGACTTGGCTTTAGCCTTATTTTCAGGAGTTGCAGTAGTGCTTTCAATCTTTTCAAAGGCCATACTCTTTGCCTTCGTGAGATCCGTAATAGAAGCAACATCGTTGATGAATTCCATGTCGAAGATGCCTTGACCAAAATCGCGACTCATATTTACTCCTTAAGAATTACAGGGAACAGGCTTGCCACTGCGATCCACTTGTACAGTTGCGCCAGAGGTAAACTGCAGATACGTGACACCATCAATACAGGTTTTTGAAGCAGTACCTGTAAACGAAGAAACCTTTCGATCAAACCAGCCGCAACCAGTAAACATTGTAACAGCGATAGCAGCGATAGCAAGTAGACGAATGTTTTTCATAAATCCTCCAGATTTAGCAAGAACGAACTGCGCCATTAGTCCTGGCCATTACTTTTGACGTAATGCCGCCGCGGTTAGTAACCAAATGTGCAGCGCCATCATAACATACCTGTCGAACGCATGTATCGTTTTCGCAAACCCAGGGTTTGCTTGAACTGTGGTTTGATCAGATTGCACAACTCGGCCGTATTGGCCATCATTTCCCACTGGCGCACATGCAATTGTAGCGGCGACAACAACAAGCAGCAGAAGAGTTTTGATAGAGGCCTCAATTAGATGATCGCGAGTATTCATATTGAAATGCTATATTAACAAAACCAAACGGAGATGTAAACTGCTACGTTTATCTTCCGTTAATATTACAGAAACGCTACTCTGTCATCTTCTACGTTGAGGATTCTACATGCATCTCTGTAGTCTTTTGCTGACACGCCAATACTGGGATCGGTTTGAACAAAGTTGTCTTTCTGCTCCGGAAGCATATCAGCATGATCATCTAGAATGACGTAATTGGACACACCATATTTCAGACTATTGTTCTCTAGCCAAATAGCAATCTCTCCGCCTCTAGGAATGTAGTGAGCGGGAGTGCGGCCAATGCAGCGCCCACCATTTAAACCTAAACGAATCAAATAGCGCTGAATTTGAAGGAGAGCAACTTCATCATTCTTGTCGAAATTGCTTCGATGTGAGGATGACAGAACAATCTTTGCGTCGGCTCTCTCTAGAATTTTGTTAACAATGGCTACCGCGATGGGATCAACAGTTGTAACTGTCAGTCGGGTAATATAATTATCTTCTGACCAACCTAAATCTTTGCCAGCCATTGCCACAAACGAGCGATCAGAATTAATGACACCATCAATGTCTAAAAATAAAATGTTCATTTTCTACTCAGCAAAAAAATCTCGCATATATGATTCAAGCGCTCGATGTGTTCCAGGGCCTCCCATGGGTCAGACCCGACAGACACTGCACCGTGGCGATCTAAAGATACGACATCGCAATCTAACATTCCAGACGTCCCATCACCACCATCACTTAGCATATTCTGCGCAACAGCCAAACCTAACTCTTCAGTTACTGGAGGAATATACCCGATAACCTCACCAACGCGAGTGTATCTGAATATTTCCGGATATTCTAATGCTAATTGCTTAAGTGAATTCCGCGCTTGATCTGACTTATCATTGTATCCAGCAGCTGCTGCTTCTGCCAGCAGATATCTAGTTGCTGCAATAACGTGTGTTGGATGCAGATGCAATACTACTCTAGAATGCTTAATGCCATTTAGGTTGCGCTGTAGCAGCCAATGCATAGGCAACTCACCAGTAGGACGAAGCCCTCTATTAAGTTGCTGCTTCAGTAGCCCGTCATTTTCTGTCATCCACCGCGTTCTAGATGTTCCAGTTGAATCAATATCCAACTTGACACACATTTCAGGAATGAGTTCATGCTTGCGTACAGCAGATGGTGTTACGTAGAACCAGGACTGCTCAGGGCGACGGTACGAAGCATTGCCATCACGCGTAGTAATCCATCCTCGTCGATACGCTTCCTTGAAGACGTCACAAATTTCTTTTAGCATTTATTATTCCTTATACATTGTTTGCATCAAAAGTAGTTACTGTTGGATCATTGCGATACTTGTTAAATTTAGCCTGTCTGTCGGCCAAGCCAATTGTCCCACCATTAATTTTTCGTGTAGAGTCAACGACATCACAGGGTTTGGTTAGAGGTCTAAATCTAGTGCAGTACCATACTGCCAAATCTGCCGCATAAGGATCTTGAGCCGCAGCGTCGGGGTTGTTTACGAAATCAAATCCCAGAGCGCGTGAAGCGCCAATGTAATTTGATTTGCCAGTCAACTGAATGAATCCGCGGCCACGATATTTAAACCCATCGCCAGAAGACTCTGGCCCATTCCCCATTCTATCAGCATATACTCTATTAGCAAGTTTTTCAGGATTCCCCGCATATTCATCCGCATTTCCCGCGTTGAATCTATTTGGCCAAACTTGTGGAAGTCGTTTTGCGCTGTAGTTCAATCCTTCGAACCGTCTAGTAAAGTTATCAGACTCATGAGCAACTTGTGCTGTGATTTGTGCGCGCATACATTCGTCTGTGATGCCGACTCTATTCATTGATTTTATGATTTCTTGGAACCCATCACCCTCTGTTCCCGGAGGTGGTGGCGTGGGTGGAATTTCTGTTGAATCCTGCGGAATTTCTTCACCTGGAGGCGATGCTCCTGGAGGCGGTGTCGGCGTTGCCTGACCTGATGCATTTGGAAGAGATGGTTTTGCCGCGGCCGGAACGATATTTGCTGCCGGTCTCTGATTTAACTCAGCATAGCCTTCAGGAGATTCGTTCTTTTGCGCAACTGCTTCTTCTTTTACAGTTGGAGCATCACCAAAAGATGCTCTGCCAACTCCGCCGGGAGGAGGTGAGTCACCGACCATGTCCCCTAGTCTGGCTGCTGGCCTATTGTTGATGAAAACATCAGGAGAGCCTTCAACTATTCTATCACTCATGGGCGGGCCTCGATCATAATGCAAAGCGCTGCTACTAGTAGCAGTGTCAATTCTTGAATTAAGGCGGCGTGCGCATTCATTGCATTAAACAGTTTTCTAACATTATCAGATTTCATATTCATCCTGTGAATTACGCTTGGAGCAATTGATCTTTGTTACGCATCATGATTTCATTTAGTTTCTTAATGTCTTTCTTATTCACAGTTCGCTTATTTGCGTGGTAATACCCCTTATTTAATAGAGGGATAAACTGACGAAAATCATAATCAATGTGCTTTTTCGTGGAGGACAGTGATTCTAAACGCTTAGTCTTAGAATTCAGGAAGACAGTTTTGTTGAAATACTCATCACGCACAGTTTGCCCGGTGAACACCACGCGCCCTAAGACTTTCTTCTTGTATTCGGGCAATCTATCCCACTCTAACATTTTGCCATAACATTCGAATTGCTCCTCCGGATTCTTAGACGGGGATACAATTTCATATGTTCCAAACGGTGCCTTTATCAGTTCAAACGCGAACCAAGTATCGTCAATCTTATGATACACTGTTCTGGAAACATCATCGCATATATGTGTGTCTAGAAACGCTAGACGCTTCTTAGTTCGCGTTTCTTTTTCGCGCTGCCCATATGTACGTATGTTGGGAAGTCGGCAGATAATACCATTTGTTGGGTTGACATAGTATTCAGTAAACGTGTATTTCAGATCGTCAACAGCAACATCAGAGGTTCCATATTTTTCGCGTACATAATGGCGGCCGTCAAGTCCTACTTTAACATCAATAATAATCTTGTCGTAGAGATGCTCGAGGATATGATTGTTGATAACACTACGCTTATCAAACACAACACTCAATTCGCTATAGAAGTCATCCCACTTGCGGCCAACTGCTTTGCGCAAAATGCCCCATAAAGGATTCAAGTTCTCGTTCAGGCTCTTAGTATTCCAACCATAGCGATGTCGATATAGCATAGACTCATTTGCGGGGAGATCTGTGTCCTCATCAATATTCGCGACGCTGAACTTTCTTTTATTGCGCACAGCCGCGTACTTACGCGATGATCCTACTCGCTCCCGCTCACATAGTTGCTTATTGAGATCCTTCCGCATCTTCGATATCCTCGACGTTATCTAGTGTAACTATTTGATTGGTGTTTACGCCTTCATGGTTGGAAAGCCAGCACTCACCTGTATCTGGGTTAACAAAACTTAAACCGCGTTTTTTGTTAGGCTTTCCACCATTCTTAGATTTTGAAAAGACATCATATGCCATAGTGTCCAGATTAATTTGCCCGTAGAACTTAAGCGGTAAATGTACTGGGGTGTGACCTGAATAAATCATGCTAAGATCGTCATTGTACAGACGATATTGTTTGTTGATTTGAATCCATCTTTTAAATTTGCTTAGCATTCTAGGAGAAGAAAGATCTTCGCCGTAGAACCTATAAAACGTATATCTTCCCCAAGTAATTGAGTCACCATCGTCTGATTGCGCAAATGCTACATTTTTTGCTAACGCTGGATCAGCCAAAACTTCATCAGTCACCTTTGCATTTGGATTAAACTCAGCATGAATAATATGAAACTTCTTGCCATTCTTCTGCTTGACTGTTATGATGTGAGGTAACTTAGGTACCTTCTGGAACACTATTCTCCTAACATCGCAGAAGTCTTGCATTGTGTATTCACCGGCGTAAGACGTTCTATCCCACGGATTAACATCCCGTCTTGGGAAATACTTAGTACCCCAACCTCCACCATTTCTAGGCCAGAACCGCCCGCTGTATTGATCAGCAGCATACTCAAGCATAAGTTGTTCGTGGTTGCCAAGAACCGAATAAAACCACGGATTATCCAAAAGACGCAAGCAATCTTCATTTTGCGGGCCACGGTCTACAAGATCACCGCAAGCAAACAAGCGATCTTTGGAACAATCAAAGTTTACATGTTGCAAAAACTGTGTTACTAGGCTAAACATTCCGTGCATGTCGCCACACACAAAATCCCTTCCATCTAAATTGGCATCTACCTTCTGGATTCTGATTTCTTGCCTAGCATCTACACCAAATATGGCGGCCTGCACTTCACCACATGTTGCACAAACTGTGTTACCAAGCTAAACATTCCGTGCGCGTCACCACACACGAAATCCCTTCCATCTAAATTGGCATCTACCTGCTGGATTCTGATTTCTTGTCTGGCATCTACGCCAAATATGGCAGCCTGCACTTCACCAATATTTATTTGCTTCTCGTCATTCATTGTAAATCATTCTATTAGGCGCCTTCAATGGTCCATTATACACCTTATTCAAGGAATCTAAAACAAGGTTTGGCATTTCTGAATCAGCACTGATCCCGCGAGCCAACAGAATATATCTAGAATTTGAATGAGCGCTTATGACTTTGAAACCATCTGACAGAAGTACATAGACCGCACCGGCACCCTTACCTTCAAAGGTGTCAAGTTGCCAGTTAAACCACGTTTCACAGAACATAACGGCGCATCTATCTGCAAGGTGTGGTCTAAACTTTAGAAGTTGTGTGGTATGTGATACTGCGCTATTAACGTTTGTTAGGTCTTGACCACGAGACGCATATTGCTCTATTAGATTGTACGTATCTTGACCACTGCGGCCAAGTCGAACGTCAGACGGAGATTGAATCCAATCAAAACCGTCCAAAAGAAGCAAACTTATCTGTTTCTTTATTTTAGGAAGTTCTCGATCAGCAAATTGCTCGCCAGACATGGTGAATTTAGTTGTGCCTGGTCCAACAACCACTGGGTCGACATCAACAGATACGAAAGTATTATTTGTCTGCCGTGCCAAATTGCAGAGAAACTGGGTGCTGCCCAGACCATCGCGTGCAGTGCCTACCTCCACGAAAAGACGATTATCGTCTAATTGAATTTTAATTTTTTCGAATAATTCGTATGGACGGTTGGTAAGCATTATGTATCTCCAGGGATAATGTAGTATTTACACCTGGTTGTCAGTTTCTTCAGATTTAGATTCTTCTGTTGATTCCTTTTTACCAAAGATTCTATCCCAACCATCTTCGTACGACTTCTGGGATTCCTTTCCGCCAGTCTTTGATTTAATGAGATCGCCAGTAACTGGATTAGTTGCCACCATATCATTTCTCCGTAATGAATGACAGCCCCATCTTCTCTCCATTGGCTGCCAAAAATTCTACACTTTCTACGTTTTTGAAATTGAAAGAACGCCAGCCCCTGGCATTGACGTCGAATACACGAACTTGATCAGAAGAAGATTCTGAAATAGTTCCCTTTGGCCACATCGATGGAGGAATCTTATCCAGGTTAAGCGTGCATTCCATTATCCTGCGCTCACCATTATTTTTGGTGAAAGTCACTGTTGCAGTTTGAGCTCTCATGATACACCTTACGTATTCTAAATTCTCTGACATCTCAGGGCTCCTAATATGGACAAATTCATTATACTATAGGAGCCCTGAAGTTTAAACTTGAATCAAAATACTCGTTAAGCTACAACGAGTTGCCAAAATTTAAGAGGTGTATTTTGACCGCGGTCAAAATAGGAAATTGCATCGTATTTAGGAAGTTTAGACGAAGGTCTCTTTGCAAATTTCTTTTGGAACTCTGCCTTTATTTCATCCGCAGTATTAGCATAGAAATTTCGCGTGGCGTGCCAATCGCGAGTTCCACCCGTGCTGCGCTTCATATAAGCAGCATGTTCACGTTCAGCATTCTGGGCCCAATTTTTCAACAAATTTACGAATTCAGCCTTTCCGTCTTTTACAGAATCTATGTTAAAAATCTCTGCGAACGCCAGTTGCTTTTCCTGAATGATATTCAGATTTTCATTTACAGTGTTCTTTTTAAATGCAGATGACTTAGATTTTTCTGCAGATGTGTGGTACCACATCTTCTTTTCTGGATCCCACCTCATTCCTTCTGCTTTAGCATCGTCCTTCCTTGCAAAAGGAACTTTGTGGTAAATCTTTTTACCGGCTGGCGTACCTACACCTGAAGTGCGGGCTCTATATCGAGCAGCCCCGCTAGGCATGACTCTCTTGCCCATGTGGTACTGTTCACCAGTTTTAGTGTTGCCGTGGTTTCCGTCATCATCCCACCAATCGCCCGTTTCTGGATCGTCGTATCTATCGATACCTTCCCTGAGGTTGCTTAAGAACTTTTCTTTGCGTTCCTTGGGTAGGGATTTCCAACGATTCAAGATGTGATCGGCTGCATCTTGAACGCCATCATCCCCCATGTGGTCGTGATAGAACTCAGCCGCTGCTTCGGCAGCTTCTTCCTCTGTTGCTCCGGCCTTAATATCGCGCGCCATGTATGAAAGCGCTGCGTACCAGTCGCTAGAGCCCCAATCTTCTGAGAGTTTGGATTGCGGCACTGTGTTTAGTAGTTCTTGAATTAGCATCGGTCTCTCCAAATAAATATCTCATGTACCTTGATACATGAGATATTTATTGAAGCTATGCGATGATTGGGCTAGTTTATGAACCTTTCCAGAAGTAGCACGACGCTTAGCTACCTGCATCTCGAGGGATCTACCGCGCGGAGATTTATCCGCAACCCAAACTTGGACCTTATTGGATGGGCATCAACTAATACGCGTGGAACGAGCGGTGAACGCGAATATGACTGCGAGCAACCTATGTAGATTCCGTCTTGTAGAGCGAGCAGTCATGTACTCAGTGAATGCTTCACGAGTAGCTTGCCATTTTTGCTATTTCATTTCTAAAACCATGCTCTACGATGATTTGCGTAGCAACACCATACCACTTATTGGTGGCGGTGATAGAGTGCACAATATTATCTGGAAAGACGACCCAATCTCCAACACTCATTGCAAGGCAGTGAAGCCCAACATGAAGGTAAATGGGATTAGGCGAATGGACTACCCAGAATAAAGATGAGGTAAACTGCTTAGAGTTTGGAAACTCATAACCCAGATACTCATCACGATGAGGACCGACATTCTTCATCGTGAGCTGAATAGCCGTACTCATCATCTTTTCATGATGGCTTCTTGAACATGGAGGACGAGGAAATACGTCCTGCGAAAAATGCTCTAGGTCACATTTGTTAATTGAACTCACAAAAGAATCGTCCGCCCATGCCCGAACGATTTTAACCTGTCTAGCGGTTGGTTTTAGAGAACCTGATTCAAGAATCATCGTCACACCGGCATATCAACATAGAATAATTCTACACTGATTCTAATTTGGTGTAAACTTGATTACTTCTTTGTTTTGGCAGATGCTACAAGTACGACTCTAGTTTTTATGTATTTCAGGTCGGCAATTTCGTCTTCGTATTGCTTTCTGATTTTGGCTTTTTCTGCAGCCAGCAGACTTTTGTCTTTTATTTTCAGCTGTAGACTGGCTGCTCTATCTAGAATTTCTTCTCTAGACGCATGCGTGTAAGAGTCATCTTCTACATCATCACCCAAGTTAATCGGCTTCTTAGCAACAGTATCCCACCCATGCAGTTGTATCCCTGGCTCTTTAGCAAGCCTGCGCCATATCATTTGACCGCCCATTGATTGCTGCGCACCAGAAACTAAAACATTTCCCATCTTTATGAAGCTGGCATACACCCTATGTGCTGGTAGCGGGCTGTTATCTTTAGCTATCGTTAGATTAACTTTGTAAGATGATCCATATTTGACCAATTCTACTATGACGCTGATGATGTCATTAGAATCAACGCCTATGAGAAGTGGCACTACCTTGTTAAGGAAGCGACCTTTGCCCATATATAGTTTACCACCCGGTATAGCACCCAACTTCTTAGAAAGAGTAATTTTACCATTCACAGAAGGTGCAGACGCTGACATATGAAGAGACGCTATGTCACTATCAAGATAATGGCTAAAAGAAGAAATGTATTTGTGGGACTTCTTTATCCATTCAAGAAATTCTATTTCGTTAAGCTGCTGTACGGTCATATGGAATCCGGTCAATGAGGCCTAATCTATTTAGTGCTTAAAGTGCTTTGTTCCTTTGAGCTTACTGGCCTCTATAAACTTACCATTTCCCATCAGGATTAAGCTGGAAAAAGAAAATAGTAACTAATGGAAAGTGCTCCATTCCGTCTATAGTGTGACGAACTTGCGGACTTCTAATACTCATTGAAAATGGGGATAAGAATGTTTCCTTACCGTCGGCTTTCTCACATCCATCAAGAGCAATTGAAAAACTCCATCCCATATGGTTGTGCGGCGGGTCTAAATCTGTTCTCATGAACTGATTTATGATTATGGCGAACTTATATACTTAGGATCCCAAGTATTCTTTTTTGCGTCTATTTTTTGGTGGGCGCATATTTTTGGTGGGTGCTTGATCATGTATCTCTTCACAGCAATTAGCCGTGCTACGAATAGCAATATTGCTACAGAGAACAGAATCGCTAATGAAAACAGTAGATGTAGCATTTACTTTCTCCGGATACAAAAAGGACCGAAACGTCCATGTCTCGGTCCTTTTTACTTTCTGTTTTGATTAAAGGAGGCTACTGATTTACATCTTAGCCAAGACTGCGCGACCTACCTGGAGGGCAAGATCATCTGGAGAAACTATTGAAGCATCTCGCAAGGCCTCAACAGAAACCGAAATTCTCATATCGAATGTTCCAATTGGAACAAACTGATCGTTTACGTTCACCTTAAAGCTGGTACGCTCTACATCTAGATTGACTCGCATTATGGGATTCCTTGTATGATTTCATCTATCTAAAACCTCTTTTCCAGCCACAATCTAAAAACTCTTGAAGATGCTCTTGTAGAACTTTCTTTATTTTTCCATCTTTACATATTCCAACGCGCTTAATTCCATATTGGGAATTTCTAATTCCAACGCCAATCTGTAGTGTTTTATGTGTCTGGCTTATTTTGTTCTTAGTACTATCGGAATGCTTTTTGCCCAAAAATGTATCATGTTTAGATCCAAAGAAATTGCCAGACCCGCGTTCGCGCTTTGTTTTTAATGCTTTGTTAATAATTGCTGTATGATCTCTATTAGAGGATTTATTGCCAGCAATTGTCGCGTTCTGTTGGTTTCGCGAAAAGAATCCAGATGGATGACCGCCAGTAGCAATGTTCATGCACAAAGGATCTAAAACCAGCTCTTTAGTGACGAACTCTTCTTCCTTAATCAATAGTTCTGCGCGAGATGAAACAAATTCAACAATTTCTTTAGTATGCCTATCCCGGCCATATTTTTTAATGGAGCGAGTTATGCGCTTACCACTTCCAAAAAATACCCATCATTCAGATTATCCGTAGAGTGCATACCAATATAATAGCGCCCATCCTCTCTGGTAATTCTGTAAATGTAGTGATATTTCCGTTTATCGGCTCGTTGTATTAATGACCCTTGTAGTTTAGAGTATTTATGCAAAAAGGTAACCTGGAGCGGGTGGCCGGATTCGAACCGGCGACCTCAATCTTCCTAAAAGTTCTTTTGCGAAAACTCTTAGGCAAGATTGAGCTCTACCAACTGAGCTACACCCGCATTATAATTGACAAACAAAAAGCTTAAATCGACGTTTGGCCTAGGATTCGAACCCGTCTCCCGGATTATTAATCCGGAGTGCTGCCAATTACACTAAGGCCCGCCAAATAGAAGATAATCAACTTAAATCGGCCTGTCTAAACTAGAAAACTCAAACGTCATTCTTAACTATAACATGGAGCTAGTACGAAAGTATTTATTGGAAACACTGTTTCAGAATTTTGGCGGAAGCGGCGAGATTCGAACTCGCGACCAGGTCTCCCCAGTTCCTGTTTTCGAGACAGGTGTAATAAGCCAGACTCTACCACGCCTCCAAATTGTCACACCCCACAACTACACCCGCCATCAGACAAACCCGCACTATATGCGTCTTGGAGCATGGATAAAAATTTGCGCCTTTGATACAAGGGCAAAATCAAGCGACTCTCGACCTTCGATTTTAAAAGTATTGAAGGTACCGTTTTCGCGAGCAATGGAATTCAAACTTTTCCACTAGTTCCTTTTCCATGTTGGCCTCAAGTGTGTTGGATGATTTTGATGTTAGTTAAATCAGCAATAATTGCTTCGCAAATAGCACATGGCTTTGAATTTGCCGGAGTCCCATCTGCATTGTAGCGAAATACTGCAATTCGATGGGCATCCTTCAAATTGTTACAGCGCGTAATAGCGTGAACCTCGGCATGAAGATAAATCGCTTCTTCTTTTCCGACCTTACGTGCGTACTTTGCCTGAAGCGTATGCGTTTTCACATAGGAATTTTTTCCAATGCTGAGAACATTCCCGCGCTTGTCGTAAATGATCGCGGTTACTTCTACTTGACGGCTCATGAGTTATCCCGAAGAGTCAACGGTGTTGACATACCCACACGCAGTGCACTGATATTTGTTCAAGCAGTTCCCGATAGTTGAGACGTGCTTCCACTTGTGATCGCAAAGATTTGCTAGTCGAGACTCATGAATCCAGCCATATCCGCTGCACATCCCACAACTCATTTTGGTGTTGTCAGAATAATTCCAGCAACCATGACCTTGACATTTTGGGCATTCGACTTGATTGGAATAGTCGCGAAGTTCACCGCCGATCCACAGTTGAGGCTTTGAGCGTTTGTCAAGCCCAGTAAAAATTGATTCTTTGGGTAAAGTGGTAGAATGGTCAAATTGCATCATAGTGTACTCAGTCTATTTGATAAGACTATTATACTATGAACCTGCGCAGACGGTGTTAAAATTATGTTAATTTGGGGTTTTTGCGATTGCCAATCACTGGAGAAAACCATAAAACTCCACTGTCACGCTGGACAGCATCGGAGTAGCTCTAGAGTAACATCCCTGTTAGTCTTTATCTCTACTCGATTCGCAATGATGCGAATGAACTTGGTGCCCTAATACAGAATCGAACTGTACTCTCCAGATTACAAAACTGGTGCATCACCACAATGCTTTAAGGGCAAAACGTATTCTTCTGTTATTTGATCATTAGCTAACACCAATAGCTGAACATTTTTTGATCTCTAACAGCCTGAATTTTTGCAGCATCTTTAACTATTAGGTAATCATTTTTAGTGTCAATGTTAACAGAACCGATTTTAAAGTCTGCATAATATCTATGAGTACCTGCATAGGATTCCAACCTGTTGGTTCGAACATTGTAGTACCATCTGCAGCCGCAGGCAGCGTGATCAAGCACCGCCTTACGCTCGACATTATATCTTTGCTTCGTGATTTTTATCAGTATCGCCGCACTTAATGCACTTTCTTGGTCCTACAAGAATCCATTTGCGTGGTTTCGAGGACTTACAATCAGTACATATTACACTACAATGCTCGCGAATTAATCTTGATTCAGGCATGTTAGGAGGAGAAGGGCTCTGAGTTTCGCATGTATTCATCGTATTTCTCCTGTTCCTGTTTGAATAAGCGTTTCCACAAAATATAGAAATGGTCCATTGGGTATTCTTTAGCAATCATCTATTTCATCCGCATAAGCAATAGCCTTGTTGATATCCATGACATTTCCTTGTTGGTGCCCACAGTGGGATTCGAACCCACAACATTCTAATTTTAAGTCAGACGCCTCTTCCAGTTGGACCATGCGGGCGCTTAAGATATTTTGGCGGAAGCGGCGAGATTCGAACTCGCGGCCAGGTTTCCCTAGCACAACCTTTCCAGGGTTGCTGTTTAAACCGCTCACACACACTCACGTATTTTTTTTTTGGTGCCCTCTGTCAGACTCGAACTGACACGCCTTACGGCACCAGTACCTAAAACTGGGGTGTCTGCCAATTTCACCAAGAGGGCATATTGAATAGTAGCGTAGGGAGGACTTGAACCTCCAGCCAACACCTTATGAGGGTGTCCATCTGCCGGTTGATTGTACCGCGCTATAGAATTATTATTATTTATGCGTCATCAACATCAATCTTGTAATCGAATGCAAGATCGAATACAACATTTACTTAACTACTAAAGTCGACGCCAGTGAGGAAGACTCCGTAATAAAGATCTTCGCCAAGTTCCATGATTCCCTTATACACTACTCGAGTATGGTCGCGTCCAACTGGCGAGTTATCCGCCTGAGAAACGATCTTACCAAGTTGTGCTAGAATCTCACCATTTCTATCAGTGTTATCCGCGATTACATTAATCGTCCGCGAATCATCATCGCATTTAATGCGTGCAGCGCCATCGATCTTGTAGTCTGCATAGTGTCAGCAATTGGAACTCTGATCTTGATCTTCATTATAGTCTCCCGTTTTACTTCTTTGTGTTTGGTGCCGCAGGTCGGGCTCGAACCGACAACTTTCTGATTTTGAGCCCGACCCGTCTACCAATTGTAGCACAGCGGCATAATAAAAGACAACAAGGATTGATAACGGAATTTTTAAACCAGCGCGTTTACCCTTTCGCCACATCTATTTCTAGATGGTGGGACTCGAACCCACAGCGTACCGGTGCCCTCGATAACCATTACCTTCGGTTGTCTCTAATCTTAAATCAACTTATTATTCAACGATATTGCGTTTGCTAATGCTTCATATGAGTGGGTAAAACCATTTTCATTTATGAAGATTGACCAATCTTCATAATTCTCTAGGAATAAACTCCATTTGGAATCTCCATAGAAATCGTTCAGCGCGTCTAGAGAAAACGGTGCATTTTTGTCTGTAACAATATGCACCCATGTTTTCTTAAATGCGCTTAATCCGCCGTTCTTAAGAATATTGTACGTGTCGTCTGAATGGATTTTTCCTAGCATTATTCTCGGAAATTTCATTTCGTTCTTAATGAAGGCTAAGAGTTTAACGAATATCTTTTTACCACGATAGGAAGAAGATACCCATACATTGTCAATGACACAATACTCACCAGCCATATCTTCTACGCGTGCAATAGCAATCATAGATGAGTCATCCCAAACTGATACGTACATACCCCATTTGAAAACTTCCAAGTCATCTATGTTACCAAGTTTTGTTTTGTCAGTTGCACTAGAAATGCGAAATTCCATTTTACTGGCCCATGTATCTGCAGTTGCAGTAAGATCTCCACCACGGGTTGCCATCTCATGTATATCAGTTAATTTCATCGTGCATTCCTCCTATTAATCTTGGTGCCCATGGAGGGATTCGAACCCACAACATTCTAATTTTAAGTCAGACGCCTCTGCCAGGTTGGACTACAAGGGCAATTTTCGTCCTTTGAAATAACCTTTTCTTAAGTAATCATCTAGATGATCCTTAGATATTTTCAAAGCTTTTGTACCATCATTGATCCAACAAGTTCCATATTGTGAATTCTTTTCTCCAATATGTTTGCCACGATGCGATATTGACATCTGCTCTTTAGTCTTATCGCTATGCTGCTTACCTAGAAAGGTCTGAATACCTTTCAAAGCGGCGGACATTTTAATCAAATGATTTTTTCTGTACTCTGGATCTAACAGTCTTTTTCTTCTACTAGCAATAGAATTTTCCATTGCTACTTTTTTCCATGGAGAGTCACTAGCAAAAACTGCTCGTGAATTTGGGTGATTGTAGAAAAACCTCCACCATCTCCACCATACTTCAAATTGATGTTCAGTGGGTCAGCTAATAATGCTTCATTCACCATTTCTTTTTCTCGTTGCTTCAACTCATCTCTTGAGGAGCACATTTCCAATATTTCTCGTACGTGATTTTCGTCTCCATACTTCTTTCTAGAATAGCCTAGAATTTTGCCACTGCCCAAATAACCGTCTTCCAAGTTATCTGTTGAATGCATCCCTACATAAAACTTGCCAGTTACTTTGCAAGTAGTCTTGTAGATGTAGTGGTATTTCTTTTGGCTTACGTGACATTCTGTACCTCCTTTAAACTCTACAATATTTATAGAGGGAGGTACAAAACGTCGAATGTCTGCGTTGAAGGATTTGAACCTTCGAGATCCCTTCGGGCCTCTCGCTTCCAAAGCGAGTGCTCTGACCAGACTGAGCTACACGCAGATAGTATTTGGTGGAGGATGAGAGAATCGAACTCTCACGAAGAGCTTTCAAAGCTCCCATTACATCAATCCCCCAATGAATCCCAGCTTTTTATTTTTTCTAGAATCTGTTCTAATGTTATCGTGTTCTTACTGTATTTTCTGACATTATCAGAATGCATCATGATTGTGCAATTTGCTGGGTGGGAAATTATTTTTGGAGAAATTCCATTTGAAACTATGTGTATTTATGTAAAAGCTACTGCTCTGCCACTTTCTTGTTGTCTCGATTTTCCCCTACATGATAGCCATCACAATGAAGGCACTCGTATTTTGAAAACCAGACACCATGTTTCTTTGACATAGCAGCTGCAGCTTTTTCCGCAGATGCCTTTGTATTGTACTGAACTTTAGGTTTTCCCGAACCCTGACTTATGTGAGAGTTGATGTGGAAAAGACCCCAAGCATTTCGTCTTATGAAGAAGTTTCTGATGAACCTCTTTAGTGGACCCTGATCGCGAATGACCAGAAGAATATTCTTAAGCTTCACGATAGTCTCCGATATTTGGAGCGGGCGACCGGGTTCGAACCGGCGACATCTGACTTGGAAGGACAGTGCTCTACCAACTGAGCTACACCCGCATTATTTCTTACTGAGAATGAATTTACCATTACTAGATTCATTCCAAAGAAGAATGTCGCCGTCTTTCAACTGGAGCTGCTCAACAATTTCTGGCGGAAGATCTAAAAGCAAATCGTCCGAATTTTGATCTTGTCTAAGCTCAACAGTAAAAGATTGCATGCAACGCTCCTATTAAAATTTCTGAGAATACGCGGCGCCATCCCGGATATTTCTACCGTTCAAGCTTCTGTCTCAGAGCAACTTTACCGCCAATGTTAACTTTCATACCCTACTGGACCGACTTCCTTTTGGTATGCGTCGCTCTAGAAGCGAAGACCACCGCACTTGGTGGTCTTCGGCACCCATCTACTATTTTACTTGTCAACACCTTAGTAATTTTGCCAGCTTGTAGATTCTAGATCTTCCATTGGCTGGACTTTTATTGGTTGTGAACTACCCGACAGATAATCAGGCGTCCTTGTGAGGGCCCTTAATGAAAGAGAGCACAAGGAGTTCACAATTTGGTGGACGTTCGGGATTTGAACCCGCCTTACAGAATATGTAAGGACCCTTTGCCCGTTAAACTTTAGCGATCCTTCTACCTCTAGAATATCCATCATTCAAATATTCGTCCAGTTGTTGCTTTTTGATCTTGACTGGTTTAACACCATCTGTAACCCAGCACGCATCAAACTGTGAATTGTTTGAACCCTTTTGATGTTGGCGATTAGCGAATGTTATTTTTCGCTTTTCAACAGCTTTTGCAGAATTTGCAGAATTTGCTGCAAGTGCAGTAGCTGGAGAAATACGACTACCAAATTTTAATAGGCTTGCGTTCTTACGCAGCAACTTAAATGCTTCTGTTGTTAAGTATGATTCTGCTGCCATTCGACCAGTTATTTTCCACTGACCCTACCACCAGCTGCCGCACATTTTAACTGATGCTCTGTAGAGCATAAACCACCTCCACCACCCGGTGCCAAGTTCATACAAAGAGGGTCATTACGCATTTCTTCTGTAATAATCTCTTCTTCGCGCGCTTTCAACTCTTTTCTAGTTGAAAGGAACTCAATAATTTCCTTAGAGTGTTTTTCCTTACCGTGCTTCTTGATGGAGCGAGTAATTTTCTTCCCGCTTCCAAAGTATCCATCATTAAGATCATCAAGATCATCAAGATCATCAGGATCATCAGTTGAATGCATACCAATGTAGTAGCGGCCATCATCACGAATAATCTTGTAGATATAATGGTACTTTCGTTGATTTGCTCTTTGCATGTTACCTACTGATTTAGAGGTATTTAACAAAAAGATAACCTGGTGGAGGTAGTCGGGATCGAACCGACGACCTTCTGCGTGCAAGGCAGACGCTCTCCCAGCTGAGCTATACCCCCGTAAATGTGTTTGTTAAAACTCAACAAAAGTAACCCTCGTAGATTGCCTCCTTGACCACTAGGCAACGGTGGAATCGAACCACCTCGGTTTTTCTCCAATGAAAGTTAGATAAACGAAGATTGGCGGTTGAGCTTTAACAAACACACCAGACGTCTTCACGACGTTTCGTCTCGTTTACGTAGAGACTCATCAGTGGTTACGGCATCAGGGTGAGATTACCCCGTCAACTTATCAGCGCATTCGTGCGGATTATCAAGGCTTGCGGCCTCCTTCCCAACTTATCCACTACCTCCACTCTTTCGAGATGCGAGAATAGTTGCTGACACAGCAGCCTAGTTTAAAGAGGTGGCGTTTCCTCTGTCGTCGCAGTCTATTCGGCGTCTTGTATTCAGCCTGCCTTGCGAGCAGTTAAGGATTCGACTCCATACTTGCAACTCCTCACCAACACCAGTCTGCCTTGCGAGCTTTCCAGTGGCTCCCTTCGCTTACGCGGGAAGCATTATGCTGTTTTCAACTGCGACCGAGTCCGACTTTGCATTTTATCCTATGGTTTCATATCACAAATGAAAGTACGTAACCCACTAAGGAAGAGCAGACTCGTGAGTCCATGACCTTTTGAGCCACAGCTTCTCACCCTTCCTCCTCTGTGTTTCGTCCGCTAAGACTACTTTACAGTGACTATGCGATTCATAGAACCGTTTCATCTGAATTGTGCCATCACCTGCGAAGGCTCAGACTGTCAATTCCCCCGATTCGGTATTTCTACGGATTGTGTTAGCGTGAATCTATCTGGAGCTACCCAGCTTAGTGGTCACCGATTGGCCCTGCACTAGTTTTCGATTCCACAATTCCCGTTGATAGATGCACCCTGTAATGAGGATACGCCACAGATTAACAATCTGCTACCATGTCGGTTTTTTCTAGGGGCTCCTCTTGCGAGGTGGAGCGCTGGTGGGCGCGTCTTCCATTTCGGCACATTGCTGTACCTTATGCCTTTCACACAGACCTTTTAGTCAAGTGTGTGCTAGACCAGACGCCGATGAACTGGTGTTTCGTTTCTCTTAAAGGCGGAAACTCTTCAGTGGTTGCCTTAATACTTGCTTTTGAATCGATTACTAACGCTGCACCCTTATCGCGAGTCGGTTTGCAGCGCTTTGTAATGTAGCCCTTTCATCTTATCCTAAACAGTTCTCAAGGGACTTGCACCCTTATCCCGGCATGCCTTCAAGAGGTGGGACGCACTAGCAGAATTAAAAGACTACTCCAACAGCTGTCACATTCAAAAGCTTAATTCAATAATGGCCGGCGCAAACAAATTTGGTCGGAGATAGGTGAATCGAACACCTTTGCACTAGTTCCCAAAACTAGGGGCCAGCCAATGGCCCAATCTCCGAAAATGCTTGTAGGTGAACCGCTATCCCTACTACCCACTGGCGACATATATGTCGCCAGTGGTTTTCACAGTATGCTATGTTGTTAAAGAACATTCAACTTATGAAGCTATTATACCACGTAGGTATCAAAAGTAAACTATGAAGTTGGTGGGCCCGGTAGGAATTGAACCTACAATGTCCCTTTAGAATATTTTCTACCCCATGCGTGCGACCTTCCCTCAGAGTGGGCTTTTCGCATTCCTTCTGCGATCTGCTGTCTTACACGGGTATTCTTAGTTCCCTCCACGAAATAAAACTCTCTCCAAGATTCTCCTATTCTTTCTTCAATTGTAGGAAATCCCGAAGTCTTCTTTTTAGAATGGGCTATTCTATGACAGTTTGGACACAAAACAGTCAAATTAGATGGATCGTTTGATCCGCCTTTAGCCTTAGGCTGTATGTGGTGGATATCACAAATAGCTTCATTCCACCCGCAAACAAAACAGGAAACGTTCATTCTAGAAAGAATCTTGGATATAGTTCTACTATTTAACTCCATCAATGATTTCTGCATATCTGTATTCTCAGTTAGTCTGTACAGATATTTATAGACTGGTGGAGATGATAAGATTCGAACCTATTAGGGCCGTTAGGCCGCCAAATTTACAGTCTGGTGTGACCTACCGATAGTCACCACGTGCCCTCGTATTTGGTGGGTGTAGAAGGATTCGAACCTCCAACGCTTCTTACAGTCCTGGTTTACAGCCAGGTGGGACACTTAGCCTATAGTCCACCATACACCCAAATTTTGGCGGAAGTAGAGGGATTCGAACCCCCGGACCCACTTTCGCGGGTCTGAAGTTTAGCAAACTCCTGCGATCGGCCTCTCTGCCATACTTCCATATTAGTGCGCAAACAAAAAGCGTAGGACGATGTTTTATCCGAAATGATAACCATCCAACAACGGTTTGCGTATTTTTACATCAAAGATTTTACGTCATCAAGCTTAGCATCGTATCTCTTAGCCCAAACATTGAACTTGAGAAGCATAGCTTTAGCTGACGATTTAATCTTTGACCATATTTCCTTGAAGCCTTCATCAACCTTGACGCGTAGAGATGGCTCTCTCGCCTTGACTTCAGTTGTGCAAGCTTCCTTAATTTGCTCTACTTTAGCAGTCAATTCCGGCACCATAGTAACCAGCATTTGGACTACTTTTTCATAATTGATCTTTTTTCCAGCTTCTTCTTGCTTGGACAAAGTTATAGAAACTTTTGCAGTTTCGACGACTCGCGTATAAACTACGTCAGTAGCATCGAACATTTCTGTTACATTCTGTTTGATTTCTACACTTAGTTTCTTTTTAGCATTTTCCAATGCTTCGATTTCGTCTTCGAGCTCTTGGAATCTCTTAACAAGTTTTGTCATCTTGCCAGATTCATTTCCCTTAAGCTCTACGATTACCCTCTCAACAACCCCCTTAACTTCCTTTTCAGAATAGGTAAGACCTTTGCTGCGAGCTTCATTTAGCTGAAGTAGTTGTTTGATGAACATATAGACTCTCCCTTAGTGGATAGAGTATTTATGTCAATCCTGATCTTGCGTCACCATTTCAAAACACACTGTTAATACGAAATGTATTTTGAAATGGTGGACAGTGTAGGGATCGAACCTACGACCCTCTCCTTGTAAGGGAGACGCTCTACCGCTGAGCTAACCGTCCACAAGGTTTCCGCAGATTTCTCCACGGAAACAGTGTTTCAAATACGTTCCTGTCTCACACTCATCTAGCCTCATGCAGGATCCCCGGCTAGCCTCTTAGCGGTCAGGCTTTTGTTAACCCAGAAGCTTTTTGAACTGGGAATCTAAAACAATTCAGGGAGCTTTGGGCTCCCTGAATTCAACACACTCGATTAGTATGTGCTAAATTCAGGTATTACCTCCGAGAGAAGGCAGTGCGCAACCGACCAACGCGGAGGTTGGTAGATAACTTACTATCGATGTTGCTGATATGTATGGCACAGAAATTAACTCGGTGAAGATTGTTGTGACTTATTTATAGAACTTTGGATTTTTTCATTCAGGGTAGAATTATTCTACCCTGAATGTTGCAACTTGTAAACTTGTAAACTCTTTATTCTCTGAAACACTCTAAGTCAAAGTTTAAGTATTACATATGCGCTTCCTCTTAGGCGTTTGTACCGACTAGAATGACATAATACACTAATTCTGTCAAGATGTAAACAGAAGAATTTCTTGATTTAGCAAACGTTAACTTACCAAATATCCTTCTTGATGAAGGGGTTATCTGCGTCAATATTGCGAGTGGTCTTGAATTCCTCAGCATGCTTGTTGCTTAGACCAATGAGGGCTTCAACGACATCCTTTGGAAAACCAGAACGTCCTTCAGTATCTACCCAAAGTAGCTTAGCGAGACGATCATGACACTCTTGAGATCCCCAAATCAATTTCAACTCATCGTGAATCCTTGGGAACTTTTCCTTAAGTGCAGCAAAGTGCTCTTCAAGCGTCTTCTTTTTCTTAAGCAGAGCGGGAATTACAAATTCATTTCGCTCCTGCTTAAAGGTAGAAGTAAACTCGAAATCATGCGTCAAATCATTGCCCTTTTCAGCAATCATTCTTTCGATGGCATCATCATCGAGCAATGTCATTTTCAGTTTGATTTTGCTTTTGCTTTTGCTTTTGCTTAGGTCAGGCATGTTGATTTCCAATGAAACAGTATTTGATTATATCACATATTGATAAATGGAGAATAAACTAACTTTACATCAGATGCAGTTTCTCCATATGAAACGTATTCGACATTTAGATCAAAAGACTCCCAACCGCGCGGGTGTTCTGGCGTTTTGAAGGCTTGGCCAAAGTGTAGTGGCTCTAATGCATTATTTATGAAGTCCTCAACACTCGCATCTGAACCTCTGCTGCGTGTATTCACTCCTCTAAATCCGTCAACGATTGTCAAATCGCCCTGTGCGGCAACATCTGCATGAGTTAACGCAATCACTGGAGTATCTAGAACAACTTGCGTCAGACTAGTAAGAAGCTCTGATCTCTCAATATCATTGCGAATGAAACTCCTAAGCGTTAGTAGATTTAAGCGCGCATATCTAAATTCTCCCTGCCACTTTCCGAACTTGTTCGTCTTGTCGCACAACAACTCAGTCTCGCTGAAAAATTCAACGCCTTCATCAGCAAGTGGACCTGCACCATGTCTAGTTAAAAATGCCCGTGTAACGTAGATGGGCTTGACGCGTGTTACGCCAACTTCCTTAGCTACTGAAAGAACGCCTGGAAGACCAGTGATAGAACGTGTTACGTGGGGAAATGTTCCAAGTAGCTCATCGAGCATTAGACCCTGCGCACCTTCGAAAACGACACTGTCATATGCAGTAAAGATATGGGGATCTCCCACTGCGATTCGACGCGTTTCCCAAAAATTCAAAAGAGCATCTGTTTCTGTTTTAAGATCGCATGCATTTAGAAGATCTTGGAATTCGGGTCTAATTTCGCCATTAGAACTTATTGCTCTTTCCTGTGCCATAAGAAACGAGATTTCTGATTCCCAATAAGAATCAAAAATGCGATGCATCTTATTTTTGAATCCATAGCAATCATCCCGATACTTATGACGACCTAGATCCGCAATAGTAAGACCGAACCCCAGCTGAACACGACGAATTGTTTCATTAACGCCCATGCCGCATGATCCATGGCGCTTAGATGGATCATGCGAGCGGAATAGCTCTCTCATTCCATTGATAGCCATGTCGAACACCGTTGTGATCTGACATTGTGGGCTCATAATGACAGTTGTGGGAACACCAAGCTTCTTCAGTTCATCTAGCTCCTGCTGAAATGCAAATGGGTTTACGATGAATGCAGAAGAAAGATATGTCGGCGCACCTGCAAATGATCCAGCTCCAAAATGACTAAACACGTGGCGCTTTCCAGATTCGGCATCCACTACAGTATGACCGGCTTGAGCTCCACCGTTGTATCTAACGACGAGCGGTTTTTTGCCTTCAGCCTGGAGCTGACGGACCAAATAGTCCGTCATTAGCCCCTTACCTTCATCCCCGAAATTTGCACCAATTACCGCGAAAGCGCGCATGTGTTTTTCCTATTAGTCAGCGTAGCCGCATTCTTCTTTCTCGAGAGCGAACTTGAAAGCATAGCGCAAATCTTCCTCGCAATTTGAAGATGCGATTACATCTTCAATGCTGCTTCCATTTGCAACCTTGAGAATAGCCGTAACGATATCTGGAAGCTTAGTGTGATCGCGCATTAGAATTGCATTTGGGCCAAGTAGCTCCTTCCACTTGCTGCGCACGACTTCCTTGTTACCGCGGCAATAGCTTCCCTGCTCAGCAATAATGTGGAAGATGCGATAGCGTTCCGTTACCTTAGACAGAATTTCTTCTGGGCCAAGCGAAGGAATGTAGCTATTGCTACCAAAGATACGTGAAACATTTGCTTCATTCAGCTTACCGCGTGGTGGCTGCTCGTCGCCGATGGTGAAGATAAATCCACGTTCGCCTCGCTTTTCAAAGGCATCGGTAGAAGTGCGGTGATATGCAAAATGCCAAGGGAGATCGTATGACTCGTAATCATTACCACCACCGCCGCCTTCTAGATACAGCATGCGCAGCTGTTCAATTAGTGGAACTGCTTCTGCTTCGAATTGAGAAACCTGAAGTGGGGCAGAGTCGCAAATCGCGTCACCAATGCCCATGAACATTACGTGTGCATCTACTACTGGACTATCTTCGTAAATGCTCGTCATGAGTACTGGTAGACTGTTCTTTGCAATCTCTTCAGCAATGAAGCCCATAGAGCCAGTAACATCAAGTCCCAAGATAATAGGAACTGAATTTGGATTCTGCTCAGAGTCGCGTGATTCGCGAAGAACGATGTTCTTTGGATCAAGCTTGTTGGTGAGAGAACGGGTATGGAATACCTGCTCTCGACTGGCGTTTTTAATGCCCGCAGTATTAGCATACGTAGTGTATGCCGCTGCTGTAAATCTGCCGTATCCCATATATTACTCCTTACTTGTGAATTTGAAAAATGCGCCGCATGATTCATTGAATCCGGGCTTATCGTACTTTACTGACCAACCGCTTAACTCAAATACATCTTCAAAATCAAGCCAACCCAGATCAGTGACGGCCGTAGCGAGAGCGTGTTCGTTGGGTGTTTCGTTTTGCTGAAGATGCAGTAACAGAACACTCCTTAGAGTTTCATCCAAAAGAATATACTTCACAATAACGCTTTGAGGAATCTTAGCCTCCACTAACTTATCTGAACGCTGCTTAAGATTGGAGACAATTAGATCGTTAACAACAGCGATGACTTGCGGAGGAAGAGATTTTACTCGAGCAGCCTTTGCGGCTGCTGGAGTAATTGGAAGTGCAGGTGCTTCTGGTCGAAGTGCAGTCAAATGAAACATATCTATTTCCTTAGGCGAATGGACCAGTTTTGATACCCTTAGAATTGGGGGAAGACTTGCTGCCCACCATATTCTGGAGCATCATCATTTGCATCATACCGCCCATAGGATTAGCACCTGACGCACCAGCGCCACTTGAAGTCATGATCATGAGCGGGAGCATCTTTTCCATATCCAGTGAATCACCGCCCATCATGAGCATTGGTAGCATCATGCTCTGGAAACCCGCAAGACCATCAGTGCCGCCTGGCAACATGCTTACGAGGCTGCGAACAACAAGAACTCCACCGTCGAGACCGAACATCTGCACCTTTGGGGGCACCCAACTGCTAATATTGCCGCCTGGGCGGATAATGCGGAAACTCTTCTTGCCTTCGGGCGAAGTCTTGATTGAAACAATCCAGCCTGGAGCATCACCGCTGGTGTAGATCAAATCGCCAACCTTCACTGAATCAACTGGCGCTGCTTGGGCAAATGCAGGAAGTACAATACCAAAATCTTCAAACGGGTTGATGATTACGGTAGCTTCATCACCCTCACCTTCGATGGTTGCGATCTCGCCATCACGAGTACGGACACCTAGCTTACCAGACATTAGGTCCCATACAACCGAATCAACTCGTCGAAACATTCGACCAATCATTTTTTCAACTGACATACCCATAGTTTTCATGCGTGTTCTCCTTAGTGTTTTGATTAGTGTTTTGATTAGTGTTTTGATTAGCTGCAGCGGGCGCGGATTTCATCAAGGGTATCATTGCAGCTAATGATACCCTTCCGGTAAACAATCTTCATCACATCTTCCCATTCGCTATCGCGAACGTTTTCATTGTCAAGATGACCTATCATGTACTCGCCGGTCATCTTGCTGCGAAGAGTAGTAACTCGGCCCTTCTTGCTCATCTTACCGGGATCTGTTACTGGATTCTTCGAAATACCGACCCACTGCAACTCACCGACAGTTCGACCAAGTGGGCCATTTTCTGACGAGATGGAAGGAACCAGCACCGCACTTGCCTTCTGGGCAAACTTGTAAGTGTCGCGGTTGACCTTCTGCAGGAGAGCTCCACCGCTACCAAATACAACCGAGTTAGCAGCGAAGCCCATGTCGGTAATGATCTTTAGCATCTTTTCGATAGCTTCCGAATCAACGCCGTCGCCCTGGATGATGCCAACATTGTTGACAACCTTGTATCCAGCCGCATTCACAATATAACCAAAAGCGGCAGCCTGCATTTCAAGAATGCGTGGAACAATCTGAAACATATCACCGCTATCTGGGCGGAAGACCACCCTAGCCCCACAGTTTAGAACGTCTCGCTTAAGCTCATGGCAAAGATAGCCGGCGGCCCGGATGACATCATAACCGTCAATTACGATCGAGACAATACCGCCGGGAACCGATAGGCGTGTGATCTGGTGACGGAGGTATTCCAAATCGCCTTCGCCAGTATCGTCGTCGAGACTAAAGGAACACTGTACGCTATGTTCTGTAGCTGGAACGCTGAAGCCGGCCATGTCATTGTCATAATAGAAGTTGGCGGCGCGTACGCCTTCAACAGTGTCTGAGCCCTTGAAGTTGATGAGGTGGGCAAAGCCACCGATTTCGGCCTGCTCTGCACAAGTTACACCGCGCCCGCCGAAGTCATGAAGCGCAAAATCAGCCGCTTCAACTGGAACTCCAGTCTTGATGTAGTAATTCTTGATGACGTTTTTGGCAGCATAATCATTTGAAGCCACCGTGGTTGGATACCACACTGCGCGCTGGAACATTGTTTCAAGGTAGCTTGAAAGCCAGAACAGATCTGGATCAGTGCATTCGATGCTATAGATTGGCATCTTGCTAGGAACAACAGTACCTTCAGGAACTGCACGAATAGTAACAGGCAAACGGCCTTCATATTCGTTAACGATCTTCTCCCAAGCTTCGCGCTTGAAGGGCAAACCGTGCTTAGAAGCAAAGTGGGCTGCTTCGTCAATCATGTTACGAGTAATACGCTCAGTAAAGAACTTGTTAAGTGCCATACGGATACCGGCGGGAACAATTTTCTTGCCAGCAATTCGCGCTTCACCATAAGAGTACATACCAGTGACATTAGGCGCGTATGAGAACGCGTGACTAAACTTGTAACTGTCCGTGGCAAGAATTGGGTTGTATGAAAGAATAGACATGATAAGCTCCTTATCAGGATAGTGAATCAAAGAATCGTTTTCTTTGAATGATTAATTGTAACACGTTTACTGTCGAGTGTACATGGTCCGGAGTATACTTAGATGGTCCTCGAACCAATTTTCAGGATGAGCCAAAGCATCTGACAAAGGCACCCACATTACCTTCTTAACTTCTCCCTTCTGAGGCTTCACCTTGGGTAACTTCTTGTTGTCATCTAGGCGCAGAAGGAATGCGGTAGTGATTGTGCGGCCGCGTAGACTTCGACCCGGATCATCGAAGATTTCCTTTTCCTTGATAGCCCCGTAAAGTTGGGCATCAGAAAGTTCAATACGAGTTTCTTCTTTGAGTTCGCGAATTGCGGCATCAACTAGACGCTCGTTAGTACTGACGTACCCGCCCGGAAGAGCCCATAGACCAACACCTGGAAAATTGTCACGAACGTTCACGAGCACATGGCCTGATTGTATTACCACCGTATCTACGGTAACGAACGTGGGGTCGTATGGGGCGGCAGCCCACTTAGCCTTATACTCTTTGATAAAGGAATATTCCTTCTTAAGAGCATCATACTCAATGGTGCCGAGAAAGTTGTTCTCCAAGAACTCAACAGAACTAGGAGGAAGATATGGATGACCGGGAATTGGAAGACCTTCAAAAAGAAGACCGCGAATAACTGTCGCGCTTAGTTCACCGGCCTCATGCTTAGGCTGAAGATGAACTTCGAAAAAATCACCAAACTGCTGGAGGTAATAAGTGGAGTCATCGCGATTACAGCCAGTGAGATATGGCTTGACATCCGCATCCATCACATGATCCATCAAAAAGAAGCGCACCTCATCCATGACAGCAAGTTTCCAATCGGACTCACTGTATGGATAATCGGGTATACCAACAATCGATAGGGAACCACGATCGGCAGCAGTTTTTGAAGTGCTATCATAATACTTTTGAATCATTTCATAGCGCTCATCATACGTAAATGGATTCTTTACGTTGCGCGCTGAATGACTAGAGCCGATAATGACAAGAACATTTTCAGATTCACGAAGTGCGCGATCAAGAACTTTTGCATGGCCCATATGAAATGGGGAAAAACGCCCAATGTAAACAGTGACTTTCTTTTTAATAGACATACTGGCTCCCAGTAGTTTGGATGATATGAAAGGATCGTTTCCTTTACAAACGTATTTATAGTGCTACAAATCAGCAGTTTAAACTGCTGATTTGTCAAAATTGTGTTAAATCACGGCCCTATAAATGGTCTCACTCTACGACGTTCTCAGCGTGTTCTTGGTCTGAAGAAAATACACAGACACGAGATGAGATCGTAGTAGAGAGAAATCATGTTACGATCGGGCTACCGCCGACAGCAAGAGCAATCCCGCTGGTCTGCTGCAAATACTGCTTCTCTACTTCAACACTTACTTCAAATGGTGCGAAAAGAAGAGACTTACCTTCAATACGCAAAGTTTCCAGATTTGGATTTGAGAGCGTAAGTGGAACAAATGCTAATCCCATCTGGCCTGGACCAACTGGGTGAAAGCGCAGTACATGAGGGCGCCGAAGATTCCAAGAGGTGACTACTGGATTGAGTGCCTGAGATAGTACCTCAGCAATAACCTCCTCACCGCTCAGTAACTTAAATGCAAGAACTTGATTTGACATAGTTTTCTCCGTTATTCAAAAATGGAACATGAATGATTTCGCTACTTGAATATTATTTCATAGCAGCAAACAGAAGTAAACTGTTAAGTTCTAGAAATGCAGGCTTCCATCATTGCTAGATGCGCAGATACAGACGCAGAAGTTTGTCGAACTATAGAGTCATTACGCGTAAGGTAATTTCCTTCCTTCGAGAAGGCGCGTTGTTCGACTATGATGGATGCAAACTGATTGCAATCGACGAGTACTTTTGAGTACAGTACTTCTGATATTAAACCGGATTCAGACTGAAAAGGATGAGATCTTTTCTCATGTACCCAAAATTCATGGATGTCATTTGACTCGCTTAGCTTAAGCAGATGATATTCAAACCCCGATTGATTAAGTAAGTAAACATAACTGCCTTTAGGTGTCATGAGTATAGACAATACGCGGCGCGCGCTGACTGCCGTGCCAGCCCCAAGTAAAAACGAAATGATGTATAAAACAATCAACTTGCTTCTACTAGAAGGCATGTAGGATATTATTCTTTGTTGGGTTTTATGTTATTGCGCTGGGTTCTTTTTTTAGGCCTTTTAGAACATACTGATAAGAGTGGTCGCATATCTGGCAATGCTCCAATTTCCATCAGCATATCATAATGATACTGCTTAAGTGTAAAGGGCTGATCCGGTATTACTACACCTAGTTGCTGCTTTGCCCATTTTTTAGCCGACGGTATATCGACAGTCCCGTACTGGTCTGAAAAATTATAGAAGAGTAAGAGCACATCGACTTCTAATTTAGAAATTTCTTTTTGAGGAGTCATTTGCTCTAGATGGTATAGTAAGTTATTTCTATTTAACAAAATTTCGGAATATCTTCAATCTTAAAACAAAATTAAGGGGTCCTTTCGAACCCCTTAAGACTATTTGATAACAAGGTGGTCAACCCCGGCTTGGCAGTTTCTTAGGCTGCTAAAGCGTATACGCTGTCGTTTGCAGGTATAGATTTGCTAAGTTTAACGTCATATGCCGGACGAGCGCTTATTATGATACTTAGATGCCAGTCGATGCCAATTCATCCCCATCAAAAATACACTGCAATCACCCTCACATCCTCTTACTCTTAGGCGATCATTACCACATTGTCAACTACCGAAGAACGATCCGTGCTGACTAGGTTGGGGTCAGACCCCAACAATGTATTTGTGGTGGAGATGCCGGGAGTCGAACCCGGGTGTTAACACCCTTTCCCACATAAGTTTACGCTGTTTTGAACCCCGGATTTAAACGACCACGAACTAATTGATCCGAATTACAACGATTTTGCTACAGGCAAATTATAACACTTTGACGTTTAATTCGTCAAATGACACTTCACCACCATATTGCCCCCATATTATATGGGTTGCTGCGGCTGCCACATCTTCAAGTTCAGAATTTGAAAGTTTTCTTGATGTATTAACTGTAAACTCTAAGCTATATGGCATATCTGGCTCGAAGCTCAGTGCACTGCGATACGTACGTGCTTTATCGCCCGCACCCTGACTATAACCCATAGCTTTGGCTATAGATTTAGCGCCAGCAATAAAAGCGCCCACGTCAAATGTAACTGAATCAGCTTTGAAGCTATTAACGCTAAATGGATTGTCCCCCTTTCGTCCTCGGCCCAGGCGGCTCAGTATAAGCATCATCCCCCTTTCAAATTCGGCACATTGCGCTCCACTGAATGTAATGCTATCTTTGGTTCCGGCGGGGATATCAAACATTCCCGGTTCATTTGGAGAGTCTGCGTAAGTGTTGAAGCTGATTTTGTACGTTACACTTTTGGGGGGCAACATTACTCATTTCTATAAGCTGCTGAATTAACATATGTCTCTCCTGATAGTAGTAGTTTTGCAACAGACGGTAATCTATTTATACAATGTAAGGTAAAAACTCAGCCAATTAGCGGAACCATTATTTTATGCAACCTAACATTTAAATTATCTAAACTAATCCCAACTGATCTTTTGTAGCTATCAAGAAGTATGCGCATATTAGATCCACTAACTTTTGCCGCATCGTACACAAATCCGTCATTAGTTAAAATTAAATCCCCAACATCATCATCATCATTAATGTCTACACAAAAATAGCGCTTACTAAAAACATCAATAGCTTCCTCAGTTAATTTGGCTCTGCACATCACGCAGTCTCCATTTAATCCTATAGCTATCCCATTACGCAGTGGCAGTTCTGTGCTTATGTGAACGACTTCAGTGTTTGTTTTATTGAAGAATGATTTAATAGACTCAAATGCGGAGTTGACCCAGAGAGTATTGCTGCGCCAGTCATACACATAATCAGACGAACTTATTTTTGATTTAGAAATTATGCACTGGATGTTGTTCGTAGACAGAAAGGAAGCCGCATTGGATGCACTTTCTAGGTCTTGACTAATAAGGCATCTACTTTTATCAAATATCCCTATATCCCCGGCAAATGCTGTTGGTATTTTCATAACCGCCGCATGTTCTCCCAAAGAAGTTACGGCATTTCGAACTTCAGACCACTCGCGAGTTTTATCAAAAGAACTAGTATCAGGAAGGCAGCTTATCAGCATTATAAATGTCCATCTGGCATTATTTGCGTTATTTAGCGCAACTTCATTCACAAAAATTCAAAAACTGGTTGAAGTCTGATAAATAACTCATGAAATCAATGCTTCTGGAGCCACAATGAACTCGCACAAAATTACATTCTCAAAGTTTAATTCTGCTGCAGACCTAGAAATAGATTCTCTTACAGAGGAAGAGCTTAATGAGATTTTTGGAGAATTTTTCAGCAAATTGAGCACTGGCGCTAAGAAAAAGAAAGAAGAAGAGCTTAAGAAGAAAATTGCTGATACACAGGCAAAAATTGCGGCAAATAAAGTCGCAGTTGCCAAAGCAAAGGCAGACATTGAAAAGGGCAATATGTCCGGAAGCTCAAAGCTCAACAACGATAGAAAACTTCCGCTGTCTGGATCAGAAATGGGACAGGGAAAAGCTAGAGCTGCTGAACGAGACTGGGTAACTTCTGCCGCAAAATGATTTTCCCACCATTGCCGCGCAATTTAATTTAGACGAAGTGCAAGCAACCGACACTCGTAAAAGAACAGTTGAATTTCAAGAAAAACTCGTTCAATATAAAGCTTTGCAATAGTGTTATTCATAATTATGCCTCGGCAGTTTCAGCGATATTTGCGGCAACACGACGAACCGAAGTCTTCGACTGCCTGGTCACCTTTGCAGTAGAAGTATCGGTTGTTCCCTGCTTGCGCCCGCGCGCGAGTTTAGTGACAGGGCCGCCGACTTCCTTCAAACGTGCACCGATGATCTGGTTGAGAGAGATGAGTTGCTTTTTGAGTTGCTTGACCGTAATGTCAGGATTGACCAGCTTGGCCGCTTCCATTAGACGCTCTTCAGCATTGCGGAAGAAGTCGGGATTGACGAAATTATAGTTGCGCGGTACCTCAAAACCAGATGGTCCTAAATCTGCACTAACGTTAACAGATACACGATTCCAAGATTCAGCATGATCTGCAGGACGTGCGTGCTTCCAGAAACCGGTTGAGATTTCCTGAAGAAGAACCTGGGTGAACACGGCCTTTTGAACTTCTGATGCTACCGTTAAAATCTTAGTCATGATAAAACTCCTTACAAAGTTATTTAGAGAATCAAACCGCAATCAGTTGATCGCGTATCGATATAGTACAACATCCAAATTTGAAAGTAAACTGAGCAGTTAATTGTTCTTGTAGGATTCATCGTAGCGAATACACCACTTTGCTGGCGTATCTAGAGTGATTCCGAAACCTGAAGCGATATCGTAAAGACGCTTCAAACCTGCTTCATTTTTGGCCAAGGCCTCGTCTTTTGAAACTTTAATTGGAATCAGTTTTGCATCAAAAGTTTTAGAATACGCCTTCATTCCAGCCGGATAAACCATAACTTCCCAGTACGAAAGATGCGACTCACCATCAGTGCGACGCTTAAGTTTGTAATCAAGCAGAAACTTAATCGTATTGACGAACTTGACGCAGATTTTAGAGCCGTCTGATAGGTTAACCACATTCAAATATGGCTGATGACCTTCAGAGAACTTGCCGGTCAGGAACTCTTTAATCTCTTTGCCTTTAGAAAATGCAGCAAAGAATGCATTCGAGTCACGAATAAGCAGTTGGAGTGTAACTTCGTTCACTTCGTTCATGCTATGTTCCTAGTAGGTAATCAGTAAAGATATAGTAACACGACCCGCTATAAAAAGCAAACTGCTGCACTAATTTAGAGGAGGTAGTTTAAACTACCTCCTCTAACATCATTATAGTCGCAATAGAGGAGGATGGAAATGTTAGCCATGTTGAATTACTTACCTTTAGCCTTACGCTTCTTAGCGAGAGTTTGCTGG
>BBPE01001235.1_pt3 | contig 35642 bp, 29 predicted proteins | sample 1344301 | NCBI WGS metagenome assembly BBPE01 (sample SAMD00019089, study PRJDB2971) | groundwater metagenome | isolation source: The Cedars highly-alkaline
GCCCTCAAGTCCTGGCGCGAGAAAAAACCGGAACTCTTCATCCAGCGCGTCTATAAACAGGCGGAACTTGACAAATAGGCAATATTCAAGGTCAACCCAGAGAATCGGCCCAGATGTTGCGCGCCCAACCGATGGCGTAGAAGGCTTCGAGTTCATTGGCGGCGCTTGAGACGCCGCCTGAGCCCGGCACGGTGAGCATGGTTCTTTGTGCGGCGTCAAAACGGTGCACGCTGGCGACGTGAATCGCCTGCTCGGCCGTCACGAAGCTGTAGCAGGTGTTGGCGTAAAGCGGCAGACTCGGGGGCTCTTTGCCTTGCAACAAGGACAGCACCGCCGCCGCGCAGACCTTGGCGTGCTGGTTCGCCATGTGGCCCGATTTGGGCATGCCTGGTGCGATCTGAATCGCGTCGCCCAGCACGTGGATATGCTTCGCAGCCTTGGATTCGAAGCTCAGGAAATCGACCTCGCACCAGCGCTGGTTGGCGGTGGCCAGTCCGGACTGGACGGCGATGGCGCCAGCGCGCTGGCTGGGAACCACATTGGCCACGCTGGCGGTGAAGGGGTCATTGAATTCGAACTGCAGCGTGTTGGTGGCGGCATCGACGTCGATGACGCGGTGCTTGGGCCGGTATTCGATGATGTCTTTGTAGTGATCGGCCCAGGCCCTGAGAAACAGACCTCGTTTGGAGGTGATGTCGTCGTTGGCGTCGAAAATGATGACCTTGCTGCGGGGTTTGGCTTGCTTGAAATAGCTGGCCACCATACAGGCGCGCTCGTAAGGGCCGGGCGGGCAGCGAAACGGAACCAGCGGGATAGACAAGGCGTAGACGCCGCCGTCCGGCATGGCTTGCAGTTGTTGGCGCAACGCCGCCGTTTGCGGGCCGGCCTTCCAGGCGTGCAACACCTTGTCTTTGGCAGCCTGGCTGGCCATGCCGGGCAGGGTTTCCCACATGAAGTCGATGCCAGGAGAGAGAATCAGGCGGTCGTAAGGCAGTTCGCCACCGCCAGCCAGGCGGACGCGGCGCTGTTCGGCGTCGATCCGGGTCACGGTATCGCGCACCAGCTTGACACCGTGACGGCGCTGCAGGTTCTCGTAAGTGTGGGTGATGAAGGCCATGTTTTTGTGGCCACCCAGCACCAGGTTTGAGATCGGGCAAGAAATGAAGCTGGCGTTGGGTTCGACCAGGGTCACGTCTATGCCCTGGTTGGAAAACAGGCGCAGGTATTTGGCCGCAGTGGCACCGCCAAAGCCGGCACCGACCACGACCACTTTGGGCGCACTGGGCCCAGGGATGGCGCAACCGCCGAGCAAGCCCAGACCGGCAATGGCAGAGGTGGCGGTGGCGGCATGTACAAATTGACGTCTTTTCATGGCGGCTTTCTTATTTTGGTTGAGCGGCAAAATAAGCCGAGATCTGCTGGATCTGTTCGTCCGAAAAACCCTTGGCGAGTTGGTGCATGACAGTGGCGGGTTTGCGATCGGCTTTGAAGTCCAGCATCAGACGGGTCAGCTCCGCCTCACTTCTGCCGGCCAGCGATGCCATGCCGGGCTGGGCGTGGCCTGCCGTGCCATGACAGGCTGCACAAGACGCCGCCCATACCCGCACTTGCAGCGGGTCTATCGGGGTGCTCTGGGCGTGCGCTCCAGCGGCTGCGACACACAACGCGGCTGCCATCAGCCGCTTGGTCGATTTCACCATCGTCACCTCCAAAAATGTGATTGAACAGGAATCAGAAAACGGTACGCCTGGCACATTATTCAAGCTGGCTGCAGAAAAACGCGCGCCTTTTTCGGTGCCACCACCACGGTGTCGCCGTCCTTGAGGGCGAGCGCTCGAAAGTGTTCGGCTGAAATCTGCGCCTCGATCAGCGCGTCGGCGCCGGCGCGGCCCTGCGCGTCGACTGGCAGCAACTCCAGCCGCGCCAGCGGCCCGACTACGATGGCGCGCTCGAGCGTGGCGACGATGCCGACCAAGCCGGCGCGGTAGTGCTGCACGTCCAGGTCGTGCGGCCGCACGTAGGCAAAGGCTTTGGCGTCTTGTGCCTGGGCGTGCTCGGGCGATTCTATCGAGACGCCGTCCAGGTGCAGCAAGCCTTCGTGCGCGCGGCCATGAAACAAGTTCACGTCGCCCAGAAAACCATACACAAAGGGGTTGGCCGGGTGCTCCCACACCTCTTGCGGTGTGCCGATCTGTTCGACCTGGCCCTTGTTCATCAGCACCACGCGGTCGGCCACCTCCAGCGCCTCTTCCTGGTCGTGGGTGACGAAGATGCTGGTCACGTGCAGCTCGTCGTGCAGACGGCGCAGCCAGCGCCGCAGTTCCTTGCGCACTTTGGCGTCGAGCGCGCCAAAGGGTTCGTCGAGCAGCAGCACCTTGGGCTCGACCGCCAGCGCGCGCGCCAGCGCGATGCGCTGACGCTGCCCGCCCGAGAGCTGCGCCGGGAAGCGGTCGGCCAGCCAGTCGAGCTGCACCAGTGCCAGCAGGTCGTGCACTTTTTTCTTGATCTGTGCCTCGCTCGGGCGCAGTGCGCGCGGCTTGACGCGCAGACCAAAGGCCACGTTCTCGAACACCGTCATGTGGCGAAACAGCGCGTAGTGCTGAAAGACAAAACCCACGTTGCGATCGCGCACGTGCTTGTCGGTTGCGTCTTCACCGGCAAACAAAATGCTGCCCCGATCGGCCGTTTCCAGTCCGGCAATAATGCGCAGCAGCGTGGTCTTGCCGCAACCCGACGGTCCGAGCAAAGCCAGCAGCTCGCCCGAAGCAATGTCCAGGTTGACCTGTTTGAGGGCTTGAAAGTCGCCGAATTGCTTGTCGACTTTGCGAATTTCTATGCTCATGTGCTTGCTTTCATAATCACGGGTGCGCGCTCGGGCGCCAGCTCGACGCTGGCCCTGAGTTCGTTTTCGTGCCGCCATTCGACCACCGATTTGATCACCAGCGTGACGATGGCCAGCAGCGCCAACAGCGAGGCCACCGCAAACGCCGCCACCGCCTGGTATTCGTTGTAGAGCACCTCGACGTGCAGCGGCATGGTGTTGGTCTGGCCGCGAATGTGGCCCGAAACCACCGAGACGGCGCCGAACTCGCCCATGGCGCGTGCGTTGCACAGAATCACCCCGTAGATCAGCCCCCATTTGATGTTGGGCACGGTGACGCGCCAAAAGGTCTGCCAGCCGCTGGCACCCAGCACCAGTGCGGCTTGTTCTTCTTCGTTGCCCTGCGCTTGCATGAGCGGGATCAGTTCGCGGGCGATGAAAGGAAAAGTGACGAACAGCGTGACCAAAATGATTCCGGGCACGGCGAAGATGATCTGGATGTCATGCTCCAGCAGCCAAGGCCCCAGCCATCCGTGGGCGCCAAATACCAGCACGTAAATCAGGCCGGCGACCACCGGTGAGACGGAAAAGGGCAGGTCGATCAGCGTGGTCAGAAACGACTTGCCCCAGAACTCGTGCTTGGCCACCGCCCAGGCGGCCGCCACGCCAAACAGCAGGTTCAGCGGCACGGCCACGGCGGCGGTCAGCAGTGTCAGGCGAATCGCGGCCTGCGCGTCGGGCTCTTGAATCGCGCTCAGGTAGGCAAACCAACCCAGTCGCAGGGCTTCGGTAAAGACAGCCGCCAGCGGCAGCACCAGGAACAAAAACATAAAGCCCAGCGCCACCCCGATCAGGGTGCGGCGCACCCATGCCGATTCCGTCGTGCGCGGCAACCTCAGCTGAGCCACACTTTGCTGGCTGCGGCTCATATGCTGCCTCCCGAACGCTTGCGCTGCCAGCTTTGCAGGCCATTGATGAGCAGCAGCAGCAGGAATGAAGCGAGCAGCATGACCGATGCGACGGCGGTGGCGCCGGCGTAATCAAACTGCTCCAGGCGGCTGATGATGATCAGCGGCGTAATCTCCGATACCAGCGGAATATTGCCCGCAATGAATATCACCGAGCCGTATTCGCCCACGGCGCGCGCAAAAGCCATGGCAAAACCGGTCAGCAAGGCCGGGCCAATGGCGGGAAAAATGATGCGGGCAAAAGTCTGCCAGCGCGTTGCACCCAGGCACATCGCGGCCTCTTCCAGCTCCTTTTCCAAGTCTTGCAGCACCGGCTGCACCGTGCGCACGACGAAGGGCAGTCCAATGAAGATCAGCGCCACCACCACCCCGGCCGGGGTAAAGGCAATCTGAATCCCGTGCGGCTCCAGAAAGCGGCCGATCCAGCCATTGCCAGCCAACAACGCCGCCAGCGAAATACCGGCCACCGCGGTGGGCAAGGCAAACGGCAGATCAACCAGGGCATCGACGATTTTCTTGCCTGGAAATCGGTAGCGCACCAGCACCCAGGCCACCAACAAGCCAAAGAACGCATTCACCAGTGCGGCCAGCAAAGACGCGCCAAAGGTCAGGCGGTACGAGGCGAGCGCGCGCGGCGTCGTCACGGCGTCCCAGAATTCGGCCCAACTCATGGCAAACGTGTTGAGCAACAGCGCCGACAGCGGAATCAGAACGATCAGGCTGAGGTAAAAAATGGTGAAGCCCAAGGTCAGGTTCAGCCCCGGCAGCACGCGCCGCTGGGGGCGGCGTTTGCCGGCGGCGGGCAGCAGGTCTGGCCGCGCTGCTGCCAAAGTGGCAGATGAACTCATTTAGCGCCCCTGGGTGAAAATCTGATCGAAGGTACCACCGTCGTTGAAGTGCACCCGCTGCGCCTGTGCGGGCGAGCCAAAGTACTCGGAAATGGTGAATAGCCTGATCGGCCTAAAGGTATTGGCGTGCCGCTGCAGCACCGCTTGCGAGCGCGGGCGCAGACCGTGGCGGGCGGCGATTTCCTGCGCTGGCTCGCTGTAGAGAAAGTCCAGGTAGGCGCGGGCCAGCGCCTGCGTGCCCTTGCGCTCTATGGTGCGCTGCACCAGCGCCACCGGGTTTTCCGCTTTGATGCTGACCGACGGGTGCACCACATCGACCCGGCCCAGGCCGAATTCACGCTCGACCAGCACCACCTCGGATTCAAAAGTAAGCAGCACGTCGCCTATGTTGCGCTGCAAAAAGGCCCCGGTGGCGTCGCGTCCGGCACGTGCCAGCAAGGGCACGTTGCGGTAGAGCTGGCGCACAAACTCTGCCGCCTGCGCGTCGCTGCCGCCTTGGCTGCGCACAAAGCCCCAGGCTGCCAGATAAGCCATGCGGCCGTTGCCGCTGGTTTTCGGATTCGCCACCACCACCTGCACGCCGGGACGAATCAGGTCGTTCCAGTCTTTGATGCCTTTGGGGTTGCCGTTGCGCACCAGAAACAAGATGGTCGAAGTGGTGGGTGCGGCGTTGTGTGGAAATTGGCGCGCCCAGTCGGCGGCAATCACGCCGCGGCCGGCCAGAAATTCCAAGTCGGTAACGGTGTTCATGGTCACCACGTCGGCCGCCAAGCCGTCGGAGACGGCGCGCGCCTGCGCGCTGGAGCCACCGTGCGACTGGTTGATGGTGATGGTCTGGCCGCTGCTGGCCAGTTGCTGGGCAATGAAAGCGGCGTTGATGTCGCGGAAGTATTCGCGCGACAGGTCGTAAGAGACATTTAGCAGCGTGGTCTGGGCTCCCGCCAGGGCCGAAGCGCTCAAAGTGAGTGCGACAAGCGCAGCGCGCAGAAAATGTTTCATCAAAACTCCAAAACAAACAGGGGAATGGCGTCGATTCTGAGTGGATGATTTTGAATCGCAAACGACTTTATTTTTGTTTCTTTATAACTTTCGGTGATAAACGCCTGGAGAAAAAGTGTCGCAAGCGGTTTTTCTCATGAAAAAACCCGCTTTGAGCGGGTTTTTTCATGAGTGGCCAGAAAACCGGCCGACGGAGCTGGCAGCGCTGCTGCGCTGTCGATCAGATGCGAAATTCATCCAGCGACCGGCCGGCCGCCAGCGCATCGCGCACCCATTCGGGTTTGCGGCCCGGGCCACCGGCCCAAAGTTCGCCGCTCGGGCCACGGAATTTCGCTGGCAGAACTGCTTTTGACTTGGCACCTTTGCGCACTCCTGCGCTTGCATTGGCACTGCCTAGGTCGGCGACCTTGATGCCGTACTCTTTCATTTTGGCTTTGATGTCTGCAATGACGGCGGAGAGTTCATCTTTGCGCGCCTGTTCGGCTTGGGCAATAAGTGCCTGCGCCTGTGCCATGAGTTCGGAATAAGTGGACATTTTATGAATCCTGGAGGGGTCGGTAGGTTGTGATGCGGATGACGTGGGCAGCACAAGTCTGCTGCGCGGCATTGTAACTCGCTAGGCCACGGTTTGCAGCCAGATATGCAAAGCGGCAGGCAATTCGGAATGTAACTCGAGGGCATCAGCCGTGATGGGGTGCGTCAGCCGCAGCCGCCAGGCATGCAGGAACATGCGTTTGCAGCCGCACTGGCTCCATTGGCGGTTGAATTCGAAATCGCCGTATTTGTCGTCGCCCGCTATTGGGTGGCCAGCACTCGCCAGATGCACCCGAATCTGATGTGTGCGTCCGGTTTTGATGTTGACTTCGAGCAAACTCAAGCCAATCGTCGGCGCCGCCGCCAGTCCCGCCGCTGCCGTCAGGCGCTTGAGCACCCGAACCTGGGTCAGCGCGTATTGACCGTCGGGGTCGGCGGCGGTGGTGACTTTGACCCGCCGTTCGCCGTCGGCCAGCACATATTTGTGCAGCGGTTGATCCAGTTGTTTCAGTTGTGCAGGCCAATGGCCTTTGACCAGCGCCAAATAGGTTTTGCCAGTGGCACGGGAACGAAACTGGTCTTGCAAGGATTTGAGCGCGTTTTTTTTCTTGGCAATCAAGAGCAGACCGCTGGTATCACGGTCGAGTCTGTGCACCAGTTCGAGCATCGGCGCCTGCGGTCGGGCTTGGCGCATTTGCTCGATCACGCCAAAACTGACGCCACTGCCACCGTGCACGGCGACCCCAGCCGGCTTGTCAATGGCCAAAAAGAAATCGTCCTCGTACAGCACGGGGAAGTCTCGCGCGGGTGCGGGATGGTCAATTTTCTCTTGGGCGCGCTCGGACACGCGCAAGGGTGGAATGCGCAGCGCGTCACCGGCGGCGACGCGCTCGTCGGCGCGCACGCGGCCCTTGTTGCGGCGCACCTCGCCGGAGCGGATGATGCGGTAGATGTGCGACTTGGGAACGCCCTTGAGCTCGCGCAGCAAAAAATTGTCCAGCCGCTGGCCGTCCGATTCGACATCGACCGTGAGGTGCCGCACGGCAACAGGGGAGGGGGCGTGGGACATGGGCAGAGGGCGGCAATCGTTGAGCAAAAGCAGGACTATAATGCGTCACGCCAGTCATACGCCGTAAGTGTTTGATTCGCCAGAAGTTTAAGGTTAGCCCTGGAGTCTGGCAAGGGACCGCACGTGACTGGTTGAAGTTGCCACCCGCGCCAGCGGGGCTCTGCGTCCGTTTCCTGCTGCATTCCGAGGTGAATCCAGGTGTGGCGCCAGCCCTGGTTTAGGCGGCGGGCGAACCCGCCAAGAAAACTGCGAACCTGAATACGGAATACCCCAATCGGCCAGCCGGCGCAAAACGGCTGTCCGAGGACAAAGTGAAACCAGAGACACTGCGAGCCGGTTCATGTCACTGACAAGCCACTGGCCAATTCCCTGCTCACCCGACTCCACGCGCCTACGCCCTGACCCGGTGGTTCGACGCGGCATGCTTGGCGCTTCCATGCGCTGGCCGCCGCCCCGAATCGCGGGTCATCGGCTCTCCGGCAATTCCTCCCCCCGTTCGTGCTTTTCCGCTGGTTCATGGCCGGTCGACGCCTGGGTTCTTCCCGGTGTCTTGTTTGAGTTTGAACGAAGGAAAACGTCTCATGAAACGCATGTTGATCAACGCCACGCAGGCCGAAGAGCGCCGCCTGGCGATTGTGGACGGGCAAAAACTGCTCGACTACGAAATCGAAATCGAGGGACGCGAGCAGCGCAAGGGAAATATCTACAAGGCCATCGTCACGCGCGTCGAGCCCGCGCTGGAAGCGTGTTTCGTCGATTACGGTGAAGACCGGCACGGTTTCTTGCCGTTCAAAGAAATTTCACGCCAGTACTTCCAGGGCAATGCGGCGCCGGCGCAGGCACGCATCAACGACGTCATCCGCGAAGGTCAGGGTCTGCTGATTCAGGTTGAAAAGGAAGAGCGCGGCAGCAAGGGCGCAGCCCTGACTACGTTCATCAGCCTGGCCGGGCGCTACGTGGTGCTGATGCCCAACAACCCGCGCGGTGGCGGCGTCTCGCGGCGCATTGAAGGCGAGGACCGGCAAGATCTCAAGGCTGCGCTCGACCAACTGGAGTACCCCGGCGGCATGAGCATCATCGCGCGCACCGCCGGCATTGGCCGCGACGCACCCGAGTTGCAATGGGATCTGAATTACCTGCTCAAATTGTGGAGCGCGATCGACGGCGCAGCGCAAAGCGGCAAGGGCGCGTTTTTGATCTACCAGGAGTCAAGCCTGGTGATTCGAGCCATTCGCGACTATTTCAACAGCGACATTGGTGAGATTTTGATCGACACCGATGACATATTTGAGCAGGCGCACCAGTTCATGAGCCACGTGATGCCCGAGCAGAGGCATCGCGTCAAGCGCTACCGCGACGACGCGCCGCTGTTTTCGCGTTTTCAGATCGAACACCAGATCGAGACCGCCTACAGCCGAACGGTCAACCTGCCTTCGGGTGGCGCCATCGTGATCGACCAGACCGAAGCGCTGGTGGCGGTGGATGTCAACTCGGCGCGCGCCATCAAAGGCTCGGACATCGAGGAGACCGCCACCCGCACCAATCTGGAAGCGGCCGACGAAGTGGCGCGCCAGGCCCGTCTGCGCGACCTCGGCGGCCTGATCGTGATCGACTTCATCGACATGGATGAGAGCAAGAACCGCCGCGAGGTGGAAAACCGCCTGCGCGACGCGCTGCGCCAGGATCGCGCGCGCGTCCAGTTCAGCGCCATCAGCAAGTTCGGTCTGCTCGAGATGAGCCGCCAGCGCCTGAAGCCCGCGCTCAACGAAGGCGCGTCCATACCCTGCCCGCGCTGCGGGGGCTCGGGCCATATCCGCGATACCGAAAGTTCGGCGCTGCAAATCCTGCGCATCATCCAGGAAGAGTCGCTCAAAGACAGCACGGCGGCGGTGCTGGTGCAGGTGCCGGTCGAAGTGGCCAGTTTCTTGCTCAATGAAAAGCGCACCGAAATCACCAAGATCGAACTCAAGCAGCGCATCAACGTGCTGTTGGTGCCGAACAAGTCGTTCGAGACGCCAAACTACAAGCTCGAACGCCTCAAACACGACGACCCGCGCCTGGAGAGCCTGGACGCCAGCTACAAGCTGGCCGAGGAAGTCGACGCCATCGCCACCTTCACGCGCCGCAGTCAAGAACGCAGCAACAAGCAAGAGCCGGTCATCAAGGGTGTGCTGCCCGATGGACCGGCCCCGCTGTCCGCCGCGCGCACCACACCCCCCCCTGAGGCGCTGGCCCAGCCAGCAGCTACAGCAGTGGCCCAGCCCACGGTGACATCCGAAAAAGGCTTTTTCGGCTGGATCAAAAGCCTGTTCGGCGGCGGCGGCGCGTCAGTGCCCGCTCCAGCGGCGGCACCGACAGCAGCCGCAAGCCCGCGCGCTACCCTGGCGCCCGTGCGGCGCGAGGGCAGCGGCCACACGACGGCCGAGGCGCGAGAGCCACGCGCGGCGCGGCCCGAGAGCCGCAACGGCCGCGGCGAACGGCGCGAGGGCGACAGCCGCCCGCCCATCCGCAATGAACCCAGGCGTGGCGAGGCGCGCACAGAAGCCCGGGATGCAGGTCGCCCCGAAGCGCGCAGCAGCGGTCGGCGCGAACAGCGGCGCGACACCCCAATCGCCCCCGAAGCCTTGGGCGCAGACCAGGCTGCACCGGCCAGCAGCGCCCCGCTGGCCGCACCAGCCGACGCTGGCGCCCCTGTGCGCCGCGAGCGCGCGCCGCGCAATGACAGCCGAAGACGCCAGCCCGAGGCAGATAGCCCGCAGGCAGAGCTTGCGCCGCTGCAAGATGCCGCCACAACCCGTTCAGTTGCCGTGCAGCCTGACGCTGCAGCAGCCAGCGAGGCGCCGCGTGAGCCACGCGAGCGCCGCAGCCGCGACCGCTACGGACGCGAGCGGCGTGAACGCACCGCCGGCGATGCCACTGCTGTGACCGCTCCAACTGACAGCACGGCGGCTGCCGCCGAGTCCAAGCCGACCGGAAACGTTGTCCCGCTCGAGGCGCCGCTGCGCAGCTACTTCAACCAGTCGCAGAGCAGCGCACCCGTCCATGCGGCCCATGCTGCGCTGCAGGACGAGCCGCTGGCGCCGCCGCCACCCACCCTTGTGGCGCCGCCGCTGCCTGCTGCTGCACCTGTGGCCGCTGCGCCCCTGGCCGCCAGCAGCCGCAGCTTGCCCCAGGTGCAGCCATTTGCCTTGGCACTCGATGAACTCAAACAAGTGGCGCAAGCCGGCGGGTTGGAATGGGTGAATTCAGACGCCGGCAAAGTGGCGCAGGCACAAGCCAGCATCGCCGCCGAACTGCCGTCGATCCACACGCCGCGCCAGCCCCGGCAGGTCGCCGTGGTCGACGACGCTGCGCTGGTGTTGGTAGAAACCCGCAAAGACCTGAGCAAGCTGACGCTCCCGTTTGAGACGCGCTGAACGCTGGCGCAGGCGGGTCGGGCAGAACGTGCCGGCCTGCCTTGGCCGGGCGGGATCGAGACCGGCTTGACGTGCCCAGGGGCGTTTGGACCTGAGGCTGAGCCGCTTCTTGCGGCGAGGCTGCGTCCTTCATCGCTGCACTCGCGCAGAAGCGGGTGGCGCGAGCAGGAAAAAAATCCGGACTCAGACACCTCACAACGCTTGACGGTAGCACGGCGCACCACTAGACTGACATGTCAGTTCAGCGGGTGTTCGTCTTGGAGCCCGGCTGCCTGTTCCATCTAAATCACAGGAGAAGCTCTTGCTGCCCAAAGCCACAGGTGAAGACCGCCGCGAACAACTGCTGCGCTGCGCCAAGATGGTGTTCGCGCAGCGCGGCTACCACGCCGCCAGCGTGGCCGACATCATCGACGCCGCCGACGTGGCACGCGGCACTTTCTACCTGTACTTCGACGGCAAGCGCCAGATCTTCGACGTCATTCTGGACGATCTGCTGGCCAGCATCGGCCAGCAGATCGAGGTGATCGAAATCAGCCCGCTCATGCCGGCGCCGCTGGAGCAATTGCGCGCCAACCTGGAACGGGTGCTGGCCCTGGTTTTGAGCGACCGCGACCTGGTGGTGATTCTGTTGCACCAGGCGCAGGGACTCGATGGCGATTGCCAGGACAAGCTTGAACAGTTCTATCAGAGCATTCTGGTTTTGATCGAGTCGGCGCTGCGCATGGGCATGAGCATGGGTCTGGTGCGCACTTGCGATCCACGGCTGGCTGCCGCCGCCATTTTGGGCGCAGGCCAGGGCATTGTGGCGCTGGCTACGCGCATGCAACCCACGCCGGCGGTCAAGGCCATCGCCGACCAGATGCTCGACATTGCCCTGTACGGCTTGCTCAAGCCCTTGCCGCGTTCATAGACCTTTCTAAACCTTTCGAAGGATTCCAGCATGCAAACCATTCAGCCCGGCAGCGGCGCCGAAATCGGGCAAGCAATCGTCATCGGCATCGACGTCGGCTCGACCACCGTGAAGGCGACCGTGGTGGATGCGCACAGCAAGGCCATCCTGTGGTCTGACTACCGGCGCCACCAGACCCGACAGCCTGAGCTGGTGCTGGAGTTTCTGGGCGAAATCGAAGCCGCTTTTTCCACGGTCGCGCGGCAAGACATGCGCATTTTCATCACCGGCTCGGGCGGCTCGCCGCTGGCGCCGCAACTCGGCGCCAAGTTCGTACAAGAGGTCAACGCCGTCACGCTGGCGGTCGAGACGCTGCACCCGGATGTCGGCTCGGTGGTCGAACTCGGTGGCCAGGACGCCAAGATCATCATCTTCAAAGAAACCGAAAACGGCGGCCGTTCGGTGTTCACCTCGATGAACGACAAGTGCGCCTCCGGCACCGGCGCCACCATCGACAAATGCCTGATCAAGGTCGGGCTGTCGCAAGAGCAGGTCGCCAGCATCGCCTGGGACGACAGCCGCCTGCACCACGTGGCCGCCAAATGCGGTGTGTTTGCCGAGACCGACATCGTCAACCTGGTGAAAACCGGTGTGCCGGCAACCGAGATCATCTGCTCGCTGGCCGACGCCATCGTGCTGCAAAACCTCTCGGTTCTCACGCGCGGCAACACGCTGCGCGCCAAGGTGCTGTTGCTCGGCGGCCCCAACACCTACCTGCCGTTTCTCAAAGCCTGCTGGCGCCAGCGCATCGTCGCCACCTGGCAAGAGCGCGGTTACGACTACGCGCGCGAGCTGCCGGTCGAAGAGCTGATCATCACCCCCGACAACGCCCAGTATTACGCCGCCTTTGGCGCGGCGCTGTACGCGGCGCATGAATCGGCCGAAGTCGGGCGCTACCTGGGCACGTCCGCACTGCTGGAGTACATCACCCACGGCCGCAAGGCGCGGCTGGGTGCGCAGGCCGGTCCGCCGCTGGTGGCTTCGACGACCGAACTCGATATTTTCCGCGAACGTTACGCCATTGCGCCCTGGAAACCGCCGCTGATCGCTTGCGGCTCGGTGGTAGAGGCCGTGATTGGCGTCGATGGCGGTTCTACCTCGTCCAAAGCGGTGCTGATCGACATGCAGGGGCGGCTGCTGCGCAAGGAATACCAGCTCTCCGGCGGCAACCCGATTCAGGACACCAAGGAACTGCTGGCCAAGCTCAAGCGCTACGTGCATGAAGACTGCGGCGCCACGCTGGCGGTGCGCGGTTTTGGCGCCACCGGTTATGCCGCCGACGTGCTCGAGCAGTGCGTGCGCGCCGACGTCAACGTGGTCGAGACGGTGGCGCACATGCTCTCGGCGGTGCATTTCTTCGGCGACATCGACGTCATCTGCGACATCGGCGGCCAGGACATCAAGGTCTTGTTCCTGAAAAACGGCGACATCAACAACTTTCGCCTCTCCAACCAGTGCTCGGCCGGCAACGGCATGCTGTTGCAGGCCATGGCCGATCAGTTCGGACTGAAAGTCACCGAGTACGCCGACAGTGCCTTCCAGGCCGCGCTGGCACCCAAGTTCAGCTACGGTTGCGCGGTGTTCCTCGACTCTGACCGCGTCAACTTCCAGAAAGAGGGCTACTCCAAGGACGAGATGCTGGCTGGTCTGGCGCAGGTGCTGCCCAAGAACGTCTGGCAGTACGTGGTGCAAATTCCGCGCATGGCGGCACTCGGGCGCAAGTTCGTGCTGCAAGGCGGCACCCAGTACAACCTGGCCGCGGTCAAGGCGCAGGTGGACTACATCAAAGAGCGCGTGCCCGACGCCGAGGTCTACGTGCATCCGCATTCGGGCGAGGCCGGTGCCATTGGTGCGGCCATGGAGGCGCTGCGCGTGGTCAAGCGCAACGGCTCCCGGTTCATCGGGCTGGACGCGGCAATCAACTTGGAATACACCACCCGCAACGACGACAGCACGGTTTGCCGCTCGTGCGCCAACGAGTGCTCGCGCACCTTCATCGACGCGAGCACGCCGGACGGTTTCACCGCGCGCTACATCGCGGGTTTTTCCTGCGAGCAGGGAACGGTCGAATCGAAGGAGGCTTTGAAGCAGTTGACGCGCCGGCGCAAGGAGCTGATGAAGCAGTACCCGAACCTGGTGCACTACGAGGCCGAACACGTGTTTCGCCACGGCTACGACGAAGCGCCGCTGCCGGGCGCCGACAGCCCGGTGCAGGACATCGCGGTGAGGAAAACCTGGAGCGGCAAGATCGAGCGCAAGCCGGTGCTGCGGCCGTTTCGGCGCTCGCCCGAGGCGGCGGCCCAGCGGCGCGAAAAGCTGCGCATCGGCATCCCGCGCGTGCTCAGCCTGTGGACGGTGGCGCCGTTCGTTCGCACTTATTTCGAGACTCTGGGCCTGTTGCGGCAAAACGTGGTGTTCTCCGACGAAACCACCGAGCCCATGTGGGTCGAGGGCGGGAAATACGGCTCGGTCGATCCCTGCTTTCCGGCCAAAGTGGTGCAAGCGCACGTGCACAACCTGCTGTTTCACCACCACAGCGAGAAAAAACCGCTCGACTACGTGTTCTTCCCCTGCATCACCAGCATCGGCTCGCCGCTCAAGCACGTGATGGGCAACACCTCGTGCCCCATCATCGCCGGTGCGCCGCTGGTGATCCGGGCTGCCTTTACCAAGGAATCGGACTTTTTCGCCAGCCGCGGTATCAGCTACCTGGCGCCGTCGCTGCCCTTTACCGAGCCAGCGCTGCTGAAAAAACGCCTGTTCGAGTGCTTTGCCGAGCTGCTGGGCGTGACCGAGGACGAGTCCGACTTCGCCTGCGAGCAAGGCGCGCTGGCGCTGGAGCAATTCGACGCCGATCTCGAACAGCGCGGACGCGCCATTCTGGAGGAGGTCGAAGCCAAGAACAGCATCGCATTGTTGCTGCTGGCGCGCCCCTACCACACCGACCCCGGGCTCAATCACGGCGTACTGGAAGAGTTCCAGGCGCTGGGCTACCCGATTTTGTCGATCCGCTCTATCCCCAAGGACGAAGCCTGGCTGGCGCGTTTCTTTGAAGCCGACCTGAGCAAGGGGAGCATCGCTTCGCCGCTGGACATTCGCGACGTCTGGCCAGAGAACTACTCGGCCAACTCGGCGCTCAAGGTGTGGGCCGCCAAATTTGCCGCGCGCCACCCGAACGTGGTGGTGCTCGATCTGTCGTCGTTCAAGTGCGGTCACGACGCGCCCACCTACGGCCTGATCGACAGCGTGATCGGCGCCTCCGCCACGCCCTATTCGGCCTTGCACGACATAGACGCCAACAAGCCCGGTGGCTCGATCAAGATTCGCGTCAAGACCTACGAGCACGCGCTCAAGCTGCACCAGGAGCGCTTGCAGGACGTGGCACGCAAGAAGCAGGAGCTGGTGCAGCGCATCGATGAGAAGCGGCTCGAGCTGCTGCAACTCAAGAGCGCGCAGTTGGCCGCGCGCCAGCAGGCCGACTTGGGTCTGGTGCAGGAAATCGCCACCCTGCGCGAACGCGTGCGCCACTACCAGTCACCGCCAAGCCCGCAGCCCAGCGCCACGTCGGCGCGGCGGGTGATTCCGATCGCCGCCATGCACTAACCCCCAGGAGAGTTACTATGCACATGCCTGCCGCAAACCACAAAGTGATCCCGATCACGCCGCTGACCTCGTTCGCCCCGTCCGGCGGCGGCGGCGCCAGCGACATAGACGCTGAGCTCGAGCGTTTCGAGGCCGATGAACGGCTGCGACTCGGTTTGAAAACCGAGCCCAAGCAGTGGCACGACCCACTGCCGAAAAATTTCAGCGCCTCGCAGCGCGCCCACACCACCATTTTGTGTGGCGGACTGACCGCCGCGCACGACCGCCTGATCGGCGCTGCCCTGTGCGGTCTGGGCTATCGCGTGCTGCCGCTCGATCAGCCCGACAACGCCGCGCTGACCCTGGGCAAAGAATTTGGCAACCGCGGCCAGTGCAACCCGACTTATTTCACCGTCGGCAACCTGGTCAAGCACCTGGTGGCACTGCGTGACGAGCAGGGTCTGTCAACGCGCGAGATCATAGAAAACCACCTGTTCGTCACCGCCGGTGCCTGCGGGCCGTGCCGCTTCGGCATGTACTCCACCGAATATCGAAAAGCCTTGCGCGACGCGGGCTTCGACGGTTTTCGCGTGCTGCTGTTCCAGCAAACCGGCGGTCTCAAGCAAGCCACCGGTGACGAGCAGGGGCTCGCGCTCAATGCCAGCTTCTTCTTCAAACTGCTGCAAGCCTTTATGCTGGGAGACGCGATCAACCTGCTGGGCTACCGCCTGCGGCCCTACGAAGTGGTGCCGGGTGCGACCGACGCGGCGCTCGAACGCGCGCGCACCCGCATCGACGCGGCCTTGTGCACGCGGCGCGGCCTGGGCGCCGCGCTGCGCGCGAGTCGGCGCGAACTCGACGCGATCGAGCTCGACCGCTCGCGCGTCAAACCGAAAGTGGCGCTGATTGGCGAATTCTGGGCCATGACCACCGAGGGCGACGGCAACTACGGCTTGCAGCGCTTTTTGGAGCGCGAAGGGGCCGAGGTCGATATTCAGCCGGTCAGCAACTGGCTGCTGTACCTGATCTGGACCGCACGCTTTCAAACCGGCGAGCGCCAGCTCTTGCGTGGCGCAGCCAGCGCCCCGCCCAGCAGCAACACCAGCACGCGCAAGCTGTTGGCCATTCTGTGGCTGGCGCGGCACGCCACCCACCTGTTGTTCCACTGGTACGCACGCCGCCTGGGCCTGCGCGGCTATCACTTGGCCGACATGAAGGCGATTGCCGAGGCGGCGCGCTCGCACTACCACCTCGACGTGCTGGGCGGCGAAGGTCATATGGAAGTGGGCAAACTGATTCTGAGCGCGGTCAAACGCAAGGCAGCGCTGGTGTTGTCGGTCAAGCCCTTTGGCTGCATGCCGTCCTCCGGGGTTTCCGACGGCGTGCAATCCTTTGTCAGCGAGCGTTACCCACAAGCCCTGTTTCTGCCTATCGAGACCAGCGGCGACGGCGCCGTCAACGTCTACTCGCGGGTGCAGATGGCCTTGTTCAAGGCACGTGCGGCCGCGCAGCAGGAAGTGGCCCAAGCCGAGGCTGACACCGGTTTGACGACCGCACACGCCAACAGCGCATGGCTGCCCTGGACCCGGGGCGCGCTCAGCGCCCCGGCGCACTCGTACCGTGCCAGCACCACGGCCGCCAACTGGCTGTACGCACTGGCGCGCTGGCGCAAACGCTTGTGGTTGCGCTCGCCGACGGCCCCTGCCAGCGCACAGCAATCGGGTTGAGCCCGGGGAGCCGCTGAGCCTCTTCGCTCTCAGGGCAGCAGGGCGGCTTTTTTCCAGGCCGCCTGCGCCGCCGGCTGGTCAGCGCGTTCTTCGGCCAGCAGCGCAAGCGCGCACCAGGTGCGGCGCAGCAAATCGGGTTCGCGCAGGCTCTGGCTGGCCAGCCCGAGCAGTTGCGCCGCCTTGCCCCAGAGCTGGCGCTGCAAAAAAGCCTGACCGGCCAGATAGTGCAAAAACGGGTTGCTGGGCCGCTGGCGCTGCGCCTGTTCCAGCCGTTCCAGCCAGGTGGCGTCCAGGTCGCCCAGGCCAGGCTCGAAGGCCAGCACCAGCAGCCGTTGCTGCGCTGCGTCTAGCGCATCGAAGTCGCTCCAGAGTGAATCGAGCCAGTCGCGCACCAGGGTTGCGGCTCTGGCACGCTCGGCCGCTGTGGCCGAGCCGGCGCACAACTGGTTGGCGCGCTGTGCTGCCGCCAGAGCCAGATCGGGCCACTGGCGTTCGCTGATGTCCAGGCTGCTCCAGAGCTGTTCGAGTTGATCCAGATCGTGCGTCTGGCGCAGCGCTTCGAGCGCCAGACCACGCACCATGCTGCGTGCCGCGCTGGGCGTAAACGCCCGGTGCTTGGCCAGCAGACGGGCGGTTTCCAGCGCCTCTGTGCTCTGGCCCATGAGTTGCGCCAGGCGCAGACGCAGGCGCAGCGCCTGCGTGCGGCGTGCCAAGCCAGGCGGCAGTTCGGCCAAGCGCATGCGCGCTGTCTCGGCGTCCCGGTCTTGCAGCGCCCAGCGCAGCGCGCGCAACTGCGCGCCTTCGTGCGCCTGCGCAGCGCTGCGCGCCGGCGTTGGCGCCAGTGCCGCTTGCAGGTGCTGATCGCGCCGCAGCCGGTCTTGCAGCGCGTGCGCGCTCTCGGCAAACAGCAAATGGGCCAGCAGTTCGATCTGCTCGCGGCGCGGCAACAGATCAGGCGTGAGCGATTTCAACTGCGCCAGCGCCTGCTGCGCGGCGGCCTGGGAACGCACGAAACGGCCAGCCAACTGGTTGGACAGCGCGTCCAGCAGCGCGCCCACGGCGGCGCGCTCGGCCTGCTGCTTGCGCCAGCGCCGGGCCTGGGCGGGCAAGGCGCGCAGCGCTGAAAAAGCGCGCAGCGCCAGATGCAGTAAAACAAAAGTGCAGACCAGCGCAAACAGCGCGAGATTAAGGGAGATGTCAAAGCGGTACGGCGGCCAAAACAGCGTCAGCACGGCCGCGTTGCGCCCCACCAGCAAGGCCAGTGCCACCGCCAGCGCCGCCAGTCCGAGCCACCAGAACAGCTTGCGCAAAACCCCATCTGCTTTGACCGCCATCAGCGTCCTCCTGCGGCCGCAGCCAATGCAGCCAGGGTGGCATCAGGGCGCGGCACCTGATGCGCCAGCAGGTCTTTGTGTACTGCGCTCAAAATGCTTTTTGCTTCTTGCACCTGCGGCGACAGCGGGTCGAAGTAGCGCGTCAAGGCAGCGTGCACCGCCAGCACGTCGGACTGGCTGCTAAGCAGGTGGCGCCCCAGCAAGCCAAGCCGGGCGTTGAGCAAGGTGAGGCGCAGATTTTCGCGCAGGAAAACCGCTTGTTCGGGCGCCAGCAAAAGGGCCTCGGGCTGCTCGATGCGGCGCACGCGCACCAGATCGCGCGCCGCGAGCGTGAAGTCGGCCCAGACGCGCTCCCATGTGCTGCGCCAAGCCGGCGCCAGGCGGTCCAAGGTCTGCGCCAGCACACCCGGTGCGGCTGGCGCAGCTTCGACCGCCACCGCTTCGACCGCCACCGCATCGGCTGCCACCGCATCGGCTGCCACCGCAGCCGGTGCGGGCGGGGTCGGCGCGGGCGCCGCACGCTGGGGCCCGACCGCGTTCAGCAGTGGCCAGTGATCGACTTGACGGCCGAGCTGGTCCAGCCGCAGCACCAGCGTTGCAATATCGGCCAGCGTGGCTGAGTGAATGATCTCGATGTCGCGCGCGATGGCGCGCTGCACCGGATTCAGGCGCGGCTGCGCAGCGCGCGCGATGCGCTGGTCGGCCGCTTGCAGGGCGGCAATCAGGGGTCTGGCGCTGCCGGTGAGTTCGGTTTGTTGCTGCGCCAGCCGCAGGCTGGATTCGAGTTCTTGCACCAGGGCGTCATCGCGCGAGCGCGACAGCGTCAGCACCAGCTCTTCGAGCTGGGTGCGCTGCAGACTGACTTCAGACAGGCGCAGCTCCGCTGCCGCCATCTGGGTCGCCAGCGCTTGGGTCTGTGCCTGCGTCTGGGCCGCCAGGGTGCTGGCTTGCGCCGCCAGCGCCGCACTGTCCTGACTGCGCCGCGCCAATTCCTGCTGCGTGAAAGCCAGTCGCTGCCAGGTCAGTCCGCTGAGCAGCAGTGCCAGCGCGGCCAGCAGCAGCGCCAGCCGCAGCGGCCAGCGGCCGCCCCCCGGCACCGGCGCAGCGGGCGCTGCCGTTGCGGCGTCGGCCACAGGCCAAGCGAGCGGCGGCGCGGCGGTGCCGGGGGGCGGTGAATCGGGTGTGTTCATGGGCGGCTCCAGTCTGATTCTAGAGCGCGCAACAGATCGGGCAGCGTCGGTCTGATTTCCCATGTCTGGCCGAAACCGGCCGCGCGGGCGGCAGCGGCGATGCGTGGATGCGTGCACAGCGCGCCGGCCCGTATCTCGGCCGACGGCACCGCCCGGTCCGCCAGGGACGCCACCGCTTCGGAGCTGCTGAACAACCAGGCGCTGCCTGCTTCAAGCGCGCCAGCAGCCAGGGCGCGCTGCGTTGGGCTCCAGATCGGTGCGCGGCGCTCGTAGGCGACGCAGCTTTCAACCCGGGCGCCGACAGCCTGGCATTGTCGGATCAGCCAGTCGCGCCCGCTGTCGGCCAGTGCTGCGTCGCTGGGCTCGCTGGTGTCGGCGCAGGTATGGCCGCGCACGATCAAAATGCGGTCGCCGCTGCGCAGTCTGGCTGCCACCAGCGGCCACAGGGCTTGCGAGTCGAACTGGGCGGCGCTGGCGGGCGGCGCATCAATGCGATCGGCGCTGATGCCAAAGTGCGCCAGCGCCAGGCCAAGGGCGCGGGCAGTGCCGGGGCCGGGTGCCCAGAAACGGGTGCGAACCAGACTGCCAGGAGGTGGCGGCGCAAACGCCGCCGGGTCGGAAAAAAAATACCGCACCGCCGCCGTGCTGACGAACATGATGGCATCGGTGGCAAGCCAGTGCGAACGCCACCGCTGCAGCGCTTGGTGTGCCAGCGGGTCTTGCGCTGCGGCGATCTCGAGCAGCGGCAAGGCCTGGGCCGGCCAGCCGTGGGCACGCAAGTCGTGCGCCCAGGCGCTGGCCTCGGGTTCGGGCCGGGTGACGAGCAGGCGCTGCAAGCGGCTGCGTTCGGGCGCAAAGGCCAACGCGGGCATGACCGTATCAGCCGGTAACAGCGGCCGGCTGGGCGCCAGCGGCGCGCAGCGCAGCAGCGGCGCGCTGGCCCAGCAACTCAGCCTGCGCCAGCGTGCTCACCTGCGCGTGCTCAACGACGCGCAGCAGTGGCCCGCGGCCGTCCGGGTCGCCCCAGGCGGCATCGAGCTGCAAGCAGTCTGGCGCCGTCCAGTGGGCATAAGCGGCCAGCGGCACCGAGCAACTGCCGCCCAGTTCGCGCGACACCGTGCGCTCGGCCGCCACGCACAGCCAGGTCGGCTGGTGCACCAGCGGGGCCAGCGCTTCGATCAGGTCGCTGCGCCCGGCGCACAGTTCTATGCCCAGCGCACCCTGCCCAGCGGCGGGCAGCGCGTCGCTAGGCTCGAAAATGTGGCGGATGCGCGACGCCAAGCCCAGCCGTTTGAGGCCGGCCGCCGCCAGCACGATGGCGTGGTACTGACCTTGGTCCAACTTGCGCAGGCGAGTGTCCAGGTTGCCGCGCAGCGGCTCGATGCGCACGTCGTCGCGCCCGAGCGCGTGCAGCGCGGCACGCAACAGCACCAGGCGGCGCAGGCTGGAGGTGCCGACCACGGCCTGCGCAGGCAAATCGGCCAGACCGGCGCAAGTCGGCGAGACCCAGGCGTCGCGTGGGTCTTCGCGCTCCAGCACGCAGCCCAGCAGCAGGCCATCAGGCAGCGTCATCGGTACGTCTTTGAGGGAATGCACCGCGATGTCGGCCCGGCCTTCTTGCAGCGCCAGTTCCAACTCCTTGACGAACAAGCCCTTGCCGCCCACTTGGGACAGGCTGCGATCCAGAATCTGATCGCCCAAGGTGGTCATGCCGAGCAGGTTGACGCGATGGCCGCCCTGCTCGAGCCGGGCTTTGACGTGTTCAGCCTGCCACAGCGCCAGGCGGCTCTCGCGGGTGGCAATGGTGATGGACAAGGCGGGGCAGGCGTTTGAATCGGGCACGGTGGGTCGAAAAAAAAATGTTCACGGCCAAGGCGGTGTGGTTACGCCGCAGCTTGCCGTTGAGGCGGCTTTGGATGCTAGCATGGGCCCTGTCAAAACATTTTCGCGCTCCCGCTGCGCAAGTCCCGCATGAGTCTGAGCACCGCCCAGCCCGCTGCCGCCCTCGCCGACTGGATCGAGCCTGTGGCCAGGCCCCAGGCCCGCAACGGCAAGGATCAACCCTTGATCGACGACATCCGTCTGCTCGGGCGTTTGCTGGGTGACGTGATTCGCGAGCAAGAAGGGCAGGCGGTGTTCGATCTGATCGAGCAAATCCGCCAGCTCTCGGTCTCGTTTCGTCGCCACGCCGACCCGGCGGCCGATCTGGCGCTGAAAAGCCTGCTCGAAGGCTTGCCCAGCGAGCAGGCGGTGAGCGTAATCCGCGCCTTCACTTTCTTTAGCCACCTGGCCAATCTGGCCGAAGACCGCCACCACGTGCGCCGGCGCGCGGTGCACGAGCGCGCCGGCAAGTTGCAGCAAGGCAGTCTGGCGCTGACGCTGCAACGCCTGCAAGACGCCGGTATCACGTCCGACCAGGTGCGGCGCACGCTGGCGCAGTGCCACATTTCGCCGGTGCTGACTGCGCATCCGACCGAAGTGCAGCGCAAAAGCATTCTGGACGCCGAACGCGCGCTGGCGCGCTTGCTGAGCCAGCGCGAGCACCGCGACCAGTTGCCCCCGCGCGAGCAGGCCGACATCGAGGCGCAGATGCGCGCGCGCGTGACGCAGTTGTGGCAGACCCGGCTGCTGCGCTTTACCAAGCTGAGTGTGTCCGACGAAATTGAAAACGCGCTGGGCTATTACGAAAGCACCTTCCTGCCGCAACTGCCGCAGCTTTATCGCGAGTTGGAGCAAGGGCTGTCGGCGCCGGGCGCGCCGCCGGCGCCGGTTGCCAGTTTTTTGCGCATGGGCCAGTGGATTGGCGGCGACCGCGACGGCAACCCGAACGTGACGGCGCAGACGCTGGAGCTGGCGCTGCAACGCCAGGCCGAGCTGGTGTTGCGCCAGCACCTGACGCAGGTGCATCTGCTGGGTGGCGAGCTATCGATGTCGGCCGTGCTGGTTCCGGTCAGTGCGGCCATGCAAGCGCTGGCCGAGCGCTCGCCCGACCGCAACGCGCACCGTCAGGACGAGCCGTACCGGCGTGCGCTGACCGGCATTTATGCGCGCCTGGCCGCCACGCTGAAAAAGCTCAGCGGCACCGATGCGATGCGCCACGCGCTGGCGCCGCAAGACCCCTACGCCAGCGCAAGCGAATTTTTGGCCGATTTGCGCACCATAGAAGACTCTTTGCTGGCCCACCACGGTGCGGCGCTGGTGCGCGTGCGGCTGCAAGCGCTGCTGCGGTCGGTCGATGTGTTTGGCTTTCATCTGGCCACGCTGGACCTGCGCCAGAGTTCCGAGCAGCACGAGGCAGTGGTGGCCGAATTGCTGGCTGCGGCGCGCGTCGAGCCCGCTTACAGCGCGCAGGGCGAGGCCGGCAAGCGCGCCGTGCTGCTGCGCCAGTTGAACGACGTGCGGCCGCTGCGCGTGCCGGGCGCGGCCTATTCGGCCCACACGCACAGCGAGTTGGCGATCTTCGAGGCGGCACGCCAGGGGCGCGAGCGCCTGGGCGCAGCGGCGATCCGCCACGCCATCATCAGCCATACCGAAGCGGTCAGCGATTTGCTCGAAGTGCTGTTGCTGCAAAAAGAAACCGGTCTGCTGCGCGGCCTGCTGAGTGCCGGCCCGCCCAACGCCGTCTGCGAGCTGATCGTGGTGCCCTTGTTCGAGACCATCGAAGACCTGGCGCAGTCGGCCACCATCATGCGCGATTATTTTGCCCTGCCCGGCGTGCGCGAGCTGGTGCAGCGCGGCGCCGCCGACGGCTACGGTGAGCAAGAAATCATGCTCGGCTACTCCGACAGCAACAAGGACGGCGGCATTTTCACCAGCAACTGGGCCTTGTATCAGGCTGAAATCGCGCTGGTGGCGGTGTTTGACGAAATCAACCAAGCCCAGGCCAGACCGATTCAACTGCGGCTGTTCCACGGCCGCGGCGGCACCGTCGGGCGCGGCGGCGGGCCGAGCTACCAGGCGATTCTGGCCCAGCCGCCGGGCACGGTGCGCGGCCAGATTCGCCTGACCGAGCAGGGCGAGGTGATCGGCTCCAAATACGCCAACCCCGAGATCGGGCAGCGCAACCTGGAAACCCTGGTCGCCGCCACGCTGGAGGCCACGCTGCTGCAAACCACGCGCAGTGCGCCGCCTGAGTTCGTGGCGGCGGCGGCCGAGCTCTCGCGCCGCAGCATGGCGGCCTACCGCGCGCTGGTGTACGAGACACCTGGTTTTGCCGACTACTTTTTTGCCGCCACGCCGATCCGTGAGATCGCCGAGCTCAACATCGGCTCGCGCCCGGCCTCGCGCAGGGCAACGCAGAGAATCGAAGACCTGCGCGCCATTCCCTGGGGTTTCAGTTGGGGCCAGTGCCGCCTGACGCTGCCGGGCTGGTACGGCTTTGGTTCTGCGGTGCAGGCGTTTGTGCAGCAGCACGGCCCCGGCGGCGCAGCGCAGCAACACGCGCTGTTGCAGGCGATGCTGCAGCAATGGCCGTTTTTCAGCACCCTGCTGTCCAACATCGACATGGTGCTGGCCAAGAGCGACCTGGCGCTGGCCTCGCGCTACGCCGAGCTGGTGCCCGACCTGGCGCTGCGCCAGCGCGTGTTTGGCGCCATCGAAGCCGAATGGCAGCGCAGCGCCGACGCGCTCACGCTGATCACCGGCCAGGCGCAGCGGCTGGCCAACAACGCCGCGCTGCAACGCTCGATGCAGCACCGCTTCCCCTACATCGATCCGCTGCACCACCTGCAAGTCGAGCTGGTGCGGCGTTTTCGCGCCGGTCTGCACCCGAGCGACCGCGACGACAAGGTCAAGCGCGGCATCCATCTCTCGATCAACGGCATCGCGGCTGGTCTGCGCAACACCGGTTGAGGCCAGCACATGAAACGGCGCGTCGCTGCAACCGATTGGCTGCTCGCCACGCTGGGGCGCGGCCTGCTGTTGGCCGCCCTGTGGTGGACCCTGACCGATGGCCGCACCTATGCCTGGGGCGTGGGCGCGGCCAGCGTGGCCTTGGCGCTGCTGGCCAGTCTGCACCTGTTGCCGCCCGCTTCGAAGCCGCTCTCGTTGCTCGGTTGCCTGGCTTTTGCCGGCTTCTTTCTGCGCCACTCGATCCAGGGCGGTCTGCAGGTCGCTGCGCAGGCGCTGCGCCCGCGCCTGGACATCGAGCCGGCCCTGCTCGATCTGCCCCTGACGCTCGCGCCCGGCGCCGCGCGCGTGCTGCTGCTTTGCACCCTGAGCCTGCTGCCCGGCACCCTGAGCGTGCGCGTCCTGGGCGACACGCTGCGCTTGCACGCGCTCGATCGGCGTCTGGCCGTCCGCGAAGAGATGCGCGCCGCCGAGGCGGCGGTCGCGCGCATTTGGAGATCATCGACATGAACCACCTGGAAGGCGCGCTGGCGCTGTTTTTGTTGTGCAATCTGTTGCTGGCCCTGGTGCGCGCGGCACGCGGACCCACCGCCGCCGACCGCATGTTGGCCGCCTTGCTGTTTGGCAGCACCGGCGTCGGTGCGCTGCTGCTGCTGGCGCACGCCGACGGCGCCGCAGCGGTGCGGGCGGCGCTGCTGGACGTGGCGCTGCTGCTGGCCTTGCTGGCCGCCATTGCCGGTCTGGCCTTCGCCCTGCGCGCCTGGGGCCGGGAGAGCCGCAATGACCGAGCCTGAAGCCGACCTGCGCAGCGGCCAGGGGCCAACCCCGCTGTGGTTGCGCCGTGCCGTCATTGCCGGTTTGCTGGCCGGCTTGTTGCTGGTCGGCTTCGTCGTCATGCAGCCATTCCTGGTCGCGCTGGCCTGGGCCGCGATCCTGAGCTTTGTCACCTGGCCGCTGCTGCTGCGGGTGCAGGCGCGGCTGGGCGGCCACCGGGCCTGGGCGGCGTTCGTCATGACGCTGCTGCTGACCCTGCTGCTCAGCGGCATCTTGCTGTGGATGGTGTTGCTGCTGCGCGGCGAGCTGACGCTGGCGCTGACCAAGTTGGCCGCGCTGCTCGAAGGCGGCGTGCAACTGCCCGAGGCTGTTTTGCGCCTGCCCTGGCTGGGCCCCTGGCTGCAAGAGCTGCTGCTCGACATCGGCGCCGACCAGGCCGCCTGGGGTCGTTACGCCAGTGCGCTGGCTCAGCAATGGGCCGGTGCGGCGCTGCGTCTGGCTGGCGACCTGGGCGTCAATCTGATGCTGTTCGTGGTCTCGCTGCTGACCTGCTTCTTTCTCTTTCGCGATGGCGACCGCCTGCTCGAGCAGTTGCGCAACATCCTGCGCGCCCTGCTCGGCGAGCGCGTGCAGAGCTATTTTGCCGCCGTGGGAGACACCACGCGGGCGGTGGTCTATGGCATTTTGCTGGCGGCCATCACCCAAGGCGTGATGGCCGGTCTGGGTTATTGGGCCGCCGGGGTGACGGCGCCGGCGTTCTGGGGTGCGACCACCGCGCTGGTGGCGCTGATTCCGTTTGGTGCGCCGCTGATCTGGGGTCCGATCGGCATCTGGCTGCTGCTGCAAGGCCAGATCGGCGCCGGCATCGGCCTGCTGCTGTGGGGCATGCTGGCGGTGAGCTGGATCGACAACCTGGTGCGCCCGCTGGTCATCAGCGGCGTGGCCAACATCCCGTTTCTGCTGGTCTTGTTTGGCGTGCTCGGTGGCCTGGCCGCCTTCGGCCTGGTCGGCCTGTTCGTCGGGCCGGTGATTCTGGCCGTGCTGCTGGCGCTGTGGCGCGAATGGGCCGCCGCCCATGCTGACCCCGGTGTGCGGAGCGAGCCATGAGCGAGCTGCTGACCTGGTTGAGTCACGCCTTGCTGCTGCTGGGTGCAGGCTTTTATTTCGCCGGCACCGTCGGCCTGCTGCGCTTTCCGGACGTCTACGCCCGCTTGCACGCGCTGACCAAGGCCGACAACCTGGGGCTGGGCTGCATCGTGCTCGGGCTGGCCTTGCAGGCCGAGCACCTGAGTCTGGTGCTCAAGCTGTTGCTGATCTGGGCGCTGGTGCTGCTGGCCAGCACCATGCTGGGCTACGCCATTGCCGGGCGTGCCGACGCGCTTGGCATCAAACCCGACCAGCAAGGGTCTGCGCGCTCATGACGGCGGCCTGGCTCGACTGGTTGGCCCTGCACGCAGCCTGGGCGCTGGCGTTCTCGGTGCTGGGACTGCTGGCGGCGCTGGCCCTGTTGCCGCTGGTGCTCTCGCGCCTGCCGGTCGATTATTTCTGTGCGCGCCAACGCCGCGCCGTGCCCCAGCGCCACCCCGTGCTGGCGCTGGCGCTGGCGCTGCTGCGAAACCTGATCGGCGGCTTGCTGGTGCTGGTCGGGCTGATCACGCTCTTTACCCCTGGTCAGGGGCTGGTGACGCTGCTGGCCGGGCTGATGATCGCCAACTACCCGGGCAAATACGCCCTGGAGCGCTGGCTGATCAAACGCCCGCGCGCGCTCTCGGGCGTGAACTGGATGCGCGCACGTTCGGGCCAGCCGCCGCTGCTGCACCCGGACGAATGCGGCGACGACGAGACCGACCCAGCCCAGCCAGCGGCAGGCAACGGAGCACCCCATGACCCTTACAGCCACTGAGTCCGGCACCGAGCTCTATTGGCTAGACGCCTGGTGGCGCGCGGCCAACTACATCTCGGTCGGACAGATTTACCTGCTCGAGAACCCGCTGCTGCGCGAGCCACTGAGTGCCGCACACGTCAAGCCGCGGCTGCTTGGCCACTGGGGTACAACGCCGGGGCTGAACTTCATCTACGCGCACCTCAACCGCGTCATCAACAGGTTCGACCTTGACGTGCTCTACATTGCCGGCCCCGGCCACGGTGGCCCGGCGCTGTTTGCCAACACCTGGCTCGAAGGCAGTTGCGGCGAGATCTATCCCCACCTGAGGCGCGACGCCGAGGGCATGCGCGAGTTGCTGCGGCAGTTCTCTTTTCCCGGCGGAGTGGGCAGCCACGTCGGCGCCGAAACGCCGGGCTCGATCCACGAGGGCGGTGAACTCGGTTATGCGCTCTCGCATGCCTTCGGTGCGGCGTTCGACAACCCGGAGTTGATCGTTGCTTGCGTCATTGGCGACGGCGAGGCCGAGACCGGGCCGCTGGCTGCTGCCTGGCACTCGAATAAATTCCTCAACCCCGCCAGCGACGGCGCGGTGTTGCCTATCCTGCACCTCAACGGCTACAAAATCGCCAACCCGGCGTTGCTGGCGCGCATCCCGCACGCCGAGCTGCTGGCGCTGTTGCAGGGTTATGGCTACCAGCCGTATTTCGTCGAAGGTTCAGAGCCGGCGGCGATGCACGCGCAGATGGCGGCCACGCTCGACGCGGTGCTGGCCGAGATTCGTGCCATTCAGCGCGCCGCACGCGCTGGCGCCCGCAGCACGCCGCTGCAGCGGCCGCGCTGGCCGATGATCGTGCTGCGCAGCCCCAAGGGCTGGACCGGCCCCAAGCACGTCGACGGCAAGCCGAGCGAGGGCAGTTGGCGTTCGCACCAGGTGCCGCTGGCCAACACCGCGCACGATCCGGTCCAGTTGCAGCAGTTGCAAGACTGGCTGCTGAGCTACCGGCCGCAGGAATTGTTTGATGCACAGGGCGCGCCGCGGGCTGAAATAGCCGCCCTGGCGCCCCAAGGGACGCGCCGCATGGGAAGCAACCCGCACGCCAACGGCGGCCTGCTGCTGCGCGCGCTGCGGCTGCCGGATTTTCGCGCCTCGGCCGTGGCCGTACCGCAGCCCGGCGCGTGCGATGCACAGGCCACGCGCGTGCTGGGTGGCTATTTGCGCGAGGTGATGCGGTGCAACCTGGCGGCGCGTAATTTTCGCGTCGTCGGCCCGGACGAAACCGCCTCCAACCGGCTGGATGCTTTGTTCGAGGTGACGGGGCGCACCTGGCTGGGTGAGTACCAACCCGACGACGAGGACTTGTCGGCCGATGGCCGCGTGATGGAAATCCTCTCCGAGCACACCTGCCAGGGCTGGCTGGAAGGCTATTTGCTGACCGGGCGGCACGGTTTTTTTTCTTGCTACGAGGCCTTCATCCACCTGGTCAGTTCGATGTTCAACCAGCACGCCAAATGGCTCAAGGTGTGCAGAGAGGTCCCCTGGCGCCGCCCGATCGCCTCGCTCAACTATCTGCTGACATCGCACGTCTGGCGCCAAGATCACAACGGCTTCTCGCACCAGGACCCCGGCTTCATCGACCACGTGGTGAACAAGAAAGCCGACGTCATCCGGGTCTATCTGCCGCCGGACGCGAACACGCTGCTGTGCGTGACCGACCGCTGCCTGCGCTCGCGCAACCTGGTCAACGTCATCGTGGCCGGCAAGCAAGCGGCGCCGCAGTGGCTGGATATGGATGCCGCGATCAAGCACTGCGCGGTCGGCATCGGCATTTTCGAATGGGCCAGCAACGACGTGGATGGCGAGCCCGACGTGGTGCTGGCCTGCGCTGGCGACGTGCCGACGCTGGAGACGCTGGCCGCCGTCGATCTGCTGCGCCAGCACCTGCCCGCGCTCAAGGTGCGCGTCGTCAACGTGGTCGATCTGATGAGCTTGCAGCCGCGCGAAGAACACCCGCACGGCCTGTCGGAGCGCGACTTCGACACCTTGTTCACCACTAAACAGCCCATCATCTTCGCCTACCACGGCTACCCCTGGCTGATCCACCGCCTGAGCTACCGGCGGCGCAACCACGGCAACCTGCACGTGCGCGGCTACAAGGAGGAGGGCGGCACCACGACGCCGTTCGACATGGCGGTGCGCAACGACCTGGACCGCTACCACCTGGTGTGCGACGTGATAGACCGCGTGCCCACACTGGGCTACAAGGCCGCGCGCATCCGGCAATTGATACGCGGCAAACTGATTTGGCGTTGGCCCGCCGCCATCGCCGGCGGCTGAAGCCATGAGCCTGGCCTTCGACACCCTGCTGGTCGCCGCGCTGCTGTGGAGCGCCTGGCGCGCGCTGGCTTCGCCCGAGCTGGTGCGCGCGGTGGTGCTGTTCATCGTCTTTGGCCTGCTGATGACGCTGGCCTGGGTGCGGCTGGACGCGCCCGATCTGGCGCTGGCCGAGGCCGCCATCGGCGCCGGCCTGACCGGCGCCCTGCTGCTCGACGCCTTGGGCGTGCCAGCGACCACCCCGTTGCCGCAGCGGCGTGCCGTGCGCTGGCTGCTGCTGACTGGCCTTGCAGCGCTGGGCGCCGGGCTGCTGCTGGCGGTGTTGCAGGCGCCGCTGGCCAGCCAGCGCGTGGCCCCGCTGCTGGAGGCGCAGATGGCCAGCAGCGGCGTGACGCACCCGGTGACGGCGGTGCTGCTGAACTTTCGGGCTTACGACACCTTGCTCGAAGTGGCGGTGCTGCTGGTGGCCTTGCTTGGCCTGCTGGCGCTGGGCCGGCGCCCGCAGGCGCTGCCCGCACCGGCCAGCGCCGATCCCCTGCTGCAAACGCTGGCGCGGCTGCTGACCCCGCTCATGATTCTGGTGGCCGGCTACATGCTGTGGGCCGGCGCACACCAGCCCGGCGGCGCTTTTCAGGCCGCTGCCGTGCTGGGTGCGGCCGCTGTGCTGCTGCATCTGGCCGGGCTGCTGCCAGCCTGGGGTGAGCCCAGCCGCCTGCTGCGCCTGGGTCTGGCGGCGGGTTTTGGGTTGTTTTTGCTGCTGGCCGCGCTCTTGCTGAGCCAAGGCGCGCTGTTGCTTTACCCGCCGGCCTGGGCCGGTGCGCTGATCCTGCTGATCGAGGCCGGTCTGACGCTCTCGCTCGGCTTGCTGCTGGCCGGCTTGTACCTGCTGCTGGCGCAGCAGCGCGGCCTGCCATGAGCACGGGGTTGCTCTACGCCCTGGCCGGGGTCGCGCTGTTCGTGCTCGGCCTGGGCGCCATGCTGCTGCTGGCGCAGCCGCTGCGCAAAATTCTGGCCTTCAACATCATGGGCAGCGGAGCTTTTTTGGTGTTTGTCGGGCTGGCGCAACGCGCTGGCGGGGCCGACCCGCTGCCGCAGGCCATGGTGTTGACCGGCATCGTGGTGACGGTGGCGGCCACCGCGCTGGCGCTGGCGTTGCTGCGCCGTGTGCAGGAGGCTGCGGCGGCGCCGCCCGAGCATGAGCATGAGCATGAGTCCGGTTGACCCCTTGCTCGATCCGCTGCCCTGGCTGATCGTGCTGCCGCTGGCCTGGGCCACGCTGGCCTTCGTGCTCGGCCCGGGGCGTGGCGCGCGGCTGGCGATCGCCTGCCTGGGCGTGCAACTGGCGCTGGCGCTGCTGCTGGCCGCACAACTGCTGACTGAGGGGCCGCGCACGCACGCCGTCGGCGGCTGGGGCGCGCCGCTGGGCATAGACCTGCTGGCCGACGGCCTGAGCGTGCTCATGCTGCTGCTGACGCAGGCCGTCGCCTGGCCGCTGGCGCTGTACGCGCGCGCCTATTTCCGTCTGCCGGGGCAGGGCGCGGCAGCGGCCTGGTTCTGGCCGCTGAGCGGTTTTTTGCTCGCCGGCATGAACAGCCTGCTGCTGTCGGCCGATTTGTTCAATATCTACGTCACGCTCGAACTCTTGAGCCTGGCGGCCGTGGCGCTGGTGGCCGCCGGCGGCGGCGCAGCGCGGCTGCAAGCGGCGCTGCGTTACCTGCTGGTCAGTCTGGCCGCCTCGGGCTGTTATTTGCTCGGCGTGGCCTTGCTCTACGGCGTCTACGGCAGCGTAGACATCGCCACCCTGACGCCCTTGCTGCGCGCGCACGTGCCGCTGGCGGCGTGGGCGGCGGCGGCGTTGATGTTGCTGGCACTGCTGGCCAAGACCGCGCTGCTGCCGTTTCATTTCTGGCTCCCCGCAGCGCACGCCAGCGCCGCCGCACCGGTGTCGGCACTGCTGTCGGCGCTGGTGGTTAAAGCCGGTTTTTACCTCGTGCTGCGGCTCGCGCTGGGCGTGTTCGCGCCGCTGGCCGAGGTGGCCGCGCTGGCGCTCGGGCTGTTGGGCGCGGCTGCCGTGCTCTGGGGTGGCTGGCAGGCGCTGCGCGCGCCTGAACTCAAGCTGCTGGTGGCGTATTCCACTGTGGCGCAACTGGGCTATTTGTTTTTGATCTTCCCCTTGCTGGCCGCCGACGGCGTGGCCGTGCAGGCCGGCGTGTTGCAAGCGCTGGCGCACGGTTTGGCCAAGGCCGCCATGTTCGCCGCCGCCGGCGTGCTGCTGCTGGCGACCGGACAGCCCCTGGTGGCGGGTTTGCGTGGCACGGCGCAGACGCAGCCGCTGACGCTGTTTGCCTTTGCACTGGCGGGCCTGACGCTGTGCGGCCTGCCCCCTTCGGGCGGCTTTCTCGCCAAGTGGCTGCTGATCGACGCCGCGCTGACCCAGGGCCAGTGGGGCTGGGTGCCGCTGCTGCTTGGCGCGAGCTTGCTGACGGCGGCTTATGTGTATCGGGTGCTGCGTCCGGCTTTTCAACTGGCGCCGCAACCGATTCGGCGCCACGCCGTGCCGCGCAGCCTGGAATGGGTCGCCTTCGGGCTGGCCGCCGCCAGCGTGCTGCTGGGTTTTTTTGGCGTTGCGCTGGGGCGCTTGCTGGCTGTGGGGCTGGCATGAGCCTGAACGAAGCGCTGCCGCTGGCCTTGCTGGCTTCTTCGCTGCTGCCGGGGCTGCTGATTTTTCTATTGCCCGAACACAGCGTCAAACTGCGCAGCGCGCTCAACCTGCTCGGCGCTCTGGTCAAACTGGCGCTGGTGGGCGTGCTGCTGCGCGGCGTGCAGGCCGGGCAGATCTACGAATTTTCTTTTGCGATGCTGCCCGGCATCGAACTGGTGTTCAAGGCCGACCCGCTGGCGCTTTTGTTCGTCACCCTGTCGGCGCTGCTGTGGCTGTGCACCACGCTGTACGCCATCGGTTACTTGGAAACCTCGCCGCAGCGCAGCCGTTTTTTTGGGTTTTTCAGCCTGTGCGTGACCGCCACGGTCGGTATTGCCATGGCCGGCAATTTGTTCACCTTTTTCATTTTCTACGAGCTGCTGACGCTCGCTACGCTGCCGCTGGTGTTGCACCGCGGCAGTCCGGCAGCGCTGCGCGGTGGCAGCATTTACCTGGCCTACACGCTGGCCGGCGGCGCGCTGTTGCTGGGCGGCATCGTCTGGCTGCACAGCCTGGTCGGCCAGCCCGAGTTCAGCGCCGGTGGCGTGCTGGCGCCACTGGCGCCGCAGCACACGCTTGAATTGCAAATCATCTTCGTGCTGTTGATTGCCGGGGTCGGCGTGAAGGCGGCGCTGGTGCCGCTGCACGGCTGGTTGCCGCAAGCCATGGTGGCGCCGGCGCCGGTGTCGGCGCTGCTGCACGCGGTGGCGGTGGTCAAGGCCGGCGCCTTCGGCATCGTGCGCATCGTCTATGAGGTCTACGGCGTCGAGTTCGCGCATGCGCTTGGCCTGCTGCTGCCGCTGGTTTTGCTGGCCTGCGCCACCATCGTCTGGGGCTCGCTGCGCGCGCTGCAGCAAGACGATCTGAAAAAGCGCCTGGCTTATTCGACCGTTAGCCAGGTGTCGTACATCGCGCTCGGCACCGCGCTGCTGGGCCCGCTGGGCACCATCGGCGCCCTGGTGCACCTGGTGCATCAGGGCGTCATGAAAATCACGCTCTTTTTTTGCGCGGGCAACTACGCCGAGACGCTCGGACTGCATCGGATCAGCGAACTCGACGGCGTTGGCCGGCGCATGCCCTGGACCAGCGCGGCCTTTAGCGTGGCGGCCTTCGGCATGATCGCCGTCGCGCCGACGGCCGGCTTCATCAGCAAGTGGTACCTGGGCCAGGGCGCACTGGCAGCCGGCATGTCCTGGGTGCTGGCGGTGTTGGTGCTCTCCAGCTTGCTCAACGCTGCTTACTTTTTGCCCATTTTGCAGCGCATCTGGTTCAACCCGCCGGCCGGGCCCTGGCGGCACGAGAACCTGGCGCGGCGCGGCGCCTGGGAGACTTCCGGCTTGTTGCTGCTGCCACCGCTGTTTACCGCCGCCGCCGTGTTGGCGCTCGGGCTGCTGGCGGGCAGCAGCGTCAGCCCGCTGGAGTGGGCGCGTTCGATCGCCGCGCGCGCTTATTTGCCATGAATGCACTGGCGCCCTGGTTGCTGCCGCTGGCGCTGCTGGCGCCGCTGCTGCTGCTGCCACTGCTGGGCTGGCGCGCGGGTCGTCCGCTGATCGAGCGGCTGGCTTTGCTGGCGCCGCTGCCGGCGCTGCTGTTGGCGCTGGGCGCCCCTGTGGGTCTGACGCTGGATTTGCCCTGGCTGCTGCTGGGTGCGCGCTTGCAACTCGACGCCACCGGACGGCTGTTTCTGGGGTTTTCCGCGCTGGTCTGGCTGCTGGCGGGCTGCTATGCCCGGGCTTATCTGCGCGCTGACGCGCGCCGGCATCGCTTCTGGTTTTTTTTCCTGGCCACCCAGGGCGCCAACCTGGGGCTTTGCCTGGCTGCCGACCTGGCCAGTTTTTACCTGTTGTTCGCGCTCATGACGTTTGCCGCCTACGGGCTGGTGGTACACAGCGGCAGCGCCGAGGCCCGGCGCGCCGGGCGGGTGTACATCGTCATGGCACTGCTGGCCGAAGGCGCGCTGGTGGCCGGCATGTGGCTGACTGCCTACGCCGCCGATTCCTTGCTGCTGGCCGATCTGACTCAGGTTGCTGCGCCCACGGCGGTAGTGCTGTTGTTGCTTGGCTTTGGGGTCAAGGTCGGTCTGCCGCTGCTGCACATGTGGCTGCCGCTGGCGCATCCGGTGGCGCCGCTGCCGGCCTCGGCGCTGCTCTCGGGCGTCATTCTCAAGGCCGGCTTGCTGGGCTGGCTGCGCTTTTTGCCGCTGGGCAACGTGGCCTTGCCGGAAATCGGCACGGTTTTGTTGTCGGCTGGTGTGCTGGCGCTGTTTTTCGGCGTCGCCGCCGGCTTGATGCAGCGCGAGCCCAAGGTGCTGCTGGCTTACTCCAGCATCAGCCAGATGGGCTTCATGGCGCTGGCGGTGGGCGCCGGGCTGCATACGCCGACCTTGTGGCCGCTGTTGTTGCCGGCGCTTTGTTTTTACGCCCTGCACCATGCGTTGGCCAAGAGCGCCTTGTTTCTTGGCCTGGGCGTGGCGCAGGCACATGGCGCGCGTGCCTGGGTGCTGGCTGGGCTGGCGCTGCCGGCGCTGGCGCTGGCTGGTGCACCGCTGACCAGCGGCTTGCTGGCCAAGGCGCAACTCAAAGACGCGCTGCTGCCCTGGGAGGGCGGTATGGCGGCCTGGTGGCCACTGCTGCTGGCGCTGGCCGCCGTCGGCACCGGGGTGTTGATGCTGCGCCTGTTGTGGCTGGTCGCGGCCCGGCCAGCCGCAGCGGCCCCACCCGGTCTGGCGCTCCCGTGGGGGTTGCTGCTGCTGGCTGGTTGGGCGGCTCCGTGGGGGGTGGCGCCCGTCCTCAGCGCGGCGCATCACCTGGAGCTGGGCACGCTGGCGCTGGCGTTGGGGCCAATCGGGCTGGCGGTTTTGCTGCTGCTGCTGGCGCGGCGCCTGCGCTGGCGCGCACCCGCGCTGCCACCGGGCGATCTGGTGTGCGCGCTGGAACGGGTCGCCGCTGCCCTGGGCAGCAGAATGCTTGCCCGCGCAAGGAAGTCCGCGTCCTGAGAGCCGGCCAGCCAGCGCTGCGTCATCCGTGGTCTTGGTGCTGCAGTCGTTTTATGATGCGCGCATGAGCAAGGCCTTTACGCGCGAGTCTGAGGCGGACGATGCCGACGAGCAGCCGCCCGAACTGAACATCCCGGGCGGCAAGAATTACATCAGCCGGGCCGGCTACGAGCGTCTGCGCGCTGAGTTGTTCGCCCTGCTCGACGTCGAACGGCCAAAAATCGTCGAGATCGTCCACTGGGCCGCCGGCAACGGCGACCGCTCTGAAAATGGCGACTACTTGTACGGCAAGAAGCGTCTGCGTGAAATCGACCGCCGCATTCGCTACCTGAGCCAGCGGCTCGAAATCGCCGAGGTGGTCGACGCTTGCAGGCACCACGGCAGCGATCAGGTGTTTTTTGGCGCCTGCGTGACCTATGCCGATGCGGCGGGCCGGCAGACCACGATCCACATTTTGGGCGTGGACGAAGCCGACAGCGCGCAGGGTCAGATCAGTTGGGTTGCACCGGTGGCGCGCGCGCTGCTCAAGGCGCGGGCGGGTGACGTGGTGCGTCTGCTGCTGCCGGACGGCGCGCAGGAGCTCGAACTGCTGGCGGTGCGTTACCCGCAGCCCTAGGAGCCTGTCGGACTTTGGAATCGTCGGCTGCAAATGGACCGCAGCGGTCCATTT
>BBPE01003628.1_pt1 | contig 35235 bp, 42 predicted proteins | sample 1344301 | NCBI WGS metagenome assembly BBPE01 (sample SAMD00019089, study PRJDB2971) | groundwater metagenome | isolation source: The Cedars highly-alkaline
GATAACGTGCATCCAACATGACCCACGACATTCCTATACAATCTACCCGCCGGTTATTTTTTCGGCGGGTAGATGATGGCTGGCTTGTATGGCTGCACGGTTCACCATACACGGCTCATCACACGTATTTATATATGCATGACAATGGCACCATAGAACGTGTGATTGAGGGGCCAGACATTTATCACGTTACAACGTGGAAAGCTACTTAATCAACCAACGATTACGCAAGCATGGTGAAACGGTAAACACAACGCACTTAAAATGCGTCGGCTATGCCTTGCGGGTTCGAATCCCGCTGCTTGCACCAAGAGGCTGATATGTGGATGCTTGTTGCATACTGCGTTACCTGCAATACACTGCCGGTTGTAGTGTGGATGTTGACGCGACAACAATGCAAAACACAGTTAGCATACTTGCATACACAAAGCGTGACCGCTTTTTGTATGTTACAGCCCATGTAACAGTTTATGCACCTATAGCTTAATGGTAGAGCGAGCTGCTCATAACAGTTAAAGTCTTGGTTCGAATCCAAGTGGGTGCATGCGCCGAGTTAGCTTAGTGGTAGAGCAACCGCCTTGTAAGCGGTAGGTCAGTGGTTCGAGTCCACTACTCGGCACCATTAACTGCTGCGTTTGACACAAGCATAGTACAAATGCTAAAAATAGCTGTGCGTTGTGAGGCGCACAATCAAGTCCACCAACAAACGTAAGGAACAAGATAATGTCTCAAGCACGGCGTATTACGCCACGCGATGACGAGACTGCGGCAACGGCGGAAGTGCCACTAAAAGTGCTTGATGCGATTAACCGCATTGGCACCGCGGTAGGCGTCAGGCTGCCGATACCTAATGATGTTGTAGCAGCCGCGGCGCAAAAGTTTTATGTCGCTAAGCATATCAAGTCAGCGGCAGAGACGCGCCACGAAGCCGCGCGCGATGCATTGCTTGCTGTCGTTTCTGTCCCGGACGTCGCAGGCGAACATATCGCCCATGACAGTAGTGTGGCCATCGTCACCATCAACAATCGCAAGCAAGCCAGACGCCTCAACCGTGACTTGCTTGCCACCGCAATCGTGCGTCACTTCAATGTTGACTTGGGTGAAGCATTGCGAGTTATTGACGAAGGCACTATACAAGAGACTGGCTACCAGCGCTACATTAATGTGGTGCTGAAGTAGTCCACGACTAGGCACTAGCAACGTGTTACTCCCTTCCACGTAACCCGGCCTGCTCAACGATGCGTAGGCATCGTTGAGCAAACTAATCCACAGGTGGGTGAATGCTAGTCCTGTGGCCTGTTTGACGTAACTATACAGCTATGCCTGTATATACGTACCGAAAAAGCCGGGAGTTGGCATGCTATGGAGTACCAACACGTGCTAGTCATTAGTTGCATGCAGCGTATAAATAACACTGCTGTATATAGTCACAACAATAAAAAGGTTATCTGTGAACTTGTTAGATCACAGGTACCTTGGGACAATCTAACGCAACAGCGTATCAAAGTGTGCGTGACAGACCTAAACAACAACGGTCAGCGGACCAGCCGATCAATCACATATCTCACGTCCAGCTTCTCCGCAGCCGCTGCTATGGCGCTGCTTGGCGAGGGTTGTGGTGCTTGGCGCGTTGAGCATTATTGCTAGAAAAGGCAATCCCCCATGAATAAAAACGACGCTGCGATTATAGCTTGCACGGCGCACAATCAAACACTAACAGAACTGCTCACTAACTACTACAGGTTTCATGCGCTATTTGAAAACACACCTGATTGGCTTGGCTTAGGCCAAAAGATTGTTAACCCAGAAAATGGTGACGTGCAGCAAGCCGACTGCAAGTCGCATGACTGGCAACGCGCTTTGCACGGAAGCATTGGTCTATGCACTGAAAGTGCAGAGCTTCTTGACATATTCAAGAAAGAGTTATACGGTAAGAACCGCAAAGCCGACGCTGATCACATTCGTGAAGAGTGCGGTGATGTGTTGTTCTATCTGGTCTTAATCATGCGTGCTTACAACTTCACGCTGCGAGATCTGATTAAGGACAACCTAGTGAAGCTAGTCAACCGTTACAGCGAGAAGCTGGGTTAACGCATGACAGCTGCATCAATCCCTGTGTGGGTAACTAACGTTAGTGCTAAAATACTTAATGAAACGTTGTGCATGTATCACCGCAGCGACAAAGACTTTACTTTCATCACAGGCAAGCCACACTCTACTTACCGTTACAGTGCGGCAGAACTAGAGGAACGCAGTATAGTGGGCATCTACGCTCAGCGTAAACAACATGGGTGAAGTTGTGCAGTTACATGTTGAGCCTAAGGTTGTTAAAGGCAGAGCACGCAACAAAGAATGGATTATCACCTACAACCTTACAACTAAAACGTGGAAGTGGCAGGTTACGATCACGTTGTCGCCTCAAGTGTTTTCTGGCGAAGCTAGCACATTTGACGAAGCACAAAGGAGTGTTGACACATTAGTGAAGAAGCAGAAGAAAGCGACGGCGTAATAGGCGACACGCCGTTTGAACGCAAGTTGTTTATTCTAATGACACCAGATGAGCAGCAGACTTACATAGAAAGCATGCGAAAGCGTCGTCTAGCGCCTGTCGAAGCTTACAAACTAGCACAAGCTTCTAAGCAGATAGCTGCGGATGCCAAGACGCAAGCGCGCATTGACGTTGAATGTGCAAAGTTTGACAAACAAGCGGCAGTAGCAGACAAAGCTATTGCTAAGTTAGAAGAGATAGCTGTTAAGCTTACAACTTTACGTTTGATGATAGAGAGCGAGATATGACCCTAAAACCAGAAGATGCCGTCAAGGCTGTGTTTAGCGATCCAAATCTCCTACTAGAAATGGTTAGTTTACGCGATCGATTGATGGCAGCTAACTAGCCATGCCAAAGAACAATGACTTCCACGACTTAATGCGTAACAACGAGATATCACAGAAACATTGCAAGCTGCTCATGGATATGAACAGTGATGTGCATAACTTACGTAAGTTAGTTGCTGAGTGTGCCACATCGTTTAATCAATTAGCTGATGTAATGCAGCAACAGCAGATTGTCATGGAACGCTTTAAGGGCTACGCTGATAAGATGCGGCAAATGGGTGTGTCCATTGGCTCTGATCCAACAGTAACAGGTGAAGTGGATGAGCCATGAAATGGGACAGCGTAACTCTATCATTTGTTCATGACGGCCAAGACATAGATTCATCACTACCGACATACGACTTCACTAAGCTTAGCTCTATCAACATGTGTCCTACTTACGGCATCTTGCGCTACTCAATGCACAAGTCTATGTCTAGTGGTGAACGTAGTATGCCACTAGAAGCTGGTTCTGTAATGCATGAATGCTTTGCTGTTATTCGTCTTTTATCGTTGGGTTATAGTCAAGGTAAACCCGACCACATGCATTTCCATGGTGAGCGGCTGTTAGGTGCTGGCCGATGGAATGCGATTATGGCTGTAGTCAACGCTTCTGACTTGTCTATCACACTACGTAACTGCGTCCTTGAGTGTTTAGCTACTAGTAACTTTGTTGACCACCCACTAGACACACGACGCACAATGTTTAATTTAGAAACTAGCATACTATACTACGTTCAACGTTGGTCGTCTAATCGTTATCCTGTGTGGGTGCGTGACAACAAAGACCCCGAAGCTGACATTGGAGTAGAAGTGCCGTTCATGGTAAAAGTGACGCCAAACAACGACACACCTTTCTACTACACCGGACGCATTGACGGATTGCACCACACAGCACCAGACAGTGATGAGTTACTAATCCAAGAGAACAAAACTGCGTCACGATTAGACAATGCTTGGCGTGCATCGTTTGAAATGTCGCATCAAGTTACTGGTTACACTGTGGCTGCAACACTGTTCTCGCGCAGCAATGTCTCTCGTGCGTTAGTCATCGGCTTATCTATTCCTGTGCCTAAGTCCGCAGTTGATGGGTTAGCTATTGAAAGCACACGGCGGCCTGACTTCATGAAGCAGCGTTGGCTAGACTGGCTTAACTACACAGTGGATATCCACAACACTTACGTGGACGACATACACAACGCGCCTAAGCATACGCACAGTTGCAACCGCTACTTCCGTTCGTGTCAGATGATACCGTTTTGTGTGGCAGATCAAGATGAACAGGTTGACATATTATCTAGTATGACTACTGATCGTTGGTCTCCATTAGATGAAAAAGCAGGAGATTAGCTATGACAAACGCTGAACAGACTGTTGCTATCAAAGAACTAAATGATGCATTGCTTGCTTTGGCAGCCAGACTAGAGATTGTTGAGCGCAAGACGCAACAAATACCGACGATTGTTGCTCACACCGAAGTCGAGGATGTTAACAATGTCTGAGAAACAAAGCATTACGTTGTTGTGCGAACTCACGGATGACGACACGCTAGAGCTTATACAGTTACCAGACTCTAAAATTGAAGTTGTAGTTGGTTGTTCTGACAACTACAGCGCGGTTATTCTTGGCGTAGAAAAAGCGGTACAGCTTTGTGATTGGCTTACGCAGGCGCTAAGTTAATGCGGTACAAAGCCGCTGATGGACGACTATACATGGACCAAGCTTACGTACAGCAGACTTGGATTAATGCATTTAAGCGCCTTGCAGAAAGCAGCTTAGATACACGTCCGCTAACATACGCAGACGCCGAACAAGTGTTTAAGCGTCTAGGTTGTAAGGCAGGCGTTAAATGCGATTAGGTTCTGTTGAAGTTAGCCCAACAACAGATCGTGTTGAACTGTTGTCTATGCTGTTGTGGGGAAAACCTGCATGCGGTAAGACAGTGTTAGCTTCTACTGCTCCAGGCAAAAAGTTGTGGATGCAGTTTGACAAAGACGGTACAGCTTCACTGCGTCGTAATGCCGACATTCTAGTTGCAGACTTCTCTGGATACAGATCCGCACAGTTAGCAGCGTTTAAGCAAGGTGATGTGGTAGAAAGCGACTTGATTAAGCTTATCAAAGCTGAACAGATTAACACAGTTGTCGTGGACAGTCTGACTAGCTTTGGCCAGTTAGCACTTCACTACAGCATTAGCAGTGGTAAAGCTAACCGCGGCACTTTCAAGGCGTCTATTGAGGCGCCTGGACAGACAGGCTATGGTGTGCGTAGTGCTATGTTGTTAGACTTTGTATCTATGGTATTGCGTGTATGCGCTGATTTACGCGTGCATTGTATCTTCACCGCACACGATCAAGAAAGCATGGACGAAGATGGCAAGATTGCGGAGATCACATTAAACTTAGGTGGACAGGGTCGCGCACTTATTCCAGCTAAGATAAGTGAGATATGGCACATAGAAGATACTGGTAGTAAACGTCTCATCTACACACGAGCGCATGGCATTAAACGTCCAATGCGTTCTCGTATGTTCTTAACTAATGATAAAACGCATTTCGTGTGGGACTATAACCAAGATAAAAATGTAGGCCATGGCATCAAAGATTACTACCAAACTTGGTGCGACGCAGGTTTTGACAAAGTTTCGCAACCTCGCGCATAAACCATTTAGTAAGATTTAGTGTCAACAGGCGCAGCAAAATACCACCCCTGGCGGCTTGACAGGAGTGGGCACACAGTTTACAAGCCATTTGTTGCAACCAGGAGTTAGATATAAATGTCTGAAATTGTTCCTTCTGTTTTTGAGTTTAGCCAAGATATTAAGGACGCGCAGCCGCCAGTGCCGCTGCCCATTGGTGAGTATCAGGCAGAAGTGCGTGAAGCAGAAATCCGTAACAGCAAGTCTAGCGGCAAGCCTATGCTTGCTGTAACTTATCACGTTGGCGCAGAACAATACCCTGCGGACTACGTTGACGGTAATCCGGATGGTGAGATTATGTCCGCCTTCCTACCGCTGTCTGACACGCCTCGTAGCCGCTACCAAACCAAGCGTTTCGCTGAAATGCACGGCGTTGTCCCCAGTGCCCGTGTGTCACCAACTGAATACATCGGTGCCAAGGTCATCTTGCAGATCACGCATGACGAGTATCAGGGTCAGCCCACGGTCCGTGCGACTCCTGTGCGCGAAGCTTAGTCGCACAAAGCCCCACATGTCCTGTTGACATGTGGGGCCATTTAACCTATTTAAGCAATGCCAACAACGGCAACAACACAACAAGGAGTTTATACCTATGTCCGCGACTGTTACAAAGGCCAGCAAGACCCCCACCGCCGTCACTGTAGATGTTACCGCCAAGCGCGTTCAGCAGGGGCCTACTATGGTCAACCTCATTTTCAAGCCTGACACTACGCCAGAGTTTGTGGCGCAGGTTAAGGACGCGCTTACCAGCGCAAACACGTCCGGTCAGATGCTTGTGCGCGCGCTTGACGACGGAAACGCGGCCCCGTTTCTGCGTGTCAAGTTGGTGCGCGGTGAAAACCGCCCACGCACGCCCAAGAATGTGTAAAAAGTATTAGTGCTCTTAATAGACGCAAGACAAAAGAACATACAACATTAGCCTTTGCAGGAACGTAACCAGCTTACGTGCGTCTAACCTATTAGCCCGCATAGCGTATTCACCATACGCTATGCGGGCCTTTTCTTAGGCTAAGGAGTAGCACTTTGTCAGATTATCTGATTACAATACCTGCGCCATTTCCATTAGGACAACGGCATGGTGTAGACAGCTTAACGCATCACACTAACGCCGTCATACGTTCGCTGCGTTTAATGCGCGCTGACCTAGCATTACTAGATAAAGAAGCAGCACAATTAGGCGTCAGTCGTAGCCATTTTATGCGTTGGTGTGCATTACAAGTTGCCGCAGAACTGCATAAACGCAGAACAGGCATCAAACCGGAGATTACTTTATGAGTGACAATGCCGTTGCAAGCGTTGACTTAGATGCGTCAGCATTAACAGAAAAACAGCGCGCCGCTGTCAGTCGTATGTGCGATGTTAAGCATCGTATTGTTGCTGTCACCGGTCCCGCCGGTAGTGGTAAAACCACAATCATGCGTTTTGGATACCAAAACCTTGTTGATGCCGGTTATACTGTTGTTATTGCTGCTCCTACTGGTCGTGCTGCTCGCCGCATTAAAGAAGCTACAGGTGTGCCCGCTGTAACTATTCATAAGCTGCTGGAATACACCAGCCCACGCGAAATAAATCCAAAAACAGGCAAACCTTACGGTGACACATACCCACGTAGGGACAAAGAAAACCCGCTAAGCTATGATGCAGTTATTGTTGACGAGTATTCAATGGTCACACAAGAACTGCACCGCAACCTAGTTGACGCACTTAAACCAGGTGCTAGGCTTATGGCGTTTGGTGACACAAAACAGCTAGCTCCTGTCGAGACTAAAGAAGCTATGCAAGTGCTTACACCGTCGTTCACACGCCTACTTACAAACTTTGATGGTATCGTGTTAGATGCAGTACATCGTCAGGCAGCAGACAGTGGTATTATTTATAACGCCAACCGCTTGTTAGCTGGCCTTGGCCCAGTTTGTAAGCCTGACTTTGACCTTATTATTACGGGCCCTGGCAACTCACCAGTAGATGCTGTAGCTGCACAAGTTGTGGCGCATAAAGGTTTTGACGGTTTTACTAAGCAAGTGCTTACACCAAGCAATAAGTCTTGGATTGGTACGCACTCTTTAAGCGCTACATTACAAACGGTGCTTATGCCTAACAACCGTAAGCTGTTTAAGCTGCCACGCCGCCAGTATCAAGGCAAACAATACGATCCTGATGTTTACGTTGGTGTGGGTGATAAGGTTATTATTAATAAGAACTGGTATGACTTAGAATGTAGCAATGGCACATCGGGCGTATTTAATGGCGAAATTGGCGTCATCAAAGAGATTACTGACCTAGAAGAAGTGGTTGTTGACTTTGAAGATCGCACAGCCGTTATACCGCCTATTGTGCAAGTCGTCGTAGACAAACGTGTGTTGGTTGGCTACCCTCAATGGGACTTGTATCTTGCCTACGCAATTACTACTCACAAAGCCCAAGGCAGCGAATACGAACACATTATTTATGTCATCGATAAGTCTGTATCGTTCATACTTAACAGGCGCAACTTTTATACAGCAATCACACGCGCGCGCAAGAAAGTGACACTCATTGGTGACACACGTTCTATCGGTATAGTAGTCAGTTTAGCTGAGCAACGTATTATGAGCGGCGCTAGATAAGGACTCTATGCGATGACCCAAAAGAAGCTTATTTTATTTAACGGTCCACCACGATGCGGCAAGGACACAGCAGCTAATTACGTGTGGACACACGTAAACAATTCAAGGTTGTTTAAAATAAGTCAGCCGATCAAAAGCGCTGTTCAAGCAGCATTCGGGTTGACAGATGCACAAGTAAAGCAGTTAGAAGCCACTAAAGACGAACCAAACGCGTTGCTGTTTAATAGTTCATATCGTGACGTGCAGATTAGCTTCTCCGAGGACTGGGCTAAAGAGAAGTTTGGTATAAATGTGTTTGGCCGATTAGCTATGCGGCATGTGCAAGCATCATTTAGCAGCGTGTTTATCTGCTCTGACAGCGGATTTGCTTATGAGACTGTGCCGCTAATTAAGTTAGTTGGTCCCAGCAACGTGTTACTGTTTCGCATCCATCGCGATGGATGCACGTTTGATAACGACAGCCGCTCATACATTAAGCTCAAATGCATTAGTCCAGACATTGTTGAATTAGATGTTTACAATAACGCATCTAAGCAAGAATACAAAGACAACATTTTTGCGTTGGTGCAAGCATGGTTAAATCCGTCGGAGAGTTAAACAGAGGGTTAGTCACAAAGCTAAACTCTCTTAACTTAGCATATGATTGTCTAGCAGATGGCAACTTCCACAGTGACTTAGCCATTGTCAGCGAAGCTCCAGGCCCGCGTGAACGTGAGTTAAAGATGCCACTAGTTGGTGGCAGTAGTCGTTATTTATGGGACACACTTGGGAAGCTAGGCATTCGTCGTCAGCACTGTTACATCACCAACGTAGTGAAGAAACAGTTGGTTGACGACGTGCAAACGACTAAGAAAGGCATTAGTACTAATGAGCTATCACATTGGCAGTCGTTACTTGAATGGGAGTTAGCGCAGCTACCATCACTTAAACATGTGCTAGTCCTAGGAGATCTTGCACTACAAGCTTTACTCAGAGAGAATGGGATCGATAAGTGGAATGGAAGTGTTCTTCGTATAGGAGAACGTAATTACGTCATCACTAACAACCCCGCCTTTATATTACGTAAGCCTAGCCTCGAACCAATCTTCCGACTTAACTTACACAAACTAGACCTAGTGCGGCGTGGTCAATGGCGTGAACATGAAATCGAACCGTTTATTGATCCCTCACCAAATGAAGCTATTGCACACTGCGACAAGATGATACAAGAGCGTAAGGTTGTATCGTTTGACGTAGAGGTAATAGGCAATGAAACAGCGTGCGTCGGATTTACTAACAACGCGCATAGTGGGATGTGCATCAACTTCCGCGACCGTGAACGTAACCGTTATACGGTGGGTGAAGAAGTTCGTGTTAGGCGCGCCATACAACGCGTACTTCGCCATGCTGCTGTTCGATTGGTTGCACAGAACGGCGGCTTTGACTGCGGTTGGCTTTGGTATAAAGACCGTATCAAGGTCAAACCGCTTTGGATTGATACATTACTTGCACATCACACGTTACACCCCACATGGCCACATAACCTTGGCTTCCTCACAGCGCAATACACTACGCATCCGTTCTACAAAGACGAGAAAGACGCTTGGCGTGAAGGCGGCAACATCAGCACGTTTTGGGTTTATAACGTCAAAGATTGCTGCATTACGTGGGAAGTGGCGCGGCGTTTGGAGTTAGACTTACAACAGCAGCACATGTGGGACTTCTACCGCAATCATGTTATGCGTTTGCAACCACATTTAATTGCATCTACGGTGCTTGGTAATCGTGTTGACATGACTGCTCGGGCGGCATTAGAAAAGCATTTTGGTGAGAGCGTAGATCAGCTAGCTGTTCAATTTCGTGACGCGGTGCGTAAAGTTACTGGTGAGCCTGAATTAGATATTAACCCCAACAGTCCCAAGCAGCTAGCTATGCTGCTGTTCCAGAAATTGCGGTTACGCGGTAAAACAGCATCTACTGACAAAGCCAACCGTACGGTTATGTTAGAGGATCCACGCACATCTAATGAGGCGCGTAAAGTGTTAATACTGCTTAACGAGTATGCAGAAAAACACAAACTATACAGCACATATATTACGGCAGCCATTGACCCTGATGGACGTATGCGTAGCGACTACAAACAGTATGGTGTGCAAAACACTCCTGGTCGATTGTCGTCTAGCGCAACACTGTGGGGTAGTGGTATGAACCTGCAAAACCAACCAGAACAGTTGCGTGGTATGTTTATAACAGACAAGATGATGTTCAATGATTAACAAACCAAACATTAAACGCTCTGTAGAAGAAACACTCTACTTTGTTTACTTCGACGGGGCGCAGGCAGAAGCCCGTATCGTCGCATACGAAGCAAATATTCCAAACTGGAAAGAGCAGTTTGAGCGCGCAAGACTTAATCCAGGAACCTACGATGCTCACATTGCACTCGCAAGTGAAATGTTTAAAGTGCGGTACGAAAATGTTCCGACGTTTGACTACTATGATGCAGAACGTGCCACACCACAGCACCCCATCGGGTCTCTTTCTATGCGCGGCATTGCCAAGCGATGCAGGCATGGGCTTAACTATAGAATGCAGGTTGCCCGCCTTGCATCTATTACTAAAATGTCTATTGCTGAGGCTCAATATGCGTTTGACGCCTACCACCGAGCTACCCCAGAACTCCGTCATTGGTGGGATGATGTAGTTAACGAAGTTTACACTAAGCGTGCGTTGTTCACATGCTTTGGCCGTCGCATGGAGTTTCCTGGCAGCCGTATTGATGACACTTTACTGGACAGTATCATTGCATTCAAACCGCAAAGCACACTAGGTGATAAAGTGTGTTATGTGCAATATGCCTCACAAGATGATCCAAAGTGGCCCAGGCACGCACGCATACCGTTTAACAATCATGATAGCTTAACTGCTATGTGTAGAGAGCGTGACGTACTAACTGTGGCGCATATTATGAAACGTTACATGGAAGAACCACTACTTATTCGGGGTGATCGTCTTATTATACCTAGCGACTTCAAGGTATCTGTTCCAGATGAGCGAGGTGTGCATCGCTGGTCTAACATGAAGAAGCTTAAGATGTAGGAGCCGTGTATGTGCCGACGCTCGCCAAGCTCTTTAACGGGTTTACGTGCTGTTAATGCAAAAAAGCGCAAAGCTATCAAAGAACAGCTAGCAGTTAGTCAAGGGTTCAAATGCGCGCTGTGCGGTAAGCACATGAAGCAAGTTGACATAAGCGTAGACCACAAGTTGGCTGTGTCCTGTGGCGGCAATAACGATTTGACAAACTTACAAGCCGCGCATTCGTCCTGCAACAGAGCTAAAGGAAACAAAGAACATGCTACATCGCCGTCAAGCGCTAATAACACTTCTCACCGATCAAAGCAGTAAACAGATGACGCAGCTTACGTATATGTATTCTAGCACAATCGGCTAAGTTAGGTTAGTGTAGGGTGTCATCTAGTATCTACAAGCGTGCAGTTAAGCCAAACACATTCTTGCACCACTACTTTGAATACATGTCTCCTACAGAGACGCCCTTGGCGTATGATTTCTGGTGCGGTATGTGGCTTATCAGCAATGCAGTTGGACGTGCAACAGTAGTTGCACGTCCTGGCGCGCCTATATTCCTCAATCTCTATTTAGTGCTATGTGCAGATGCAGGAACAACCCGCAAATCATCAGCTGTTCGCGCTTGTGAAGTCGTATTTCGCTCGGCAGGCTTTGACAAAGACACAATCTGTGTCACAGGCAGCATCACACCTGAAAGTCTTATTGAACGTCTTGCTGATGGATATAGAGTTAAGCAAACAGGAAATGTTAGCTTTATCGTTAGCGAATTAGTTACGTTACTTGGACGTGACGGCTACACGATGGGACTACCAGGGCTACTTACCGACATTTATGATTGTCCAGCAGAACGAATACACTCAAGACTGGTTGGCGGAGATAAGCTGGTTAGGCAGATTTACCCTACTTTCCTTGCTGCAAGCACTCCTAGTTGGCTGCTGCGTGCGATTAACCCTGACGTTATTGAAGGCGGGTTTACTAGTAGATGCTTGTTTATCATTGAAGAGCAAAGGAAGAAGCTTGTCCCGTGGCCTGAGCAGTCTATTCGCAGTGAACCATCCACTCTTGCTGAGCGTTTGCTGCATATTCGGCAGCGAGCTAGTAAAGTGGTCGGGACTGGAATTGCAATTAGCGACGCCGCTAAAGCTAAGTTTATGCGATGGTATAAGTCTAGAGACGATGCTGACAAACGCAACGCCTTTGTAGCCAGCTTTGCGGCGCGAGAAGATCATCACGTGCTTAGACTAGCAGCACTGCTGTGCGTTAACGACGATGGTTGGATTATACAAGCATCGCATATACAGCACGCGATCAACATCATTAACCATTGCCGAGACAGAGCGGCGCATTTGTTTGGTGAACAGCGTGTGGTTAACAAGCTATCTACTGGTTTAGACAAACTACGCAGTGTGCTTATCAATGCAGGCGAACTAGGCATCAGCAAGAGTGAACTAATCTTTAAGACGCGCCAGCATCTAGCAAAAATAGAGTTAGACGCTATGCTTGGTGTGTTGTTAGAGCTAAAGATGGCGCAGCAGTTTGACATACGCACCACTGGTCGTATGAAAACAGTATTCCGCGGCACGTCACGACTGTTAGCTAAAGATGGCAGCCGCAAAGTTTTGGAAAGACTGCTCAATGATTGACAAGCCTGTCACAATTTAGCAAGCACTGTTTGACTTAAGTGTTTACCCAGAAGCTGGCAGTAACAAAGAGCTTGTTACACGCGTTAGCGTGTCAAGACATGTGTGTTTATAAGCACAAATGTGCTTTGCCCCTAAGGGCTGAATACGTCAAATTATTTTGATAAAACAAAAACACGTATAGCGCGACAGAGCTTTCGCTCTTCGCGTTATACGTTTTACTGCCCTTGGCAGTAACGCCGGGGAGGGTTCCTCACGGATGCTCCCCGGCCCCTCACAGGTTACTGCCAAGGGCAGCCTGGTTGGGAGACGGTGGCAGTGGGTGGGAAACGTGGCCACGCCCCTCACTCACCGCCTAGGCTTCATATAGGACACCCTGGCTGGCCGTGCAAGTTCTTTCTGGCCCTAGAGGAACGGAAACTGGTCCAGCCCCCTAGTCGGATCTAGCTCTCGCACCCTGACTGACCTACCCGTAGCACGCGATAGCTGTCGTTCTGCGTCAGCTATCGCATCATACAATGTGGCGTTTAACTCACGTAGCTCGGCAGCTTTCTCATTAATACGCGCACGCATGTCTGTTGGATTAGCCCGTAGTTGTGGTGACATACTCATCTCACGAATGCTTCTACTAATCTCAGCACGTGCATTGCGTAAACTACGTGTTGAATTATACAACGAGTTTAGTGTGCCAAGCACTGGTGCCATGTCTTCTGCTACGCCCATGCGGCCACCACCTATCGCACTCTCTCGAAGCGTTCGTTGATTGCCTATAGTGTTAGACCCACCAATCACTTCACTAAAATTGCGGTTTATAGTTTGTAGCTTTTGCTCGACTTCACGCACTTCCTCTCCAATTAGATCAGAAGAACGCAGCCGACGCTCTTGACCAAACATGAGCGGCGCAGCTATACGCGCGCCACCACCAAGGTTTAAGCTGTATTGTTCACCAACACTAGCTAACGCTTGCATCGTAGTTTCGCCGCCGCGTGATGCCAGGCCAAACGTGCGCGCCAAATCTAACACAGCACTACCTGTAAAACCTGCGATAGTTTCCAGTGCTATAGCAGTGTATCTATCTACAACATCGTTGTTAGCCATGCGACGATCAAAACCGTCAGCGTCTTGTAACTCACGTATGCGCGCGCCTGTGGCAAGACTTAGTGCGTCATCTACTTGATGACTTAACCCAACACGCGTTGCAAAATCTATTGCAGGGTTCATTGCTATGTCAGCACCAGCAATGCCCATAGCTGCGCGCATGCCGCGGCTGGCGTTGTCATCTATTAGTTTGTGTATGCTATAACGTAGGTTTGCGTATCTGCCCGCAAAGAACCTTGGATCATCCACACCAAACGCTTCCATCAAACCTGCGCGTGCCATAGCAAACGCTGGAGCAAAACTCTGCTCAATAGGCAGTCTTATTGCCTGCTCTGGATCTACACCTGGGAAGTAGTATCTAAAAGAACTAGCAGCGTCTCGGCTGTCACTAGTTAACATATGCGCTACCGCTGCCGGTTGTTCACCATTCTCTATGGCCCATTCATCAGCGTTGATGGCGCTTTGTATTGTTATAACGCCAGTCATAGTAGCTAAGAACGCGGTGCGGGCGCTTGCCGCATAAGGCTCACGGCGAAACGCTCTATAAGCTTGGTGCGTGGCTTGCATTGTTATGTTACCGAAAGGAATAGCTGAAAGTAAATATTGCACGTACTTACTACCGCCATACTGTGCTGGATCACCTGTCACGCTGCGTGCGTGGCCTACCAATGCGAACTCATTCTTACTATATTGTTTCTTGTTAGCCATGTATAAAGCAGATTGCGGGCTGTTGGCTAACAAATCTAGTAACTTAGCATAACCATGATACGCACGACGCATTTGCACTATACCACGTTGACCGCCAAAGCCGGCACTTTTTACTGCTGCCCATTCGTTAAGCTGTTGCATGCTTCGAACATCTGTTATACTCTTACCAAAACCATCGTATGCCATTCTAGCTGCGTAGTCTGGCGCGTGTTGGCTTAGGTTAGACAACGCCGCAGCAAAACCTGGCATGTCAGGCGTCTCCGCAGCATAACTAAGTCCGCGTGCGTGCAAACCTAACTCCTCCATACGATGCAAATCACTGCGTAAGTACGCCTGCATCATCTTGTCAGCTGCATCTCGTGCCTTAGTTTTGCCTATAATGCCTACCATAACGCCGTTGTTTTTAACCGAACGATCTAAAGACATGCTAAGCGCATACTTAGTTGCGTCCATTGCAGTCTTTATAAACGCTACACCCATTTGTGCTACGAACGTTGGGTCAGCAACACCAATAGTTCGCAGGTTAACTTTACCACCACTCATCTGTTTAATTAAACTGTCTAAGTAACCTACACGCATTTTAGCCGGAGCGTTAATCATTGCGCCAAAGCCACCCATCAACGCACTAACGGGTGCCTGCATGTTGCCAGCAAGAAAGCCAATCGGACCAGTAGTAAGCTTTTGCCACCACATGCGGGAGCCGTTAAGCACAGGTATAGCTGCGCGCGGATACGGTAAAAGGCCAGCACTGATTGTGGGGTCAACTTCAAGCACAAACCTCCGACCACCATCACGAAATTTAACCGGAATCATGCCATCAGCGACATTACGTCGGCCAGCAATGTCTGGTAACACACGACCAATGCCTGTATAATTACGCGCAGCTTTGTATGGTGTGCCCGACTTTTGCCAGTCACCAAGGTATAATGCAACAGCTTTAATCGCGTTGTTGCGATAAATAAAGTCCATAGTTTGACGAATACCATCTTGCATCGCCATGATAGGATCTTGATAATGGTCTGGTCCGCCATCTTCTGCACGATTACGTTTAGTAAGTGGACTGTTGCGTTCTGTGCCCTGCACCAACGGCATATTAGCGCTTACGTTACGTTCAATGTTCTGGTTATAAACAACACGATGAAGGTAGTTAGGACCCAGCTTACGCATTTGTGCTGCTTCACTAGCACTAAACACACCTTGTTTGACTGCAAGCTCAAGCAACCCGTCGTTAATAGCCCGATAACGCTTTATAAACGCATTAACTTCTGGATCAGCCTTGCCTAAGCGTTCTAAACTAACTAAAGTTGTATCATCTTTGTCTGAAAGCGCATTTCTAACCGCATTACCGCTAGCATCAACTTTACCTTGGCGCACATTTTCTGTGCGGACGTCTAGTTCATCTGCTGCCGATAACGCATTATTAAACAGGCTGCGCTTATCATCAGATAAACGCGCTATGTCTTCTGCCAACACGCGCGGCGGTTCAATACGAATACCGTAGCCAGCATAACCCGTGTCAAATATATTTGCGCTGCGATCATTGTTGATGGCTTCAGATGTGTGTGTGCGGATAATACCATCAGCTGTGTCCGCTTCGTCGCGTGTGAAGTTTCCCCGCTTAACACCTTCATTAAGTCTATTTGTGATGATCTGATTGCTGTTAGCAACGGACGCTTCTAACGCTTCTACAACACCACTAGTAGGTGTGAAGTCTAGTGGCGTTCCAGGCCGCGTCAAACCACCTATGTTAGCGGCATTGGCTGTGCTCTGCATTCGCGCGGCAGATCGTGCAGCAGCACCCACAGCAGTGACACCTAAGCCGGCAGCTATGTATGGCACAGCATCAGCCATCCGTTCCGCCCATGTGCGGGGCGGCTGCATGTCTGCAAACAAATCAGGCTCGGCTACTCCAGGAACAGGGCGGCCTTCGCGCTTAGCTTTGTCGCGTTCTGCTTCATCAAATAACTCCTCAATGCCGGCGCCTAATGCCACACCTACGCCGGCGTTAGCTGCTACGTTACCTAACGTATATGGCGCAGAACCAGGTATGACTGCAAGCTCTGCTGCGCGTGCTGCCGCAGCGGTTAGCGGGCCTCTGCTAGCTGCGCGAAGCATGAAACCTGCGCCAGGTATGGGCACTAGTGCTGCACCGCCGATCTGTAATGCAGCGCGTAACGGTTCTTCGTCAAACCGAGCTTCTTGACTGACGTTACGGTTTAGCCAGTTATTAGCACCTTCACCCCATGTGCCTAGTGTCTGATTACCTAAAACACCACTTAATCTGGCAACGTCCACAGGTAGTGAAAGCACGCTACGAGTAACATCACGCACAGTCTCAGGCACAACGCGTGTGAACATATTGCCTCGGCGCTGTGGCTGTGTTTGTCTTAAATCAGCAAACAGATCGTCTTGCATATCCGCAAACAAATCATCACTCATTTACAGCTTCCCAGGGTCTATGTTTACCGAACGCAGGCGACGTTCTACTTCTTCACGCTTGCTTGGGTCACGTGCAATAATCTCACGCGCTTGTGCTAGCGTTCGTTCTTGTCTTGCATCAGGGCTTGGTTGTGTAGGTTGTGTTGCGTTTTGTGTTTGTGTTCCAGCAGTAGTTGGTCGGTTACTGTTACCAAGCTGCGGAGCTTGTTGTAACTCTGTTTGATGCTTTGCACGTATAGCGTCTAACGCACGATCACGTTCTTGTGCTAACGCGTGCACTTGTTCATCGCGTGTTCTAGCTTGTGCACCAAACAATTGTTGGCGTTGTAACTCTGTAATGCGCGCATCAAATGCCCTACGTTCTCTATCAAACTCTTGCATTTGACGAGATTGTATGCCACGCGTATTAGCCAGCACTTGAGCAGGTGTAAGCTCTCCGCGTGGTATACCTTCGTTGTTAGTGCCAACATTGGTGCGGCCGCTTTTTGGCTGATTAGACCGCTCACGCGCTTCTATGCCTGCATTAATCTGACGGCGAATTAGCGCACGATTAGATTCTGGTATCAGTGAATACTGGCCAGCTAAGTAAGCACCAACAGGATTGTTAATTGTTGCTGTTTGTATAGCGTGCTGCCTTTGAGCAGTAGCTTGTTCATCTGCGCGCTGCATGTCAGTTTCACGCATGTCTGCAAGTGTGAGACTGTATTCTTCTTGAGCTTCTCGCAACTCTCCAGCTTCACGCTCAGCCGCCATGTCAGCAGCTAACGCAAAACCGATCATTTGATTGCCGCCCGGCTCATTTAACTGGCTTGTCAAAGCGGCAGCATTACGCCGCGCGCCAACAACACCACTGTCACTTGGCGCAGTCATGCGCCCAACACGCTGCGGGCGTCGAATGGTTAGTGAATAACTCATGTCATCACCTACCTGTTAAAATCGTCATAACCTTGGAAGTCACTGTAACTACCCCAATTACTGGACGTTCCGCCAGATGGTGTGCGGCTTCTTGCATTACTCCTTGCAAGCTGCTGCAAGTATTGTCCAAGCCCCGCAATCCCCACTGGTATACGACTTTCTGTGTTACGCATTTCAGGGGCGCGTATGTTTGCAGCACTACCTAATGCTTGTGGTGCTGTAGCCATGCGTGTACGTAGTATTTGCGACAAATCTTCATCAAGTTGTGTAGGTTGAAATGGAACGTCATCTGGCGCTGTAGCCCTGAACGACAGCACATTGTAGCGATTGAGTGCGCTGTTCTCTCTGGCACCACGCCTCGCGACAAACTCACCAGGAGCCTCTAAGTTGGCTTCTGCAATAGCTGTTCGTGTGTCTGCTAAGCCGCTGCGTGCAAGCTGTGCTAATGCTTGTTCACCGCCGGTACCTTGTCGAAGCGAGACTAATCCAATACGACCACGTGCATCATTAGCACCACTCATAGCACGCGCAACGCCTGCCTCAATCATGGCCCCACGCAAACCATCTAACGTTTGTTGGCCCTGCTCACGGCTGGCTAGCGTGGCGTCAGCTTCCGCACCCTCGTTAAGTTGGCGTGTAAATGTGTTTTGTCGGCGAATACGTCCACGCGTGGCATCACTTGTTAACCTTGCACGTTCTTCAGCATCACTTGCGCCTATAAGTCCGCGCGTGGCATCACTAGTGCGTGTAACCCACCCAACACCTGGTATAAACTCTGTTCTGTTGCCGCGTGCATCTATAGACCCAGCGCGCGCCATCTCACGCTGTTCATTAGCTATCTCACGCTGCAACAAATAGTTACGCATGGCAATGTTGTTGCTTGCACGCGCCGCACGCGCTTGAGCATTGCCTTGGAATATGCCAGCAATAGCGCCCACACCGCCAGCCACCTGACCAGCCGCGCTTAAAAACGGAAGAACCATTAGAAAGTGCCTCCACTAGATGGAGAAGTTACACCACGATTAGCATTACGCACGCGCTCACGTTCCGCTAGTATGTCACTCAAACCGATCGTAGGATTAGTAACGCCTTGTGCCACGCCTCCGCGTGTGATAATATCGCCTAGATCAAAGAACTGCTGTCCTGTAAGTGCTGCATTTACATCACCTTCAAGACGACCCCTAAAATCATTAGCTTGATTGTCGAAGCGATTGCGGAAGTTCGCTAAATCAAAGTTATCACCTAACTGATAATTGCCAGCACCAGCAATAGCATCATCACGGACGTTACGAAGCTGCGTTCTGTAATTAGAAAGCACACTTCCGCCAAGCGTCTGTGCTGTGGAGCGGCCAGCTTTTTCCATCTCACCTAGCCTAGCCATGGCGGCGTCAAAACCTTGATTATCAAGATTGCCGCGTTTTCTAGCCATTTCTAATGCGCTACTTGCTTCACTACGTTGGCGACCAAGTATCGCATTAATTATGTTGTCATCCGACGAGTCCGCAAATAAGCTGTTAGGTTCATCATCAGCAAACTTGTTGCGCGCTTGTCTAGTAAACTGCGTGCGTCGGCCTTGCTGCACTTCGTTAAGGCTGTTGTCAATTAAGCTATCACCAAAAAACTGTCCTGGGTTAGGGTCAAGCTCCGGAATGCGGCCAGCAGCGCCTTTGATGGCATCTTCAATTGTGCCCGCAAACTCGTTGTAGTCAAGCCCACGATTAGCGATACGCCTCTGGGCATTAGTTCTAAAACCATCGACAGCTTGATGAAAATCGCGTGAGAAGCGGCCAGCACGTTCATCACGTTCTTGCGCCTGCCGCGCTTCTTCGCGCGCGCGGTTTTCTTCACGCTCACGTTGTCGCATTGCTTCTACTTCTAAACTACGGTCTTCTTGTGTTTGACCTCCACCACCACCGCACATGTTACAATTCCTTTCGCACAAACAAGCCCCAACGCGTGAAGCTTAGCTTTTCAAAGAAACGTGTCACCTTTTCAGGGTCTTTAGGTGCTGTAACGCCTAACACCAAGCTCTGAGCATTTATGTTCTTTGCCCAAGTTTCAGCAGCTAACACAAGTTTGATTGGCACAATGGTTCTACGATACCAAGGCTTAACATATAGTCCTAAGTCTGTGGCTATTCGCACGTCAGCGAAAAAGCACTTAGACGAACATAAGTAAATAAATCCAACTATCTCGTTGTTCATGTCTTCCGCTAAGAATAATTCACTATTTATGCCATCTAACTTAGCTAACTCATCAGTAACCCGTTGAGGGCTGTATTGAATAGTAGAGTATTGACTTTCTGCGTGCAATTCTTTACCGATGCTAATGCATTGACTTAAATCAGTGGATTTATATTGTCGAATGATGACATTACTCATACAGCTGCTCCTATTTACATGCGTGGTCTGTGTGAGTTTTTAACAACCTCAGTTAGATTCTCAACAGCACTCCGCACAGATGTTACTGCTTCTACTACTTCACGATTAACATCCAACAATTGTTGATCTTTTTTGTCGAGCCGCATAGTTAATGCCATAATAAACCTACCAAGCACTATGTATCCTATCAGCAATAATAGTACTATTAAAGGGCTACCCATTATTATGCGCTCAACAACTTTTGCACTATCAAGCGGCTCCATTGCTAGATCCTTCGCGCTAACTGATTAGTGGTAGTGTTCCAGTATATACCATTTATCGGCACGTTGTTAGCCGCAGCAATGGCATTATTTGCGAATGCTGGGGCTACGATGTTTAATGTAGGGAGGCCGGCAACAACTGATACTACTGTTGTAACACCAGGATGGATAACAGTTAGACCTGCATTGTTAACTGGGTTAATTCCTATTAACGTGTTGGCAGTAGGGTCAACAGACAAAGATTGTGTAATGTTTCCAAACTGTAGTCGCCTAAATATTGTCACACTGGTTTCGTCAAACTGTGCTATAAGATTTTCGGCACCAGTGCTTGACGCTCGAATAAGCACTCTCCAAGCAGTAGCTAGTGTACTTCCTAATCTAGTAAGAAGCAAACGGCCAGCTATGTTGTTACTTGTATCACGCGCAACAAAACCTGGCGCCTGTGCATCTGTCCCATCAGCAAGCTCTGTAACTATTTCTCTCGTTCGCAGGCTAGCAGCTTGACGCACAACTCCGTCTGGATTATTTGACGTATCACTTTGGCCACGCTGCGCCAAAGGGTGAACTGCATTAATCAAATCTGCGCGCGTGTTTGCACTCCAAAGCTTTAGCTCACCAACATAAGACTTAGCTGCGGTAACATCATCACCAAAATTGTATAGCCTGTATCCAAACGCTTTAGTGCCAGAAGTTTGCTCACGCACGACACCATTAGTGGAGAACCACAGCATATGCGCGCCAAGGTTGTTAATGCCTGCGTAGCTTGCAACTATGTTTGACCACAAGCTGCCAGAGTCATTCCACACGTAGCTTAAAAAGTTACACGTTTGTGCTTCTGGTAAAGCTACATTAGACTGTCCAGGAGACCAAGGATTAACAGGCTCAAACTTAATAGACTCAACGCGAACTAAGTTAGCAGCAGAATATCCTAATCCAATACCACAGCTTTGTTCTAAAGACACACGACGAAGAAGAACATCATTAGGTCCATCGCGTATCTCACTGCTTTGGCCTGTTTCTTCCCACATATCAAACTGTGCCTCAAACGCGATGGGTTGTAATCCTGTGTTGCGCTCAGCCGTTCTATTCACTGTCGCTTGCGTTCCAGATAATACATTGGTAATGCGCGCGACACGCGGAATTGGAGTAGGATTGCCCATGCCCATAGCAGAAGTAGTAGCGTTGGCAATAGCAATGCGTCGATCTCTATCTGACGCCCTAAACGCAGGAACACGCACAGTGTTACCAGCATTATCCACACGAAATAGCTGCGCTTCTGCCGTAACAATGTTACTACCAGCAGCCATAGATATACGCACTGGACCGTATGCTATTGGCTGTGGCTGAGTAGATGGAATATCAAATGTTGGAGTCGTAGCAACAGTGCTCACGCATGTTGTGGGGTTTAGAACACTTTCAATAGCTATAAGTTGTTGTGCAAACGGGCCAGTACTAACTACAAAACAATGTCCGACATGTTCAGAAGTCCAATGAGGACGATCACACGTAATTGTGCGATTATCTGTGGTCATAGATACGCGAGCCATACGTAAGTCAAATGGGCGCGCAGCACCGCCACCCCACACTATTACGTCAGAAAACGTAGTGTTAAAGCCGCCTGTCACACAAATCGCACTGTTGCTGGCGCCTACATAATCAAAGTAGCAATCTGACATGTATAAGCCTGAGCACATACGATACATAAATGCTTTGGCAATGACGGGCGTGTTCATAGCTCCAGCATGATCTAACAGATAACGATATCGCCACGCTGCGCGAAAGTGTAAGCCTTCAATAAATAGTCTATTTGGTGCGCGATAATTCTGTGTTATATCGCCATTAATTGGGTTAAACGCCAAAATAGGGTCAGCAGTTGCTCCAAGTAATGGGCTAGTGGCATTAAATGCGCTGCGTGCTGGTCCGTCAAAGTCCACTTCTATAATAGAACCGCGCGTACCAAGCAGCACTAGCGACGCGGTTGGATGCATGGGTATTTCTTTAGTAACACGGTAAACACCTGGCGGAAACAGTAAAGTGCCTCCACCATTTGCTCTGAGGTAATTCACGCCAGCAATAATGGCGTCACTGTCATCTACAATCCCATTACCTACAGCACCAAAGTCTTTGTCTTTAATTGAATATCCAACAACATCTGACGATTGATTAAACTCGTCTCGAGTCGTATTAAACGCTGCGCGCATGGCAGTTTTACTGACGGGTGCTGCTGTGATAAATCCGCTATTTACTCTGCTTGGCATAACTACCTCCTAACGTTACCACGCACAAACCCAAGGCGTATGCGTGTAAAACCAATATACGCAGAAGCTTGTCCGCTTACACGCATACGCATTGTTTCAAACTTTTGTGGCCACGCGTAAAGTTGCATGTTGTTTAGCGGGCGCTCGCCCGCGCTAGCAGTGTCTTCTGGTTCGTTTGTTTGAATAAACTGTGCCGACATTTCTGCTTTACTAAAACCGTCAATAAACATTTGCAGGGTAACTATTCCTGCGCCTTCTGCGACAACGTGAGCATAACGACTGTGTTTAGCTATGCCTGGTTGACGTAAATCACTCCAAGGCAAAGAGAAGGCGTATGGTATTGGTGTGCCGATACCCGCAGTTGGCTCGACCCACCCTATGCCATCTTCCCAAAGCGTGCCATCATCCCAACTTTGTTCACCAAGAATAGCGTAGTCAGTGTATCCAGGATCAAACTGATTACGGTAGTAAAATACGTTAGTGCCAGAAGCAAAAAACACTCTGCCTTCATTGGTGCGCGTGCCGCAGCGATACGCCATTTGTGAGAAAAGCGTCCACGCACGAAAGCGTTGACTGCGATCAAAGCAGAACGTGTATACGTAATTTTCTGTTGTCGTCGTAACAGGTTTAGACTTTGGTATAAAAAACATAATGTGCTGGGCAATACGATCATGCACAGCAAATACATGTCGTTCTAGCTCTACAGGCGTGAATATAGACAACGCTCGCTGCAATTCAGTGCTAATAAGTGTGCTTTCACGAACAGGTGATAGTGTTGCAGTAATGAGCGCGCGTTCTACTGATGACATGCCAGAGCCATCCAAAAACAACACATCGTCGCCTAATGAAACAATACATCGCTGACTGACGCTGCCATGATTTTCTATTGCGTCAACAACATCAGGTGTGTGCCTAGGAGGACTGCTTTGGCTATAACGTCCAAGCTGAATAGCTAAAAGTGTTTCTGTAAAAGATACAATTAACTTATCACGAAAGTTGGTTAATCCTGTTATGTCAGGACTACCGCGGTTAATGTATGTGCTCGTAACAAAATTGACTGCGTCGTTGTCAATGCCTGCGTCACCAACAAACGTGCCAGCAGTCCCCTTCATACCAATGTATAATGTAGTCTTGTCTGTTGGTGTGGAAGCCAGTATCAGGTAGTTATTGTGTGTTGTACAATACTTAGCGCGTGGCACATTTACGTTTGTTCCTGTACCAACATCTGCTAAATAGTTTACATCATAGTTAGGCGCCATAATTAGCGGCTTGTCTATGCCATTGCATATGATCAAACGAGCATTAAACTGTGTAAAATTAACCACCGACAAGTTTGTTGACCAAAAGGTGGTAGATTTGCTTGCCGCAATTGCTCTGGTCCAACGGGCGATAGGAACGCCTTGTGAATTAACAGTCGTTATACGTCCGTCAGCAGACACAGCAACTAACATGTTGCCGTAGTATTCCATCGCAATTACGTTGTCAGCAAAATCTTGTAAATCAGCAAATTGGGATGTGCCGTATCTAATGCGTAAGCGACCATTACTGTCAGGATAGATGTTGTCAGCTTCAATAATAAAACGCGTGTTTAAGTTGAACGGACTATCGTATGTGTTTAAACCTCCACTAAACTGCCGAGCTTCGAGTATTTGCACAGCATTTGTAGCGGGGAGTCTTGTTGGAAGAATAGACGCCATTAACGCCAATCCTCTACCCATTCGTTAATGCCCGTAAATCCTGTGCTGCGAGAGTCTAAAATAATTGCTGCACTATCAGATTGGCGGCGAAGCTGATCTAGGCGTTGATTAAATGCCGACTGTAGTTGTGCCACGGACGTCATATTAGCTGCATCGTCTGCTGCGTATTTGAAGGCTGCTCCGTTAATTAAACAAGTAGCATCAAACGGCACAACAACGTTTGGGTTTGTAAATAGATTAGCAGGGTCAAGCCTGATTAGCACACGTAACGGGTTAGCGTCGTTTGCTACTGCTGTCATCGGCCAAACACGAAACAGTTTTGTCGCAGTCACATCTTCTGCGGCAGTTAGTGGTTGTATATACCGTGGTAACGTGCCTGCAAGCCTGAAAGGATTAACACCAGATGATAACTGCGGAAGCTCTTGGGAGCCGTGGTTAGACAATATACTACGTATGTCAGAGAATCGCTGGCGTGCGCCAACAATGTTACCGACAATTTGTCCTGTTGTGCCGTCGAGTCTATGTGTTTGCCAATTCATCATATGGTCCCACCAACGTTCTAGTCGGACCATTTCATATGTCTCTTCAATGATCTGCGCGATAACATCTTCCGCATATAGCTGTGTCCCAGCGCCCGCCACCATGCGTAAGCGTGTAATGACACGTTGCGTCAGTTGTGTTAGTGTAAGAAACGCCATTACACCCTCTACGCAAAAAGGCTTACTGCGTTGGTGACGCAGTAAGCCAAGTTAGCGCAACAACAAATAGTAGTCGCTACACAGCAAAGTGACGATTGCCATGTAGATTAGACGTGTCCGCAACGTAGCGAACTTCAAACACATTGTTACCGTCAGGGACGATAACAACAGGCGTATACGTGCCGCGCACATCAGCGTTAGTTAGTGTAGACACAACGTTGTTAGCTAGCGCGTTAGTAAATATGCCTGCGTGGGCTGTCGGGTTGTTGTTCTTGATTTCGCTGATAGACTGTTTGATTTTGCACTTCAAGCCTAACACGTTAGACCAGCCAACAAATAGTGCAGCACCGGGTGCGGCGGCCCAATCAATTCGGTCAACATACCGAAATGCTTTAACACCAGCTACAGCCGTCACGCCGTTAAGTGTGATTTGTTCTTGCATACGTTGTCCAAGATAGTCGCGGCCTGTAACTAAAACAGTAGATGTAGCAGCACCTGAAGCAGCAAACTGTAGCCCACGGCCCCAGCGACTCATCTGCGCGTTGGATTGCACAAATGTAGGAACAAAAACAGTCGTACTACCAGCAACAGCGATAGGATGAAAAGACAAAATACCATTATTATTGGCAGCAGCTAAACCAATAAACTCATTAACAATGATATCATCACCTTCAATACCTGCTGTATAAGCCATAGCAGGCACTCGCATGTTTACACGTTGCGGGAAGTTGTCAGCATAACGACGAGGCATTTAACTTTACTCCCCTAAATGCGCGTGGCGACCTGCGTTGCGCGTTTTTGCTAGAACAACAGCTTTTAGATCGGGATCATTTTCTGGCTCAACAGCCATACCTGTAGCTAAGTCAATCTCAAAGTTAGCGTTGCTTGCGATTCCTGCTGCATGCATTTGCTCTTTGCTGCGAAACCACAAGCTATGACCACTTGGGAAATACACTAGATAGCTTTCTGGTATAATCGTCTCTACTTGTTCCACGACAAATGGAACATTAGTCTCTTTGCGATCAGGGTTCCGTGTGTAAATAGTGTCTACAATCTTGCGGTCCGTGATTACTTCAATTTGGAACCGCTTACTCTTGTTAGTAGTCATGTGTGTTATCCTACAATGCCATTACGCACAACTGCGTGTGTGCGGAAGCAGCGCCAATTACAAAAGTTGCCTTGCCACACAACACGCTTACCAAGCGCGTCAATAGTCCACGGTGCGTTAAGCTCTTTGACACGCATGTTGACGTTTTTTAGGATGTGTGTGCGAAGATACGCGCTGTTGATGAAATACACACGGTTGACGCCGCAATCTTCATCGTACACCATTGGAATACCGTTGTGTGCGACGCCTTCAAAACCAAGATCAAACATGCCTTTACCTTTGGCAGATTGATCAAGTGTGATCATCATCTTATCACGCACAGCTTGGCGATACATGCGTAGAATGTTGCGGCCGACTAGAATAAGGTCAGGCTTATCTGACTTAAGCTTAAGATCCAGCAGCACGTCATCAAACGCTTCTTCGATGTTAGTCGGGTCTAAGTTACCACTAAACTGGTAAGCAGATGTTCGCCACTGTACTTCGGTAGCGCGCGACAAGCCACCAAGCGTGCCGGTGGTCGGATCATCTGGAATGAGCGCAGCCAGCCCCATAGGATCCACACCCACGCCAGCGCCATAAAGGTATTCAGAGAACTTGTCTTGGACGCTCTTCTCAAGCACATCAAGCTTGCTTTGAAGCAGCTTAAAAATTGCTGCTTCACCGGTGTTCTCGTCAACTTCCTGATCGCTAATAATTAGCGTAGCGCCTACACGCGACCAGCCATAGCCAATAGTCGTAAACTCGTTGGTTTGACCAATCGGCAGTTCGTCGTAGTATTGATACGCGCTAATGTTAGGGTTGCGCCCCACAGTAAGTGGGTTAGTAATGTTCGCACCCCCGTTCTCTAATTCAACGCGATCATTGGCCATGGACCACGCAACAAGAGCATTGCTTTTCATCGAAGCTATAATAAGCTTGCGGCGGGACTTGTCCAGCATGCTATGCACGATGGTATCTAACGTCCCGCCAGCAGCAAAAATAGTGTTAATAGCCATTGTGTCCTCAATTTACTTGTTGTTACAACTCGTCAACATTTAATCCTTGTTCACGCATAGCTTCAAGAACGATGTTCTTAGAACTGCGGTCATGTGTTTGTGACACAGCGCGGCGCGGAGCAGTGTTAACTGCGTTGCCGGTAGGAGCAGGCATCGCCGCACGATTAGAACGACGCGTGTTAGAAGGCTGTTGGCCGTTCTGTAACGCAAGCAACTGGGGACGCAGCGGCTTGGTAATGTCAAGATTATGTTTGAATGCAGCAGCTTGCACTTCTAATGCAGCCTCACGAAGTGTTAGCGACTCATCCGCTTGCATAACAGCTAAGATTTCCTGTTCTTGACTGGCTGCCCAGGGGTAAGCGCCGTACAACGCAGCAATCTGCGCGTCAACTTGCTGTGCGACTTCATACTCACGAAGCTGTGCTTCGCGGTCTTGTTGAAACGGTTGCACCGCTTGTGTGACCATCTGCTTAATCGCAGACATGTCAACAGTGCTACCAAGCTCATCAACATTATGCCCCATTGCACGCAATTCAGCAAGCATATTCTTTGCCGCTTCAACTGGGCTACGTTTCCAATGCGCCATAAACTTGCCAGCGTTAGTAAACTCTTCAACAGACAGCCCAAGCTGTTGTGGTAGTGTGCTGGCTTTCTTGAACGCGTCACGTTCTACAGTGACACGTTCAAGCTCGTGCAGTGTATGCATGCGTTGGTTTATGGCGTTTTGCGCCGCTTCATAGAGCCTACGCTCTTTGCCTGCGCGTGCAATTACTTCACCACTAGAAGGATCTAACAGATCACCGCTGCTATTCGCGGGTGGACGGCGTGTGGGTCGCGGCTCGTTTGTGGGTTGGTTTTGCGTTGTAGTGCTAGCCGCAACAGGCTTGTCTACTGCTGTTTGCGAAGAAGCCTGTTCATCGCCTTTTACGTTAACATCTGCTTCAGTAACTTCATCGGTCAGCTTGTTTGCGGGTTCGTCGCTGCTTGCACCAAGCATAGCGTCAATCTTGTCTTCAATGCCTGTCGGCATGTTTTATGCTCCTTGTTGTGTGCCCTGTTGAATAATACGCAGAACTTCGGGCAAAGCTTCTGCGATTGGCGCGCCTTTAGCAAGAGCATTACCTAATGCAATTTTTGCTTGGGGCGGTAAACTATCTATCATACCAGCTATCTGCTGCACGTCATTTTGAGGTGCTGCTGCGTCTCCAGAGTTAACATCACTACTGCCACGTCGTAATGCTGTAGCGCTTTCTTCTGCAATACGTTCTGCCCAGTTATCAGGCAAGGACATTTCATCAAACGCATTATTAAACAATGTTAACGTAGTCTCTATGATAGTAGCCGGCGCGAACTGCGTCATCTGTGCCAACAAACGCGCCATTTCTAACGCTTCTTGCTTCTTAGAACTGCTAGTAGGTTTTTGTGTAGAACCACCAACAGCCGCACATTGGAACATCGTCCGCAACGTGCCGCTATCGTAGTTAACCCACGCATCAGCCCGCGTGCCTATTAGCTTTTCTACATCTTCTTTGGGCATCTTCTGCGCGCAAACAAAGCCGACTTGATACATGGCACGCCCAAGCCAGTCTTCGATTGCGTCGATTTTCTCGTCCAAGCGCAACTGTGTAGTGCTATTGTAGTTTTCAATGGCTTTGTTTGTTGTGTTAGTCTTAAATTGTGCGTTACGAAGTACATCACTAACACCACTAATGCGGTCAATTGCACTATACAACCGTGTCGGGTCAAACAACGGCATAGCGCGTAACATTGCATTAGGCTTTTCTAAGATCATGTCTTTAAGTGACATGCCTTCGGGAACAGTTACGCCTAGCGCCGTGCCAGTAGCCCCTGCCAACCATTTTTCTACTGTGTCGCGGTTAAACTTGTCGTCGTATAAGACATTTTCTTTAACATCTTGCCGCGCACGCCGATATTCATCATGTATCTCATTGATGCCGTCTTGTTGATCCAAATAATACGTGACGTTACTGCGTGCATACGCGCCAATCGGTGTTGTATTAAAGTAAAGCGGGGTGAACGGAAAGAACATCGGAAAGCCATAAGGATCATTCTCCGCCCAAATAGGCCAATCCCACTTGTTAGCAGCGTATAAATAAACGCGGCGCGTAAACTTATCCCAAATCCTCCAACACTCTGTGCGATGCGCTTTAGCTAACTGCTTGTCATTAGTGTATCCGTATTCATGCGCTTCACCTGCTGTGCTAAACAGCTTAAAATTTTTAACTTCATCATCTGCTGAATAGTTTTCAGCCAGCAACACATGCGTTGGGCTGTAGACGCTTTTGACGTGGCCATCTTCGCTTTGATTGCCGTAGCGCGCGTTTAAATAGTCAGTAGGATACAACTCACGACTTGCCATCCACATAGCGTCAGAAAAGTCCGGTAAGCATGCGCCAGCGTCTACAAGTATATCATGCGGTGTGCGGTAGCGTAATGATGGTCCAGCCGGCGTAGCAAAGGCAATACTTTCTTCTAACGCCATAAGCTGACCTTCTAAGCGGCGTATCTCCGTACCATTTTTAGCGTCCGACAATTCCTTGCTAACACGTTCTAGTTCATCAATGATGCCGAACGTAGACTGGGACTTTTCTGTATACGAACACTCTAGCCAGCCTAAGTTAGTTATCTCTGTGCTAAGTATACCTTGCCGCGCGTGAACCTTTAAGTTAAGCCCAGGTTCATGTGGCATGGCTGCAAGTACGTTAACCAAATCTTCGATGGACTGTACAAACGCGGTGTGCTCATCGTTCGTAGCAGTAAACTCTACTTGCGGGTTTTTAGCGTAAACCGCTGGCATCATCGCGCGTGTGTTTGCGTACACGATGTTTTCTGTTTCCGACCATACGTTATTACGTCTAGCCGAGAAGTAGCGATTACCGCTCCGTCCGTTAGCATTGCCTGCGCGGTGTTCTAACTGTGAGTTATTATAATACCGTATACACTCGTCCCATGCGTCGCAGTGCGGTTTACGCGCAGCTAATGCGCTATCAATGCGTCCCTTTAGCAACGTGCCCTGATGCTTGCTAACAGGCACTTTGGTGTTCGCATCAATACGATAGATTGTCCCATCATCTGCCGCCACATTATCGGTTGGCGCTATTTCATCAAGCATGCGTGATACGTTCTTAGGTAGACTATCGCTCATCTATGAGGTCTCACCTGTATCTATGCTTACGCCATTCGTCGCGTAGTGATTGTTCTGTCTCATTCCATCTAGCCAACGCAGGCATTAACTGCTTAGGTGCTCTGTTTCGCAGAAACATGCGACCCACGCTAGGTGACTTACTTAACGCATACTTAAGCGCGTCCATTGCATGGTTTTTAGCGTCAACTGGCACGTCAAACGTCTCATCGTTGCGGCGCTTCTTCCAGCGATATGTGGTTATCTCGTCAATTAACCAATAAAGCTTTTCGCTAATAAACAGCTTTGGGCTGCCCCATGCATGCGTAAACGGGTTTAACACTGTTTGTTGTGGTAGTAAGTAAGACTTAACTTTAGTTATACCGTTTAAGATGTTGTTATTGCCTCGACGCATACGTATGCCTTCATCGGCAAACATCTCTGCAATACTTTTACCTACTGTGTGCCGGCCAGGACTGATAGTCTTAAATATTTGTGGATCAGCTAACATTTCTTGCATGTCACTTAGCCAACATTCTTCTGGATACTGTTCTTCACGTATCTTTTTTATTTGATCAGCTTGCCAAGCAATGCCAGCGTTAGGCTGATAAAAACCATCAAGCAAGTAAACACATCCCTGTGCGTCACTTACTCCCATCACATAACATGATGGAGACGTGAGTCCAAAGTCGTATCCTTCGACAAGTCCGTGACGTTCACCCGCCACGCGCATTTGTAATATATGCTGACGAAGAATGCTCTCGGCAACGACGTGTGTGTTTGTGTCAAACTCTTCGTAAACAACTCCATCAAACGCCACCCACTTGCCCAAGAGATAGCGGTCCCGCATCTTTCCGCCATAGGTAGCCTCCAATGTTTGTATGTAGTCGCCCTCAAGGTTCTGCGCGTTGTCATACGTACTAGCTTCAAACACTTCCACAAGCGGCTTGGGTAAACCTACTGCATCAAAGACAATCTTGCCTGTCTTGTCACGTTCACAGATTAGGTTTTTCTCGTCAATGCGGCCAGCCCGCAAATCATGCACAGGTTTTACTATACGTTTAAATGGCCAGCCAAGTGTAGGATTACATGATAAAATTATCATACGCGGTCCAGTGCGCGGCATTGTCTTGTCGTCACCATTATACGGTGTGCTGCCGCGCAAACGTCCTAGTAACTGTAGAAAATCTTCATAGTTAATTTCTACATCGTCTATCTGGTCAATAACTATGTAGTCATAGTTAGCAGATAAAAGGTTGGACGTGCTCTCACCATCACTAGCACCTTGTTGTTCTATGTATCTAAAATCTATCGTTGAACCGTTACGCAGCACGCATGAGTTTTCTTTGCTGCGATCAGCCGACTTAATCCAATCAACTGGGCACCACTTGTAAAACTCACGGCGTAGTGTGCTATTTAGTTTTGGGTAAGTTGCACGTCCAAGTAACCCACTACTACCAGGGTAGTCGCGCGCTATCTTAAGTGTTTCAGCTACTAATGCGGTTGTCTTACCATTAGCAAAACCTCCACCGTAAAGACGTATCTTGGCTCTGCTGTTGTGGAATTGTTCTGCCGCACTACCGCTGATTAGCTTATAGACTTGCGCGCGCATGTTTACTTGCCGCGTAAACGTGCGAACACCATCCACGCGGCAGTAAGAATGCTGATCGTGCCACCAACGATAAACTCTGCTTCGTTCTCACGCACGTAGCCAGCGGTTATAAGCACACCAGCGAGTAACTGAACAGCTTGCCGAATGAGTGGTAAGGCGAGTGACTTCATAACTATCTCCTATGTGGGATAATAACGACGATTTAACTCGAAGTGTGGTCCATCTCTAAACGTGCGCCAATCACCGCCCCAGATGATTTGCACGTCAAGCTCGTCAGCTTTGTCTTTAACTACATCAGCGATGCGCTTGTAAAGAGGCCAATCCCAACGAACATCTGTACCCACTAAAGCGGCCACATCAACAGCGTGACCGGTTAAATGGCGGCTGTTCATTGTTCTTGACGCACCCGCAGTAAGTAGTTGCCGCTGACGTTCAACTGTGCGTAGACCTTCTGTTACAATAAACGCAACAGACTTGCGTGCACTACGTATGACACGAACTAAATCAGGATGTACGCCTTTAAGGTTGTTTTCACTTCTAGCGTCCATAGCTGTGTTTCCCATATTACAAATAGCCCAGCTTGTGGTAGAATGTTGCTGTCAGTTACGCAACCAACACAACTGCTGTCCAAGAACTGTTTGTCAAACCTGTAGCCCGATAAATAACAGCATTTGTTGTGTCTTGCACCAACTCTCCAGGGAATTGGGGAACAACAGAATTGATAGGTGAGCCGGTAACGTTGCGGTTTGGCTTGGCCAAGTTTTGATCAACGCCATGTAGCAGAGATGCCGAAAAGTTACCGCTTAGATCAGCTACTACTGCCATCGCTTTCTAGCTCCATATCTATAACTGGCGCGCTACCACGACGATCAACAAGCTCAATACGAAACGTGTTGAGCATGTTAGCGCGAATGTCTATCTTTTCTGCAACTTTGTGCCCACGACGGTCTAACACGTCTTTAGCAGCTGCAAACGCGATTTTTGGATCGGGGCATTGCATAAGCTCTACAACTGTTGCGGCTGCTGCACGCTCTGCCATCCCCAAGTCTTTCATTACGCCTGTGTTGTCAGATTCTCTAGCTGCTATTAGCACGCCTTCTTCTAACTCGGCGTATGTGGGATGGGCACGCAAGCGAGCTAACTGCGTTATAGTAGTTTTTAATGCCGCCGCTATGTCGTTGTCAGGTATGCCTATAGCTGTAAACACAAGTAATGCGCTGTATGTGGCCAACTCTTTGGGTGTTGCGTTGTATTCAGCAAACTTACGCCGGGTTTGGCTTAGTAGTTTAATAGTTTGTGTCGAGTTAGTAGTGTTAGTCGCAAACGATTTATGTCCTACAGCAGCTATAACTCGCCCGTCGTCAGTAAGTAAAGGCTCGTCGGGGTCAGGCAGCGTTGTCATTCATAATCCTTAGCAGGCACACGTTGCATACGCTGCGTTTTGGGCTTAGCGTTTAAGCCCTGCCTACGTAAGTGTGCAGCTAATCGACCAGCAGCCACGTTACCTCTGTTGACTGCGCTGTTGCCGATAACCGCGTTGTTACGCGCTGCATTTACGCCTTGACTAGCGATGTAACCAGGGCTAGCGCCTGGCATCATTTGAGCGACACTAGCACGCGCCATTGGACTCATTGCCATGCCAGCGGCACCACCAACAGCGGCTAACGGTATCCCCAACGCAATAGCTAATGAAATGGGGTCGATACCTGTTTCGTCAGCTTGACGAGGTAACGCCGCGCTGCCAGCGCTATTAAACGCTGCCAATGTTTGATTAGGATTGGCGGCAGCTTCGTCACTATCATCAAATCGCTGCGCTGCGTTAACTGCTCCAGCGCGGCGGTTGTTGGTGCGATTAGTTTCACTTACGCGTTGTCCGCGTGTGTTTGTAATATTAGCAGTAACATCAGCCGCAGCATCAGTGATAGCAGTAGTATTAGCGGCAGTATTAGCGTTAGAAGTTTTTACAGGCTTTACGTAATCCGCCGCATTATCACCAACATCAACAGGCGTTCCCATGTTAGGCGGCTGTGTGATTGGCACATTGTCACCTGCGTTAAGGCGAACAGGCACCTGAGTTGCCGGTTGTGTGGCAGCACGACGCGTTGCAGCGCGTTGTGGAGGACTTGCACCAATTGTTCGGTTGATGGTGCGATTGATGCGTTCAATTGTATCGTCAGATGTGTTCTGCTCTGAATACAACATTTGCATCGCGCGGTTTAAGTTGTCACTTGTCACGCGCAAACCTTGTTGCCGTAACAATTGACGCGCAGCTTGTATTTGCTGTTGTGGATCTTTGTTAACTATACCAGACATTTATTAAATCCCTAACCTGCCACCACTACCATTACCACTTAAATCAGTGGGATATGGTATAGCAGGAGACGTGTTAAACAGCTTGTCGATAATAAAGTTGTTTATATAATCACGCTGCGCTGTTGTGGTGCTGCCCACACTAACGACAAACGTTTCAATGGGACGCGCGCCACCTGGACCAATTAAGTTTGCAGAACCTTGATCAGCAGTACCAACACGGCTGTATGTTTCATTAGCAACTGCACCCGGTGCTGCGCCATTCAATGCGCGCATAACACGACGAATACCGCGAAAACCGCCACGAGACAGTGCGAATGAAGCTAAGCGTTCAACATTCTCACGCCCGTAACGCGGCATGTTGTTGTAGCTAGCTTCCGCACCATTACCTTGGCGAGATAACGTAGGATCAAAAAAAGCGCTGTAGCCTGTTACAAGTGGTGCACCAAATGGCATAATTTTTTCCTATTTGTTGGTTGATATAAGCATTGTCATGTGTTATAGTTAGAACTGACGACATGCTACGATATGCGTAAAAATTGTGTTAACGCAACATGTGCTGCGGTATACGTATATACTTCGTATGTATGTATGTATACCTCGATAATAACACCTAAACGGTATTATTATCTAAACCCACCGCCCACCCTAATGTACGGGCAAGCCCGTGTCAAGTATTAAGTTTATGTTATAATACGTAATAACACATGACCGTGACATAAAAGCCACA
>BBPE01001450.1_pt2 | contig 34717 bp, 42 predicted proteins | sample 1344301 | NCBI WGS metagenome assembly BBPE01 (sample SAMD00019089, study PRJDB2971) | groundwater metagenome | isolation source: The Cedars highly-alkaline
GCATACCGTCTATTAACCTGCCGTTCCCTACGATTGTAAGTCCGGTAGTAGAAAAATTTCCTGCTACATCAATAACAGCGAGCCTTGCTCCATCATCAGGTGTAGGATAAAGGTAAACAGTTGAAGGGCCTTCGAGATTGCACATAAGACGCTTGTTCTCAAAGATTACAGATTCAGCAGGAGGTTGGTCCCCGTACCAAGGCCAAGAAGAAGGTCGGTCAATGTTTTTTTGCCCAAGAGGAAACGGTGTTAACAATTCCCCTGCTTCTTGACCAAACACCGACCTTACAACACGATTAAGATACCTTAATCCTTCTTCTTGTTGAGCAAGTGTAAGAGTGCCCCCAAGCGCGAGAAGGTTACTTTGCCTATGTGCATCAAGAATAATTTGAGAAACAAGTGTCATTAAACAGTCCTAAACAATATTAAACCGGCGCCTGTAACTGAAAGTTGTGCATTACTATAAGCGCCCCAATTTCCTGAAGGCCCGTACGGCACAGTTCTAGTAAGTGTTCTATTTGTAACAGGTGTCGCAGCGTTAGTCCATGTTAACGGTTTTGCTGCTGTGGCACTAGGTCCACGAATAACAGCTGTCGAATTAGAATGAATTCCTAGCCAGTACATTTTACCTGCTTGAAAAGTAAAAATAAACGGCACAAATCTAGTAGCTACAGTAGCGCAGTCGATGTCGCTACTTTCAGCAAGCAATGTAGTAGGTCTGCCAGTTAGATCGCTTTCGTAAACAACAACTTTAACTAAAGCGCCAGCAACTCCAGTAGAAACAGAAACTCCTGCTTGATCTACTGGCTGTTCAAAATACGTAACAAAAGGACTAATTCTAATTAAATTGGCGATATTAGTTAATGTGCCTAAAGCTGAAGTATCTAAAAGATTTGCTATAAACGCCCCAGCAAGCGGTCGAAATAAAGTTGCAGCCTCAAAAGAAGGATCAGGCCCTGCTGTCGTAGACACAGTAAGTTGTCTTGCGGCTCCTACTCCAGAAGGAGCTAAAGCAATATTGGCTCCTGCAACAAGCATATCTTCTGTGTTTCCTCGAGAAGCTGCCGCAAAATTATCGTTAATATTTTGAATATCGCCGTCTAATTCGTTTATAGCGCCCTGTACGTTAATTGATCCAATTGTGCCGGTAGGTGTATTAGTAACTTCTGCAGCCGTCGTAGGAAGATACAGTTCAGTAAAATTGCTGTTAAGCTTAGAGCGAACAGAAAGTCCGCTTTCACCGTTGTTAATTATTTCTTGGGGCATTATTAATCCATCCAGTTACTAAAATCATCCCATACGCCAAAATCATTCCAAAACCCGGTTTCTAAAATCCAATTACTAACAGGAGGCGGAGGAGGTGGAGTTGGACCTGCTCCAGTAATTTGAAAAAACATTAAAGGAGCGTAAGACGATGAAATCATAATTAGACACCTAGCGTGCCTGAAGCTCCGCCCGCCGTAGAAAATGTTCCGCCAGTACCATTCAAAGGATTTTGAATAAGAAACGGCAAAGGATAATAAACGCCTGCTGTTACCGGATGAGCATCTACAAAAGCAACTCCTGCAAGATTTCTCGCAGTAATAGTCCCCGTTGTTCTACAAAGAAAACCACCAACAGCATTGCCATGAATAATAACAGTTGTGTCTGCTGCTACAAATATCGGAGAATAGCGTTCTTTTTCGTTAGACATATTCTTCTTTCTATTAAAACGGGGGCGCTTTACTGTTTTGTAAAGGCCCCCGCCATATTACTTACGCGCCGTTAATACGCACAACCCGACGACGATCACGAATATTGGCAGTAAGCGCCACATCAAATCGAACGCTGTGTTGTCCGGTAGCAAAATCTGAGTTTTGCCACATACGCACCGAAAGCGGAACACGAGTAAGAGACTTACGCATACCAATACCAGTTGCAGGCATAATAAGGTCGCAGGTATTAACCACTACCGCAGCCTTTTGCCCAATAAAGCGACCACGTGTTTGAGCATTAGCCGGGCTAGCAAACACAATCGCAGCGCCAGTAGCAGGCACGGCAGTCACTGTAGCGTTAGCTGTGTTGACGTTAATGTCTTGACCAGTGCCAGAACCGGGAACAACAATAGCGGGGAAGATACGCACGTTAGGAATAACGCCAGCAACCGCCGTATAATCACCAATTACTCGAAACTGTTGCAAACGGCCCAAAGAAGCTTGCAAACGATTATCGTAAGCCATAACGCCTGCAATAGTAAACACGTCGCCGTCTCTGAGAGTTTCAGTACCCGACGCCGACACCCGAATGTTTAGGAGCTGAGTCAAATGCTGGCCCGGAGCAGGAGCGATTGCAACTGCACGGTAATTAACGTTTTGAGCAGGAGCGTTGATTGTGCCACCTGTCGCAGGTCGCGAACCGGCAATATGCGTCGGCAATTGCTGTGTAAACATAGTGGGAATACCCGCCACTTTACCACTAAAGCCGTTGCGATACAGGTCGTCTCCGCCAGAAAGAGCCGAGTCGTTGTTATCAACAACCCAGTCTGCCAAAGCCTGTCGGTCTTGGAAAGTCAGAACCGCACGAAGATCGGCGTCATCAACACCTTCTTCTTTAAGACGAGTGTAGCCATTGGCAACGTCGTCAAACGAAGCCACAATATTGCCTGCGGTGCCGGTCCAATTATTTGCGCTAAGAGTCATCCGGCTAAGAATGTGAGCGTCAATTTGTTCGGCAAGTTGAGTAGCAGCTGCCTTAATAGCTTCTGACTCACGAGCGTCACCGATGTCACGAATCTTAACGAAGTCGCCCCAACCCATGCTTGCACCAAACAATTGGTCGATAACATATTGTTCAGAGCCAAACACAGTGTCTTGTGTACCAGCAGTTAAGTTTTGAACAGCGCCAATAGTACGAGTAACAGTGTAGCGCGGCGGGATTTGTTCCACAACAGTAAGCCCGTTGCGGTCGTTCATTTCTCCGTCAAACTTTTTCCAAGTTACGGTTTCAGCGGCGAGGAGGTTATTTTGAAATGTTGCAGCAAACGTATTAAGTACAAGTTTTGCTTGGTCAACAGTAACATTAGACATTTAAATTCCTTTCATAGGGAAAAGTTTACCTTCGCCGTTTAGAAAAAAGTTTTTGTGCGAAGGCATCTAGATCATCAGTATCATCCGCGATTTCTTTACTCACCATGTTTCCTTTATTAAGGCGTTCAGGGGGAGAAGGAGCTTTAGACACTTTAAGTTTCTTTTCGCCCTTTTCTTGATCTTGAAAAGCAAAACGCGCTTCCAACCGTCCAAGGGCAATTGTTGCACGAGCCGGACCGCTATCAGCGATCTTCTTGGCTTCGTCCACATTACTAGCCAGATAATACAGAACGTCAGGTCCGTACTCTAAAGACATGATCGTAGATGCCAAATATTCACCGTACCTAGGGTCTATGTCCTGAAACGAATCTTGAAGAACATAATTCTTCTCTACTAAATCAGGGTATTTTTCCTTGGCTGCTTCTAATTTACCTGCCCATTCATCAATAAGGGCATTTTTAGAAGCAAGTTCAGATTGGCGAGCTTGCTCTTCAGCTTCCGCTGCTTTTTGCGCTTCCAATTCTTTGGTTAGCGTGTAACGAGTGTAGTCTCGAATGTAAGCAAGATCAAATTCTCCCAGAGGATATTTGTCTTCTCCATTTGCGTCCTTTGCCGAAGGGTCAGGAGCAGCTGAATCTGTGCTAATATTCTGTAAAGAACGGGGTTCTACGGCCTTGTCAGGCTTGTTTTCAGAATTAAGCTTGGCAATTAAAGTTTCCATATCTGACCGAAGTTTGGCTTCTCGTAAAGAGGCTGCTTCTTCAGTTTCACGGACTTTAGTGACTAGCTCGTCGATACGCTTTTGAAAGCGAGACTTAGGCTTTTCTTCAGGAACTTGTTCAAGGTCTTCTTTAGAAAGGTCTTCGTCAGCTTCAGGGGCGAGGGTATCGTCCTCGGAGGTTTGAGTGTCCTCGTCTACGCCTTCTTCCTTGTCTACAGGAAGTTCTTTTTCTTCTTGGTGTTGTTGTTGTTGAGACTTTTTTGTCCCAAACAGCTCTTCAGAAAAAGCGTCAAGATCGTCTACGACTTGCTCGGGTGAGTTACTGTTACTCATAGAGGTTTAGCGGTCCTTGTACCGGGGCTGCTTGTGTTTGCGACTGCATTCCTAAAGGGGCAGCGGTTCCTTCAGGAGTCGAAATATCTTCGGAATTTATTGCGTCTGTAACAGCCTTTATTCCGAGTTGTGTAGCAGAAAGTTGATTGCTTGCAATTACGTCAAGCCTTTTCGTTTCTGCGTTAAAAGCTTCAATGTCCAGCTTGCGGGCTTCCATTGATTTATCTGTTTTGAGCATCTCATTTTCCTTAACCAATGCCTGCATTTCCATCTGGATTTGCTGAATCATGGCAGGATCAATTGGAGGCCCTTGAGTTTGGCCCTCTTCGTCTAAGAATTGAGGCGGAATAGTTTTCTTAAGACGTTCAGATAGCTTATCTGCGCCCGGCCAGTCTTGAGCTTTTACGACAAGGTCGCTAGCAACTTCCATAAGTTGCGGCCACACTTGAATAGCTTCCATCATAGCTTGAGCAGCTTCTACTCTGCGAGTTGTGTAAGACGTGCCAGACGTCATAGCAACATCGTAATTTCCTACAGCCAGATTAGGAGAAGAAGGGTCATTAGGGTCGTTAATTTTTTGAAATTTAACTGCTTCGTCTTCTCCGATAATTCGAATAATTCGTGTTCCGTCGTAGATTTGAGAAATCAGCTGATTAATAACGTCTCCGGCTTCAAGCAAGGCTTCGTTGCCGTTGTCGTAGAAAGTAATGCTAGCAATGTCGCCTTCACGCTGACGGGCTTGAATAGCTCTTCCAGACGTTTCATTAGATCGGATACCCATTGACGCATCATGAATGCCAGTTACGTCTTTCATGTCCTGCGAATTAACGTTTGCTTCGTTTAGCAACGCAGCTTGCGGAACAGGAGGATCAAGTCTTTGAGGCGGAGCGCTGGCATCGTCGTTATAAACAATAAGAGGATCACGTGTAAGGTGAGCTTTCCGGAAGGTATCTTCGCGGCCTTCAACAGCAGACTGAGGGGCGATCCATTGGGCTTTTGGAGCGTAGCCAAGTTGCTCAGCAGCAACCGACCTCCAAAAGTTTTTAAGACGAACAGGGTCTTTCATAAACCGCACTAGTCCGTATCGAACTCGCCGTCCGCCAATGTTTACTACACGACCCGACATGCGAATAATAGGAACACGAGCTAATTTGTATTCATACGGCCCAGCTAAAATAGCGAAACCAGTAATTAGGTGCATTTGTGCGTATGTGCAAGGAGATATTCGAGTACGGATTGGATTGCCGTGCTTTTCAACCATTTCCTGTAAATTTTCTTCCATCAAAGTACGAATGGAACCGTCTTCAAACAGGCAAAGAAGTTGATTTCGTTCTATAAGTCGCCAATATTCAGTAACTCGAACGCCGTCTTCGTTCATCCAACCTTCAGCAAACATATCACGCCGATGATCTTCACCAAGATTAGAAGGAGATTGATCCGGCCACTTAGCGTCAAATTCTTTAGAAGAAAGCAAATCGTCTACAAAAACATGCCGAGCATCTCGCCCTGTTGGGTCAACCGAGTATCTGTCCCAAACTACTGAAAGGGCGTCGTCAATTGGCTCGATTTTAATTTCTTGGTCAAATACGTCATTGCGAGCGTAACGAACAGCAATACGAAAATCGCCGTCACCACATTGCACCATAGATTCAAATGCGTTGTCATAAACACGCGAAGCACGAGACTGAGTTTGAATAGCCCGGATAAGATCGCTGCGAATAGAGGCAATAGTTTCATCACCGTCTTCAGCAGGAACAACCTTAATACCATTTTTATTCTCCCGCCAGTCTCCTACAAGCTGAGCAACAAATTGTGGAACAGAGTTAATTGTTAAACAAGGCAAACCTTTACGAGCAGCGAGAACAATAGAGTCCCACTGTTCTCCGGCAGCAAACTTTTTATCGTCTAAAGCTTCGTTTCTGTTTACTCGATCCCAGTCTAAATTTTTTTGATATTCATCTCGTACGTCAATAAGGAAATCTTCGACAGTTTCAAAACCGTCAGGAACATAATCCTTTTTAACGTCGTTTTCGTATTCAAGAATTTTGACAGGTTTTGCTTCTTCTTTTTTTGAATACTGTTTAACGTCGTTATTTTTTAATTTCATTATCCAGACATCCATCCTGTTGGTGAGTCAACCGACCCATGGCCCGGTTTCCATTGTGTTGTGTTATTAATTTCAACGGCACCTCTTCCTACGCTAGGAACACGCCGATGCCCGGTAATTTTATTAAATAGTTCTGTAAACCCCCAAACAAGGGCATCTACTCGATCAGGTGATCCGTGATTGCTATCTCGAAGATTGTCTATTGAAAAAGTGCACATTTGATCTTCTAATTTATCAAAACGACCCGCGTGATGAATACGTCCTTGTTCGTAGAGAGCAGAAATAGGCTCGGCTCTTACGTGCTTACCACGACTGGCGTGGACTAAAGTGATAGGAACAGAACGATCAATAGCTCTAATAACAGAAGCCACCATATCACCCCCGTTATTTTTTTCTGCTACGATACGATCAGCTTGAAGTTCTCGGTACAGACTTACTGCTGCTCTGGCCCATTCTTCGGGTGATCCTCTAAGAGATTTGTCGGCTAAGACATAGCCTCTTGCGTACCCTTCAGTGTCTCTAGCTGTTCCGACTCCGATAATTCCTGTTTCGTCGGAACCTTCGTTTGAGGACGCGGCAGGGTCAACTGCGACAAGTATTCTTTCCAGAGGGGGTGCCTCTTTAACTCTAAAGTCGTCAATTGAGGTACGATTCCAGAGAGCACCGGGGATGTCTTCAAGGATTTCTCCTTCAAGTTCTTGGCGGCCAAGCCGGGTGCCTCCGTAGCGGTCTTGAATTTGTTTAAGGAACGGAGAGGCAAGGTTGTTTGCGTTATCAAAAGTGCTTCCTCTGGTAACGTAAGTGTTTTTGTCATTAAGCAATTTTCTGATAAGAGGAAGAGGTCGAGGGGTTGTTGTTACAATTGCCCGAGGATGTTCGCCCAACCGTAAACCAAATTGAAGCTGATCCCACGTTTCTTGCATATACCGAAACTTGGCAATTTCGTCGCACCATGCCGCATCGTGCTGCGGTCCGCGAAGCTGATCTGGTTCAACGGCGTTATACAACCAAGCTTGAGCGCCGTTTGGCCATACCACTAATCGTTTAGAAGGATGGTAAGTAGGTCTAAAATCCTTTGGGTGGCAAGCTAAAATGCCGCTTTCTCCAAGGACCATTACGTCTCGTGCATCAGGAGCAGTTTCTGCTACAAGCGCGATTCGGGAACATTTTCCAGCCGCGAGAGGTGTTGGACCGCACGCCCATTTTCTTATTGTTTCTGCACCAATTCTTGTTTTTCCGAAACCTCGTCCGGCAAGAATTAACCACGTATTCCAGTTTCCTTCAGGTTCTATTTGATTAGGACGTGCCCAGAAATTCCAATACCATTTAAGGTTAGCCTTCTGTTCCAGTGTTAATGACATCATCCATTCTTCCTGCTCCGTTTCGCTTAGCGAGGCGAGCAATTGCGCCGGTGAAGTCTGCGGCATCTTCTTGAACTTTCTGATATTGAATTGCTTCGCCGTCGGGCCCAGAGATTTCTGTCCGGTCTTTAAACATAGCAAGATGTTTGCCTAAAAGCTCAAGGCCGCGTAAAGCTGCTTGAGGATTTCTAGTTTCCGTGCTTTCTACAATTTTTAAAATTTTCTTTAACACATAATCAGATGTTACGTCAGAGTTTTCAGCTCGAACAGTTTTTAAATAATCAATAGTAAAACGCACGCCCGGATTACGAAGAAGTTCATTGGCTACTCGGTTAGCGTGATTAGTTTGGTATCCTGCTCGCAAGCAGGCTTGAGAAGCGTTAAGGTCTTTAAGATACTCTTCACAAAAAGCTAATTGTTTACCCGTTAAACTTTCCATAATTTTTTGTGGATCGCCTTCTTCCAATGCTTTTTGAAGATGCGGGCGAACAGGGTCCATTTTTCGTTTGTATAAATCTACGACTTTATTGCCGGTAGGTTTAGGCTCGTTCACCGTTTGCTGTTCCTTATAATTTAAAATTGTTTTTTACGAGCAATTTTTCTTCGTTGCAAAGCGTTTGCTCTTTGATCTAGGAGCTCTTCTTCTTTTTTTAAAGCAGCTTTATCATTTTTAAGATGCTCTAAAGTTTCAATATCATCGTGCGACGCTTTGTTTGTGTTTTTCTTTAAAACCATAAAATCTCCCGGGCAATAAAATTTAAAATGTAAAAAGTTTCTCTTATTACCTTATGCCTATATTATACCATATTTTGCTACAGATGTCAAGTAAAATCGTACATAACAAAAAAAATTTTTTTATTTTTATTTTTTGCTTGACATTTTGCTTAAAATATGTTATAATGTTCGTACAGGGTAGATATATAAGAAGATTATTAGTAAGTAAATTTTAATAAATAAACTTTAATAAATAAACTGTAGGAATAAAATTTGTAAAGAGAAAGAGAGAGAGAGAGAGAGAGAGAGAAAGAGAGAGAAACAAAAATATAAAAAATGATTAGAGAGATAAGGGCGGTCCGTTTAAAAGCCCGTAGAGAGCCAAGGGCGACCTTTGGGAGCCCCTACCTCCTGTCAACAGCAAATGGCTCTCAGTGAGGCTTAAAACCCCCTCTGTGAGCCTGTTTTTTTATTATTTTTTTATTATCCACACATTTGAGTAACAAAAATCAAAAAAAAACGTTAATTTTTTCCATTAGCGAAATATTTGAGTGAAAAAAATCAAAAAATGCTAATTTTTTCCATTATCGAGCAAGGCGGTTGGAAGCGACATGCCTCGCGCGCGCGTTCTAGCCCCTCCCCCGCCTCGCCCCGCTACGGAACAAACAGGGAACAGACTCGGTTCGTCGCCATTTCTGCACGCTTCATCCGAACAAACAGGGAACAAACAAGGAACGAACAAGGAACCCATACCCTAACCCATTGGAAACATTGAGAAAAGAAAAAGCTTGCAAGAGGAACAGGGATGAGGGATAAGGGGCCATCAGCTGGATACGCCCATCAAACGGCTTCGACCTAGCAGATAAACTGCTTGCATAAAGCTTTGACTAGCTTTATAGACAAGATTACTCAGGGCTAGAGATAGCCCGCCCATTCTTGGATGAAGGGAATTGACTGTATGGCTCTTAGCAGAAATGCTAGGCGAGCGATTGCCAAGGCAAAAGCCGACGCAAAACGCGAACGGATTGCTTTGGCAGCAGCTCATGCCTATCGACAGGAATTGAAAGAGGCACAACGGCTTGCCGCTCTTTCAAGGGCTGAAAAGACATACGGACTGCGGAGTCAGCTAGGCCCTATTCTTGACCTAACAGTCAGCCTAGGGAACGGTAAACCTAGTGGCTCACAACGTGACGCTATGCAATTCAAGAAAGGCAGCATGGACACGAAGAAGCATGGTGCCAAGCCCAAGCTATATTCCGTAGGCGGAAAGGGCTTGAAAGTTGTCTTGTCCGACACGCAGAAGGGCATAACGAAACGCTGGAGCACGAAGTAGCCTGTCGTGCGATATATGAAGGCCTCTTGACTGCCTTCCTAACAAGGTGTATATGCCTTGTTCAGAAGTTAGTCACTCTACTCGATGATTAACTAGGCGATACACGCCCGGCTTGCCCAAGCCTGACAAACTTGGGACCAACAAGCTCGATTAGATACGGGAACGTATCTTCTAGGCAATAAAAGCTTCGTGCTTGCCTAGTAGCTGGTTAGCCTACGGCGTAATGCTATGGCTTAGAGTTACTAGGGCCTAGAGAACAATCGCAAGAGTAACCTATGCGCTCCAGCGCCTGCTAAGCGGGACCGTGAGCAAGCTAGGGGAGGGAGCGATGAATGTTAGGACCGGGAATGCCCGCGTCACTACAAGCAGCGTCTTGACTTCTGTAAAAGTGGTTGAGCAACGCTTGTGAAGCCCGAAAGGGTCAAGTGACAAAATAGTATTGGGCTAAAACTCCATCCCCGTCCGAAAAGTATAAGCCACGTCCGCGTGGTTTATATACCCGCAACATGAAGGGATTATTCATGGCCAGTATCGCAGGCACAAGCATGAGGCAACGCCTTGAGGGCTTCGGCGTCACGTCCGAAGAAGCAATGCGTTGGCATCTTGCTTTCATCTACAATTCATTGCAGAGGCATCCGCAGCTGGATATTCTCAGCTACAGGCCGCATCCGCATGACCCCAATCGGCTGCTAGTCAAGCCAGACTAGGCCGACATCTGCCGCAGTTTAGCGGAATTAAGAGAAGGTAAGAGAACATGAATCACAACATGAATGCAAATGAGTCGTCCAAGGCGATTGCAAGGGCTATCACGGCCATTGTCAAGAGCTACGGGCAAATTAACTTGAAGGTGCAGGATTGTGCCGTTGCCATTGTTTATCATGCTTCCGTGCATGGTGAATGCAACAAGGCGGCCCCTCTTGTCCGGGCATTGCCTCCCAAGCTTCGCCCGCTTTTGGTCAAATGGTTTATGCGAGTGTCGCCTATTGGTGTCAAACTTGGTGATGAAGCTGCGTCCGACAAGGCTAAGTTCATCAAGCAAGACTCCAAGGCGTATAATCCTTTCGACCTTGCTCTTGCCAATGCTATCAATTGGTGGGAAATTGAGCCGAAAGAGCCTGTTGAGCCGACGCTGGAAATGTTCAGCCATCTCCACGAGACCCTCGCCAAGACTCTTGATCGTTTTGCTACGGAAACCGGCCTCGCCAAGTTTCAGCCGGCTGATAGGGCCCTTGTTAAGTCTGAGGCCCAATTCCTGAAGCAAGAGATTTTGGCACGCATTTCGGTTATTTTTGCGGCTCAAGCTGCTACGCAGCCCGGTAGCGAACAAATGCTTCGCGCTGTTAACAGCTGACGGCACCACGCGACAAAACGTCCTGAGCAATTGACGTAGAAAACTGCTCCCCTCTTTTTCATTCATCAGAAATAAAGGCTATTAAAAATGGATGTTATGTTGTTTATTTTTAGTGTAGCTATTGTTTGGGTTATTGTCGTTTACTTTTTCAACTATTGGGACTAACACTCAATTTTCTAACACGCCTTGTCGCGTGCTCGTGGTGGAATTGGTAGACACGCCGGACTTAAAATCCGTTGCTTAATGCGTAAGGGTTCGAGTCCCTTCGAGCACACCAACCGACACTATAAAAGGACAACTAAAACGACAGTGTATACCGGAAACATCAACAGCAAGCTTTTTCTTCGAACAGGGGATGACGCAAGCGAAGTAACAAGCGTTAGCGGCTCGCTTTTTATTCAAGCTGAAAACGCGTATTTGCCTGCATTAACTAACGTAGGAAGTTGGTTCTACGTTCATGCCGACAAAAACGCAACCAAAGCAGAAAACGTGTAATAACGGTCTATTTACAAGAGTAAAATCAAATGCTTACACCAAGTCAAGCCTTATTTTGTATGAGTTTGTTCGGCGTAGTAGCAGGCGGAACCGGCTATCAAGCAGGAAAGCAGGTAACTCAACAGCGCCTAACTGTTAAATCTAAACTCGCGCCTAAGCCTGCGCCCAAGCCTACACATTCTTTTGATACAGGGCGAAGCATTATTAACATTTGGTCTACGCCCAGTGTTTTTATTGGAACAGCTATTTGCCCTGATTGGTCGTCTCTCAATGCTATTCCTAGCCTTGAACAAAACGAGCCTAAAAGATTTTTTGCTGCAGATAGTGTCAACCCCTTTTTCTTTGCGACGCGTAGCGTTACAAGCCCAATTCCTGAACCGCCTAATTGGGTTATGGCGATAATTGGTTTTGGTTTAGTCGGCGTTTCCCTCAGAAAAAAGAACAGGCTAATTTTTAACGACGAGCAGGAAGCGAACACATGAAAATGCAGGACATTCCGTTTAAACCTCGTTTTTCCCCGGAGAAATACGAAGAAGCGAAAAACTGGTTAAAAACTCGGAGACATAATTTTGCAGGCACTGCTAACTATTGTATTTATTCAGATTCGCAAGGGCCTTCTGAATATTTAATCCAACAGTGTCATCGGGCAATTTCAACAACTTTTGCTCGTGACCGTTGTCTTGTTGCTACAGAGATTGGTATTTTTCGTGCAACAGACAATAATAAAAGTTGGCAAAGCGTTTATAGGCCTTTTTTACAGTGGTTATTGCGCGAGTCTCCGTATAGATACTTTATTCTTAACCGAGACGACTTTGATTTTTGTTTTAATTACGGTTTAATTGTTTCAGCAGATGTTTACACTCCTATCTTACAAAACATCATGATTATTTCTAGACATTTTTATGAATGTCGTGCGGAAGTTTTTAAAAAGTTTAATCACTTTATTGAGTCAGGCATTCATCCTTCAATTGCATATCAATGCACGTTCAACACAACGTTTTCATTAAAAGACCTGAAACCTTACGAAACACAATTGCTGCAAGTTTACGCAGGACATCGAGCGCAAGGAACCCCTTGTCTCGACAGTTTAACAAACATGGTCGAGGAAGAAATAGGGCCTATTCTTACGAAAAGACTGGCGAAAAGAGAAACTTACAGAACTGATTCTAATTACACAGGGGGGACTTTAATATTTTCTTCTCTCAACGCCTTAAAAGGCGCATATGATTTTATTCAACCAACCTATATTACAAATAGTTTATTTGATAACGACCTTTTCCGGCGTTCTTTGTCTGCTTATAGAAAAAAGACAACACAAAACGAGTTTTACCGCCCGCCTAATCCTTTTACTGGCCCGCCAGCACCAACACGTCCCGGCGCCAAACAGATGACTTACAAAGAATTTTGGGAAGTAGGTGTCCCGTTTATTCAAAGAGTTGTTGTTGAGAAAAGAAGGGAGAAAGTAAGTGACTAACGAATGGACTAATACGGAATTGCCTGATTTTAAAGGCTGGAAAATTCTAGTTCTTGGCGGAGCTTTTCACAGTGCTTGTGTATCTTTGTTTGCCAGAGCAGGTTTTCAAAAAGCATCTACCGTAAAAGAAGCAGATATAGTGGCTTTTATAGGAGGGACAGACGTTGACCCTTTCCTTTACGATCAACGCCCCGTAGCTCAAACACAGCAGCCGGACGTTGAAAGAGACGCCTTTGAACAAGACGTTTATTTCCAATGCCTCGAACACAATATTCCAATGGTCGGCATTTGTCGTGGCGCTCAATTCCTGCACGTTATGAACGGCGGTCAGCTTTGGCAACATGTTTCAGGACACGCAGGCCCTGACCATTGGATAGTAGATTTTGAAACAGGGCGTAGGGTAAAAGCTACGTCTCTTCATCACCAAATGTTGCAAATAAACGACGACATTGAAGTTATTGCTAGCACAGAAGATCGCATTAGCAGTCTTTTTATATCAGCAGACCTAACATTAAATAACAATGATCTCATTCACAATAGCGACATATCTCCTCAATTAGAAATTGAAGCCGGGGCATATTGGAATACGCAATCTTTTTTTGTTCAAGGACACCCTGAAATCGGGAGTCTTCGGTATCAATCTTGGTTTCTTACAAAACTAGAGAGTTTCCTTGATCGAATAGAAATAAACAACAATACAACATACTACCTATCTCCTTACCCTGTACGAATAGGGTAACACATTTTGTCATTATTGTCAAGTAAAATCTTTTAAGAAAGGATAATTATGTGTGGTCTTGTTGGAATAGCAGGCGACATCAGCCATTTAGCTTTAACTGTTGTCTTTAAAGATTTGCTTGATGTAAGTCAGGTTAGAGGGCGTGATTCTGCAGGCGTTATTAAGGTTGATGAATCGCTGGATTACGACTGGGTAAAACAGGCCGGTTCCGCCTACGACTTGTATACCAGTCGCAAATACGAACAGCGCATTGAAAAGGGCACGGCTGTTGCTCTTATCGGGCACACCCGCTCAAAGACAGTAGGTGATGTTAGTTTTAAGAACGCTCATCCGTTCGACTATCCTGATGAAGGCATCGTAGGGGTCCATAACGGCACGCTCAGGAACTATACAGACCTTGAGGGATACTCCTACTCCAAAGTCGATAGTGACGTTCTATACAACCATCTAGCGGTTCATGGGCCAGATGAGACTTTTGATCGTCTGCAAGGCGCTTACGCTTGCGTCTGGTGGGACAATAACACCAAGCTGCTTAATTTTATTCGAAACGCAGAACGCCCTCTTTGGTTTTGCTGGTCTAAAGACGGTAAGATGCTTTTTTGGGCTTCTGAAAAATGGATGTTTTCTGTTATCGCTCGCAAGATTGACCTTTGGATTGACGAAAATAACAACCACCGTTTTCTTGAGCTTCCTGTTCACACTCTTTGGCAATTCAAAGTTAAATCTGCCGGGACTAAAGAAGACCCTCCCGTTGTTATGAAACAACCTAAGAAGATTGAGTTTTTGGCCCCTGTTGTTAAAAAGCCTCACGCTTTTGGTTATAGCCGCATTTGGGCAAAAAACGATCAAGGTGATTGGAATCAACTACCAGACAAAACGAAAGGAGGAGAGGTAATTAACCCTTTTTTGTCAAATCAAGCACACCTCAACGATCCGCTCCCAGATTTTCTGGCCGAAGCGCAGAATACGCAGATAAACAACGTATCCTTCTTGAAAACCTCTGCTCATACTACGGAGCCATTGACGGGCAAGACTTTTACGAAGAAATCCAAAAAAGCTATTCTTTCCCTTCCTCCGAAGAATTTAACAAACATTCCGCCCGCAAACAAAGGCGAGTGCTCAGGCAATACGACAAAGTGTCACGACTTGCCTCAAACGAAAGCTTGGCTCCGAAATACTGGAGTCTCTCGTAGATGCGTAGCAGGTCTTCAATACATTACAGATAACCGGACAAAAAAGGAGTACGAGCAATCCTCTTTTTTGTCCGCTTGTGGCGGCAAATGTTGCTTTTGTCAAACTAATATTTCGTCTATTTGGGAAGTAGGAGAAATTATCGACGATACAAATTTCGTGTGTACAGCTTGTTTAAAAGAGACTTCTGTTTCTATTTCAGCAACTAACTAGGAAAAACCATGACTACTTTTACTATTGGTGCAGACCCTGAAATCTTTGTCAAGAAGAACGGAAAGCCTTTTTCTGCCTACGGACTTATTCCCGGCACCAAGAAAAAGCCTTACAAGACTGAACGCGGCGCTGTTCAAGTTGACGGTATGGCGCTAGAGTTTAACATCGAACCGACGTTTCTTTTGCCGCATTATTTTGATGATTTTAATCAAAACATTGTGCAAACATTAAAAGATTTACGAAATCTTACTGACAAGAGTGTTAATTTCAATATTGCCCCTGTTCAAGAATTTTCTCCTGAGTATATGGCCAGCCAACCAGATGAAGCCAAAGAGCTTGGTTGTGATCCTGACTACAACGCCTATACTCTTACAGAAAATCCTCGCCCTGACGGCGAACGTAATTTTCGAACGGCTGCAGGTCATATTCACATTGGTTGGGGCGCAGACATTCCTGTTGAAAACGAAGAGCACATTCAAATTTGCGCTGGTTTTATTAAGATGATGGACGCAACTGTTGGAATGTTTATGACGTACATTGATCGTGATCCTCGTCGTCGTGAGCTTTATGGTAAAGCAGGAGCGTTTCGGCCAAAGTCTTACGGCGTAGAATATCGAACACCTTCAAATCTTTGGATTATTCAGCGCGAGCGACGCCAAATGATTCACGCGCTTTCTAGTATGGCTACACAAAACATGAAGAACGGTCGCGATATCCCATCGGTAACGGGGCTGGCAGAAGGAGAAGAAGCGGTGAGACGGGTTATCGACAACGGCGATCACGCCATTGCACGCAACGTTTTGACTCGTATGTGTACACAAGGCTACCTGTGGTCAAAAGCAAGGCTTTGGGCTAAAATTCAAAAAGACACTGAAAAACGCTATGCCGTTAATTCACCTAATTAAAGGAGCTTGCTGTGGCCAAGATTTCTGATTTCTTTTGGGAAAATGCAGAACAAACTCGAGAGCGTCTTTCAGAGTCAATCGTTCTTTATGACAATGTTCCTGCGTTTGTTACATCCGTTCAAGACCATGAAGACGGCGTTCCTCGTCTCGAATTAATTATGTGTGATAAGCCAAAAGATTTTGTACGCAAAATTGCCAACTCCCCTAAATTTAAGCGTTACCGCGAGTTGCCTTCTATCGGTTGGATGAATGTTATGGGAGATCATAGAACGTCTACTAAACTTGAAAGCACTGCTGCTCTTGTTGAACGACGTAATATGGTCGCTCGTACGCACGGTCTTTGCGACGGCAACACTTCTGTCACTATTCCTGTTATCGACAATAATTCAGTCCATTTTACCGCATTAGGTAACGGACTGCGCGGAATTATGTTTGATTCAGGTTTTTCAGCTATGCACGCCGGAGAATACCCTTCTTTACAGCAAATTCTTATTAACATTGTTCCGGTTTCTTCTATTGCTTACAGCAGGGTGTTTTGCGTTCTTCGAGACGATGCGGGTCTTCGATGGCTTTACAGATATCGGGAACGCGTAGGCATTTTTACCGGCTCCGATTCTCTTAACTTGTTGACCAAGTACGTTTACTTACGGGAAGAAATTATGGCCGACCCTGCTTTTACTCTTAACACTATTCGGGAGTTTTAAGATGGCAAAAGACTTCTTTCAAAATTATGCTAAAAACCATAAAGTAGTTAAAAGCATTCCCGGCTTAAAAATGAATATTCCTCTTGTTTTTAATACGCATCAAGGAACACTTGGATTAGAGATCGAAGTAGAAGCCACAAACCATTTACCTACTGACGGTCAGCTTGAAACTATTTGTGGCAAACAAACAGGAGTGCGTTGGACTTGTGTGCGGGATGGGTCTCTTCGCGGACATTCTATGGAGTATATTTTTAACAAACCCTCTTCTCGCGTCGAATTAACCGACATGATTGAAGGTTTGTTTGCTTCATTTAAAGCTTACGGCACCGTATTAAACAATTCTAATCGTTGTTCTACTCACGTTCACCGCAATATGTCTGGTTTAAAGATTAACCAAATTACTAGCATTATTGTTCTTTGGGGAGTTTACGAACAAGCGCTTATTGATTGGTGCGGCGAAGAGCGTAAGACTAATCATTTTTGTCTTTCGTTAAAAGACGCCGTATCCGTTAGAGACGCTTGGGAAAAATATTTAAAAACAGGCAACGTTCGCGCCATGGAGCGGAATCTTAAATATTCTGCACTCAATATTCTCCCCCTTTGGTCTAAGGGTTCGTTAGAATTTCGCTGTGGGCGTGCTGCGGACGATCCTTCTTTTCCTATTCAATGGGCTACTTTTATTGACGCTTTTTGCCAATACACAAGCGCGACTTATGAAAATCCTGCCAGCATTGCTCACGATCTTTCTGAACTTGGCGCTTTTGAAATTTTAACACGGATTTGTGCCACTGACAGTCTTCTTGGCGCCGCTTTTGCTGACGAAATTCGGAATGATCTGTCTGTTGACCAGTTCAACGATATGTGCATTGATTCTTTTCGCATTGTGCAAGCATTGTCTCTCGGCTTTCCTTGGAACGATTGGCTGCCTTTGATAAATAAGCCTCATATTCCTAATCCATTTGCTGTGCCTACAGAAGAACAAAACCAAGAACGTCTTGTTTTAGGCGAACGCCGCCAGCCGTTGCCGATGGAAGATTTTTTAAACGCTATGCAAATACCTGCGGCCCCTTAAGGAAAGAACAAACAAATGCCAAAAACGCCTAGAGTGCGTGTGTACCCATATAAACAAGGTAGTAGCAGCGCCGCTGTTTTAGCTCAATCTCTTGAAGGCCGTGTGTTGCGGCTAAAAAGGTCTTCGTTTCGTAGGCGACAACAAGATACTATAATTAATTGGGGCAGTAGTCAGATACCTAGTCATCTTTTGCCGGTGCTTAACCACCCTGCTCGTGTTTTAACGGCTAGCAATAAATTGCGTTTCTTTACCGCTCTCCAAGAATTAAATCTTACTCCCTTATTTTGGAGCAATCAAAATGAGATACCTGATAACGTGTTTAACAATGGTGGGGTGGTTGTGTGCCGTACTATTCTGGGCGGGCACAGTGGGGCCGGTATTGTTATTGCTCGCAATCACGAAGAGCTTGTGGAAGCGCCTTTGTACACCCAATACGTAAAGAAACAAGACGAGTATCGTATTCATGTAGGTATTTTGCCAGACGAAACGTCTACTATTATTTCTGTTCAGCGAAAAGCCCGCCGACAAGATGCTCCTGACGATCTTGTTAATTGGCAAATTCGTAACCACCAGAACGGTTTCGTTTTCGTACGAGAGAATGTTCACCCTCCTGATGCTGTTATCCAAGCCGCAGTCACCTCTCTTGACCACATTCACCTTGACTTTGGAGCAGTCGACGTGATATGGAACGAGCGTTATCAACGCGCTTACGTTCTTGAAATTAATACGGCCCCCGGCTTGGAAGGGCAAACAGTTGTTGACTATCAAAACTTTTTTAATTTTTATATTAGGTAATTTATTTTTATGAAATGTCACATTTGTGATCGACAGCTTTCTCCCGATGAGATTAAGCTAACCACAAAATACGAACGAGGAAAGTTTGCCCCTTGCGGAACCTGTCTTAGCATTATCGAAGAGGTGTTTGAACCTTTGTCGGAAGAAGAGCTTGATTTACTTATTGATACAGAAAATTTCTCTGATGAAGATTTTGCTTGACAACATCCCTAAAAAGTAGTATAATCTTCGTATAGGGATGAAAGGATAAAGGTATATGAAACTTTCTTTTCCTTGTCCGAGTAACACATGCTCATCAAGCAATGCGTTTAAAGTACAATCTAAAACGGGCTGGGGACATTGTTTTTCCTGTGGTATTAATTTACCCCCTGCACAAACACAAACTTACATTCAATCAATTGGAACAAATAATTTGACTGAAGTTACAGCTCTTAACGAAAAAATGACAGAATTTAAAAAACTAACTCCTGTTGCTACGGTTTTTCGCCCGTTTTCTGAACGTGGTTTGACCGAAGATACTATTAAACGGTATCAAATTAACATTGCTAAAGACAAAGAACAAGACTATATCGCTAAGTATCCGTTGTATAGTTTAACAGGAGAACACGTAGCTAATAAGGTAAGGTATCGTAACAAAGGATTTTCAATAGAAGGTGATTTGTCTAAGGCAGGGCTTATGGGTCGGCAAGCTTTTCCTCCGGGCAGTGCTAGAACAATTACTGTAACAGAAGGGCAAGACGACGCTCTTAGCGCTTTTCAAATGATGGGAAGTAAATATCCTGTTGTTTCTGTTTCCTCGGCATCGACGGCTGAAAACGACGTAAGACGAGATTTTGAGTATCTTAACTCGTTTGACAATATTGTTTTCGCTTTTGATAACGATGAGCCGGGAAGGAAAGCTGCTAAAGCTTGTGCCGGTGCCGGGTTTCCCCTCAACAAGATTAAGATTCTTACTCTACGAAAATATAAAGACGCTAACGAATACCTTTTAGCTAAAGACGTCGATAGCTTTATTAAAGAGTGGTGGCAAGCGCCTTTATGGAAACCGGACGGGCTTAAACTGGGTTCTGATATGTGGTCAGAAATTCTAGAACGGCAAGACCATTTCACTACTCGGTATCCTTTTGAAGGTCTTAATAAACTGACGTTCGGTATTCGATTGTCTGAGCTTGTAGTTGTTACTGCTGATACAGGTGTTGGTAAAACGTCTGTTTTAAAACACATAGAACACCATTTTTTGACTGACCCTGCCATTATTGAAAAAGGTTACGGAGTTGGTTTTCTCCATCTTGAAGAACCAAATGGCGATACTGCTCTTGGACTTCTCAGTATCCACAACTCTCAACCTTATCATTTACCTACGACAGATCGGCCTGTAAATGATTTACGGAAAGCTTACGATGAAATCCTTAACAACAATCGTGTCGTTATTTGGGACCATTTTGGCAGTAATTCTGTTGACGCTGTTCTCGACAAAGTTCGTCACATGGCTGCTCTCGGATGTAAGTACATTGTTTTGGACCACCTTTCGATTATAGTTTCTGACCAATCAGGTGATGAAAGAAAGCAGTTAGATGAAATTACAACCAAACTCAAAACACTCACAATGGAGTTGGACCTCGCGGTTATTGCCGTTATTCATACTAATCGTCAAGGTCAAATCAGGGGAACGGCAGGTGTGGAACAGTTGGCTAACATCGTCATCCGGCTTGACAGGAATAAAGTTGATCCTAACGAGTGGCGACGGAATGTTACCAAAATTACGGTGGAGAAAAATAGATTTTGTGGATACACTGGACCTGCAAGTTACTTATGGTATAACAAAGACTCAGCAAGATTGATGGAGTTAGACGCAGAAGAAGCTTTGTTATTTGAAAACGGCGGATTTCTTACAGATGACCAACAAGGATTTTAGTTATGAAATGTAAATATTATCACGGCTATAAGCCCGCAGAAATTATCGAAGTAGTTTCTATTACCCCTCTTTGTCACCTTAAAGAGCGCTATCTTAACCTTTTAGATACTGATGGTAAAAGTTATCCTGCTACTTGGTTAACGTGGGAACAGCAAGAAATGCGAGCAGGCTGTTATGAAAATTTTTAATGTATTTTTCAATTAATGATAAACAGTGGGTTATCGACATTGAAGGTGACTCCCTATCCGCTACGAAAATATGGTGTCTTTGCGCTGTTAATGTAAAAACCGGAGAAGAATGGGAATCTAACAATCCTGTAGAAATTGCAAAATGGATTAATGCTCGGAAAACAGAAGGCTGCAAGTTTGTAGGACATAATATTATTGGCTATGACGCCCCTACTCTTAACCGACTATTAGGTACTACTCTTACAATCTCTGATCTTATCGACACTTTTTTATTGTCTATGTTGTATTCTCCCGGCCTTGTCGGAGGGCACAGCCTTGAAGATTGGGGGCGTAGACTCCGAATATTAAAAGGAAGTTTTTCCGACTTTTCTAAATTTTCTCCTGAAATGCTGGCTTATTGTCGGCAAGACGTTCGGCTTACGCGCCGAGTGTACGTAGAGCTTGTGCGGCGAATGCTTAAAGCCGGGTTTTCTGAGTTCGGTCTTTATCTCGAACATCGTTCTTGGTTTCTTATTCAAAAACAAAAGAAAAACGGATTTGCTTTTAACATACAAGAAGCTCACATTCTCTACGCAAAACTTAGACAACTAGAAACAGAAATTGGAAACCGTGTCCATGTCATTTGGCCCCCAACATTATCCCGCACCGCTACCTATAGACGCCCTTACAGAAAAGATGGTCAACCAAGCAGTAACTTTACGAGGCATTGCCAAGAATATGAACGGGTTGACGTTAGAAGGGAAGAAGACGAGTATGATTGTTATGAGCTCGTTGCTTTCAATATTGGAAGTCCAGACCAGCGAGTTGAAAAACTTGTTGAACTTGGCTGGCAACCTCTTCCCTCTGAACGAACCCCAACAGGACGACCAAAACCTACAGTAAAAGGAAAATTAGTTCCTTCTCTTGAAAAATTTGTTGAAGAAAGCGGACAAGAAGGTCCAAGATTAATTGCTCAATGGATGGATGTTAACGCCAGAGCCAACAACATAAATACGTGGATAGAAGCATATAATGAAACTACTGGTTGTATTCACGGCTCTTTATGGCTGGCTAATACTTTACGCTATCGGCATAGTAATCCTAACACGGCTAATATACCCGCCGTACGCCTTAATAAACAAGACGAACCTTTACGAGGACTTGAAGGAGTATACACTTATGAGGCACGCGACTTATGGGTTACTCGTGACCCTATTAAGCGCCGCTTGGTTGGGGTTGACGCCAAAGGCATTCAACTTCGTGTCCTTGCTCATTACTTAAACAACCCTACATTTACAGAAGCAGTTATTAATGGTGATCCCCACAGCTACAATCAAGAAATCGGAGGCTTTCGAACTCGCGCTATTGCCAAAACTTTCATCTACGCTTTTCTTCTTGGAGCAGGAGATGAAAAAGTCGGACAGATCATTAGCGGCTCGCCTAAAGACGGCCGAGAAGTTAAACAAAGATTTATTGGAAATTTCCCGGGTCTCGCACAATTACTTGACAGTCTTGCTAAACAGATTGACCGAACTGGCAGAATTAGACTCGTTGACGGGACTCCCATTGTTGTTACAGAACCCCACGCCCGCCTTGGATACCTCTTGCAAGGAGACGAAAATCGCATCATGAAACTATCGGCTATTCTTGTCGATGAACGCGTTCGTAAAGAAAAGCTAGATGTTTTAAAAGTTGGAGACATTCACGATGAATGGCAATCTGATGTTCTTTTAAAACACGTAGAACCGTTCATTCTTGCTTGTAAAGAAAGTTTTCCTCTCTCAGGCAAACAGTTTAATTACAATGTCCCAATTGCGTGTGACGCAAAGTTAGGACTAACATGGGCAGAAACGCATTGATATGAAAACATAGCTATTTTTACTAGATGAAATTCTAAAAACTTTTGACAAACAATCTTAAATTTGGTATAATATAAGTATAAGGTAAACTAAAATGTTTAAAGGCCGACATGCAGAATTATACAAACAAGATTTTGTAGCTTTAGAAGACGGGTTTTTTTATTACTGGCCTAAAACAAATTTGGGAGCTTTGTCTGAATATGATTTAAAAAACATTGCTGATCTTTTAACATGGGTCAACCAACCTTCACAAGAACACTTAAATAAATATCTTGACAACTTTACTAAAACATAGTATAATATAAGTATAAGGTATAAAAACTAATACCTTATATGCTTTTAATACATTTTTGAGGAAATATTTAATTAATGACAAACAGCGCTGCATCACAAATTGTTACCATTCGTGGTAAGACTTCTTACGCTAAAATTCTTGGCAATCCTGTTCTGAACTATTCTAAGGACGGTAAGGAATGGAAGATGGACCTTAAAATTGGTAAGGATACTGCTAAAGAACTTAAGAATTACGGTATCGCAGATCGGGTTAAGATGAAGCCCGACTATCTTGACGGCCAGCCTTACATTACCTTTAAGCAACGCGAACTTCGCCCTGACGGCACGCCTAATAAGCCTATTGCCGTAGTCGATATTGCAGGCAAGCCTTGGGATCAAAATAAATTAATTGGCAATGAAAGTGACGTAGACGTTCAGTTTACTGTCCGCGATTATGGCCCCGGTAAAAAGGCTGGCATGTACATTCGCAAGGTGCGTGTGCTTAATCTTGTCCCCTACGAAGGAGGAGATGTTCTTCCCCCTATTGATGAAAACGACCCGTTTTACAAAAATCTTGCCGATGCAGTTGATACAAACAATACTGCCACGGCTGATGCACTAGCTGATTTATTAGACGACGAAATAATGTAAGAGAGTGCTTGTTTTCCCGTAGGACAGCAGCAGAACTGATAATCTGCCCAGCTCCTCCTTGAATGCTAAGATAAGAGATTTTTAAAATTTCCGGGCTTAGCACTTGCCGCTATAGTATAATGGCTGATTACGCTCCCTTTGTACGGCAGAGAACGGGGTTCAATTCCTCGTAGCGGCTCCATTTTAAGGATGACAATGCCCACCATGCCTCACAAAATTAAATTTGCCTTTGTTCGTACTCGTAAAGTTGCTGATACTGGTACGTTAGTTATTACTGTTGATAATCCTACTAATCAAACAGAACTTATTTCTAAATTAAATCAAAGACAGTTTTCTGAATTTTTAATTCAAGATTCAGAATCTGACGGAGAACAGTGGACGTTTAAACCTTTGCAAAGAAAAAATAAACATGGATCAAACTTTACCGTTGTCATCCCCTTTACCCAAGACTCTTAATACTCTTGTTGAAGATATTTACGAACTCTTTAATCCAGATAAAGAGCACGAACCTAGCGAAGATAACTTAAACTGGTTTGCTGAAAACCTTAAAAACATGCTTCGCGTACGGTTGGCCGAAAGACAACCCGCAGTCAATCCTCTTCGTTTTTCTGCCCTTGGTAAACAAGATCGTCAAATATATTTTGACACCCACCCAGACGGTAACGAAGAAAAAATGCTTGCAAAAACATACTTTAAATTTCTTTACGGTGACATACTTGAGCACATCGTTTTATTTCTCGCTAAAGAAGCAGGCCACGTAGTTACTCTTGAACAAGCAGAAATTGAAGTTGACGGTGTTAAAGGACACATTGACGCGATTATTGATGGTGTTGTTGTAGATGTTAAATCAGCTTCTTCTTTTGGGTATAAAAAGTTCAAAGAACAAACTGTGGTAGAAAATGATCCTTTTGGATATACTGCTCAACTTGCTGGATACGCCTCAGTTCTTACTCCCGGACAAAGTGCAGCTTGGATAGCGTTTGATAAGGTTTCTGGCGACATGTGCGTGTCTTTGCTTAGCTCATCTATTATTACTGACTACGACCCCATTCCGCGCATTGCCCATCTTAAGCAAGTTGTGGAGCAAAACACTCCTCCTCCTCTTTGTTACGACCCAGTTCCAGATGGTAAATCAGGAAACTTTAAACTTCCTACTCCTTGTAGTTATTGCCAACACAAGCGCCGTTGTCATCCAACTCTTAGAACCTTTTTCTATTCCTCTGGTCCGCGTTTTCTTACTACAGTGGCAAAACAACCAGACGTTCCAGAATTAAAAGTAAACGATGTTGCTGCTTTGGAGCTACCTGATTGACAAATAAAAAAAAACCTCCAATTAAGTTTCGTTCTGGTTTAGAAAAGAAAATTTATGAAGCAGCAATTTTGGCTAACCGAGAGTTGGATTATGAACCAACTAATCCCATTATCCGTTACGTTGTCCCTGCCCGGTACATCCCAGACTTTTTACTCCCAAATGGCATTCTTATTGAAGCTAAAGGATGGCTCCGACCAAGAGACCGAGCAAAAATGGCAAGAGTTAAACTCGAAAATCCAAACCTTGATATTAGATTTGTTCTCCAACGAGCTAATTCAAAAGTTGGAAAATCTCAAAACTCCCTTATGTACTATCAATGGTGTGAAAAACACGGCTTCCCTTGGAGTGAAGGACTTATTCCAGACGAATGGTGGGACGAAAAACCAAAGAAAGAACTTACTTGACCGCGCCACAACCTAAAATTTTGGTTCTCGACATTGAAACAAAACCAAGTAAAGCTTACGTTTGGAAATTGTTTGATGAAAACGTAGGCCTTGAGCAACTTATTGAACCCGGCTACATTATATGTGTTGGCGCTCAATGGGTCGGGTCTCAAAAAAGCATGTTTTATTCTGAGTGGGAACACGGTCGATTGCCAATGTTGCAAGCTGTTCACGCCCTTCTTTCTGAAGCTGACGCCATTGTTACGTACAACGGAGATAGATTTGACATCGCAAAGTTAAACGGAGAATTTTTTCTTTTTAAACTTCCTCCTGTTCCGCCTCTTACAAGTATTGACCTATACAAAACAATAAAGAAATTAGGTTTTGCTTCTGGCAAACTTGCGTTTATCGGCCCTTTCCTTGAACTAGGTTCTAAAACTACTACTCCCGGATTTATCCTGTGGAAAAAAGTAATAGACGGTAACGCCAATGCGCAAGCCAAAATGAAAAAGTATTGCCTGCAAGATGTTAAATTAACAGCTAAGCTTTATTTACGTCTTCGCCCTTACATTAAAACTCACCCTTATCTTTCTTCTACGAAAAGCGACGAATGTGGCGCTTGTGGAGGCAAGCACCTTCAAAGTCGCGGGTATCGTCGTACAAAAACATTCAGGATACAGCGCATACAGTGCCAATCCTGCGGTTCTTGGCAAGACGGCAAGCGCGAAAAAATGGCTTAACGTAAAGAAAATGCTAATAGATACCTTAAATAATGACTTGAAAAAAATTTTAGCCGACAGGCTAGACGCAGCGGAATTAGTTGATTTTCTTCAAATTCCTGTCGAAGAAATCATAGAAGTGTTTGAAGATATTGTTATTAAACGCTTACACGATATTGCTGATTTAATCCATTTAGAATTGCCGGAATATGACAACACAAATAAACCAGACTGACAAAGACCTTTCTGTTTACTTTTGGCTAGGAGACGACGGAGAACTCGACGACGTTTCTTACACAGAGTTTAACAAACGCATCGTACAAAAGCAAAAAGAGTTAGAAGAATTTCTTAATGTCGAGCTTCCCGAATCTGACTAAACTTACAGGACTAAAATACGACGCAGGAAAACCTGCTGTTTTTCAAGGGTTAATTAATTATTTTCCTCGAGCTCTTTGGGCCGTTGCTGAAGTTTCTACTTTTGGCGCCAACAAATACGACTGGAATAATTGGCTTGAATTAGACAACGCCTATAGCAGATACAAAGACGCTCAATTCCGCCATGCGTTAAAACAAGCAATGGGAGAAAACCTTGATTTAGAAAGTAACTTACAGCATCTTGCCCACGAAGCGTGGGGTGCTTTGGCTACTCTTGAACTAGCCTTACAAGGAAAAAAATAATGTCTGAAATTGTGACAGTTTTTGTAACAGGCTTTATTTCCGTTTTTCTTTTAGGCTTTCAAAGCCGATTAGTTAATCACGGCAATTTTGTTTGGGCCGGTCTTTGTTCTTTTATTATTGCGTTTTTTCAAGCTCAGTTATGGGTCAATATTGTAAAAAGTCAAGGTAAACTAGACCTTACGCTTGCCTACGGAATTGCGGGAGCAGCCGCAATTATGTCTGCAATGTTTGTTCATAAAAAGTATTTTATCAAAAAAGAAATTCGTCGTGGTTAAAGGAATAGATAGATACAGTTTTAAACAGCGCCGAGCTGTTCGTAGACGTAATCATGTTGCTAAAGATTTGCGTAAAAAAGAATTTGCCCAACAAAAAATAGAAAAGAAAAAGTGGGACGACGAACTACTTAAGTTTAATAAAAGAGATTGGTACGGTTATGAGACTGAAGAATCGTGAAGAACGTGTTCAAGATTTTCGAGAAGCTGCAGGTAAAGGAACAATTTACGAAAATCCTGAAGACATTGCTTTAATTTTTAAATGCGTTGAAGAAGAATACGCGGAGTTTTTAAAAGCTGTTCAAGATTGGATTGCAATTGGTATTGACACAGAAGGAGACGCACGTGCTCAAGTTTGTAAAGAATGGGCCGATCTTCAATACGTAGTCAGCCAAGCAGCTGTATTTTTTGAAATTCCTAGTGATGAAGCTTTTCATAGAGTGCACGAAAGCAACATGACAAAAGTAGTAGACGGTAAAGTTATCTTTCGAGACGACGGAAAGATTCTTAAACCCGACACTTATCGCGCTCCAGACATGTCGGGCCTTTGAGATACTCTTGCTATCCTAGTGAGATTGCTGTGTACAAACTGTCATCGTATTAAAACCTTAGAAAAGAAACAATTTGATCCAATATCCAAAACTTCCTGAACCTTTTCCTTCTGCTTATGAAAAGTTTATTTTTGTATCTCGTTATGCCCGGTGGTTAGAAAAAGAAAAGCGAAGAGAATCTTGGGCAGAAGCTGTTCAACGTCTTGTCGATTATTGCAGAACTCGTGTAGAAATTCCAGAAGATGTTTCAATAGAGTTGTACACGGCAATTCACAATCTTGAAACAATGCCGTCAATGCGAGCTTTAATGACAGCGGGGCCTGCTCTTGAGAAAAACGATATTTGTGCTTACAACTGTTTTACTGCTGATGAAAAGTTTATAACTGATAAAGGCTATAAGTCTTTTGAAGAAACAGTGGGACAAAAAGTTAATGTTTTATGTGCTGATAAAAAGTGGAGAGCGGCAACCGTACTGCCTTTTGGAAAACAACTTACGCAACTTGTCACCTTTAGGCCGACTAAAAGTCGTTCAAGCGTTCGTAGAATAATTAAAACTACTTCCAATCATCGCTGGATTACAAAAGAAAGAGGAGTTGTTTGTGATTTACGAGTAGGAGATGCTGTGCCTTCTTCTTCGGTCAGTTCTTCGTTTAATCGTGAAGCTTTTGTGAGAGGTTTTGGCTTCGGAGACGGCACTCTTGACAATAAAGGAAACGCAATTATCCGTCTTTGTGGACTTAAAGACCTTCGGTGGGTTAATCTGTTTAAAGAAGAAGGGGCTCACGTTTCTTATTATTCTTATTTTAATGGCGACGCAATGTGTCGTTTTAAACAAGAACACCACTCTAACTGGAAAACTTTACCTTATGACAAGTTAGATGACCCGTCGTATCTTTCTTCTTGGCTACAAGGGTATTTTGAAGCAGACGGTTCTTGGGGAAATCAACCAACTCTTTCGTCTCAAAATTCTGAAGCATTAGATTTTGTAGAACATATTGCTCCTTTAGCCGGAAAAATTGTAACCGGCCGAAGTATAGAAAAAAATAGCCAAACTAATTACGGAACAAGAAAAAATCTTTTAGAAAAAATTGTTCTTAGGGACGAAACGTGGTTTTATGTTACGTCAATCGACGAACTTGATGAAGAAGAAGTGTATTGTGTTGTTGAACCAGAAACAGAAACTTTTACTCTTGAAGCAGGAATTGTAACTAAAAACTGCGCTTATTTGCCAGTAGATAGTCCTCGTAGCTTTGATGAAGCCATGCTAATTCTTCTTAATGGAACAGGAGCGGGTTTCTCCGTAGAAAAGAAATATGTCGATCAGCTTCCTAGAATCTCTGAACAATTTGAACACACAGACACAACTATTCGAGTGCACGATAGTAAAGAAGGATGGGCAAAAGCTTACAGAGAACTTATCTCCTTACTTATTGCAGGTCAAATTCCCGCATGGGACGTTACAAAAGTACGAGCTAAGGGAGCAAGACTTAAAACTTTTGGAGGAAGAGCATCGGGGCCTGAGCCATTGGAAGACCTCTTCCGTTTCACAATTACCGTTTTCCGAAATGCAGCAGGTAGACGACTAACAAGTATCGAATGTCACGATATCATGTGCAAGATTGCAGATATTGTGGTAGTAGGTGGTGTTCGTCGTTCTGCAATGATCTCTCTGTCAGACGTTACCGACGAACGTATGAGAGACGCTAAAACAGGTGAATGGTGGAACAGCTTTGGACATCGTAGATTAGCTAATAACTCCGCTGTCTATGAGCATCGTAAACCAGACACGGCTCTTTTCATGAAAGAATGGAAAGCGTTATACGACAGTAAAGCCGGAGAACGCGGGTTTTTTTCACGCTACGCCTGTCAAGCTATTGCTGCAAGAAATGGACGACGTAGCGCTGACTTTGACTTTGGCACCAACCCTTGTTCTGAAATTATTCTTCGACCGTTTCAGTTTTGCAACCTTACAGAAATTGTCGTACGAAACACGGACACAATAGAATCCCTTAAACAAAAAGCGCGAATTGCTGCTATTCTTGGAACTATTCAATCCTCTTTTACCAATTTTCGATACTTAAGAAAAATATGGCAGGACACATGTAATGAAGAAAGACTTCTTGGGGTATCTCTCACAGGAATTTGTGATAATCTTGAGCTATTGGAAAAGCCCGAAGTCTTGGAACAATTGCGTCAAGTCGTTATTGACACAAATGTCGAATGGGCAAATCGTCTTGGAATTTCTCAAAGCACCGCTACAACTTGTGTTAAGCCTTCTGGTACTGTTTCTCAGCTTGTTAATTCTGCCTCCGGTCTTCATACACGTTATGCTCCTTATTATCTCAGAACTGTTCGTTCGGATAATAAAGACCCCCTCTCTCAGTTTCTTAAAGACGCTAATGTATATTGGGAGCCTGATGCAATGGCCCCAGACTCGACGAGTGTTTTTTACTTTCCCATTAAATCTCCCGAAAATTCAATCACTCGACATGACCAAGGAGCTATCCAAGCATTAGAATTGTGGAAACATTTGCAAGATCATTGGTGCGAACACAAACCAAGTGCTACGATTAACGTTAAAGAAGACGAATGGATGGAAGTAGGTGCGTGGGTTTACAAAAAGTTTGATAAGCTTTCAGGAGTATCGTTTCTTCCATACGACGGAGGATCGTACAAACAAGCTCCTTATCAAGAATTAACAAAAGAAGAGTTTGACGCGTGGGTTGCTAAACATCCTACTCCTGAAATTAACTGGGATTTACTTTCCTTGTACGAACTTGAAGATACAACTACTAGTTCGCAAGAATTTGCCTGCGTAGGAACAAGTTGTGAAATACAATAACAATGATGATAATGATAACAATGATGACGACGAAGAACTAAATGAAGTTGAATGGCGGCTAACTGTCAAAGGAGCTTTTATGCTAGTTCTCCACGAACTTAACTACGATACTGACACGTTTATGGAATTAGCTTGTGAAACAGCCAATGATTACGAACATTCTAAACCTACGTTTTTAAATTAAACACATTAAAAAACCCCGCTAAGCAATAACGCCTAGCGGGGTTTTTTTTTATTTAGTTTTATTAATTTCTAGCGCCCATTCGTGAGCCACTTGAGCTTTAGCTGTGTTTACTGCACAAATTTCTAAATCTGAGAAGGGGACAGAAACGAGGGAATCATCACCGGGTCTAACATCGACTGAGGAAGAGCCGGGGGTGCTGGGCAAATTGGAACGGCGGGCCTGACGCTGAGCGGTTTTGTAGCGCACGACGGCAGAGCGATACTCATTAAGCAGCTTAAGATAAGAGCTGTCTTGTTTTGCTTTAATAGCGGCATATTCTGCTTCCTTTTCCTGTTTTTCTTTTAAGGCTTTTGCTGTTGCATCGGCTTGTGCTTTTTCGTAAGTAAGTTTATCGTTTGCGCGTTCTGTTCGTTCAAGAACTAAATTGTTTCTTGTAATGTACCAACCCGCGCTTGCCGTAACAAATAAAGCAAATAAAACAATAACAACATGAGGAACAATACTTCGAGCTATAATCCAGTTAAACATAATCTAATTTCGTCCGCTCTACGGTTTACTAAACCTCTCACTACTCGCCCACCTGCGTGTTTCCATGCAGCAAAGCCATCACAAGCTTGGCGAAAATTGCCTTCATTAAATCGCCTAGCAACAGTGCTGCGGCAATAAGCTGAAGAGCCTATGTTATAAGCGAGACTTGTAGCAGCAGCCAGTTGATGAGGACGATTACGAAGAATAGGCGTACAAGCAAGCACTTCTCTTTGAAACTCATTAGTCGCCCTAGTTAACATTTCTCTGCATTCGGCGTTAGTATACCGCCTCATAGGAACGCGAGTTTCTCCATAACAAACTGTCCAAACGCCTACAATGTCTTGATAAGGATCGTTACGCTTGCCTTCCCATTTAGCTATCATATCTGTTGAAAGAGAAAGAGAAAGGGCTACTAACGCTGCCCCTGCTCCCCCAACCGCTACGTTTCGTCTAATAGACATTAAATACCCCGCAACCAATTAATAAGAGGAATAAGAATAGCAACAATGCCTGTGCCAAACAACGCGCTTGCTACCCAAAAAGCGCCTTGTCCTTTAGCCCGAAGATCAAGAATTTGATCTAATTTAGCTTCAAATTTTACTAATTCATCTGTAATTAATTTTACTTTATGTTCTAAAACAGCAACCTTATTTGATTGATCTATTTGTCGATTTAGTTCCGTCATGCTTAATCCTCAATTTCTGTTGGAGGGTTGTTAAATAAATAATTTCGTGCTAGTCTTCTTTGAGTTGTTACAATCTTTTTTACTAACACTCGACGTTGAGCGTCTGACATAGTTTCCCATTCAGGTGTTTGCATAACAGCTCTAACATTTTCTAAAATATTTACACCAGATAGCTGAATGTAGTCTTGAAACTCTTGCTCAGTCATGTCAATTTTAACGTTGTTTACCATCCTAAAGTTATTAGGAACAGAAACAAGAGAGCCTTTCATAGCTTTCGAAAGACGATTAAGCTCAATAGCTGCTTCATCGCTTTCTTCTTCCCTCGTACGAATACGAGAAAGCATTTCAGGTCCAAAAATTTCTCCTCGTTTTTTAGGACGACCGTATAAATCGTATTTAGGCACAAGAGCAGTATCGACTCCCATAGTTTGAATAGTGCTTTCTATGGGGGTGCCTTTTACCCCAGCAATAATTCGATTAGAAAGTTTGTCTGAAAAAGACTCGTCACCTTTAAGAGAATACTCAGTTTTGTCTCCGTGTTGGTAAGCGTAATGCCGAAGAATAGCAGGAACAGTAAGCGACGAAAGAATACCAGTCGCCCAATTTTCTAGTTTAGCAGTCGCTTGTTCGCCTCCTTGAAAAATATCCATTGCGCGAATAAGATTTTCAGTATAAGCAGTGTCAGCTAATGCACTTGCTACGCCTAACGCTACGTCTGTTGCTTGAGCATCGTATTCGGTTTCTCCGTGTTCTTTTGCTTGCATCCGTTCAAAAGCTGTTGCTACTGCAAGAATAGGAGACACGAATGGTTCAAGACCCGCGATACTATACCATTTGCCGTTAACTTTAATGCTGTTAGGTTGATGAGTAGCAAGCCACTCTTCTCGTTTTTTCCAGTCACTAGGACCCGCGCCAGTAATATCGCCGTTAGCTGCTTGAATAGCGAAAAAAGCCATCATAGCAGAACTCATAACCATACGAGCCTTGACTAACGCTTCTTCTTGTCCACCTGCTTTAAGCCCTCTATAGAACTCTCTTTCAAGAACAGCAAACGGTCCCATGTTCCGAAGCGCTGTACGAATAAGTGCGTCAGGTGTTCTTACAAAAGGAACTGTAGCCCGCATTACACCTTTCATAACTCGAGTGGCGGGTTCGTCGTCTTCTTGCCTTGTACGAATACTGTCAATAAAACGCCCTAAAGGAGAAGGCTCGTCTTGAAACTGAAGAACTCTAGTAAAATGTTTCGCATGAGCAATCATATCTGGTGTAGGTTTGTTCACTAAATCACTTACCCTATCCCAAAAAGCTTTACCTGTTAGCCCCTCTTTACCTGCCTTACGAGCAGCCATTCCGTAAATATCAGATAGCTGAATAATCCCACGAAACCATTCGTCTTCTGCTGCCAAAGCTCTTGTAGGAGCTTCTAAAACAAGAGACGCTTTTCCCGGAATTACGAGATGTGTGTTTTCAGCTTTTAAATTGTCAAAGTTTCCTGTTTGACCAGTTATGTAAGACTTACCCGCATTGCTCCAAGTTTCAGCGTCTTTTGCTGCTTGAATAACCCCCCATAACCTAGCAATAACTTCTCGTCCTAACACTCTATCTGTGTTTTTTGAAAACCGAAGAGGCTGACCAGCTACAGCAGCAAAACCTTTTACAGCAAGATCGTGAAAAAAGTTTAAACCTGTGCCTGCAATATTAACAAAATGAGTAGCAGGACTAGATAAAAGAAAGTTGTACCAAACAGAAAAAATATAGTCTTCGGCCTTGGGTTGAAACGAAGCTCTTACCATTTTTATAGCTCCGCCAGCGTTACCTTGTGCAAGCATGTTACGGACTAAATCATCAAAACGAGCAAAAGCTTCAGGATCACTGTAAATTGCGTTCCCCGCATCTTTCATCATCCTGACAATTTCATCAGCGCTTTTTTTGCTTTCAGAAACCATTTGAAGCATTCGTAAAGCACGAGCTACTTCCGCAGTATCTTGAGACACTCGAGCATGAACTGCCATAAGAGTGGCGTATTTTTTAGCTCTTGCCACATAATCTTTGGCAGATGACCCCGGCCTGCTATCGACATTAGCAATATCGTCTAAAAGATTAACTAATACTTCTCTTCCAGCCGTAAGAACAGCAGAAGCATTGCCGACCCCACGACCTTTAATAACTCGAGCAGGAGTCATACCAAGCTGACGAGCTTCGTAAGCTACCTGCTGTTCAGTTTTAGTTTCCCTAGGGTTATCTTCAGCCAATTTATCTAACAAATAATCAATGTCGTTAGCTGTACGAAGATTGTCTACGTTAATGTTGCCGATGCGTCCAACAGGTTCTGCGTCACCTTCGTCTCCTGCTCGCATAAACCTCATAATAAGTTTTTCAGACCTATCGTAAGGACCATCGATTATAAGATCAGGTCGATAAACCTGTCTTTCATTTTTAGTAAAAGCTAGCCGTTTTTGCACATCTCGCGCTTCTACTTCACCGGCAACGTTTAAATACGCTCGGTGTTTTGCGCGTTCGTTGTAAAAAAGACTTTGTTTAATAGAAGCCGCAGACTTGTTTTGAACTTGTTGTAGCTCTTTAATTGCGTCTTTAAGCGCTATAATTTGATCTGTAATTTCTGCTTTTGTCAACCAATCTAAATCAGTGCGTGTTTCTTGTTCTTTAAGATACTCAAGTACACCTAAGTCGTGTTCTAGCTGCTCTTTCGCCAAAGTTTTAAGTTGAGCTCTTGAAGCATTTTCTATTGCTGCGTCAAAATCCGCGCCTTTAGCAAACCCTTCTAAGGTTTGAACTGCGTGTTGAATTTCGTGAAAAAGAATAGACGGGTCTTTTGTACTTTTTTCGCTAATAACAAGATGATCATCAATACGAGTGCCGTCTGTGTCAACATAGCTTTCTTGAAAATAACCGCCCCAGCCTTCCGGCAAATCGTCTCTTACAAAAATATCAAGGTTTTTTAATTCTGGGTATTGTTGAAATAATTCAGGATGGTCTAAAACAGAATCTAAAGAAACACTTTCGTTTTTATTAGCTTCAGGCCATTGTTTAATTGTCGCACCAGAGTCGTCAATCTCTTTTCGCCAACGATAGTCGGCCCCTTGAAACCATCCAACGTCTTGTCG